>Ga0335083_10000149_pt1 | contig 122780 bp, 109 predicted proteins | sample Lox_Sample_42_FD_206716 | JGI IMG/M metagenome (GOLD analysis project Ga0335083, IMG submission 206716) | Soil microbial communities from Loxahatchee National Wildlife Refuge, Florida, United States - Lox_Sample_4.2 | ecosystem: Environmental > Terrestrial > Soil > Wetlands | place: USA...
CACGGTCCACGCGCAGCCGACAGACTACGTGTTCGCGGGCGATTTAGGGAATCCGCGCTGGCAGGAAACGATCCTGGCCGATCACATTAAGCCGGCCGCGACGAGGGCGGGAATCGCGGGGAAGGTCGGCTGGCACACCCTCAGACACACCTATTCGAGTCTGCTGAGGGCTCTCCGGACCGACGTCAAGGTGCAGCAGGAACTCCTGCGGCACGCCGACGTCTCGACAACGCTGAACATTTACACCCAGGCGGTTTCGGAGCAGAAGCGGGAAGCCGCCAGCAAGGTCGCGCGGTTGCTCTTGCCGCCCCAAAACGCCGAGGGGCCGTCTGAGCGGCCCCTCGTTGTACCAAGTTGTACTCGTTTGATGTAAGTCCTGGCTCGAAACTCTATGATTCCGTTGGTTGCGGGGGCTGGATTTGAACCAGCGACCTTTGGGTTATGAGCCTGAAGTTAACCGGCTATCTAACTGATTCTGCGGCACGAGTGGCAACGTGAGGACGTTTCAGGGAGCGTCGGTTAGCCTTATTGGGGGTCTAATGGGGGTCGATTTTCGAAGGCTGATTTGAAGCCAGAGTCAGACCTACAGCGGTCTCTCCATTCAGCCGAAGACTTGCTCCAGTCCGAATTGGCAGGCCTGCCGAATGGCTTCCGGCGTAATTCTCCTGATAGTTAGCATCCGTCCCGCCTCACGCACTGATTCACTCATTTCCCCGAACAGCTTGCTCGCTGCGCGCTCAACCGTGCGTGCTGCCCTCTCGTGAAGACGAGGCCTTACCTCGTCGCGCCATTCCTGGTTCAAGTCACTCAACGTGGCACCGAAAATCTCCAGCGTGTCATGGATGTACAGGATATCCTTCGCGAACTTGGCGCGGCCGCGTTTCTGATGGACGAGCACCTTGTGCGCGAGGAACGCTGCCGGATTCGCCACTTGGACTCTGCGCGGGCTAGATAAAGGGAAGCCCGCCGACTGATCGATCTCAATGCTCCATGGAGCGTGCAACAGGATTTCGACGTACCGCAGTTGTTGGCTAACGACTCCGGCAATGCGCTTGGTCGCTTTGCGTTCTCCTCGGCGGTGATATTCGCTGCCTCTCAGCGGAGTCAAAAATTCCGCGAAGAACCCCGTCCGCCCTTCTCGCAGAGCGTAATGAGTGGCAGGCGGCTTGTCGTCGCCAAACAACTCCTCGGAAAAGCCATTGGCGAGCAGGCGTTCCCGAATACTCTGACCGCTCACGGCAAGTGCCGACGGCAGGGCTACGTCCGCATCAAGAGTCGTCAGCGGCACGTACTCGAGCGCCTGCGCGCTCGGATGCAGGCGATAAAGTTGGTGGGCCCAGCCGCCGATAATCACGATCTCTTCCAGCCAGGGCTCGATCGCGACGATCAGCCGCGCAAAGGCTTCATTTTCGGCTTGAGTGCTCATCGCTCTCACTTCGTAGGGCAGGCCTCAGCACTTTATTCCAAATCTGTTCTGCCTGCTCCTTCCCTCGCGCGGGATGATTTGATACGTCGAGCCATATCTGGATGATGTCTGAGACTGGAACGCCGGCCTGCCGGACTACGGCGCGGAAAACAGACTGCTTGCTCTCGGGAATCCGTAGCTCCACGTCGGGATTTCGCCCGGCGTGCTCAAGAGAGAGGCCGAGCTGCTTTAATAGTTCCGCATCCAGTCGCTCAACGTAGAGGTGCGGAGAAACTCCACGTACGAAGCCCATGCCGAGCAAGTCGGCAGCCGCAAATAAGCCAACACAAATACGAGCCGATGAACCTGCGCGGTGGCGTCTCTCAGAATGTTTCCGCGGCACGCTTCTCACATCCATCCGGGGGGCGTACGACCGCGCCGCGGCCCCAAGCTGGTTCTCTCCACCTCGGATGATCCACCACGCGTGTATCTCACGTACGTTCTTTTGGCTGGCCGCGCGCCATCTTTCCAACAATTGTTCGGGGCGCACTAAGCGCAAGGGCCCTTTCCGATCGTCCAGGAAGCCGTGGTTCGAAAGCTGTCGGACAAAACGCGAAGCACTCATGACCGAAACACCTGCAGCGCGGGCCAATTGCGCGGCGCTTCGGTATTGTTCTCGCGGAGCCGAAAGCAGGGGCCCGGGAATGCTCGGCGCGAGCAGGACCTTCAACATCCACTGATTGAGGTCAGAGAACAGATGCACCGGCAGGTTGGTCTGGGGTAGCGATACGGCTGAAAAAGGTACCGATCGCTTCTCACTGAACCGTTCCAGGCCAAACCCTTGAAAATCACGAAGCCCTTCCGAATCGATGATTCCCACGGCGACGTCCGGGGCATGCTGCCTTGCGAACTCCTTCAGTTGTTCGGCAACAGAATCGGCAATGCGGTTGGCCCCAACGACCGCAACTGGAGCTGTCGATTTTGGTAAGCGTCGCTTGGCCGCTTGCACCTGCAGTATGGCTTGGGAAAGCAACGGGATCAGCCGATCGCGCCGGCCTTCCGAAGAGCGTTTTAGTTCAACGACATACTTTCTGTCGCCAGAATCAATGATCAGGTCTGCGCCCCAGACCTGAGGTTGACACAGAACCTTCCATCCCGCGCGGCGGAACAAGCCTGCTACGAGGGACTCAAATTCATCCTTGTTAGAGCGGGATGCGCCTTGGCTTGGCAGGGACATCTCATTACCGTGGTCATATACCATGGCCATGTTATATACCGTGGCCATGTTACATCGGTCCGTTTTGTTCTGTCAACAGCCTCCGGGGACGGGAGTGTCGCCGGGGTGACCATACCACCTTCAGATGAAAAGGAGTAAAGCCCATGTCGGAACTCGGAGTTAATAAGGTCGTGCTCGTCGGACGCGCGGGCGGGAATGCAGAGTTGAAATTCACCGCTGGAGGAAAGCCTGTCGCCAGTTTCTCGCTCGCGGTGAATGAGTCGTTCAAAACGCGCGACGGTGAGAAGAATGACCAAGTGGAGTGGTTCCGGTGCGTCTGCTGGAACAAATTGGCTGAAATCGTAGGACAATACGTTACAACTGGAAAGCTTCTCTTTATCGAAGGCCGGTTGCAAACGCGCAAGTATGACGACCGCGAGGGCAACGCCCGGAAAGTGGTCGAGGTCGTTGTTTCGCAACTGCGCCTGCTCGCGGGTGGGAACGGGAACGCCACCGGCGGGCGGAAGGATGGAGCGATGCCGCGCCAGCAATCGGGTGCCGACGCGCAGGACGGTGCTCCACTGGACTCAGACATACCATTCTGACGGGGCGCGTGGCGTCACTGAGCTACGAATACCACCGCCCTGGTGGCGCATCGGTGAACCTCGGCAATCATTGAACTCACCCGATCAAATTGATTACATTTCCAACCAGCGAAAGGAGGCATTGTGTTTGTCGAACTCATGCCACTCCTTGCGGGCCGCACCGTAATGATCACGGTGGCCCGCGAGGATGAGAGGACGTTGCGCGTAAACATCATCCCTACCGCCAAGCCCGCCTCAACCGACAATCCCGCGCTCACGACCCCTTTGAGCTATACGGGAACGCCGGAAGAGCTCGACGCGGAACTGGGAAAGCAGCTTGCTGGCTATGTGGAGTGCCACACAGCACTCGGCAGCACGCTCGCATCCGCGAAAGCCGAGATGGACGCGGCTGCCAAGGCAGCACAAGAGGAAGCTCGGAAGAAGACTGAGGAGCGAAGGAAGAACGCGGCTGAGAAGCCAGTCGCCAATTCCGTTGCTCCCGCTCCCGCGCCCAGCGCACCTCAACCCGCCGCGACAGCGAGCCTCTTCGCTGACGCACAGCCGACGGCGGAATCGCGGGCGACTACGACCGCCACAGCAGCAGGAGGAGGAGGAGGAGAAAACACATGCTCCAGGCTAGCCCTCTAAAACGGAGTTTTTCGTTCCAGGGTCTGAAGCTCCCGGACCCTGACCCGAAGCTCACAGCCGAGGAAGTACGCTCATTTTACTCAGCCCAATATCCGGATCTGGCTACGGCAGCGATCAGCGGACCGGAGGCCGTCGGCGATAGATTGGTGTTTCGGTTTGAACGCGCTATTGGGACAAAAGGTTAGAAGCCGATGGGCGCCAATCCTGAAGCCCGAAAGGCCAAAGCCAGGAAGGCGGTCCTCGAAGAACTGGGGCGATTAGGCGAGGACCGCCATCCCCGTAATCAAACCCTCCTCGCGAGGTTTGCTCGATGCCGAGAACTGCAACAAGCAGCGATCTCATTCGCGCGAGCGGTCGATGCCGAACGACGCACTCACAGCGCAACACCTCTTGCGCCACCGCCCGGATGGCTGCCGCCGCTGACTTGATGGCGAGCGGCGGCCACTTCGGGTTTCCCCATCTCGATGGGATTCCTGGCGAATACCGCTTTCACGCCGGCGAGCAGGCGTCGATTCGATTGGCGCGAAGTTTACTGGAAATGAACATCGGAGATCCAACCGACTGGCGACGGGTCCGTCGTGATCCTACTGCCTTTGTCGGCCTGACTCTGCAACGATGGATCGACCTGCACGGCGGGAAGACCATTCGCCGCCGTTTCAATCTGCGGTTGACGCTAAGCGACGTTGTCGATGAGTATGCCGAGGCGGCCGAGCAGAATCCTGACGGACGCCGGTTGTATTTCATTCTTCATCCCGACAGCGCCGCGTACATTGTGGCCGGACCCTCACTCGAATTACTGGAACGGGAAAACGCACGTTTGCCGGCAACCTTTTACCACGTTTTTAGGGAGGCGCTCAACAAATGGATTAGGGTATACGACCACGTGGATGCTGAGGAGCGCGTCGAGATGTTGCGAGAGTGGGCCGAAGGCGAAGGCGAACAATACGAGATTGCGGATGTGGCAGCGTCGATTCCCGCGTGCATCAAGCGCAAGGCACTCGGTTTGAAAGCCCTTCAGCGGCTCGGCGCGAGAGCCAAAAGCCACGAAGCACGAGCTGTGATTGAAGCGATGTTCGCCCTTCACCGAATCTCGGAGAGCACCGAGCGCCCAGACGTCACGGACGAAGCGCGCGAACAACTCGCTGACAGTAACCCGCCGCTACCGAGTGCGCTGGTGGTTTTCGCTGAAAATGATTGTATTGAAGGTCAGTTCGACGACGACTCTCAAAATATGATGGAATGCCTCCCAGAGCCGAACCTGATCATTCCCTTGAACGCCTTCGATCCCGGCAGCGTGCAATCGGCCTTCACCACCGTCGCTGCGGTGTGCGAGACGCTGGAGTCAGCCTGTCGTTTGATCGATCTCATGCCCGGAAACGAGAAGTGGGTGACAGATTCGGAGGCAAACCATGGAAGCTCGAGTCGCGATGGGGGCTAATCGCAGCTTCACCCTCAAGAGCGCGGTTCTGGTGTACGGCGACGGCGCGACCGCATTCGCCACGCTTCACACTGTGGTGAGCAAAGGTGCCAACGAGGCCCCGTATCTTGGGCCCGGGCAGGCGCTGACTTCCGCGTTTCTTAAGACGCTGGCCTCAGAACTAGGAGCCCGCGTCACTCCGGAGGTCCTGTCCAGTAACGTGCTGGCTCGCACAACGGACATGATCACCTGGTGGACACGAGCACGGCGGGAGGTGATGTTCTTCGGCGGCCCGGACCGGAAGGCTCGCGAGTTGAACGGCGCCATCTATCCCCATCCGGCACTGGTCTTCAAGGTGACGGAGCGCGAGCTGTTCGTGCGCGCCTTGGACAAGGACGAACGCCCTGCTGGTAGCGCGCCTCTGAAGACCGCTCCGTATTGGAACGTTGATTCCGCTGGGCGGGTGTGCCTGGGCTCAATGCATGTCCCTGATGAGGTCGCCGTTGCGTCGATGGCCGGCTGGGAATCTGGTTTTTTCCGAAGCGAATTCACCCACCCCAGCGGAGCGGTCTGGCTTACCTGTCACCCGCAAGGATTTGTTGGATTATGGGAGAGCGTGAAGGACGGCGAGGGCCCTTTCCCAGTCGAATTGTTGACCCCTGCAAATGAAACGCTGCAGCAGTTTGTGGAGCGCGGATGAGCCTATGGAAACACACACCATTCATCCCGATCTGCTGCGACGGCGCGTGCGTGTGCTGGTGGTGGGCTGTGGAGCAACCGGCAGTGCGATAGCCGCGGGCCTCCCTTACCTCCATCAGGCGCTGCTGGCGCATGGTCATTCCGGTGGCCTGCACGTGACCGTCATGGACGGCGACGTGATTTCTCCGACCAACTGCGTGCGTCAGCCTTTCAGTAGCTTCGAATGCGGTCATTACAAGGCTGTCGTCCTGGTGAACCGGCTAAATCTCTTCTGGAACCTGGGCTGGGAAGCAGTGCCGGAACATCTGAACGGGAAGCCGCGGCTGGACGGCATTGACCTGGTCATCGGCTGCGTGGACACCCGGGCGTCTCGGGCCGTGATCCGCGATTGCACCAGCGGGTGGAGCACCGTGGCCTACTACATGGACGTGGGGAATACGTCCGACAGCGGCCAGTTCATTCTGGGTGAGCCTCTGAATCAGGTCAACCGGCGACGCCGAACACGCTTGAGAACAGTCTCTGAGCTCTACCCGGAATCGGTCGACAGCAGTCTGGATGATGACGGGCTCCCAAGCTGCAGCGCGGCGGAATCGATTGAACGCCAGGAGCCCTTTGTGAATCAGGTCCTCGCGCAGCACGCTCTCGCCCTGCTGGCGCGGCTTTTCCGGTACGGGAGCATCAGCTATCATGGCGGCTTTGTCAACTTGAGGGATGGTTGCGGGGGAAGACTTCCGGTCGACCCGGACGTGTGGCGACGGATCAGGAAGCGCAATGCCGCTGCCGCATGATCGCCCGCTCACTGGATCGTCATGTTACCGCGGTCGAGGTCGCGAAGGGTTTCCTCGATATCCCTGAGGTTTTCGAGCATTTGCCGGGCTTCGGCAGCTCGTTCGTCAAGCTCTTGGGCGAAGTCGGGATCCAGAGGGCACAGGAATTCGGCGTAATCCAGTTCATCTGCGTTCAGGATGAACTGGCGGACCTTCGCGAGAAATTCCTCCGGGCGGCCTTCTAGTAAGGCAATGATTTCGGCTTTCGTGTTCGTTCCTTGCATACTCACCTCAGTTGGATGCCGCCTCAGTGTAGTCTGGGGCCTCGCCTAAATGCTGCCTCAAGGCGCGTAACCAAATCTTCGGATTCGAGCCGTGAACCACGCGTCCCAGGAATCCCAGCCGTTCCGCCAAGTTGGCACGGTTCTGGCGGATAGCCTCCTTCGTCGCGCCCGTGTAAGCGGCCAGGAAGCCCTCGATGCTTCTCGGCTTCGAAAACAGATACGTCGCGTGACCCAGTTGAGGTGTCTCAGCCGCAATCCCTCTTTCGAGCTCGAAGACATATTCGTCTCGAAAGAGGTACAGCCGTCGGGCTCGCCGGCAGAGCTGGCGGTAGAAGAAGTGGTCGTAGTCGGGCTTCCACGAGATCTGGGCGATGTCAAAGTCGCCGGGAATACCGAGGTTCCAGCAGAGGCTCCGCAGTTGTTCCCGCTCCATCGGCTCGCTTTCGATCCGCTCGCGGATTTGGCTCAACGCGTCCGAGAATTCGCCGAAGCGATGATAGCTCCCTCGCGCCGTCTCGATCTGCTCGGCGATGTCGGCAGGAGGCTTCACCCGGATGCGGCTCGGCAATGCAGTTTCCCACTGGACTAGATACCATTCGCCGTGCCGGCGACGGTATTTGCCTGTTCGGATAAACGTTCCTCGCAACTCGGCCTTGGCACCCAACAGATGTTTCCACTGGTTCCAGGTGTCATCCCAAAGGGTTGCCATGGAGGATTGGTCGAGTGTGACTTCGAGTTTCCGTCGAACGTCGCGGTAAATGGCGCGATCGGCGTAGAACTCAAACCGGCGCAGCGGCGCGTGGAAGCGGCGCTCCCGCTGGTCGGGCAGGAACGCCAGGATTCGGGCGGCGAAGAACGTCTGGCCATCACGCGAGCGATCTCCAGTTACCAGAATCGAGCCGAAGCCGCCGTAAGGAAAGAGCGCCGGAGCCGAGGGATCCTTTAGCAGGGAGTCATAGCAAGCCCGCAGTTCAGGCTGCGCCAGGATGTTAAAAGCGCGCTCAACCGCTGCGTTATCGTAATATGAGGCGCCGCTGGCGCGAAGCTCCAACTGCCGGAGCTTGAATGCCAATCGGAGTTCCGCGAGGGTGGCGGCGGGTGTCGTTCGCAGAATGTCATAGAGGCTCGGCTGGCACTCCCAGGCCTGTCGTCGATTCGCGACATAGAAGTAGTCGCGCAGGACCCCACACGGTAAATGCACGGAGGAAATGCCCAGCCGTCCGTACGAAACCTCAGTCCGCACATACAGTTGTCCGCGTTTATCAGCCTTGGGTTGTGCGGCATAACGGATGGGAGCTTGGTAGAGATCACTGGCCCGTGCGGAGGACGATGGCTTGCGGACGTAGATCTCGGTTCCGGCACTTGCCGAGTCGACGGCCAACGGAAAGCTGACTTCGTCGCCGCATCGGATCTGACCGGACAGAAAGTTGGAGACGAGGATACTGCCTCCGTCTGTGAAGCGGCACCCAACACTCTTACCCTCCACTCGTGCTTCCGCGACCACGCCATAACGGATCACCTCAGCGCGTGCTTCTCCGGTTTGGACACTCGCTTCCATACAGCCCGGAGCTTAGCGAGATTCCAGATAGCCGTCAAATGAGCCAGTCTTGTCACTAAGTCATTGCTGAGCAAAGAGATAGCTCAACACCAGAAATCGAGCCGCGTAAGTCGGCCCGGGGATGGAGCGGCTGTCCCGGCTGTCCGGAGTGCCGGCGGTCTGCGCTGTTGCTCATTCGCCCCAGCGCTGTTTCCATAAGGCTAGGGCCGGCCCGCCCCTCGGGGGAAGCAGGTCGCCCAGATTGTTTTCAGCCCGTCGACTGGCCCAATCACCGGCGACTTCGACGACGAGGATTCTGTCACAGTCGTCCAGAGTCTTGCGCAGCGCGTCCTTTAACTCCTTCGCCGTCAAGACAGTGCGCGCGGCCCAGACGGAGTGCATCAAGGGGATAGCTCTTAGCTCGCGCAGCTTCTGGTCGAAATCGGGGTAGCTGTGATGGGCGAACAGGTGGCAAACGAAAACGTGAAGCCTTTTCTCCATGGGGAAGATTTTAGTCCGATGGCGAACAAAAAGCGAATATTCCCAGAAGAAGGAACTGACGAAAGGAGATTGCAATGCGTGGACCTGGTCGTATTCGTATGGGCTATTTCCCTCTGCCCCTGTCCGAAGCCGAGCGGATCCGGAAATTCCTCTTGTTTCCCGCCATGCCGGTATCGGCACTAGACCCTTGTGTGGGCGATGGTGGGGCCTTCGCGACCATCACGGATGGCGCGCAAGTGCTTCGCTACGGCATCGAACTCGACGCTTACCGTGCTGAGCAGGCCGGCCAACGGATTGCCAACGTGCTCCAGGGCGACGCGCTGCAGGTGCATTGCCCAGTCGAAACCGTTGGCCTTCTGTACGAGAACTGTCCCTACGATTGGACTTTGGCGGGTTCGGCAGAGGAACGCAACACTCGCACCGAGCAGGTTTTCCTGAACCACACGTATCGTTGGCTGAAGCCAAGTGGTGTCCTGGTGCTCGTCATTCCCGAAGAGAGGCTCGCCGAATGTAGCGGCATTCTTGCCTCACAGTTTCGTGACGTTCGGGTCTACCGGCTGCAAGCACCGGAGTGCGTGCGGTACAAGCAAGCCGTGTTGTTCGGCGTAAGGCGAAGCCGCCGGGAGCGTGAGCGGACGCGCGACGAAGACATCACTCGCGCGCGGTTGCACTACGCGAGCCTGGCGCGCAATCCGACGCAACTGCGAGTGCTGCCTGGGGAAGCCGATGCCGTCTATGCGGTACCCGAGAGTGGCCCGGTGCAGCTTGTCTATCGCGGCTTGCCGCTGGACCAGGTCGAGGACCTGCTGCCACTCTCACCGGCTTACCGCCAGGCAGGCCGCATCCTTTTTGCCGACGAGCCCTCCAGTTCGCAACGCCCGCTGACCCCGCTTCACGGCGGGCACACGGCCTTACTGGCCGTGAGTTCCCTGTTGGATGGGATTTTTGGTTCTGGAGAGGAACGACACCTGGCTGCGTGGCATTCGGTGAAGGTAGTGGACAAGAGCGAGGAAGAGGAGGACGGGGTTATTACCATCAAGGAGCGGGAGCGCTTTTCAAACGAGCTCACCCTCATCTTCACAAACGGTCGCGTAGCCACGCTGAAATAGGTCTGCCAAGAGCGCGTACTCCGAACTCCGACGAGTTTTCATCCCTGAGAAAGGAGGTTAAATGAGCCTCGACCACGGGAAACTGTGGTCGAGGCTCTTCTGTCACTGCGGCCGGGCCGCCGTTTCCGCCGGACAGAAGGAGGCCTATGAGGAACGCGCACCAGCGCTTCGGGGTCCTGGAATTCACGAGGCGAATGAAAGACACTACGACTCACATTCGGCTTCGCCTGGACCGGTTCGTGGGTGAGGTCGATACCGACAAGTCTAAGATTCATCTCCTTTCGGTGCTGGGCGGAGACTCCGATGTCGGCGCCATCGCGGCAGCCGTCAAGGAGCAAGGCTATTTCAGGGTTGAGGGATCCGGAATTGCTCCTGTGACCGCTAGCCTGGGTGAAGAAGCGCAGTGTTTTCGCGGAACCATCACAATCGCGGGCCGCCGACCGATTCGCCACCTGGTTGCCATTTCCGCCGAAGTAGCCATGACCCGGCCAGGAGCTGATCGCGAAGGCAATCGCACAATACTGTGCGATGACGATCCAACCTTTGTGTTGTACCGGATCGCACGGCGTTTCGGGCTCCCCGTCTTGCCCGAATGGGCCGAGTGGTTCACCGAGGAGCTTCACCAGCGAAGTACAATCAACAGCCTACCCGGAGTGGGGTGTTCACCAGTTCTCGTTACCGGCACCAAGAGGGTCTTTCTGAAATGGATTGGAAAGGCACTCCGGCGGGGTCAAATTCGTTTTCCCGAAGACAACGGGCCGGTCCGCTGGCTCATATCGAACGGATTCTTCCGAGTCAATACTGGCTTGGACGAAGCTGGTCATCAGAACACCAGCGCAACGACCTCCGCCATCGCGGCGGGGAGAGAGGTCGGGAACCTATGCGCATCGTATTGAGGGTTACCAGCAGCAACGAGCACTGCAATGGAGGGTGTGAGTTCGCTCACGTCGATCTGACTCCGGAGCTGGGTGCGCTGGTCTGCGAAGGATCGCTACGCTCAGACAACAGAAGGCCCTCGACCCGATATCGACGAGGTGTACTACTGGGCCTACGGTCTCGCCAGTTACTTCGATCCTTGGGCGGAGTCGTCGATCCAGGACAAGGAAGCCGAAGACATGGGTGTCGCAATGGAAGAGACGCTCGCTGAGCTTGAGAATTAAATTAAAGGACCATTTGGAGCACACGTTTTCTCCTCCTGGTTGCTTGGTCAATCAAACATGTAGACGCGACCGAGCTCAGGATGTAGAATGTCTACGGCCTAGGATGAATAGAGAGCGCTATCAGAATCGGATCGAACTGATGCAGGGTACCCTGGACCTGCTCATCCTCCAGACCTTGCAGTGGGGTCCGCGGCATGGCTACGCAATCGCTCAGACCATTCGGGTTCGCTCGGGCGAGGCGCTCCAGGTGGAAACCGGATCGCTCTACCCCGCGCTCCACCGATTGGAACGAAAGGGCTGGCTGAAATCCGAATGGCGGACGACGGAGAGCAGCCAGCGCGCCAAGTATTACCGACTGACGCCTTCCGGCAAGAAGCAGCTTGCCTCTGAGCGCGCGCAGTGGGACGAGCTGGTGAACGCGATCACCGGAGTCTTAAACCCTCCCAAACGTGGAGAATCAGTATGAGCTTCCTCAGACTAGACTTCAGACGCCGTCAGCGCGAACGGGATCTCGAGGAGGAGATCCAGAGCCACCTGCGGATGGCTGCCTGCGATCGAACGGAATCCGGCGAGAGCGGCGACGAAGCGCGACACGCCGTCCAGCGCGAGTTCGGCAACGTGACCTTAATCAAAGAAACTACTCGCGATATGTGGGGCCGGACGTGGCTCGACGCCCTGCTACAAGACCTGCGCTACGGACTGCGCATGCTGCGCAAGAATCCGGGCTTCACCTCCGTGGCTGTTCTGACACTGGCGCTCGGCATCGGCGCCAACGCCGCGATCTTCTCGGTGGTAAACGCAGTGTTAATTCACCCGTTGCCCTATTCCCATCCTGAACGAATCGTGTTTCTTTCGGGCGCTCCGGTCCTTCATAGCACTCCAAAGACGACCGGATCTTATGGAGAAATTGCCCTTGTTGATTGGTTCAGTCACACGCGTTCACTCGAGAACACGGCCATATATGAGAGCGGCGAGGTCAATTTGGCGGGGGCTGACCAACCTGAACGCATCAAGGCTGCCCAAGTTAGCGTTGATTTCTTTCGCACGCTTGGGGTACAACCGCACGGCCGCGCTTTCGTTCCGGATGAATCCGTGCCCGGGCGTGGTCAGGTTGCCATTCTGGGAGAGCGGCTGTGCCGTCGTCTCGGCGCCCCGGATGATGTCATTGGCCGCGACGTGCTCGTGAACGGCATGAAGTTCACGGTGGTCGGAGTGATGCCCGCAGGCTTCACGTTTCCGGGCAACACCCAAATCTGGCTTCCGCTCCCCTTGCCCTGGACATTCGAAGCAAGCCACATTAGCGCGGATACCGTTTTCTTCACCCCGATTGCCCGGTTACGTCCCGGTGTAAGCCTCACACAAGCTCGGGATGAGGTTCTCAGAGTTGCCTTCCCGGCTTCGGATTCGGAGTCCGCTGAGATGCGCAAAGGTTTCGAAATCAAACCTCTGCGTGAGGCACTGGTGGGCAATGATCGCCCAGTGCTCTGGCTGCTCTTGGGTGCGGTCGTTTTTGTATTGTTGATCTCCTGCGCTGACACCGCTAACCTGCTCCTTACTCACGCTGTCGCGCGCGAGAGGGAAATGACATTGCGCGCTGCCCTGGGGGCAAGCCGCCTGCGCCTGATTCGCCAGAATCTGGCCGAGAGCCTCCTGCTTTCCGGGCTGGGCGGCGTGGCGGGCTTGTTGCTCGCCGCCTGGAGCCTGGGGGGCATCCGCCTGTTGGTGCCCTCCAACATGCCCCTCGCCGCGCCCATTCGCATTGACGGCGGCGTCCTGGCCTTTTCGCTGATCGTTTCCTTGGCGAGCGGCCTCCTCTTTGGACTGTTCCCTTCTCTTCACGCATTTCGCTCCGAGCTCAGCCGGTCGCTCAAGGAGCGTGGTGGCCTCAATGGCTCAGCCCCGGGCCCGCTCGGACACGCTCGATCTTTGTTGACTGTTATCGAAGGGACTCTTTCGGTGGTCTTGCTGGTGGGCGCAGGGCTGTTCATTCGAAGTTTTGCGCGGTTGGGTGAAGTAAGTCCCGGATTCAATACCCAACGCCTCCTGACCACTCAGGTCAGCCTGGCCGAGGGCGCCTACAAGCTTCCCACCAAACGCAATGAGTACTACGAAAGCGTGCTGCAACGCGTCGCGGCCCTCCCCGGAGTCCGCAACGCGGCCTTCACCAGCAACCTGCCCCTGAGTGGAGCAGTCGTAACCTCAGCTTTTGAGTTGCAGGTGAAAGAGCCATCAAACCAGCCGCCCCCTGTGGGTGATTCCCGAGACGCACTGCTCACAGCGGTGAGCCCCAGCTATTTCCGCACTATGGGAATCCCTTTGCTCGCGGGACGAATATTCGAGGACCGTGATCGCGATGCGTCGCACAAGGTGGCGATTGTAAGCGAATCCCTTGCCCGCGCGTTTTGGGGGGCCGAGAATCCGCTGGGCAAGCACGTCAGTTTGCCAATCACTCCGCCGGACTGGTGCGAGATCGTGGGGGTGGTGGGCGATACGCGCCACGCGGGACTCTCCGCCGAACCCTCGGAAGAACTTTATCTCCCCTTGCGGCGAAACGCGAGTCCCACAGCTTTCTTCGTGATCCGAACCGAAGGAGCGCCCGTCTTGATTAGCGCTGAGGTCCGCCGCGCGGTTGCCGAGGTGGACCGCAACGAACCTCTTTCGGAGTTCGTCACGATGCAACAACACATTTCGAATTCAATGGCGCCCGCGCGGTTCCGCACCGTGCTGATCAGTATCTTCGCGGCGCTCGCCGTGGCGCTGGCGGTGGTGGGCCTTTACGGCGTGATGTCTTACACTGTCAGCCGACGCACCCACGAGATCGGCGTCCGCATGGCCATCGGCGCGCGAAGCGAAGATGTGCTGAAATTGGTACTGGGTCAAGCACTCAGACTGACACTGCTGGGAGTGGGAATAGGGATCGTCACTGCCCTGGCGCTGACACGCTTACTATCAAGCATGCTCTACGGAGTCAGGCCGCTTGATCCTCTCGCGTTCGGCGTCGCCGCACTGGTGCTCACGGCCGCGGCTTTGCTTGCCACCTACCTTCCCGCTCGCCGGGCCGCGAAAATCGATCCCATGGTGGCCCTTCGCTACGAGTGACGTGCGCTTCTTTGATATGAGTCGCGCAAATAGGTTCGTGGGCGTCTTGGGTGTACTCCTGCTGGGTCTCCTGTCCTTTGCCTGTGCAACCGGAGTTGGAGGTAGGTACCAGCTCAGAACAGTGGGAGAGGACCTAGTAGTCGTCCCGCCGCCGTACTGGCAACGTTCAGCGCAGAAGCCGGTCAAGGTAACCATTTCCGTTGTGCGACACAGCCCATTTCGAAATTCGTCAGAGTGCTCGGCCGCCAGCGGCCCCTTTCGTCTCGCTCTGACGGACGGCTCGCATCCCAAATGGAGTGTGACCCTACCTTCTTTCGCAGCTTGGCAAGCCAGCATTTCGAAGGGTAACTTCTCGCAGGGGTTTGCCGATTTCCTGGATGACTTAGGTAAGGTCGAGACCAGTGGCTGTCTTCCTGCGGGCATAGGCGCACTGGTAGAGCGGGTCGTCCGGGAAGGTATACCCGTCCGTTCAGGTGACACGCTGTATTACAGATACGACTGGCAGCCGGGAGAAGGGTTCGTGAATCTCGAACCGGGAATGCGCGTTAAGATCGAGCGCGCTGAGTTTGGAGCGTCGGGCCACATCACCGGCACAACCACCATTTACTACCTGGTTGGACGCGACTCGCATCGGGCGATTTCGTTTCGACGTGTGGGGCGGAAATCAGGGAATCTATCGGCTGAGCAGGCAGGAGACCGAGCTCTATCCACGCGGATTCGCGACATGCCTTATGTGAGACTCTTCTTGTCTGGAGAACACGTTCCAAACAATCTCAGGTACACCGCATTGATCGTCGGAACTCACACGCAAGCGCAAATGGCGCAGGTCGAGGGAGCGCTTCGAGCGCATCCCGAGGTCGGATGTCCCCGGGACACAAGTCAGCAGGTGGACTGCGTCATCTTTCGCGGACCGGTTACGGTAAGCACGGAGCTCGAGGTCGCCGTCAACGGCCATCGAGGTTTCGTCGGCTTGGAGGACGGAGTCCAGAGCTTGTTCGATCCGCCGCGCTCCAAGTGTGCCCCTGAGTCCTTGCGAATCGAACGGGAATTCCTGGACCGATATGCTCCGATTGAGTTCGGCGCTGAGTGCGCCGCTGGGCTCGATCTAACGCTCGTGGGTGGCGATCGCGTCGCTTGCTCTGCTTCTCGGTGATGTTGGCACCGAACTCGTCGGCTGTGTATGCGGTCGGAACGGTCTTACGTTCGAAGAAGCTGTTCGTCTTGGGAGATCCCGGTTGGAATGATAGCCCACGGACCAGCGTTGCGCAAAGCGATGTCCAGGTTGGGCAACGCCCTACTTGACCCACCCAACACGCGAGGCGCAGAATGAGTGCCAATGTCGCCTCGTCTCCGTCAGTTCATCGACACAGCCATCCCGAAACACGCCAGCTTTGGCGTCGAAACAGCAGAAATACCGTCCGCCATGCTTGAAGTCGCAGCAGATCCTGACACCTCGCCCGTCTCCGGCTGAATCGCCGACAATCGCTCAACCGCTTGTGGACCACACGAAATGCCCTCCGGGCCAGTGAACTTAAATCGAAATACAGGAGATCTATGCCCGTACCTGAGAGCCTTGCCGACTATTTGCGCACTTATGCCTCGGAGCTCGGAGAGAGAATCCTGAAGTCTTTTGCGCCCTTGCACGCCGTTGACGATCCGCCATCGCCGCTGATTGACAAGCTGCTCCGCAGGCCTTTCCACGCGCAGACCATTGCCATCATGGGCCTAGTCCGGCGTTGGCAGCAGGCTCGTGCCGCTGCCGTAGTCGCAGAATGCGGGACGGGCAAGACGCTCATCTCACTGGGTGCCATTCACACTCACGCCGCGAACCAGCCCTTCACGGCGCTGGTGATGGCGCCGGGACACGTTACCGACAAGTGGTGCCGAGAGACGCTGCTGACCCTTCCCCGTGTGCGGGTGTTTGCAATTGACGGTCTGCGGAGTACAACCAGCGACCGGGTTCATCACGGCGTCAATGAAGTGAAGCTCCGCCATGGACGCATCGTTCGGGAGGGCTTGCGCACGAGTTTGACGGAATTGCGCTTGCGCAAAAGCTCTGCATCGGCACGAAAACGCTGGGCCTCGATCTGCTCATGTCCCTCGGTATTCGTCATCGGACGAGATCGGGCTAAGCTCGGATTCTTTTGGCGCCACGCCTACCAGATCGCCCGCAGCGGTCGTTATCAGGGCTGCGTCGTTAATCCGGATACCGGCGAGCCCGTGTACCTGAATGAAGAGGGGGAGCGCCTGCTCGGCGTTGACTTCAGGAAGGCGAAACTCAGCGAGATGTTGGGTTGTAACGAGGGAAGCAACCACGCGCGCCGGCCTCTGTACAGCGCTCTCTGGCAGGCGGATGGGGCCAAGACTCGGCGCTTCGCACCCATCGAATTCATCGGGCGTTACATGCCGGATTTCTTCGACTACGCCATCGGCGACGAGGTCCACGAACTAAAGGGTGCTGACACGGCTCAAGGGAACGCCTTGGGAACGCTCGCCAGTTGCGCCGGCCGCATCGGCGTGCTCACCGGGACGCTGCTGGGTGGCTACGCAGCGGACCTATTTAACATCCTGTTTCGCCTCGCACCTTCGCGGATGGTGGAAGAGGGCTTTGAGCACGGCGACGCCGGGGTGCGGGCATTCACCGAGGCCTACGGGCTCCTCGAGAAGATCACTGTCATCGAACCAGCGGACAACGCCTGCTCCGACGCGCGGGTCACCACCCGGGTCCGTCACCGTCCGGGAGCCTCACCGGCGCTGTTCGGGCGTCACCTCATGAACCTCGGCGCGTTCGTCTCGCTTGAAGACATTTCGGACGCCCTGCCGCCGTACCAGGAGGAGGTTGTCGGCGTCGAGATGGACGAGCCACTCAAGGAAGCCTATGAGGAGTTGGAGAACGATATCAAGACTGCTTTGCGTGAGCATCGCGGCAATCAGTCCGTGATCAGCGTGGCGCTGAATGCCCTCTTGGCCTACCCGGACCGGCCTTACGGATTCGGAGATTTGTCAGGACGCGAGTTCAACCCGGAGACCGGCCGCCGCGAGTCGTTCCTGATCGCGGCCACGCGGGACCTGAACGAACAGTTCATCTACGCCAAAGAACGCCGGATGTTGGAGGATGTAAGAGCTTCTCTGAATCGCGGCAGAAAGGTACAGGTCTATGCGGTCTACACGCAGAAGAGAGATGTTACGCGCCGGTTGGAGCGAATCTTCTCGAACGATGGCATGCGTGTGGCGGTATTGACGACGCAGGTTGCGCCGGAAGAGCGAGAAGCTTGGTATGAGCGCCAGTTGCGTGGCGGGGTTGACGTGGTCATCGGACATCCTCGGCTCACACAGACCGGGCTTGATCTCTGGGATTTTCCAGATATTTTCTTCGCCGAGACGGGCTATTCGATTTACACGTTGAGGCAGGCCAGCCGGCGCTCCTGGCGGATCGGGCAGCGCCACAGCGTCAATGTCAAATTCTTCCACTACACCGGGACCATGCAGGAGACGTGCCTGCGCCTGATGGGCAAGAAGCTGCTCGTCTCCCTGGCGATGGAGGGGAAATTCGCCAGCGACGGCCTTCAGGCGATCGGCGAGGGCGACGATATCCTGATGGCTATGGCCCGGGAGTTAGTCACTGAGAAGGGGATCGGCGAGTCAGCGGACGCGGTCTGGAAGCGACTGCAGAAGCAGCAGGCGGAAGTATTTGGACCGCGCAGCGCCGATGGCAGCGTGGAGGATCGGGAGGCGGAGGTGGTAACGGAGCCCGAAGTAATCATTCCATCGCCAACGCGCGTCCCTGGAGTTGTGACGCAACTGCTGATGTTCGGAGATTCGCTCGAGAACGCGCCGAAGCGCAAGGTCCTGCGCCGGGCGGCAGTCACCCGCACCACGTCGAGCCAACTCGGGCTGTTCTGAGAATTTTGAGGGAGGTCGATATGGCTGACAAAGGCCTATTCATCTCGAATCTGCCCCGCGACGGTATTGTCACCTTCCTGGCGCTGGTCCGTGAGAAGGAGTTAAAACCAAAGCGAAACGGAGGGGTCTACCTGCATCTGGTGCTCGCCGACCGCACTGGAGAGGTAGATGCAAAAGCGTGGGACGGCCCACAGGAAACGGCTGCTCTGTTCAATCGCGATGACATTGTGAAGGTCCGCGGGACAGTCGAGCTATACAACGACCGTCCGCAGCTGATCGTGCAGCGCATGCGGCGATGTGAGGAGGGAGAGTTTCAGGAAGCAGACTTCTGTCCGACTTCGGCTCGCGACCCCGAGGAAATGCTTGCGGAGTTGCGAGGGTTCGCAGACTCCGTGTCCAACGAGCACATCCGTGCTCTACTGCAGTCGGTCCTTGGCGACGCATCCCTAGTACCAGCCCTCAAGGTCGCCCCGGCCGCGATGAAGTTACACCACGCGTGCCGAAGCGGCCTACTCGAGCATTTGGCGTCTTTATGTACTCTAGCTGAAGTTCTCATCAGCAGGTATCCACGCCTCAACCGAGATTTGCTGATCGCGGGCGCCGTACTTCACGATATTGGGAAAATTCAGGAATTGGGAACGTCGCGACGTCTCGCCTACACGACGCGAGGCCAGCTGGTGGGGCACGTCGCGCTTGGGCTGGAGATCCTGGAACAGCACGTGTCGCGGCTGGCGACATTTCCGGTCGAAGTGAAGACTTTGCTTCAACACCTGATCGTCAGCCACCATGGTGACCTGGAAAAAGGTGCGCTACGGGCACCCATGTTTCCTGAGGCGCTGGCCTTGTCGATCATGGATTTGCTGGACGCGCGCCTGGAGCAGGCGTGGAGGATTATCGACCAGGGATCATCGGGCGAAGAGTGGACGGCATATGTGCCGTCGCTGGAGCGACAACTTTATCGCTGGTGTCCGTCGGAAACTCGAGAGTCCGACGGCCCCATGAGCCCGGCGGCGAGAGCGACATTGAGTGCCGAAGCGCAGTAAATTGTAGTCGGTCCCGCAGTAGGATCAACAACCTCAAACCGTCCCAGCCCTCTCGGATCTGCTACTTTCCGCCATTCTTACTGGACCAATGGCTCAGGGCACCTTCTGGGCAGGAATGTCCAATGCTTCCAGTTTTGTCCATCTGGGGTCGTCACTTAGGCTTGAGAATACGGGCCCCACAGGAATTGCCTTCAAGGGAGGGCGTTCCGCAAGCGGCGTCGAGTTCATCACAACCAACTGGCCGATTGTGGAACCTGGGCGCAAAACAATGGGAATCTCGCCTAAGTTTTCGAGCTCCAGCGTAAGGCACCCTTGCCAGCATGGGTGGACATATGTCGCTGTAGCGATGAGTAGCCCGGCCCTTCCGTAGCTTGAACGGCTCAGAACGAAACCACAAAGGTTCGGGGGCATTGCGACGAACTCAAATGTACATCCCAGCACAAAATTACGCGGGTGAAGAATCAGCTCCCGACCAAACGGGACAACCACGGACTCCTGGAATTTCCTGATTAGAGTGAGATCTAGCATCTTGGGATCAATACCACTGACCTCTGACCTCTTGCTGACGATGAATCTAGTACCCAAAGTAATGTCAACGGACCCGTCTCCAATTTGGCGAAGCGGCTCCAGGAGAGGTGAAATAACGAGATCCTCCTTGAGCCGCCTTGTCAATTCGCCTTTAGACAAGACAGCATTGTTACCCGCTTCCAGGCTCATCTTCACTCACCCCTGCGGCCAACGTTGAACGACCTCGCTCGCCTCAACAGCCTTCAATAGAAGCTGATTCAAATTTGAAAGCGCCTGAAACTCCGAGACGCGATCCGCAAACAAGGCTCTGAACTCTGGATTGCGTGTCTTGTATACCTCCCAGCCCGCGTTAACGATGCTGACGACACCGTTGGGTCGGTAGTCGCCGGCTGCCGTCAGCTTCTCGATCGGCGCGATTCCCTTCAGCAGCAACGCGATGGCAGGAGGTACTTCCTCCGTATATTTGCTTGCGTCGTACGCGATTGCCGTTGTGAGTGCGCGCAGCTTCGTTTGAACCAGCGACAACTGGCCTTTCGTGGTCTCGTAAGCTACATGAGCGTGGTCGGAATGAACAGTTTTCTTGACCTCATCGTCGATGCGCTGCTTGACGACCAGGAGTACTTCGCGTATCTTCGTCGGGCCCTCCGGTTCCAGATAACCCGCACAGCCCAATTCTTCCATAACGAGATTCAAACGAATCGCCATTGCAGGATGGGTGGAAGAGGAGGCATTCTCGGCGGCAACGTGTGCAAAGTACTCAACTAGGGCGAAGAAATAGGCGGGGCCAAGAACGCGGGCCGCTAGTATGTCAGCAATAACCTCTCGGAGCCAGTTCTCGACAATTTCAATGCACTCCTGATAAGCCTTGCTCTCGATCGTTGCGCGTGTAAAGAGAGACTCCATTGTCATTTGACCCTGGCCAGTTACGGTCATGGAGCAAAGCTTTTCGATGAGAGCTTTGAACGACGTTTCATCAAGTTTCTGCGGCAAGCATTGCTTGTACAGCTCTTCATGCTGATCGAAGAAATGGGCAAGTTCATGCGCCACGACGCAAAGGTTTAAAGCGGACTGGCTTTCGGTGACAGGATATACAAGGAACACGTTCCATCTACAGAGGCCGGCAGCGCGACCGATAAAGTCACCAGCGGTTGTCGGATTTAAGTATGGCTGAAGCTTCTTGATCTTTCCGAGGACGTAGTCCTTAAGTCCGAGATAGCCATAGTTGAATTCGAAGTCGGGTAGCAGGACGACTTGGGCCGAGGGATCGTGTTCGCCTACTTTTCGCTGAATCGTCGGGAGGAGAAGGTATTCGGATTCCAACCGGCCCTTGTGCAGAAATGGAAGAAGCTGGTGGTGGATATTGCCGAGAACCTCGAGGGCTACGCTAGAGTAGAGCCCAATGTCCCGCTCCTTGGAGGCGGGATCGCTCGTGTGCGTGCGGGTGGCACGATCGACGGAATCTCGATGAAACGACTCAACCAAGTCGACGAGTATGCTTGTCGCCTGGATGAACTGCTGCCAGGCCGGGTCGGTCAGCTCCCGGCGGTAGTGCTCCAAGAAGGGCCTGAGAGCCCACAGCCGTTGCTGCACAGCATTCCGCAGAAGGTCGGACTCGATAAGTGGCAATGATGAATTCCCTTAGTAATCGTATTCGACCTTCTCGACTCGTGGCTTTCGGCTGGCCATCGCAGACTCCGCAACGATTGTGAAGAAGAGGTCGAGGACTCGCAGGGCGTCAGGGCCAACGTCCCTTTTATCTCTGACATCTTCAGCAATGCCCAGCAGACTCCGGAGGATGTGATCAATGCGGTCAGGGTCTCGTCCAGGCACATTGATGTTTTGATTGATCTGACCGGACAACGCTTCGATCGCAGGAATAGCCTCACCGTAGGCCAGAGCCGCCTGATAGGCGTCCTCGGAAAGGGAAAGGCTCTTGGTGAATTCGCGGCCCTGGAGGACAGTTTGCAAGAAAAGAATGCCCTCGCCGATCACCTGTTCGTCGACGGACTGTTGGTCACGTTGCACCTGGCCTAGTGCGGAGACCATCCGATTTGCCAGAAGCGCGTGAGTGAGAGACGCGGGCAGCACCTCGCGATATCGGATCATGCGACTCCTCCTACGAGGCACAAACGAAGTCGCCTCGCGAATTGGATGCGGCGGCTTTGGCTTGGGGGCAGTTCTCACCGCTCGCGATTGCGTTCGCGTTTTGGCTGAACCTGCCACCGTCTTCCGATAACGCGCGACTGGAGTTTACACCAAAATAAGGAACTGCAAACAGAATTTTTTGCCGCTCTCAATGATGGCGGCCCCGCGCCGGGCGAAATGCGCGGCTTTGGTGGCCTCTCTCACACGGGAATTGTGAGAAACGTGTCATGGCTCGAAATGTGCTACGAACATTCGGGCAGCGAAAGCAGGTTATCACTCCACACGTTGTCTGCATACGTCTGGACGAACTTCGTGCCGGCAGAGTTTTCCCGTGGGTAGACGGACGCCTGATTCCCCCATCCGTCGCGGACATAGGCAGAGCCGCCCTTGTTTTTGAGCCAGTCGTACAACTCCAACCGGGTTGATTTGCCCGTCTTCCCGTCGTCGGCAGTCCAGCCCAGATGCGTGATTGCATGATGGGGGTCGTCATGATAACCGCCCTCCTTGTTGATGCACGTTATTCTGATCGCCATGGTTGTTCTCCTCCAGGGATTGAATTTTGAAAAATGGATCACCAAAACCCTGATGATGCGGGCACCGCCTCCGCTTGAGAAACTTGAGCTTATTACTTGGCACGACGGTGTGAACGTTGCCGTCGTACTCCAGCAGGATCGGCAAGGCGTCGACGCCGGTACGCCCCCAGGGGGTATTGAGCTGTACGAAGAGTCCGACCGCCGTTGACGCAAGAATACCGTTGGGCCATATCACTTGGGGTCGACCACCAGCCGCTCCGTACTGGCCGGCCTCTTCACTCAACAACTCCTCTGTAATTAACCCCATGCACCAAAGGCACGGACCCGCGGGCATAGATACTGCGACCTGTCCCGTGATCAGATAGCCTTTCTCAAGCGCGTGCACATCCATCCCGATGTCGATGTATGGAATCAAGAATCTCCGGGTCAGACGCTCCAACTCGTCGCGGGCTCGAAATGAATCGAGACACCCGATTATCACGTCGCATTCGCGAAGAACTTCCGGGTCTGCTTGCCAGGGTTTCGGGACGGGAGTGATCTCAGCAGCGGGGTTAATGTTAAGGATCACCCGACCCGCAATCGTAACCTTCGTTGTCTGCTGCTCAATATCGGCTCGTGTTGCCCCGACCAAGCGGTTCAGGTTGGTGTCCTCAATACGCTGTGGGTCGCACAGGGCAAAACGTCCCACGCCGATGTGTGCCAACTGTTGGGCGATGTGGGAACCTCCTCCACCCAGTCCAACAATTCCGACTCTTGACGCGTTCAAAATGGTGTCGCTGTCTCTGCCAAGAAAGCTCTGTCGTAACAAGAATGGATTGCTCATAGCGTTTCCAATCTCGCTCCCACGAATGAAATCTTCGTTAGCGGCAACGGTGGCTTATCTTTCTGTATCCAGCAAAGCCCAGTGGCCGAGTTCCGGCTTAGAATTAACGCGCCGTGGGGGAGTTCCGGCCGCACGTTAAAGAAATCAGGAACAAACTGCGCAGTCTCGCGCGAATCGGTTCCGCTGAACCCAGGGCGCCCGGCGTGCCCATGGCAATGCACATGGAACATGGAACATCTCTGGTTGTACGCAAGCTCCAGGGCCTTCCGAATGGCCGCGGGGCCCATCATCGCGCCGACCGTAGAATCCTTCAGATAATCCCCCGTCGCCACCGGATGAAAGTTCTCAGCCAGAATGAGCAACCCCCCGTGAGTCGAGGCAACGCGGCAAGACAAGAAGCCCACGCGCTCGGCGGCAAATGGATGCGTTTTGGACAGGTGCCGCAGCACTGCGCTACGGAGTGACTGCGTTATTTTGAAGTGAACCATCATTGTAAGCCCCGCAAGTGTTCGGCCAGGATCTCGATTGGGCGAAGATTCGCCGGAATGTAATTCCAAGACCACGTGTGCCAGGTTCTCCCTAGAATGCAGTGTGACGAGGGGTTGCTGCCACGACCTACAGGGTGAGATAGGAACAATCGAGTCGGGTATCCACCGTGCTGGGTCAAGCACAACAAGGCTTCGACTCGATTTGGCGAGCATCCATCGGGCAAGGCGAGGGTGGGCAGGTGAATGTACACCTGCCCACCTTCCGTTATTTCTGTGGCACCAGGACTTACGGCCTGGAGTTCTGCGATCTGTCCGGCGATGGCCATTTACGATGATCCTCCGTGCCTTACGTGACTCACGAAGACTTCGCCACCCTTGATCGTGATTCGCTGATCATCTCGAAGGGGCTTCAGGCGTCCATCGATCACCTCATCAAGGGCGCGCGAAGGATCGACGCCCACGAGGACCTTGAACTCAGAAACGATGTAGGTTCCGGGGGGAACCCGCTTCGGGTGCCCGTCCACCTCCACCGTTACCTCATGCTTGATGCGGTTTTCTTCGCCGTGCTCCTTGACAGGAGCGGCAGCGGTCGTTTCTTCTGTCATACGTTTCCTTTCTGCCGCGCAGTGCGCAGCGGTTGTTTATGGTTAGCTAGAGACGCACCGCATGCATACGATGCGTACAGTTGAGACAAAAAAATTTACAGGGCGAGTTGCTTGTCCTCCTTTGCCGAATAAAGCGCTTCTAATCGGATCCTGGCAACAACCGGATTTACGTCGAAAATGTCGGCCAAAGAACGCACCCCACTGTGGTATCTATCCGGATCAATACGTTTGCCACCAAGCGTGCCGAAGGGAACCAGGAACGGCAGGCACGCTTGCTGGAGCAGCGGTCTGGGCATGAGAAGATGTCCCATCGCTGCGTTCGCTTGGTATTCCCACCATTCTCCGCCATAGCTTCTTCGGCCCAAATCAACAACCTCATCACGACAAAGGACCTTCGGTGACCCCGGCTCAGAAAGATCGCCGAAGAGAGGTTTACCCGCAGGGAGCGCAAACAGATAGGCATGAAGCAGTCCATGCCCGGCTTCGTGCGCAATTGTGCTTCGGACACGACGGCGGGCAGCGGCGCTCTGATCTCGTTCGATTGCAGCAGAGACAAACATTGATTGGACGCCTGAAGCGGCGAACTTGGTAAGGCCGAGAACTCCATCTTGAAGTTCCGCCGGCTCAACCGTTACCTTGAACTTCTTCTCCACGAATCTTTCTATTCGGACCGGCGATGGACTACTTGGCAGCAGATCCTGCCTTCCGAGTTCATCAAGACAGATCGCCTCGATCTCGTCGTCCGTGTAGTATGGCCTCTCCACAAAAGGGCCGCCGTGGGTCTTGAAAAACTTCATTTCTCCCCCTCGCCCTTCTTTTCGGCCCACTTCAGGATGTCACTGGATGAAACCTTACTCTCCGCTAGCTTTCTGAGCGCGAAACCCAGCGCCGGATCATGCCTCATTGCACGGCGCAGTTCTTCAACAGGCAGGCGGGTATCAAAGGCTCTCAACTCCGCGAATTCTACGCCTAAAACGTCAGCAATCTTCTGAAGCAAATCATCCGAAGGGTTTCTTCGGCTATTCTCAATATCGGAAATGTGAGCGGGTGAGATGTTGCCCAGCTTTCTTGCGAATTCGCGGAGCGACAGGTCCCTTGCTTCCCGCAGCTCGCGGATCCGGTCTCCCAGAGTCTTCTTCATCACGGCAATACCAGCATACAGTGCGAACACAGGCTTGTCAAGCCCGCTTTTCACAAAACGACAAGCCTCCCCGCATAGGCCACCAATCCCTCCAACGTGTTGATTGTGTGTCGGTTAGGCCGTCTGGCGGTACGCACCCTACAACAAATCCACCACCACAGCAGCAGTAGAGCAGCCCACGCGCGAGGACTAGGAGCAGGAGGAGAGAGACGAGGAGGAGACACGACGACACACGCAGCAGCAGCAGCCCCCCCGAGGAAGTCCGAGAGAGGAAGAGAGGAGATTGTGACATGGCATGGCTTTGCGGCCACACTGGTGATGTCCATATCGATGAAGATCACTAATTCGGTGACACGGTCCAGTGCCTGGAGTGGTTTGTCGCGGACGCAATCGGGCGAAACGCGGACTTGTTTGTGATCAACGGCGACTTGACGACCTTCAAGGCAACGATCAAGGAACGTAACCTGTGGATCGACATGTTGATTCGGATGGCCAATCATGCCCCAATTGTGCTAGTCGCCGGTAATCACGGCGCGGAGCTGGATGGAGATTTTATATGCAGGTGGACCATGCCAACCGTCTGGTAGCTGACGCTCTCGAGGCCGATTGGAACGAAAAGCTCAGGATCCTGAGAGAAGCTCAGGAGGAGTATGAGCGCCAACGCCAGGTCGACCGGTCCGCTATCGACTCAGGGTACCGGGAGCGAATACTTGCTCTCGCCACGGACTTTCCCAAGCTTTGGGCCAGTCCAACCGCTGCGGCGCGTGAACGAAAGCGGATCGTGCGCTTGATGCTGGAAGACGTCACCTTGATTAAGGATCAGCAAATCACAGCGCACCTACGCTTTAAGGGAGGAGCCACACGAACCGTCAATATCCCGCGCCCGTTGACCGCGTCGGAGATGTGGAAGACGAGCCCGGAGATTGTGGCGGAGATTGATCGGCTGCTGGAGCAACGCACAACCAGAGAAATTGCGAACATCTTAAATCAACGCGCTCTGCTTTCCGGCACGAATCAGGCCTTCACGGGAAACTTGGTCATTGGCATACAGCAGCGGTACGGTCTCAGGCCGCGCCGTGACCGTTTGCGCCAGGCCGGGCTCCTGACGCAGCACGAAGTGGCCGAGATTTTGGGCATTTCGCAGGGCACCGTTTCGCGAAGGTGCAAACGGGGCTTGATCAAGGGACACGTGTACAACGACCGAGGAGACTCTCTATACGAGGACCCGGGCTCGGAACCTATGTATGACGCACGTGGCCGAATTCTGCGTGATCGGCGGAAGCTGACGCAGGTTGCGAACGGGAGCTCTTCCGCGGTCCGTGGAGAGCGTAGCTTTGGCCGGACCCGAAGCACCCATTAAGGCGTTGGACGCCCGGCTCCAGGGCAGGTTCCACAGAAAAAACAGTGGGCTGATTCGGATGGACGAGTTCTCGCCATAATCTCCGCTGGGGGCTATCCTGGCCCTCGCTGCAGCTTTTGTGCCCTTGGGCCATCCCTCGGCTGATCTCCGAGGCTCATTTCAATCCGACCGTCCCCCCGGGACGATGCGCCACGAAAGCTCGTACGCATGTGCCGGCAGGAAGCACACTTACTTCAGGTAAGTTCGCAGGACCTGGATGAGCCGTTCAGCGGCGCGCGCACGATCGGAGCCCGGCTTGGCGTTCGGGCTGAGAACGTGGTCGCGGAGCTCGCCTTCCATGAGCTCGCCCATTAAGCCGTTGATGGCGCCGCGGCAGGCGGCAATTTGCTGTAGGATTGAGCCGCACTCGTCTTCTTCCTCCAGCGCTCTCTCGATAGCCTCCACTTGCCCGCGGATGCGGCGAGTCCGGCTCAGCAGGTTCTCTTTGTCCTTCTGGGTGTGCGACAACTGTCTTTTTCCTCCAGCTCAGGAATATCCTGCCAGCTTAGAACTCCAGCAGAAGCCCAGTTTACCATCGGCTCCAAGAATTCCTGTTGACAGCAGCCGATGGGAATGTTGTAGTTACCATATACTAGTATATAGTATGGAAGTGCTTTCATCAAGGTTCCATCCGTTGGGTGTGGTTATGTCCGATTCGATCGTCAACGCGACCGTGGCCGGTCCGGGCGAGAGCCAGCCGGTCGAACCGCCTGTTGCGGGCGCAGGACGGCATGCAAGCGAGCATTCCCCCGCCGTCGGACACTCCGAGGGCCAGCACCTGGAGATGGCGGACCTCGCACGGATCATCCTGGTAGGCGCGGGCGCCTTGGCGAGTTGGCTCCGCCTCTGGGAACCGTTTCCTCGAGTGGACGTCATTGGCCTCCTAGCCGCACTCGGGGGTGGTTATCCGATCTTCCGCGAGGCTCTCGATGATATCCGTTCGCGCCGGATGACCATGGAACTCTCCATGACGATTGCTCTCGGCGCGGCCCTGGCCATCGGCGAATTCTTCACAGCCTCATTGATTGTCTTCTTTGTGTTGATCGCGGAGGTCCTGGAAGAACTCACCGTGGGGCGGGGGCGAAAGCCCATTCAGGAGCTGATCGATTTTCTGCCGCGCCGCGCTGAGATTCGGCGCGAAGGCAGAGTGGAAAGTGTCGACGCCAATAAGATTCGCGCCGGCGACGTTGTTCTGGTCAGGCCCGCCGGACGTGTTCCGGTGGACGGTACGGTTGTCGCAGGATACTCCTTTGTGGACCAATCGACGGTCACTGGCGAGTCGATGCCCGTCGAAAAACTACCCGGCTCTCACGTCTTCGCCGGCACCATCAACCAATCGGGCGTCCTCGAGGTCCGCACGGTGAAGCTGGGCCGCGACACCGCGTTTGGGAGGATTATCGAGGCCGTCGAAATAGCCGAAAAGTCACGCGCCCCGATTCAACGACTCGCGGACCGGCTGGCGGGTTATCTGGTCTATTTCGCCATCGGCTGCGCGATTCTCACCTTGATCGTCACGCACAACCTGCGTTCGACCATCTCCGTAGTGATTGTAGCCGGGGCCTGCGGGATTGCGGCCGGCACACCGCTGGCCATCCTGGGCGCCATCGGCAGGGCCGCCCGCGAGGGCGCCATCGTAAAGGGTGGTCTTTACATGGAACTGCTGGGTACCGTCGATACGGTGATTCTGGACAAGACGGGTACCCTGACGCTCGGCACTCCCGAGCTTACTGAGATCGTTCCTGCGCCACCAGCGACATCTGCCGATCTGCTCGAAACGGCGGCGAGCGCAGAGCTCTTTTCGGAGCATCCCGTAGGAAAGGCGATTTTACGGAAAGCCAGGGAGCTATCGAGTCCGATCACCGAGCCGGGGGACTTCACGTACGTTCCCGGCAAGGGCATTATTTGTCGAGTCCGTCACGAGGAAGTGGTGGTAGGGACTCCGTCCCTACTGGACGAGCGGGGCGTGGAACACTCGCAGTTTGAAGGCCGCTCCGACTCCAGTTCCAACATCCTGGTCGCTCGCGGCGGCCAGCTGCTGGGGGCGATCCGTGTTGCCGACATCCTCAGGCCGGAATCTGCCGGCGCGGTTCGGGCCATCCGGCGGATGGGGATCCGAACCCATCTTCTAACGGGCGATGCGGCGGTCGTGGCGCGCGACGTGGGGAAGCAGTTGGACGTGGAGACGGTGGAGTCGGACCTGCTGCCTCAACAGAAACTCGATCGCGTAACTGCCCTCGTGAGCAAAGGCAGGACGGTGGCGATGATCGGGGACGGCATTAATGACGCGCCCGCCCTCATGCAAGCCAGCGTGGGCGTGGCGATGGGATCGGGGACCGATGTGGCGCGCGAGAGCGCGGACGTGGTCCTGCTGGGGAACGATCTGCTCAAGTTTGCCGAAGTGCTTAAAATCGCCCGCCGCTGCCGGCGCATCATCCTTACGAACTTCGTGGGCACGCTCCTCGTGGACGGCGTGGGCATGGGGCTGGCTGCCTTTGGCTTTCTCAATCCGGTTCTGGCCGCCATCATCCACGTTTCTTCGGAGATGCTTTTCATTCTGAACTCCGCCCGTCTGCTCGCCAGTTCGAAGACCCAAGCGTGACGCCGACTTGATCCCCGGCCCTCGGTAGATCGGGCGTTCGGCTTCGGCCGGGCAGCCTCGAAAGATTTCGTCGATGCGCGACAACTTTTTGTTGACAGGGGCGGCAGCCAGTGGTGTACTGGGCAGGGTACCAGTACCCAGTATGGCGCTGGCGCCCCTCCCCCGGGGGCTTTGCTCATCGAGGCCGACCTAGGGGTTGCGCGTAGCGAGTCAGCCCTTTAAAAGGCTTCGACATTGCGAAAGGAACTATGTATGAACGAAATAGGCGAAAAGGAGCCTCCCGGTAGCTGGAGAGCTCCCGCATCACCGTGAGAAGGCGTTTTTGATCTGATAGCCCGCCTGGCTTTCCTGCCTGCCCGTTATCACCTCGACTCGCCCCTCACGACGTTTCAGCGTGAACCCAGGCGAGTGCGGTGCCGATTCAGCCACGAGTTACGTCACCCGATACGACCCTCACTTTCCGGTTATAGGCGCCCCGGTCCGCCTCACTCCCTCGCGGCGCGAGGGGAAGACGCAGGCCTTCCGCGCGTGCGCGCACGACGCTATGCACAAAAGCGAAAGAGAAAGAGAGGACACGAAGATGCTGAGGAGGAAATGGATTATCGACAACGCGGGACACCTCCGGGGCGTTTGGATCGACAGCGGCCAGCCAAGCTCCGCGCCGATCAATCGCGAGGTGCACCCTATTCTAAACGCGGCCCGTGCTGGAGGGTTGCGGAAGGGTGTCGGCCGGCAATGGCTCCGCCAGCTACGATTTGGAAGAGTCGCCGCGTGCCTGACTTTGCCGGCTGTGTGTATGGTGTTTCTCAGCGGTGCAGCATGGGCGGACGGTGGAGGCAAGATTACCGGAACGGTGAGAGATCAAAGTGGCGGCGTCAATCCTCCGTCGAGGGTGTCCGCGGCCAACACGACACGGATGTAGCGTGACGGCCACCAACGAGAAGGGCGTGTATACCTTAACCCTGCTGCAATGAAAAGGCAGTACGCTTTGTGGTTTCGGGCGAGTTCCAGCAGAACCAAGTGCGGACGTGTCGTGAGCGTCCGAAGTGCCACATGGTGTGCATCGACTTCGGTTTCAAATCACCGGCAACTGGCATCCAGGTTTGTCAAGCAATCGCGGCGAGCCGTAGAACCCTGGAGAGCGCCTGTATTTTCGCCGCAAGTGGGCGATTCCGAGGAGGCTAAGGAGGATACATGCAGCGGGTTTTGAGATGGCTGCGCTTTGGGCTGCTGCTTGCGGCAGTCTTGGCACGAAGCGGTTTCGCACAGAAGCCGCTGACATGGCACGAGGTTCGGGATAAATTCGAAGCGGCGAACCCGGCGCTTCGCGCGGGGCAAATTGGCATTGATGAGTCGCGCGCCCAGGAGACGACCGCCTACTTGCGCCCAAATCCGGATCTCACTTTAACCACAGACCAGATCGACCCGTTTCCCGGCGGCCAGGCCCACGGCACGTTCGCTTTCTTCTTGCCACTGGCATCGATCAACTACCTGCACGAGCGCCAACACAAACGGGAGCTGCGCTTGCAGAGCGCGCAGCAAGCGACCACGATCGCGGTATCCGGCCAGTCAGACTTGGAAAGGACACTAGTTTTTGATCTGAGAATGGCCTTCATTCAGACGTTGCAAGAGAAAGCCGTTCTTGACCTTGCCCGCGAGAACCTTACTTATTACGACCATGTGCTCGACGTCAATCGGGACCGCTACTCGGCCGGCGGGATTGCCCGAGTGGATCTGGATCGCCTGGAGCTTCAGCGCGTGCAGTACGAATCCGACCTGCAAACGGCGGAAGTGAACTTGCGCACGGCGAAGATTCAGCTTTTGGCGCTTCTCAGCGACCGCACGCCGGTTGAGCAATTCGACGTCGCCGGTCCTTTCGATTTCGTCTCTCAGCTTCCTCTTCTTGAAGATGTCCGCCAGTCGGCCCTCGAGACGCGTCCCGACTTGCAGGCTGCGTTGCAGGCCGTTGACAAGGCGAAGACCGACCAGCAGCTCGCCGTTGCCAACGGATCCACCGATCCGACGTTCAGTTTCGACGTCGGCCGAAACCCTCCCATTGATCAATACTTCGGATTCAGCGTGAACATCCCGCTGCGGATTTTTGATCGCAATCAGGGCGAAAAACGGCGGACACAACTTGATATCGACCGCAACCAGAAGCTGATGCAGGCTACACGGACCCAGGTCTTCAGCGATGTGGATTCCGCATATGCCGCGGTCAATAGCGCCGTGATTCTACTCCAGCCGTACAAAGACCGGTATCTGCGGCAAGCCTCTAGTGTCCGGGACACGATTGCGTTCTCGTATCAACACGGCGCGGCGTCGCTTCTCGATTTCTTAAATGCCCAGGCTGATTACCGGAGCGTACAGGTCAACTACCTGAACCTGCTTGCCTCTTATTTGAACGCCGCCAACCAACTGAATCTTGCCGTAGGCCGTGAGGTGATCCGATGAACCGCAGGGATTTCGCAATCCTGTTCTTGTCTCTCGTGTTGGGCGTGTTGTTTGAAGTGGGCTGTAATGGCGGCAAGGGTGATCCTCAGGCAGAGGCGCCGCCTCCGCTCAAGGTGGAGCGAGTCGAGGATCGCAACGTATTTCAAGTGGACCGTCCCGAGCGGTTCCAATTGGTTCAGGCCGTGGAACACATTGCGACGCCACAGTTACGAGTCACTGGCACGGTGAATCCGGATATTCTGCGAGCCGTTCCGGTGATTTCGCTTGCCTCGGGCCGCGTGGTGGAGATCGACGCGCGCCTGGGTGACACGGTGAAGAAAGGGCAATTGTTGCTCAAGGTGCAGAGCGCGGACATTTCCGGCGCATTCTCCGACTACCAGAAGGCAACCGCTGACGAACAGCTTGCCCGTACGCAGCTTGACCGTTCCAAGCTTCTTTACAGTAAGGGAGCGATCTCCCAGAGTGATCTCCAAATCGCACAGAATGCCGAGGACAAGGCCAAAGTTGACGTCGCGACCACCATAGAAAGGCTTCGGGTGCTCGGCAATCCGACGCTCGATAACCCAACCGGCATCGTGGAGATTCGCGCTCCGATTTCAGGCGTGATCACTGATCAGCAGGTTACGAATGCGGCCGGTGTACAGGGCCTGGCCTCGCCCAATCCGTTTACCATCTCAGACCTGAGTTACGTCTGGATCTTGTGTGACGTCTATGAAAACGATCTCGCGAGTGTCCGCCTCGGTGAAAAGGCTGATATTCGTCTCAACGCTTATCCCAACACGGTCTTCACAGGAGTGATCAGCAACGTCGGCCCGGTTCTGGACCCGAATATCCGTACGGTCAAGGTGCGCATCGAAATGCGGAACCCCGGCCTGATGCGTACGGGCATGTTTGTGACCGCGACCTTCCACGGCCGTCAGAGAGAGACGCGGGCGGCCGTTCCTGCCACCGCCATCCTGCATCTGCACGATCGCGACTGGGTCTACGTTGCGCTGACCCACAATCAGTTCCGACGCACCGAGGTGGTGGGCGGCGACATGCTTCCCGGCAACATGCAAGAAATCGCTTCCGGGATTGCTCCCGGTCAGCAAGTGGCAGCCAATGCGCTCGAATTCCAGAACTCGGTGGAGCAACAATGATCCGCTCGCTCGTCGACTTCGCTCTGAACAGCCGCTTCATTGTTCTCAGTATGGCGGTCCTTCTTTTCATTTGGGGCGTCATCTCCTTCCACAGCCTGCCGGTGGAAGCCTATCCGGACGTCGCCAACACCTGGGTGCAGGTAATAACGCAGTGGCCGGGTCGAGCCGCTGAGGAACTCGAGCAACAGGTCACCATACCCATCGAAATCCAGATGAACGGTATTCCCCATCTCCAGCATGTACGGTCGGCCTCGCTGGCAGGGCTGTCGGTGGTGAATCTCATTTTCGACGACAATTCCGATAACGATTGGGACCGCCAGAAAGTGCTGGAGCGCCTTTCGCAGGTCACGCTTCCACCGGGCGTCACCGGAGGGATTGGCCCTGATTTCAGTCCCATTGGGTCGGTCTACTGGTACACGGTGGAGAGCACCAACCCGGGGTATGACCTGATGGAATTGAAATCCCTCCAGGATTGGGTCATCAGCAAGTACATCCGGTCGGTGCCGGACGTTGTCGACGATTCGTCTTTCGGCGGCTTAACTCGCGAGTATCAGATTCGAGTGGACCCGGAAAAGCTGATCTCCTACGGCCTGAGCCTCTCCCAGCTTGAACAGCAACTTGCCAACAGCAACGCGAATGCGGGCGGGAGTTTCATCGAACAGGGTTCGCAGCAGATCAATGTGCGTGAAGTAGGGTTGATCACGGATATTCGAGATATCGAGAAAACGGTGATCAAAGCCCAAAACGGCACGCCTTTGCGGGTGAAAGACGTCGCGGTGGTCACGCAGGGGCCAAAGATTCGCCTCGGCCAGATCGGGAAGGCCATCCACCGCTCCGACGGAGTGGTGGAGGACGATAACGACGTGGTTGAAGGAATTGTGTTTCTCCGCAAGGGCGCCGACACGGCGACCATGCTGGAGGGCCTTCATGCCATGGTCCAACGGCTGAACGAACACATCCTGCCACCGGGAGTGAAGATCGTTCCTTATCTCGACCGCGACGATCTGGTCCATTACACCACCCACACGGTGCTGCACAACCTCGCGGACGGCATGATTCTGGTGGTTGTCGTGCTTTTCATTTTTCTGGGGAATGTTCGAGGCGCGATCATCGTTTCGCTGACCATTCCCTTCGCTCTGCTCTTTGCATCCATCTGTTTAGACCTGAAGCACATTTCAGCAAACCTGCTCTCTTTGGGCGCATTGGATTTCGGCATGGTCGTGGATGGTGCGGTTGTGATGACTGAGAACATCGTGCGCCATCTCAACCGGCGGGATGAGGCCCCTCGCACGCTGATCGACCGGATCCGGGCGGCCGCGCACGAAGTCCAGCGACCCGTTTTCTACGCGATTGCCATCATCATCACCGCCTACCTGCCCATATTTACGTTGCAGCGGGTCGAGGGGAAATTGTTCAAGCCAATGGCATGGACAGTATCCTTCGCCTTGCTGGGTGCTTTGATCTTCTCGATGCTGGTTGCGCCGGCACTGGCAAGCCTCCTGTTCCGAAAGGGCGCGAAGCAGTGGCAGAACCCGGTGATGGTATATCTGACGAACGCCTACAGAAAGCGAGCTCGCTGGACCATCCGTCATCGCCTGGTGACCGTGGGAGTGGCGGCGGTTCTGTTTATGCTCTCGATGTTCCTGGCTTTCAGTGGTGTGATCGGGTCAGAATTTCTGCCACATCTGGATGAAGGTGCGATTTGGGTAAGAGGAACCATGGCTCCGAGCACGGGTCCGACCGAGAGCGCGCGGGTCGCAGACAGGGCCCGCCAGATTCTCTGCTCCTTTCCTGAGGTCCCGCAGGTCGTCGACCAGATAGGACGCCCGGACGATGGCACGGACACCACCGGCTTTTTCGACGCGGAGTTCTTTGTCGACCTCCTTCCTAAGGAAAAATGGCGGCCTGTCTTCCATCAGGACAAGGAGCAGGTCATCGCAGCCATGGATCGCGAACTGGAGAAGATTCCCGGAGTATTTTGGGGGTTCTCACAACCCATATCCGACAACCTGGAAGAGGCCGTGAGCGGGGTGAAGGGCGCGCTGGCGGTGAAGATTTATGGCGATGACCTAAAGACGCTAGAAGCCAAGGCCGATGAGATTGCTGCTGTCATGCGGCCCATTCGAGGCATCGAGGATCTTGGCGTGTTTCGAGTTATCGGCCAGCCCAACCTCAACTTAACGGTCGATCGCGATCAAGCTTCGCGCTACGCAATCAATGTTTCCGATGTGCAAGATGCCATTCAGACCGCCGTGGGCGGCAACGCGCTGAGCCAGGTGCTGATTGGAGAACAGCGATACGATCTCGTCATGCGGTACTTACCGCAGTATAGAGACACCACGGAGGCAATCGAGAACATTCGCTTGTTGGCACCTTCGGGCGAGCGCGTTTCACTGGCGCAGTTAACGAAAGTGAAGGTTTTGGACGGCGGCTCAGAGATCTACCGCGAAGCGAACTCTCGATATGTGGCTGTCAAGTTCAGCGTGCGTGGCAGGGACTTGGGCAGCACCGTAGAGGAAGCAATCAGGAAGGTCAATGCCGCCGTCAAGTTGCCGACCGGCTACACGCTCGATTGGGCGGGCGAATATGAGAGCGAGCAGCGCTCACAGCGGAGGCTGCTGGTGGTGTTGCCGCTGACGATCCTTTTGATCTATATCATCTTGTACGCAATGTTCAAATCCGTGAAATGGGCGCTTTTGATCCTCACCAATATAGCCATGGCACCCATCGGCGGACTGCTCGCGCTCCTGATCACGCACACGAACTTTAGTGTTTCCTCGGGGGTCGGCTTTCTGGCCCTGTTCGGAGTGTCAGTTCAGATTGGCGTCATCATGGTTGAATACATCAACCAGCTTCGAGCCCGAGGGTACTCGATTGAGGAAGCTGCGGTCGAGGGGGCTGTTCTGCGGCTTCGACCGATTATGATGACCATGCTGGTGGCGACCCTGGGCTTGCTTCCGGCAGCGCTCTCCCACGGCATTGGGTCGGATTCGCAGCGTCCCTTTGCCATTGTCATCGTCGGAGGTCTCGTTGCGGACCTGGTCATCAGTATCGTTCTGTTGCCGACCTTGTACGCGTGGTTCGCGCGTCCTGAGGATCAACTGCCTGAGGCCGAGGCTAACGAGGCCGTCTAGATATCGCCTATGCTGCTGAGCCAGTACCCACAAGCCGGCGGAAGGACCCTGATCTATGACGAAAAATGAAGTCTGCGCCCTCATTAGAGAAATAGCCGTCATTCCAGCCATAAGAGTCGCGTCAGGCGATGATGCGCACTTCGCGGCGGAGGCAGTCACGCGCGGCGGCATACCGATCGTAGAGATCACGATGACCGTGCCGGGGGCGGTCGAGTTGATATCACACCTCGTTCGTTCCGATCCGAAGAGCTTAGTTGGCGCGGGCACGGTGCTCGATACCGAGACGGCGCGCCGTTGTATCGACGCAGGGGCAGGCTTCTTAACCGCGCCCTCGTTCAATCCGGCGATTGTCGAATTCGCCGCTAAGGCGAAGGTTGCAGTCTTGCCCGGCGCGTTGACGCCCACTGAGGTAGTCACGGCATGGACTGCTGGCGCTGACTTTGTCAAAGTATTTCCTTGTCCTCAAGTCGGCGGTGACAAATACATCAAGTCTTTGAATACCTCACTGCCTCAAATTCCGTTGATTGCCGCAGGGGGCGTGAATCAGCGGACCGCCGCCAGTTTCATTTTGTCAGGCGCTACGGCCATCGGCGTCGGCACGGAGTTAATTCCGATCGAGTCTATCGAAAAAAGACAATCGGAACGCATTCGAGAATTGGCACGCCGTTTCGCCAAACTCGTGAGAGATGCACGCGAACAGATCCAAGCGTGGAAGAAAAGTGCGGTGGTAAAAAAGTACACAGGAACGGAAAGGTGCGAAGAATAAGAGGGCCCTTGGGGTAGCGCCGTCCAAGCCTCCTGTAGAGCACCCGCCGCCCCCCGACGATGTGGCTAAGAGCCCTCGCTCGGTGCTGGGTCAAATCGCCCAGGCGCTCTCGTTCACGGTGGGCCGACACCCTAACGACATCCTCGGCACTGTCCGGGGTCAGAAAAGAACCAACGACGTACACACGAACATACCCACAAGAACAACAACAACAGAGAAGTAGGAGGTTTCGCATGTCATTCCGTGTCAGTCACTGCGGCGACGTTCACCTCGAGGAAGATCGGTATTTCGGTGATACGGCTCAGTGCTTGGAGTGGTTCGTGTGCGACGGCATCCGGCAGAAAACCGATCTGTTTGTAATCGACGGGGACCTGACGACCTACAAGGCGACGATCAAGGAAAGAAATCTCTGGATCGATGCGGTGATTCGCATGGCGGAGCAAGCACCAGTGCTCATTGTCTCCGGGAACCACGGCAAGGAAAGTGATGGAGACCTATACGCTTTGGCAAAAGCGAAGGGCAGGCACACCATCTATCTATCGACCGAGCCGGAACTCATCGAGTTCGACCAGGTCGCGTTAGCCACCTTTCCCTATCCTCGCAAGGCGGATTGGGTCGGCACATCTGAGAAGGAGGGCATGCAAGCGGCCTTTGTCGATCAGATGGAGGAATTCAATCGGCGATTCGCGCGGCGACCGGGTTTCTACCGTTTGTTCTTTGGTCACTTCGGCGTCACGGGGGCAAAGCTGAGTGGCGGCCAACCGCTAGCTGGCCGGTGCGCCGAGTACCCGCTGGAGCCTCTCCGGCACCTCAGCGCGCAGTACGTCGGCCTGAGCCACATTCATCTACGGCAAGAGCTGGCGCCTCGAATCTGGTATGCGGGCTCGCTTTCGCGCTGTGACTACAGCGAGATGGAAGACAAAGGCTACAACTTGGTGACATTGCACAAGCCAGAACAAGTTCCGGATTTGGCTGACCTCGAGGTGTCGTTCCAGCGATCTCCGACGCGACCGATGATGGAATTCCATGTCCGCTATGAGGACGGAGAGTTTCAGCTACCTCCGACCTTGGAGGCGTCGCGACTGAAGGATGCGCGGGTGAAGGTGGTGGTAACCGTAGGGGATGGCTTGCACGACTCGTTGAGCCGCGAGGCCCAAGACGATTTACGAGAAAGGTTCCTCGCCGGAAACCCCTCCGATCTCAAGCTGAAAATCGAGCACCGTCAGGAAACAGGAATGGACATCGCGCCGGTGAGCTTGGCAAAAACAGCGGAGCAGAAGCTCCGGGCATACTGGGGGATGAAGGGTGCGCCTTCGGCGGACCTGCAGGAGCGGCTGCTTGCCAAACTCGGACAGATCGAGGCCGTTGTCGCTTCCCAACAGGGTGTTGAATAGGCTGTTCAAAAGGAATGTGTGGTAAGCTAGCGCGAATCCTGCTAAAGTGCGTCCGATTCGGCGTAGGCCTTTCGTTGCGCCAATCCTCCTGATGACGGCGATCCGGTGCACGAGGTGCATTATGAAGGTTACTCCTACGTTTACGCAAAGGCCAGGAGCAAGTTTCCGATTTACCTGTGCACAGAACCAGAATTCATCGATCTTGATCACGTCGCGGTTGCCGTCTTCCCGTATCCACGTAAGGCCGAGTTCGTCGGCACGCCCGAGGAAACGGGGTTACAGCAAGCGTTCGTCGAGCAGCTTGAGGAGTTTAACCACCGCTTCGCGCGGCGACCGGATTGCTTCCGCCTGTTCTTCGGGCACTTCGGCGTGGCGGGCGCCAGGACGAGCAGTGGGCAGCCTCTGGTCGGGCGATGTGCGGAGTATCCGCTGGATCCCCTCCGCTGCTTGCAGGCACAGTACGTGGGGCTGAGTCACATTCACCTCCGGCAGCAACTGGCGCCTCGGATCTGGTACGTCGGGTCGCTGTCGCGGTGTGATTACAGCGAAGAGGAAGACAAGGGATACCATCTGATCACACTCAGGGAGCCCAATTTGAGGAGCGATCTATTAGATCTCGACGTGAGCTTCCGGATGTCGCCGACGCGGCGCATGGTGGAACTGCAGGCTGTTTACGACGGCGGTGAATTCCACTTCAGTGCTCCGCCGGATCCGGCGCGTCTGAAGGGTGCTCGCGTGAAGTTGGTCGTTACGGTGGCGAAAGGGCTTCATGAATCGCTCGGTTGGGACGAGCAAGACAAGCTGAGAGAGCGGTTGCTCGAAGCCAATCCTGCGGAACTCAAAGTAAAGATCGAGCACGAGCCGGAGATTGGAACGGATACGGCACCTCTGAGCATCGCGAGGAGTGCGGAAGACAAACTGCGGGTGTATTGGGAGCTCAAGGGCGCGCCACCAGTGGACCAGCAACAGCGTCTTCTCTCTAAGTTGGCTCAGGTCGAATCGGCCGTCCTGCAGCGTTACAACTGACGCGGCAACGGTGCTTTCCCGTCATTGCCACGGTTAGAAAAATCGCTTCATCTGAAGTCGCATGTAAGCTGGCCGACTTGGGATTCTCTGTCTCGCGGGGTTTTAGGCAGCAATCGTGATCGATCGCTGGGGTGGAGGAGTGACAGTCCCCGATCAACTGCGCGGAATAGGCTGGCAGGAATCAGAGTTCGCAACGATAATCGCTTATGGGAATAAGGGCGCCGTCGCCGGGCGCCTCGATATCCCGAGAGCCTCCCACCAAGGAGTGCAAGCATGAAACAGTCAACCGAGCGCCCGACCGTCACGTTCGAGCAACTGACTTACTCAAATATGCTCACGTTGAACGCCCTGGTCGAGTTGTTGACGGAAAAGGGCGTGTTGAGCAAAGCCGAAGTCCTAGAGCGTGTGAAAAAGCTCCAGGGCGAAACGAAGGTGACCGCATGACGAAACTTCGGATTCCAACGGCCGCTCCCTTGGGACGGCTGGGTTTGGCTCTCGCTGCGGCCGTGGCCCTGTTCTGTCCTCTGCGAGCTGTGTTTGGCTGGGGACATGAGGGGCACGCCGTCGTAGCTCTGTTGGCCGAGCACTACATGACGCCAGCTGCCGTGACCAGAGCCGATGATCTCCTCGGGGGCAATACCATCGACTCCGTGGCGAGCTGGGCCGACGACTATCGCCACGATCACCCCGAAACTGGCCCGTGGCATTACATCGACATCCCGCTGGCAGACTCTAAGATCGACTTAGCCCGCGAATGTCCTAATGGCGATTGCGTCATCGCCAAAACCGAGCAATTCCTCGCCGTCTTAAAGGACCCAAAGGCGGACCGAGCGGCCAAGGCAGAGGCACTACGATACGTTGTCCACTTCGTCGCCGACCTGCATCAGCCCTTGCATGACGAGGATGACGGCGACAAAGGCGGGAACGCCCGTCACGTGATCTTCGATGGGAGGCCAGATAACTTGCATTGGGTTTGGGACACAGGTCTGCTGGAGCACATCAACAGGAATCCCGAGGCGCTCGCAGCAGAACTGGAGAGCCACATCACCCCGCAGGAGCACGAAGAGTGGACCCAGGGGACTATTGAGGATTGGGTTCTGGAGGGGCACCGCCTGGCGGAGGCAGTGGCCTATGGGGACCTGGGCAGCGAGAACCCGGCGCCCATCACACCGGCGTACGAGCGTCAGGCGGATCCGGTGATCGAGCTTCAGTTGGAGAAGGCCGGCGTGAGGCTAGCCGATCTACTCAACGAAGACTTACGATGACACGACTGGCTTAAGCCTACGGCTCGGAGTTGCACCCCTTAGCCCGGCTTATTCATGAATTTCGTCGTTCAACTGCGACTGAGCCGCGTTTTATGCGATCTCAAAGGCAGTTTCGGCACGCGCGCCCGTCCGACAGTGTGTCGAACGGGCTTGTGGCGCCACTCGTCGCAGGCCAGCATTTTCGCTGGGCCCAGGGAGATGCCGCCCTATTCATGAATAATTCGGGTTAGAATTCTGATTCCGACTTCATCTCCGCCACGCATTTCGGGTCTCATCCAGGCCACGGTCGGAACGAAGCGACTGCTCAAGTATGCTCACTCATGCGGCAGCCTCGTGCCGCCGATAACAGGTGCATGAAGGAAGATTGGTATGGCGACGAGTTCCGGGGCAACTTCATCACAGATAACCTGATTCCTTTTGCATTCGCTTGCATTCCGGTGGCTGCGCTGCTCTACAGCTTGGTCATGTGGCTGAAGCCACGCTAAGGCCTCGATAGCTGGTCCCATCGATTACACGCCTACTCCTAATCGCTGCTTTCACTGTCACTCGCCAGAATAACCAGTGGTACCGGCCGTTTGCGGTCACAAGGATCCCCATGAGAATTCTGCAGCTTACTTTATCAGGCATAACAGAGGCGTATCCGAGGCCGGTGACAGTAGACTTTGAAGATCTCGGCCCTGGGCTCATTGCTTTGGTTGGCGAGAACGGGGTCGGGAAGTCCACCCTGATCGGTTCGGTGTTTGCGGCCCTCTTCCGTCAGCTACCCGGCCAGAAGCGCTCGCTGTACGACTTCTGCACCAATTCACAGCCGGAGATTGCTCTCACGTTCAGCGTAAACGGCGATCGCTTCCGATCGCTGGTCAAAATTGATCCCAAGTCGCGACAGATGGAGAGCTATCTTTTCGACGGCCAAGGAGTCGCTCTCGCCAGTGGCAAGAAGGATGCGTACCAGGAAGCCATTAGCCGCCGGATCGGTACGGCTGAGTTTTTCCAAGCCGCCGTCTTTTCGAACCAAAGACGGACGGGAAATTTTCTGGGACTTGAGCGAAGCGAGAGGAAGCAGTTGTTCATCACTCAACTGCTCGGTCTCGAACGACTCCGGCTGATTTCGGCAACGGCTCGAGGGCTTGCAGACGAGACGAGTCGCGTGGTTCTTACGCTCGAAGGCGAACGGAAAGCGATTTTACAACTGCTGTCGACCACATCATCCGCCGAAGACATCGTCGAACTGGCGCAGCAGCTTGAAACACTCGGATCAAGGCTACGAGCGTTAGAAAAGGAAAAGGGCCAGATCGAGCAAGAACACAGCAGACTCCAGGGCCGTGAGATCGAGCGCAGGAGCCTTGAGACTCGCCGCCTGGAGTTGTGCGCCCAAGTGGCCAGGATCGAGGCGAAAATCAGGGGGGTGCGGCAGCAGGTTGAGGAGGATCAGCGGAGGCTTGTGGAGCAGCGCAACGTCATTGACGTGACACAACAAGCGCAACGCCTGAACGCAGAGGCGGAGGAACTCCACCGGCGTCTCGAAGAGGCGCAAGCCCTGGAGGCTGCGAATCGCGAAACCGCCGGAGTTGTCGGAAGCATCTCGAGCGATCTCGAGAAAAGGCGGGAAACGTTGCAACGCTCGCGAGTCGAATCCGCTGAACTCGATACAGTCCCTTGCGGCGGCCAAGGAGCATATGCGGCATGCGCTAAAATTCGCCGGGCAATTCAGGCACGCCGGGAGCTTCCGGTTCTCGAGGGAGTCATATCGACGCTGGAGCTGGAACTGGAACTTCAGCGCCCTAGGGTCGTTGAGGTTCTGGTGGGATCAGCTCAATTGCTGAAAGAACTTCATGAGTGCGAGCGGGAACGTCAGACCCTGGAAACTCTCCGCAGGCGGCAGGAAGATTTGCAGATGGTCCGAATAAAGGTAGGCGAGCGGCAGCAGGCGCTGGAAAAGCTTCAGGAGGAGCAAGCCGGCCTTGGCCAGACGGTCCAAGACGCTGTGAGCGCTCTGACCCAGTTTGACGGCCTGCAGTCGGAGCTTAACGTCATCCAGGAGCGGGCGCGGGGCATAACCCGCGCAATAAGCGAATGCCGGGCTGAGCGGGAGCAGGCGATTGTCCGCAAAGCTCAAGCAGAGCAACGTCTGCAGCAAATCGAGAACGCCAAGGCGCGCGCATCCGCCGTGGAAACGGAACTGGCGGCAGCTCGACTTGAGGGAGATGACTTCGAGTATCTGGCGAAGGCCTTCGGGCCGGACGAGATTCAGCTCTGCGAGATCCAGTCGGCCGGCCCTGGCGTATCAAGCATCGTCAACGCTCTGTTAGAGGGATGCCTCGACAATAAATTTGAAGTCCGGTTCCGAACACAACGGCCGAGAGCGGACGGGCGAGGATTCGTCGACGATTTCGACATCGAAGTACGAAACAAGATGCTGGATCGGACGTGCCTTGTGGATGAGCTTTCGGGAGGCCAGTTCGTGTTGGTGAACGAGGCCGTCAATCTGGGCATTGCAATTTACAACGGAGAACAGGGCGACGGAATACGGCATGAGACGCTGTTTCGCGACGAGACCGTGGGGGCGCTGGATACGAAGAGCGCCAGGGAGTACATTCGTATGCTCCGGCACGCCATGTCACGTGGGGGATTCCACCAAGTAATCTTCATCTGCCATGCGCCGCAGGTTTGGGAACTGGCGGACCGAGTCCTGCGTATCCAAGATGGACAGGTGCTACTGGAAGGCCACGGCACTGCGCAGAATGCAGGCACATGAAGTGCCCTTGTGGTCGCAACTTTTTGTCCGATTTCGTGTTTAAATGATTTCTGCCGGGAAAGGGGGGATTGTTTGTCACGCTCTTGTAACCGGGCGCGATGCATCATGCAGTAGCGCTGGCTGTCTCTGATTGTCTCTTCGAGTTTACGCGGGGACGCTATGGAAGAGCAGTCGTCCCAGAAACACCTGTGCCGCTTGACACTCGCCCCTGCCGCCATCATTCTGAGTGCTCTCGCTGTTGTCTGCATTCGCCGATACTCCCACCAACCTGTCAAGGAACATTTCGCGTCGGCTTCCACCGCCTCACGAGCTCCGAGCGAGCTCCTTGCGGAAGCGAACCGTCTGTACTGGGTCTTCAACTCCGCGAAAGCCGGGCCGTTGTATTCAGAGGCAGAGGAATTGTTCCGTGAATCGGGCGACCGCCGTAATGAACTATACGCACGTGTAGGGCGGATTCGGTGCTATGCGGAGACACAATCGTTTGTGGACATTTCCAATTACCTCGCGAATCAGCTGAAGACGCCGTTGGTTGAGAATGATCGCCGTCTCAAGCTCTGGGTCCTGGCCGCCAAGGGCATGACCGATATCGAAACCAACCCCGCAGTAGCAAAGAAGGATTGGCAGGAAGCGCGGAAGGTCGCTCGCGCGCTCGGCGAGAAACAGTGGGCGGCCAGGGCCAACGGTGAATTAGGACTGGTTGCCTTCCTTGAAGGCGACAGTCGCAAAGCAGGACTACTCGTGGGCGGAGCGCTGTTATCGGCGATGGCCAGCGGGGACGTCGGCGGTCAAATTCGGTATCTGGAGCTGCTGGGCAATGGTTTCAATGAACTACAGCGCCCTGAGGAGGCGCTCTTGTTCTTCGACCGGGCGATCCGGCTAGCGTCCAACACACAGGGCGCAGGCTTCCCATTCATGGCCTACGAAGGCAAGGCTGAAGCGCTGATCGCCCTCAAGAGAGGCGAAGAGGCGAAGTCGGTACTGGGGCAGGCGCTTGAGACGGCAAAGCTTCAGCAGAAGCGCGGACACGAGACACAGTGCTTGATTTTATTGAGCAGACTGTCGCTGCAAGCCAACGAACGGGATCGGGCAATTGATTATCTGGAACGAGCTCAAGCCATTGCGCAGAAGATTAACTTCTACCGTATGGTTGCGGACGCCACATTCGATCTGGCCAAGATCTACGAAAGGCAGGGAGATCTCCAGAAAGCGGAAGCGCGGCTATCTGTGGGTCTCGACGCCAGCCAGCGCCTGGGCGACCGTTACTATCTGCCGCGGAACTTGACGGCGCTTGCTGAACTGAAAGCCCAAGAGGGCGAAACGGCCGCCGCTGATGCCCTTTACGAACGAGCGGAAGACGTCATCGATGGCCTCGTCATGGAGATGCCCGGCGCGTACTCCAAGAGTGCTCTCGTTGCCGGCATGAGCGAAACCTATCTGCGCCATTTCCAGCTTGCAGCAGGAAGCAACAATGTGACCAGAGCCTTTGAGATTGTGGAGCGGGCACGGGGGCGTACGATCGCTGACCTGTTGCGAGCGCCGTTGGAGCGGCGAGACGCTGCACCTCCAGGGAGCGCTGCTATCTCCAGCGAGATTTCAACCCTGCAGCTTCGGCTTATGCGTTCTGAAGACGCACGTGAGAGGCAGGATTTGCTGGAGAGTCTCGAAGAGGCGGAGCAGCGCCTCGCTTACCTCGGGGAGTCTGTGTCGGACAGTAGCCATGTGATGTTTGGCAGGCCGGCCGCGCTGGCGACGGTGCAGAAAGTCCTGGAGCCTGATGAGCTTCTGCTCGAGTACGTGCTTAACGAGCCCCAATCCTACTGCCTGGCGGTATCGAAAACGCAAGCACGCTTGGTCTCCCTGACCGTTGGACGCGAGCAGATCGATCAACTCATTGGCCGGTACTTGGGAGAAATCGAGTCCAAGCAAGACGGCGCAGCCTCGGCGGCACAGCTCTACGCGGTGCTCCTGGCGCCGGTTCTCAACCGGTCAGGCGGCGAACACCTGATCATCGTTCCCGACGGGATTCTGAACTTGCTGCCGTTCGATTCACTTCGCGATGGCGACGGACAATACGTTCTGGCTTCTTCATCCGTGACGATAAGTCCGTCGGCCACAGTTCTCGAAGTGCTGAGGACGAAGCCGCGCCGGCCTGAACCGCATCATACTCTCCTGGCCCTCGGCGGAGTACCGTACGAGAAAGGGCCCCCCGCGCTGGCAGAGATGACACAGTCAGGCAGCCTCACAGGGAAACTGGTGCGTGGACTCTACGACTTCGCCGGCATTCGCTTGCAGAATCTCCCGGAGACGCAGGAAGAGGTCATGGCCGTCGCCCGCGAACTGGGACTCAAGGGCAGCACCGTGCTAACAGGCCAGGCCGCAACAGAACACAGATTCGAATCAGAGCCTTTAGCCGATTTCAAAGTCCTCCATCTGGCTGTTCACGCCATCGCCAGCACCCGGTATCCAGAGCGAGCGGGCCTTGTCTTAGGCCGCGATAGTTCGAGAGGCGGAGATGGATTGCTGCAGGAGCGGACGATCGCTGGCTTGTCGCTCAACGCGGACCTTGTGACCCTTTCGGCGTGCGATACGGCGGTTGGCAAACAGGAAGGCGAAGAGGGGGTGACCAGCCTGGCCAACGCGTTCCTCGTTGCAGGCAGTAGAACGGTAGTCGCCACCTTATGGAGCGTGCAGGACAACTTCACAACCGAGTTTATGGAACGCTTCTATCAGCACTTGGCACAAGGTGAGGACAAAGCCTCGGCTTTACGAGAGGCTAAAATGGATTTTCTGGCCAAGCACCCGGGCGCGCCACCTGTCGATTGGGCAGCTTTTATTCTGGTGGGCGACGGATCATCTCCGATACCACTGGAGAGGCGATGAACCTTACGCTGCAAGAACGTGAGACGATATTCGGGAAAGTCGATCGCTTGGTGCGGACGAAACACGTCAATCCGGCGCTAAACGGCGTGGAGTGGGGTCCAGTCGCGGCCGGCCGAAGAGACCGGATCCTGGCTTGCGAGCGAGCGGAAGATTTCGAAAGAGAAGTGCACGAGGCTGTGTCTCAGTTGAAGACCAGCCACACGGGCTTCTTTCATCGCTCGGCCAGGAACATTCCGGCCCGCCATGCGATCAACGCCACACTCCAGCGTTGCACGCTGGACGGAGCCGAAAGATGGGTGCTTCTCGATGTCCATGCCGGAGGCCCCGCGCACGGCGCCGGTCTCGAACCGGGAGATGTGCTATTGAGAATTGCCGATCGGGAGGTTGCGCCTCCGGATCCCCCTGTCTTTCACCTCGGAGAGGCGGCGCGACTTGATGTCATAAGGCGTGACGGCAAGAGTGAGCCCGTCATGCTCAACATTCCTTCTCCACACTCCAGGAAGCATCCCGTCATACAGCCCTGCCCGGTCTCATTCTCGAAACTGGCGGACAGCATCGGCTTGCTGAAAGTCACGATGTTTCCCGGTGCTATAGGAATCGACCTGGCCCGGGATCTCGATCAGGCCTTCGGGGAGTTGCGAGACTGCAGCCGGCTGATCGTCGATTTGCGAGGTAACACCGGAGGGGGAATAGGCGGATTGCGCCTAATGAGTTATTTGACTCCGGCCAAGGTTCCTGTTGGCTACAGCTTGACGCGGCGGCGCGCCGAAAGAGGTTACAGAAAGGAAGAGCTTGCACGGTTCGGGAAGATCCCGGCACGGAAAGGCGCCTTAGTCTGGCTGGCCTTGCGCTATGGCCTGATCGACAAATCGATTGCCGTGGTCACCGAAGGGCTGGGTCCGCAGAGGTTTCACGGGCGTGTCGTTATGCTGATTAACCGGCACTCGGCGAGCGCTGCTGAGATCGTCACAGCATTTGCCAAGGAAAACGGGCTTGCCAAACTGGTGGGCGTCCGGACAGCAGGACGATTGCTCAGTGGAACAGCGTTCAAGGTAGGTAGGGGGTATTTACTCGGGCTGCCTGGTGCTGCCTACTGGACCTGGGGTGGGGCGCTCATAGAAGGCAAGGGAGTTGAACCGGACGAGCCGGTCGAGTTGTCTTACGAGGATCTAAGAGGGGGACGAGATCCACAAATGGAACGAGCCCTCAGCGTAGTAAGTGCGATGTGAGGGTCGCTATCGGATTTCCAAGGGGTAATAGTTCCATTCCAAGGTTTCGCGCCGGAGGGCAAGGCTGTAGTGACCTGGCGTCAGACGCGAAAGATCGAGGTTCAAATGCAACGTCATGTCATTGCCTTCGGGCGTGGCCGCGTCCCGGCTGGCGGCCGCAGCCTTGCCGGAAGCGTCCAAGACCTGGAGCTGGTAGTCTCCTGGGCTGCTCCCAGAGGGCAAGTAAACCGTTACGCGGAGCCGGGTGTGTGGCAATTCGAGCTTGGCTCGTGAGGCAGTCGCCGCTGGGCTCTGGTTTCCCCTCAGGGCAGCCCACTCTCTCAAATCAAGCACTGCGGCACGCTCCGACTGCGACCTTGGATGGACCCTCCGCCAAAGCCAGGGAGCGGCCGCGGCGAAGATGATGGCGAGCGCCGACACCGCAAGTACCAGTCGAGCATGGCGGCTCGCAGGCGTGCGGTAGGGCTCAGAGGGTATTGCGACGGGTTCGCCAGCGGTGGACGGACCCTGATCAGCGGCGCGGCGACTAAGCGCTTCCCGCAGTCTTTCAGGAACCTCGCGAGGGCTCGAATGGTTTCTTAACATCCCGACGCCCTGGATCAGTTGCTTCGCCTGTTCGAAGTGTGCGCGGCAGTTGGAACAGGAGGCGAGGTGTGCCTCGAATTCACGGGCACGTGCGGGCGTCAGCTCACCTTCGAGGTAGTCCGTAGTGGATTCGACAAACTCCCTGCATGTCATTGGTTGGGTTTCTCGCCTAACGAGCCGTGTGATCCGGACCTGACTCGCGCAGAGTATGCTCGCTGCAGCTTCTGGCGGGCGCGGTGGAGTAACATGCGTTGGCTTTCCTTGGTTATCCCGAGCAACTCGCACGCCTCTCGCGCTGTCCAGCCTTCGATATAGCGCAGTCTGAAGATTGCCTCTTGCCTCGGAGGAAGTGAGGAAAGGGCACGTTCTAGCTCGTCTCGGGCTTCTTTAATCAGTAGGCACTCTTCCGGTGTCTCATGCCAAACCGGTACGGGACTTGCCCATGACCCGTTTTCGTCGAAGCACCATAGCTTGTCGCCATCCTCCGACACCTCACAGGAAGCGATAACAGCCGCAGCCCGGTTCTCCTTCGCCGCCCTCTTCTTGGCTTGTCTCGTCAGAATACTCAGGAGCCAAGTCTTGAAAGAGGACCGAAACTGGAAACCGTCAACGCCAGCAATTGCGGCGAGCCAGGTCTCTTGGATTAGGTCCTCTGCTATGACCTGGTCAGCGACGTACGTCATCGCTATCGAGCGCATTAGAAGATACCAGCGCCGGTAGTATGGACTGAAAGTTGTGGAATCCCCTTTGCGGATGGCCTCAACGAGAAGCGCGTCGGATTCAGAGGGCCGGGGAAGCCCGAGCGATAGCGGGCGAAGGAGGTCGTGGGCTGGTTCCTCGGACGCACTGGCCATTCTTGCCCACTTTCTGTTCCCCCCAAGGTGTCACTCCAAGATCCTATCTGAGCGACCAGATCTTCAGCAACAGAATTGTTTGTTACGTGCGTTACGCTTCGTGGCCCTCGAGGAACTACATATACAGGCGATCTGGTAACGGCTGCCGCCAGATAGCGGCCCGTCGGTGTCTGATGGCTACGTGCGTCGAAGGGGGTGCGATTCGAGCGATAAGTTCAGGAGAATCACGCAGTATGGAAGGCCAAGGAAACCGCGATGACGACGAGAATCGGCACGGCAACGGAGCAGTAGCCGAGTCCGGACGGGATCCGGTCTTGTGGACACCCGAGCTGGACGCCATCATCCGGCAGGGATACGCACGGGGCTGGCATGGAGCCCAAGACGCGATCAACAAGGTCCAGCAGCTCCATCCAAAGTGGCGCAGCCATGTAATTTGGGAGCGTGCCCAGGAACTGGGCTTTGCGGGGAGGTACGTCAAGGAGCGACCGCCATGGTCCGCATCGGATGACGCCATGCTCATGGACTTTGCACAAGAGCAATCGGTAGGGACTCTCGCGCGATGGCTACACCGGAGCAAAGCTGCGGTGCGGTGGAGATTTTCAGTGCTGGGTGAAAGCGCAAGGGTTCGGGATAACTACACGCAAGAGGAGTTGGCCAGGGACTTGCGCGTAAGTCCAAAAACTGTGCGCCGCTGGGTGACGGCCGGGGCTCTCGAGCGTCGGGATGGGCGCATCACGCATGAATCGTTGGAGGAATTCTGCCGGAAGCACGGCTCAGAGATAAACTTCGAGGTTCTCGATAAGGAAATGCAGCGCTGGCTGATCGAGGATGCCGGGTTTGTTCCCGGCGAGAGGCGCCCTGTAGAAACACGAGGGGTGCTCAAACATCTTGAGAGGATCGCGGTATGCCCGCTGTGCAGACGCGCGGTCCGCGGTAACGCGCATACGCGGCACCTGAAAGCATGTGCCCGGAAGGCCGGGGCAAGGAGTCCGATAACAGTACGGAAAGACGGTGCGGCAGCCCTCACCGCTCACTCATTCCCTGAGGGTACAATGTAGTCGTCGGCGGCTTGGCGCCATTCCTTGAACGGGGGATAGGTCCCAGGGGGACAATCAGACCAATGCGCGTCCCAGTAGAATACCCAGTAATCAACCGTCCGCGCGCTTCGCGGATGCGCCCGGGCGTGGGAGACGAGAGCGTCAAACCAGCCTTGCGTCCGTGCCTCAACGAAGAAACGATCCTCACCCCACTCGAGAAGCGCCTTCCATCGCTGTGTATAGTCCTGCAAGGCTAGCGTGCGCCGAAGCTCCTTGTCGTGCTCCAGGAAGCCGGGGCAGCGACATTGCAGCTCTCGCTTGACGCCGGCTGGAAAGTCGATGTCTGCTTCCAGGAGCGTGCGCATCCAGTAAGTGAACGCCTCCCACTCCATATAGACGCCTGCCGCGTCCGCGAAGCGTTTTGGGCCGATCGACCGTAAGAGCTTGATGATCTGACGCCTGTCGTCCCTCATCTCGAAGGCGTCGAGGATTTCCTCGCGACACTGCTCTGAGGCGCTCCGCCACTCCTTGAACAACGGGTACGTCGAAGGACGCCGCTGCTCCCACTGCTTCATACAGTGATGCCAATAGGCGCAGTCCCGAGCGAAATCGGGATCACGGACGGCGTAGTAAGTGACTGCCTGGAGCCACCGTTCCTCCTTGGCCTGCTTGAGAATGTTGTCCTCGATCCATTCCGGGAGGCGTTGGCAAACAAGCGTGTTCTGTTCTGACTGCGTAGAGTCGCTTCGCGTACTGGATCCAAGAAGACCAGGACAGCGCATCTCGAGGGTCTGGGCGAGCCAGGCGGGAACCTTACCTTCTGTCTCCGCGACGGCACGGAACCAAAGATTGAACGCGTTCCACTCGACGTATAGGTGCCTTGCTTCCAGGAGGCGTTTCCATGGCACTCGTCTCGCCTGCCGATCGGCTTCACGACGGGCGGCCTCAGATACACGTGCCTCGGCCTTACCGGTTTGCTGAGTGCGCTCTTCCCGAGTACTCGCCATATCAAGAACTCAACCCTGGGACATCAGCCAGCTCAGTTCGAGCAGGACTCATTTCGGTGGCGCTCGATGGTCTAACCGAGAGTCGAACTGGCGCCTTCGACGGGAGCGTGTAGCCGGCCCATTCATGCCTCAACGTTTTGGGGATTGCGGCCCCGGCGCCGGCTCTGGCCATTGAGGACAGTCAGAACGCACCGAAACCCCGGACGCCCCCTTTCTGCAATGCCCGCCATTGTAACCCAGAAGAGAGTGAGATGACGCTCGAGGTGATCGAGCGGCTCACGAGCTCGTTGAAAAGCCCAAATTGCCGCGCATGGGAAACACGAGCCGATCGAGCCTTGAAGCGGGCAGCGCCCAGAACCTCTTTCGCGGCCGTCAGGCCGGCATCAGAACTTCTGGTGCACGAACAAGGTCAGATTATAAGCAGCGTGCATGAGCGCCGCCGCCGCCGTGGATCCCGAGGCGACACGTATCCATCCGTAGACGACGCCACTGACGGCGAAGCAGACACAGTGAAGGACGGTGGGAGGTTCATGAAAGCAAGCGAACAGGAGTGCAGTCAAGATTACAGCGGCGGGCGTTCCTGAGTTCCGGGCGACAAGTGGAAGCACACAGCCGCGAAAGAAGGATTCTTCCAGAACAGGCCCGACCGAGGCGGCGAGTGCTGCGGTCGTCCAGCCGGAAACCAAAGGCGCCCGCAGGCCCACTGCCTGAACAACCAGAATCACCGCAGCAGCCAATAGTGCTCCCCCGAACGAGGCTATAAACGTGTACCGGCAGCGGGGCAGCGTCCACCCCAGCGCCCGCCACACAGCTCCCCCGTGTCGGAGCTTGAGAGTGGCATACAAGGCAAGAAGTATGCACAAGCAAAGGACTGCCTGGAGCAGGACACCGGGCTCTTGGACGGCGAGTGCGGGGAGTACATGCAACACGATGGCAAGCCGGAGGAAGGCACCGAGTGTCACCACGCAAATCAGAAAGGCACAGATATCGGTGTAATCCCAACAGCAGTGGGAATCGACCGTTCGCGCAGTGACTTGGTCTCGCAAGAGGCTTTCTAACTGGCCCGTAAGTACTCAAACTCCGGCACGACTTTGAAGGGCGCCTGTGGCGGCGTAACCGCGTTCGCGAGCTGATCGATCAATTTCGTCGACGCGTTGCCGAGAAACTTGGCGGCTTCGCGAACGTGGGCAATTCTGTCCGGGTCAAAGCCCATGAGCCGTGCGCAGGTTGCATCTGCTGCAACCGGATCGTCCGAGAGCACAATACTGCCGAGGGGCCGCGAGGACCCGGCAAGAGGGCCGTTGCCCTCCATCGCCACGATGGCATCGGCGATGACGAAATGAACGGGCACTGTGGCACAGATGTCGACGATGCTCTGCTGAATGCCGCGCCAGTGCAGGATGTTCTTCGGCCAACCGTACTTCGCTCCGGGAACAACGCCGAACATATTCTTCATGCTCAGCGTGACCCCCGACCAGTGATGGGTTTTAACCTTGGGCATGGACACAAGGAAGTCGGCATGGAGCACGGCGCGCGGCAGCCAGAGATGAGTCAGACCGGTGTAGGTTGCGCGCAGGCGTGTCTTGACCAGTTCGTCTCGATTGAGATCGATGAAGGGTATGCGCTCCTTCTTGAGTTGGCCTGAGAAACCGCTTTCGCAGAGCACGAGCTGAGTATCGCGTTGGTGTCCGGGGCCCTCCGCGACGGTGACGGAACCGGCGCCAAGCCTCCTGAAGCACTTTGTGGCTGCGCTGACCAACAAGGGATGGGTGTTGATCGCGACGCCGGGCAAGAAGTCCACGAGATTCGGCTTTAGCAGGACTGACTTTCCTCGAATATCGAGGTGAAAGAGCTTGAGGCCGCGCATCAATTCGCCCTCCAGTTCCTCCGAATACTCGGGCAGGCGCAGGATGGCCACACGCGAACGCGACGGGCGCCGGACCTCGTCATATCTGGGCATCAGGAAAGGAACCGTGGTCGCCGCGCCCGCGGCGAGTCCCGCAGAGCCAGCCAATAAGTTTCTTCTTGTCATGTCATCACCTTGAAGGCATTGCCCCGGACCCGGCAATCGAGTGCCAGGATGACCAGCGCAAGAGTGGCGGAATCCCACGGCTGGCTGGTATCCTTCATGGCGCCCAGACGATCGGCCAGACGTTCGATGGGCCGGTCATAAGCATCGAGAGCGAGGATGGACCAGGCCAAGCTCCAAGGCGCCGGGCAGGTTGCGGCCGAACTCTCCAGCCAACCGAGGCTTTCAGTGACAATCGTCCCTTGTTCTTCGCCGCGCAGGGCAAGCAAGGCAATGGCCGTGGCATCGAGGTGTGGCGCGAGAGGAGTTCCGTAAACCACCCCGTTTCCAGCATTCCAGCCGCCACCAGGACAGGCCCGATCCAGCAGCATCTCGACACCGCGGCGGATGCGGAAGCTGACCCGGTCCGACTTGCAGCAAACGAAGGCCTGCTTCAGTGCGACGATTGAAAGAGCGGTCGGAATGACCCAACTGCAGGTGGCGGGCATCCAGGGCCAGCCGAATTTGTCGGGATCAAAACGAACGTGGGTATCCGAAGTCCGAAACTTCCACCGCCACAGCCAATTCGACTCTTTACCTTTCGAAATCAACAACCATTTCAGGCCACGCTGCGCTTGCAACGGCATTTCAGCGTTGTTGATGAGCGCCAGCACCGCTAACGCGGACAGACCAGAACCCTGCCCGTCGTCTCCGGTGAAGGCAGACCAACTTCCGTTTGGGTTCTGGACGCCGAGTAGAAACTGAAGACCGCGCATCCGGGCAGGATTCGAATCCCGTCGCAAAGCCAGTAGAGCGAGACATGTGGGTTCGAGAGCCGATTGCAGTGACGGTTGGTAGCTCCAACCGGCGCCCGGGATCTGCCTTTCTATGAGCGCATCCCTGAGGGACGTGCGCACCGCCCCATTGATCATGGGTTGGTTGTAAAGAAGAATCACAACGGCGTCAAACGAGGGGTAAGAGCGTCGGTTCCGACGCGGCTCACCGCGGTGAGGCATGGGTCTCGCAGGTCAAAGTGTCGGGCTCTTGGACTATCGCTGGACTGTGCCGGACGGCAGAAACGCGGTTCTCACATTTGCCGACCCGTGAAATAAATTGGGCCCGCTGCATGCATGGAAATGTCATGAGGGTCGTGACCCGATATCAGTTCTCACATTTGCCGACCCGCGAAATAAATTTGGTTGGCCTCGTGCGCGCATCGGGAATGTCTAGGCTGACGAAGCGCGCTTCTCACATCTGTCGACCCGTGAAAAAAGTTTGGCACGAGCCCTGCATTCGCGCAGGTGACCGTCAGAGGACGTCCGCTGTTCCTCACGCGTACCCCGCTCGGACGGTTCTCACAACCGTCGACCCGTGGAAAAATTGGTGTCCTGCCCGCTTGGCGGGCTTAAGGTCGCGTGTGTCCTGCCTTTCGAATTCTCCCTCCTGGCGTTGGGCACCTGTTGGCGCCGGCAAGACCGGCCCCTGCAAAGAGAGTCGGGGTGTAGAGTGCTGCCAGGAGGCAATGCACGTGTTTCGATCGCGGCAGGAACTCTCCGGGAAGCTGCGGGCGGCCAAGTACGTCGTCGATGAGATCACCCTGGAGGTAGTGTATCTCGCCGCCCGCATGCAAAAGCCCCTACTGGTCGAGGGGCCACCAGGGTGCGGTAAGACCGAGCTGGCATACGCGGTGGCTGAGGCTGCGGAGACGTTCGTGGAGCGCCTGCAGTGCTATGAAGGCATCACCGAAGACAAGGCCATCGGGAAATTCGACGAAGCCTTACAGAGATTGTTCCTCGAAACCCAGGGCGCTCGACTCGACGGCAATTGGGACTCGATTCGAACCCGCCTGCATTCACTCGATTTCTTTGCCGAGGGCCCCCTGCTTAAGGCTTTGCGTTGCCGCGACACGCCGTGCGTGCTGCTGGTGGACGAGCTCGACAAGGTCAATCACGAGTTCGAAGCGTTGTTGCTGGAGATCCTGAGCGCGTGGCAGGTTACGGTTCCGAAGCTCGGAACCATTAAGGCGATGACGATTCCCTTTGTCGTCTTAAGCTCGAACGAGGAGCGTCGGCTGGGAGATCCGTTGCGGCGGCGCTGCCTGTACCTGCGAATGGAGTACCCCACCGTGGAACGCGAAGCCGAGATCCTCGCCGTGCGCAGCACAACTGAAGACCCAGCCTTGCGGGGCCAACTGGCGGGCTTGGCTCAAGCACTGCGCGGCTGGAGCATGGAGAAGCCGCCATCCATTGCTGAGATGCTCGACCTCGCCCGGGCCCTGGAGATCATGGGAGTACGTGAAATAGAACCCGAGCAACGGGATGTCCTTCTTCCCTTGCTGGCCAAGACGGAGGCTGACCGCAGGCGTCTGCTGCTACGGGCGGGATTCGACGGTTTAGTGGCGGACGCGAAGAGATACAGGGACGAATTCGTGGCACGAGGCGTATGAGGACGACAGCCGTGATGATGTTTGCGGTTTGGTTGGCGGGTGCGGCGCGAGCAGCGGAGCCCACGAATCTACGCGTTTATTCGGCTCGGTGCGCCGCGTACTACGCCCACGTTTACGGAGTCCCCGTCGCGCTGGTCGATGCCGTGATCGAGGTTGAGTCGGATTGGCAGCCCGATGCCGTGTCCCGAAAGGGTGCTGTGGGCCTGATGCAGCTGATGCCAGCGACCGCTGTCCGGCTGGGAGTATGGAATCGCTTTCGCATCGATGAGAACGTGCGGGCCGGCGTAGAGTATCTGGCCCTGTTGATGCGGCTGTTCCGAGGCGATTTGAGACTCGTGACGGCTGCTTACTACGCAGGAGAAAGGCCGATCCTTGCGCGCGGACTCGAATATTCCTCGCCCGATGTCTACAGCTACGTCAGTCGTGTGGCCGGCGTTTACCGGGCGGAGAAGGCGGAAGCGCAGGCCGAGACCAGCGCGCGGGAACAGGAAGCGAGGTGAATCATGAGGATGGGCAGGAGCGTTTCGGTAATCTTCCTGATCTTGTTCGTTACCCGAATGGCGGCGGGACAGGAGGTCAGGCCACGCGTGCTCACCAGGTCTGACCTTGACGGTAATGTCGCCGTTGTGGACGTGGCCCCGCATTTCGTGACGACGATCAAGATGCCGGAGGCCGTCAACTCGGTGGCGATTGGAGATCCGGCGTTGTTTCAAGTCGAGCACTCCGAGCGGGAGCCGCAACTGGTGTTTGTCAAAGCGCTCACGACGAAGCCGACCGAGACCAACCTGCTGATTTCGACCTTCCGTGGGCATGAGTTCAGCGTGCTGGTGGTCAGCCGGGGAGAACCGAAATCAGCCACGCCACCTGGTGTGGACTTCCTTCTTAACTACAAGGCTGCCGGTGGGTTCCTGATCGAACCCGACTTCCCATCCGCGCTCGTTGGACAGACTGTGCCGGTGGGATCCGGGACTCAGGTCGCAGCCGCCGGGAATTCTCCGACTGCGGCAGTGCCGGCGTCCCGCGGGAACTTGAGTCAGGCGCCGCTTTCAATAGCCGACCCGCCGAGCGATGTCCGAGTGAGCGGGCTGGATGCGCTGCTCAGTCGGCAAGAGCATGCCCCCTTGCCGGCTTTGTACGGGGAACACGTGGCGGGGGAAACGGCCACGGGCGACCAGGTGCGTGCGGGTGTCAGCGACGTGATCGATGGCGGTGATCACGTCATCGTGCTGTTTTCGGTGGTTGATCCCACCGACCACGCTATCCTGCTCATGCCCCCACAGGTCCAGCTCGGCGGCAAGGTCAAGTCCGGCAAGATCATTCGACGGTCGCACTGGGCGAGCGCGGAGCAACTCCCGGTAATGGACTTCCGCCTGAGCAAGCGCCGGCTGGCTCCGGGCGAACGAGCGGATGGCGTGGTGTTGTTTGAACGCCCGCCGTACAAGCAATCGAACGAAACGTTGTTTTTGCAGATGGCACAGGCTGGGGCGGTCGACCGGCCCGCTTTGGCCCCCATCGGTTTCGGAATCAGCACCTTGCGAGAGGAGCCTGACCATGGCACAGGAAAAGCCACGAGTGGAAGATAGCGAGTCGCGCGTCCGGGACGAGGAAGTTCTGGAGACGGCTGAACAACAGGACGAGACCGAAGCAGGCGAAGCCGACAGACGGCGCATCGGATGGCGCGAGATTATTCGCCAAGCGTTCGAGAAGGCGCGTCAGGCCCAGCAGCCAGTGACGAGCCGCCGTGATCTCAGCAAAGACAAGAGCAAGTCGCTACTTGTGCTGGTTGGGGCGGCGGTACTGATGTTGCTGATATTCCTGGGCATATTCTCGGCGCCCCAAAGGCCGAAGAAGACCGAAAGCGGGAGGCGGCCGGGAATCCCCGACTTAGGCCGCAGGTTGACGCCTGGTCAGGAGAGCACGCAGGCTGGATCGGTAACGCCGATGCTGAGCGCGAGCATCAGTGGAGGACAGCCGGTGAGTAATGGCGACGTGACGCCCGAGGAGGTTGATCGGACGGCACGGCTTGGTTCGGCACCACGGAACGGGAGCATGGCTGGAAATCAGGCTGTACCTTCCAAGGCAAGTTCAGCACGGTACGAACTCGGCAGAGTAAACTTTTCGGACCCGGTCCTGGAGCGACAGCCAGGTTATGGCACCGGACCCGCCTACCGGCAGCCGGTTGTCCCCGCGGTCGATTCAACGGAGTCCGCAGAGCTTCGCAAGCCTTCGCTCGTATTTGTTCGTTCTCCTGAAAAGGACCTCCCCGAAGACGTCGCGACGCGCCCCGCTGTGCTCGAACAGGACGAGAGGCTGAGTGGCTTGCCGCCCGGTACGCGGCTCGTGGCCCGGATGGAATCAGCCGTAAGCACGGCGGTGAAGGAACCCGCCGTGGCGGTGATCGAATACAACTACGAGCGCGATGGCGAAATCGTTGTACCCGCGGGCGCGAAAGCCATCGGTCAGCTTCGGCAGGCTGACCGCTCGGGTTACGCGGATATCAGGTTCGACAGGCTGGAAATGCCCGACGGATCGAGCGAGAAGATGGACGGCGTGGCGATGGACCTGGCGTTCGGGCCGCTCAAGGGTTCGGTGTCGGGGAAGAAGACCGGAACGAAGTTTCTGGTGCGCGCCTTTACCGGCCTCGGCACGGTTGCCGCTTACCTGGTCGGAAACGGCGGAAGCAGTGGATTTTATGGGCCTATTTCAGAAAGTGCTCTCTTGCGCGAACGCGTCGCTAACAACGTCGGCATCGCGGGCGACGAGGAGCTGAACGAGCTGGCATTCAATCAAAACGTCGTCGTCACTGTCCCCGGTAACACGCGGTTTTACATCGTGCTGGAAAGCGATTCTGTCGAGCGTGCGGGAGATCGCCCACAACCGTCCTCGGTCGCCTCGACGGGCTCGCGAAGCGAGCCGGCACCCAGTCTCGATGAATTGCGACAACTATTGCAGTTGAAACAAGAGTTGAGCGCCATGTATCAGCAAGCCGGAACGACGCCGACAGCAACTCAAGCGCCGCAGCAGTAGGGACCGGCAAAGGAAGGAGAGACGAAACAGAATGCAACCAAATTGGGAGCCTCTCGAAAAGAAACTGGGGCGCGGGAAGTGCGTGGGATTCATGTACATGGGAAAAGTGAACGGCATCCATCTCTACAAACACGGGATCACGCGGACCTATCTGAATCTTAGCGATCGTGGAGAGTGTTATGTCAGCCGGGGAGCCTGGCGTTACGAGCCGGCGGACTTTGCCGCGGAACTTAGGAAACTTGAAGCATCTCTTCGGACACTGGGAGAGACGCTCGCGACTGTTTACGACGACGAGTACATCGCCCGTAAGGATCGCGCGCTGCAGGAGGCTGGCATTCCGCTCGTGCGCATCAACGTGCAACCGGAAGAGGTGACCGTGAACTGAGGTCCTTTTCTTCCGCAATGCCCCCGTTCGGAGTTCCTTCGTTTCCCGTAGTAAATGTTGGCGTGCCTCCCGGATTGGGTTAGAGTAAGGCCTCAGGGAGGACAAAGCGTGCCCCCGCCTGAGCATTACCGCCTCGGCGTGTTCCGGTGGCTGGCCTGGCACGCCAGCCGTTTGGCCGCCACATTCTTCCACGGGCTGCGCGATACCTGCGTGTGGGTTGGCCGGTCGGCGCGAGATGAACTCTTTGCGCGCAAGCTCGGGCCCGTAGTGACGCTGCTTCTGATTGGCCTACCGGTCGGTCTCCTGATTGCGCTCGGGCCTCGTGAGTGGCTCCTAAATTGGCCTGCCATGCTGGGCGGCGCTGCCTTGCTGGCGTTTGTCGCCAGAGTTCCGCTCGCTTCTGCCCCCTCATTTTTGAGAAAGATCGCGTGGGTCGCGACTACTGCGCTTGTGCTGCAAGGGCTCGTCATGTTTCTGGACTGGAAGCCCTTCATGGCGGCCTTCGGCCTTACGCGGCGGGAGACCTTCGGGCCTGTTCTCGGGGCGATTCTCATTTGGTTCTTTGCAGTTGTGTGGATCGTGTTTTCGCGGCCCAGGGCGGCGGCCATCGGCGCCGGGAATGCTCAGGCGCCTATGCGCTGGGCAAGAGCGAACGTGCGTCGACCTCGCTTCAGCGACGTGGGCGGTATGGAGGAAGCCAAGGAACAGATCCGGCAACTCGTTCAAAGCCGCCTGCAGCGCGCAAAGTATCGCCGGTACGGTGTGGTTCGCAACGGGATTTTGCTGCATGGACCGCGGGGCAGCGGAAAGACTTTCTTGGCGGAAGCGACTGCGGGTGAGTTCGGGCTGAATTACTGTTATCTGTCGCCAACCCAATTGATAACGACATGGCTGGGAGAAACAGAAAGGAAGCTGCGGGACGCGTTTACTGCCGCCGTTGGACAGAAGCCGGCGCTTCTCTTTGTTGATGAACTTGATGCGTTAGGAACAAGTCGGCAATCGCTTGGATCGAGGAGTGATCCCGGAGGCGGCGGACGGTCGTATAACAACATGGCCGTGCAACTGATGCAGTCTATCGACCAATACCGTGACGTACCCGGCTTCGTGTTGATGGCCGCAACCAATGTCCTGGATGGCCTGGATCCGGCGCTGATCCGCGAAGGGCGCTTCGACCTCAAACTTCGCATCGATCTTCCGGATGAAGCTACGCGTCTCAAGATGTTCGCGTCTCAACTGGCCGGGAAGCCCTGGCAGCGATTCGATCTTTCGGAGTTTGCGCGCAGAACCCCAGGAGCAAGCGCAGCGAAGATCAAGGCGCTGATTGACCAGGCCGCTACAATCGCGGCGGACGACGGACGCAAGATCGAGGAACGCGACTTGCGTCAAGCGATGGAAACATCCGGAGGCAGGGACCGCCCGTTCTTTCAGCCTGTTCGCTGGGAAGAAGTCCTGCTCGAACCAGATGTAGAGAGTGACTTGCGAAGTCTCGTGCGACTACTGGGAGACCCCATTCGAGCTGAAAAGATGGGGATGGCGGTTCCGAGCGGCCTGATGCTCGTAGGCCCGCCCGGCACGGGTAAGACCATGATCGCCCGGCTGATTGCTTCCGAGACACGGCGCAGTTTCTATCCCCTAACGGCGGCCGATGTCCTCGGCAGCGGCGTGGGAGACTCAGTCAAGCGGGTTGCCGAAGTGTTCGCGCGCGCCAAAGAGCACAGCCCCTCGCTGATCTTCCTCGACGAAATGGACGGGCTGCTGCCTGGAAGCAATCGCTCCGTGGCTCAGCACGATTTGCAGGTGGTCGAACAATTCATGATTGAGATCAGCAACTTGCAGACTCAACACAATGTGTTTCTGGTGGGAGCAACCAATAATCCCGAGAACATCGACCCGCGCGTTCTTCGAGGCGGCCGGTTTTCCGAGAAAATTCAGATGCGGCCTCCCGGCCCCGCTGGTGTCGAGCGACTTCTGCGCAAGTACCTGGTCGCCGCGCGTTTGGAACCGGGCGTCGGCCTGGAGGAGGTTGCAGCACGCCTGGCGGGCTTGGCGCCGGCCGATCTCGAGGCGATCTGCAATGCGGCCAAGCGGTTCGCATTCAACCGCGCAGGTGACGGCGATCAACTGCCGCCGCTTGCCTGGTCCGACTTTGAAAAGGCCCTGGAGCGCGTGACGGGCGCCGCCTAATCAATCACTCCTTACTTCCCGCATCGTCCTCCGTCAATCTCCATTTATTGCCCTGTCCGGTCGTTTGACAGAAAAAAAAGCTCCGACTACTTTCACGAACGACTCGACAATGTTCGGCCGTTGTCAGATGGGGTCGGGCGGCGACGAGCCGGAAAGGAGGACACCGTTCATGCGGATCAAGTTGGACCGCGCGTTGAAAAAGCCCCTCGCGGTGGGGGCGATCTGCTTCATTCTGGCCGGACAGTACGTCCTGGCCCAGAACCTGGGCGGCTCACCGCAATTCAATGTCGCAGTCCAAGGTCAAACCGGGGCGCAGCCGGAGGGTGCGTTCCTGAATTTCATCAACTGGGTGGGCAACGTCATCGCGCCTGTGGGTGCCGGCGGAGCCGTCCTGGGAGCCATCGTCGCCTGGCTCACGGGCCGTGGCTTCGGCCGTTGGCTGTTCGCAGCCGGCGGCTTGCTGGCAGTCTCGGGTGTGACACGTTTGCTCGAGTTCTGGATCACGAACGGAACAGGAGGTGTCACCTAGCGCAAGAAGGCGAGAATCCCCAAAGTGAAGCGGCAGGCAGGAGCGGAGCACTTCAATCCAACTGCCTGCCGCGACTTGAACGTTTTACCATTCCCGAATACGAGCAGTGAAGCCATGGCGGTACCGCAACTCTTAAACGACATTCTGAACGTTCTTTTGCTTCTCGCACCTTCCGGCGCCTTCGTGTGTCTGGTACTCGCCGGCATCAGCTTGCGGCGCGAGGGCGGGGGGATCAGCTTTCTCATTGGTGGAGGCTTCACGAAATGGATGTTCTGGGCAGTGGTGTTCCTGACATTGCAGCCACTTCTTAGCTGGTTCAGTTCGTTCGGAGTCGGCGTGCCGCTCCCGGGAGGCGGAGTCAGCAGCGGATGGCTTGGGTCGTTTGAAACCGATGTGGCGAGCTTTGTGAGCAGCTTTGTGGTCGGGCGGCTGGCAACAACGCTCGCAGCGTACTTCGTGCTGCGGGCCATTCTGGACGCTGCCGCCGGCGGACACCCGCTGCCTTCGGTCCTGACCGCGATGTTCCTGCTCGGGATCCAGACCACCTACAACCTCTTGCAGAGTTACAACACCGGGACGCAGTACGCGCCGGCGGATGTGCTGGACAGTCTGTGGACTTATCTGGTTACGACGATCATGCCCATCGCCGCGGGCCTCGCCATCATCGGCGCGATCATCAACTTCGCCACGCAGCGGCCGGCGCTGCGGTTGGCCGGCGTGGCCCTGGCTCTGTTGTCGGTCTCAGCCATTTGGCAGTTGGTTCTGGCGATGGTCGCCTGAAACGGGAGCAGGCATGTCCTTTTATAACGGCATCCTCAACCTGACGAATTGGACCGGTAACGTGGTCCTACCTACGCTGGCGGCTCTGTCCATCGCCATCGCCATACTGCAGTTCTCGAAGGGCGCGGCGTATTCGCACGCCCTGTACGGCGGGTTCATGTGCTTGATGGTTTCGGGGCTGCTGCGCGCCTGCGAGACCTTCGCCTCCCAGCGGAACTGGAACGACCCGGACCTGTTTTGGATGGCCCTCGTCACCATGGTCGATTGGATTTGCAACGTGCTGCTCCCACTCTACGCCGCCCTGCAGGTGACGGCTGGCGGCCTGCAATTGGCAGGAGTCACGAACCGGTTCCAGCCCATTTCCTGGATGCGTCATTTCGCCGCAGCGGGGTTATGCCTGCTGTTATCGGGAATACTTCGGCTCGGCGAGTTCTTCGTAACCCAAGGCACGGGCGGAGTCACATAGACGGAGACATTTATGGCACTCGATGTAACACCGGTTTATCGCAATTTGCGGACCCGGGTGACCTTTCTGGGGCTTGAGGCCGAAGACCTGTTCGCCATCCTCGCCCTGGCCGTGGTCAGCAACATTCTCGGTAGATTCCTGAACCGCGAGATGTTTGGCCTGCCCATGAACCTGGTCATGCAATACCTCGTGCCGCTGCTGAGCATACCGGCGTTGATGCTGTTCAAATACGGGAAACAGCGGGGCTATCTCTTCGATTGGGTAATGTTCCACTCCAAACCACACGTGTATTCGGCGCTCGAACGAGACACTCAGCTGCCGCGCGAATACCTCAAGGCGGAGGAGGAAGGATGCCAGTGACGATGCAAGAGTACGACAAATCTTTGTCGGCGCCACCCCTTTGCGAGCAGCTGCGGATTCGCGACCTGCTCGATGATGTCGCCATCCAGCTCGACGGATCGTTCGTCGCCGCCTACGAGTTGAGCGGACAACACTCCTATTACGGAAGCGACGAAATGCGGAATCGGGCCAAGAACGGCTTGGAAGCGCTGGTTCGATCTCTTCCGGAGCGCTCGATGCGGATGCAGGTGCGATTCGAAATTGCCGAAGGTACCGCTGACCTGGTGAACCGCTACAACCGGGAACAGCGCAACGATAGCCCGGTGCTTCAAGCGATCGACCGCCTGCACGTGGACTCCTGGCGAACCCGGGATGGCGAAGGACTGTACCTGCGCCATTTCCTGCACGCTTATTTCATCTGGAACCCGAGGATTCACCATCAATCGCCCGACCTGGAGTGGAAGAAAAAGATGCGCAGTTCGGGCGGAGGCCTCTCGGCGACGAAGTGTATCGAGCGTACGCGCCGGGAGCACGAAGATCTGCTCGCCGAGTTCAACAGCCTGATGGCGGGCGTGGAGGCGACGCTGCAGGCTACCGGCATGGCGATAAGGCGGATGAGCCACGATGACATCTTCCTGGAGGTGAAACGGGCCCTCAACCCGTTGGTGGGCGACACGGTGACGTACAGGTCTCCGGAACGATCTCTCGCCTACGAGAGCGCGCGAAGCCAGATCGCCAACGTGAACCTCGAGGACGAAACGGATGATTACCTCAAGCTCGGAGGGCTTCTTCACTGCTGGGTGACACTCAAAGACCTTCCCGACGCCACCTTCCCCGGCATGCTGCGTGAGCTCGTCCTGATGGACTTCCCGCTGGTGGTCAATGCCGAGGTCATTCTTCCGGATCAAGCCAAGATGGTGAAGCACTACAAGAGCCGGTTGCGCAAGATGCTGGCGGCGCAGAGGGATTTTCACGGCGGTTTCCGCATCAACGTGGACGCGCAGGTCGCGGAAGGCCAGTTGATGAAGGTTTTGGAGAACCTGATCTCCAGCTCGCTCAAAAGCTGCCAGATCAGCCTGATTGTTGCGGTGCGAACGTCCAAGCCGGCTCGCAACAGGCTGGAGCGTGAGGAAGCAGAGCGCGTACTGGCGGATCGGAGGCAGCGCGTGCTGCATGCCATTACGCGAATGAACGGGGCGCGCGGAATCCCTGAGACCCTGGCCCAGAAGCGCCTGTTCTTCGCGGGGCTGCCGACGATGGCTGGCGAAAATAAGCGCGAATTAGACGCGTTGACCCTCAATGCGGCCGACTTGCTCCCGGTGGAAATGCCCTGGCGAGGCACGCCCCATTCGCCGCTCATCTTGTTCGAGACCCCGCAACGGCAATTGATTCCCTTTTCACCGTTCGACTCGAGCCTGGGCGACGCCAACATGCTCATCATGGCCAAGAGTGGTGGCGGGAAGACCTTCATGGCGCAACTGTTTCTTCTGATGATGGCTCGTGCGAACCCGCTGATCTCCATTCTGGAACGTGGCGACTCTTACCGGCCGCTGGTGGAGCTGATGGGCGGACGTGTGATCGACGTGGATCTTGAGGGCAGCGAAACTCTGAATCCGTGGGACCTGCCGTCTGAGGAAACGGCGCCCAGCAAAGACAAGATCGCGTTCCTGAAGAACCTGACGCGCCACATGCTGGGCGAGAGCCCGGGTTCGGATGCATCCCTTTTGGACAACCTCATTACCGACGCTATCGCGCGCACTTACAAACGCTGCGCAATCCGGTACTCGAATCCGATCCCGACGTTTAACGACCTGCGCGAAGAGTTGGCACAGTGGCGGGACGAGGAGCGCATGCAGCGCACGATTGACGAAGCCAAGCTGGCCGCCATCAAGCTGCGCTCATGGACAGGAGAGAAAGGCATCTACGCCAAACTGTTCGATGCCCCGACGACGATGAAGATCGACAGCAACTGGCTGTTCTTCAACGTTGAGGGGCTCGGTTCCGATCCCAGGCTCGAAACCGCCATGAGCATGTTGATTGCGAACGCCATGGCGACACGGGCCGCGGGAAGAACCGGGCAGCCAAGCATCACGGTGCTTGACGAGTGCTGGTCGCTGCTCGACTCGCCCACCCTGGCGCCGGAGGTTGTGCAACTGTTCCGCACGGCTCGCAAGCGCAACTCGAGCGTCTGGGGCATCTCGCAGACTGTGGAGGATTTTGTAGGAACAGAGTCCCAGCCGCGCGAGCATGGACCGGGAATCCTCAAAAACGCCACGACCAAGATCATCGGGCAACAGCCGGGAGACACGGCTCCGCTGGTGAGCCAGCTTGCCTTGAATCCGGTGGCGCTGAACGAGGTGAAGCTCTTTAACGCACCTCGCAAGGGACAGCATGCCGAAGCCCTCCTGGTGCTTGGCGAAAAGGCTGACACCACGCAGACCATCCGCATCGTGCCTACCCCGGTTGACTACTGGGTATGCACCACATTCCCGAGGGAGCGCAGGTATCGGACTTGGTTCCTCAAGAAGGCTGGCCGCCGGCCGCTACTGGAGTCCTACCTGGAGCTGGCGGAGAAGTTCCCGAGCGGACTGGCGGCCGTGGCGCCTCTTGCAGAGGAACTTTCGGGGGAAGTCAACGCGGCGCTGGCTGCGGGCGGGAGGTGAGCATGGCCGATTTGCCTGGCCGCAGCCGACTGGGATTCGACCACGGAGGTCCTCGCGGTGTTGTTGGCGGCGCTCGGTGTCCAGCACGTTGTCGCTGGTCGGGGCGAGAACTTCGGTCAGGAGGTCCACTCAACGATTGGAGGGTAGCGGTATGACTCTGGTCTGCTTCGTTCTGTTTTCATGGTTCATGGTGAAAGCGAAAACGCGACGCCAGGTGATCGCGTTGGCTTTGGCTGGGACGACCGTCGCCGTGTTGGTCGCTCCACCCCGCGCAGAAGCTCAGGGGAGCTTAGTGGGGGCGATCCAGGCCGTACTCAACGTGATCAACGGTGCCATTCATACGGCGCTCAACTCGATCAACTCGGTCCGAACCGCCATCAACAACTTGTACCAGGGGGTCGCCTGGCCCACTCAATTGATTAACCAGGCCCGCGCTCAGGTGACACAGATCGTCGGCCAGTACCGGAATCTCATGCAGGGTGTTTTCACCGTCAACCTGTCCAGCGCCACGCTCCCGGTTACACAGAAGCTCGAACAGGTTATCAGGAATCCACAAACGAGTGACTTCGGCACGCTGACCACCGACTACGGCGGTGCTTATGGTCCTGTGCCGTCGGCAACCGCCGCGAGCGGGCCTGACCGCGCCATGACCGACATGGACGACGCTCTTGCACTCGACAATCTGAAAACGCTGAAGGAAACGGACGACGCCGGCGGCCTCGCGTTGCAGGCCGCGGACCAATTGGAGGACGCGTCCGGCCAGGCGGCGCCAGGATCGGCCCCCTTCCTGACTGCGACCGCCGTCGTAGCCAGCATCGAGAGCCAGGCACTCACACAAAAGATGCTGGCTGCCGAGCTACGCCAGGAGGCAGCGCGGCTGGCCCATGAGAACGCGCTTCGCAAACACGCGACCACCTCGACGAGCCAACTCGGCAGCCAGATTATCAACTTGCTCAAACGGAAGTGAACTCCATCGGAGGTGAACGACATGAAGAAATTTGTTAAGCGGTGCCTGGAGGGCCTAAAGAGCGGCCTAGGGTGGGCTTGGGGCCACAGGCTCAGGGTGGCGGTACTGGGATTAGTCTTTGCGCTGGTCGCGCCCCGGCCGGTCAAAAGCCAGTTTATCGATCCGTGCTGCGCCCTGCTTGCGGCGGGGTTGAGCACCATCTCGAGCACGTTGAGCAGCGTAATCGGCGGGGGCCTGAATAACATCCTCTCGGTCGACCAGTCCGTGCAGAACTTTGAACAGACCGTGGTCTGGCCACAAAAGCTGATTGGCCAGGCACAGGCACTAGTCGGCAACCTTCAGGGAACGTTCACCCAGATCGAGAACATCACCCGAATTCCCGTGAATAGCGCAACACTACCGGCGCCACAGCAGCTTGAGCAAAACCTGCTCTCGGCCGATTCGGGCCAGATCGGCCAGACAAGCGCAAGCTACGTCGCCGTATATGGCGCGGTTCCAGACTCTACCGCAGCTTCGCAGGATGAGCGCAACAGAATAGACATGACCGACGCTGCGGCCCAGGCCGCCATGAAACGAGCTATCGAGATTGACCAACTCGCCGACCTGGAGATTCAAGCGGCCAACCAGCTCAACCAGAGCATCCAGACCGCCGCGCCGGGCAGCGCCCCCATTATCGAGGCGCAGGCTGACGCATGGCTGGTGCGTGCTAACGCTTACACCCAGGCCGCGACCGCCGACTTGATGCGGGTACGGGCGATTGACCTCGCGGACGCCGGCGCTGACGTGAAGTCGGGAGCGACGAACACCTCGAACCTGGGTCAGCAGTTGATCAACCTTCTAAAGAGACAGTGATGGGGCAGTTCTACTTCGAACAACTTCTACAGACGGCGCTGCAGGGGATTGATAGCTACAACATCACGACCACAGTACTCGGGGTTGCCGGCACGATCCTCCTGCTCACGTTCCTCTACAGCGCTTACCAGGCCTTCGCCATGGGAGGAGACGTCCGGATGCTTGCGGTCGGGGGAATCGCATACTTCATTTTGGGCCTGGTGTTCGTGAATTACGGGACTGTGTTTCGGGACGTGATCGGGATGTTCAACTCCGTGGCGGATTTCATTTACGGCAGCGTGGGGGTGGGAGATCTGTTCTCCAACTGGTTGAGCGACCTGAGCACGTATTTTGTTCAGAACGGCTGGTCCAGCCTGTGGGGGTTGGTTACAGGAGGAGTCTCGGGCTTCCTCGGAGCACTTTTGATCATCGTTGCGTTCGTCATTTTCCCGCTGTCGTACACGATCTTCACGCTTTTCTACGCTCTCTATGGGGCAATCCTCTACGTCGTGGGTCCTTTCGTCCTGGCGCTGCTGCCGGCGAGGGGCTTCGGGCAGTTGGCGCGGACTTACCTTCTGAACCTGATGGTCTTCGGCGCCTGGGGCCTGATCTATGGAATCATCCAGGCCTTAATGACGGCCGTCAACATGGGAAGTCTCAACGCGGTCTTGAATTCAAACGGAATTCTGAACAGCTTTTTCGGCTCAGGCCAGGTAATTCTACTCGCTCTCGCCAGCATCTTGTTTTCGATTTCCATCGCCCTCATTCCATTCATCGCCAGCCGGATCGTCCGAGGTGAAGTGGGGAGCACAATGCTGGTAATGGTGGGCACAGTGGTCGGCGCCGCTCGGTTAGCCGCGAAAAGTTATGGCGGCGGTGGTGGGGGTGGTGGCGGCGGCGGTGGGAGCGCCTAGCAAGAACGGCACAACATTGTAAGGCGACTTCCGGAAACGCGGAGGATGTCAGGAATGAAAGGCGATACTAGCGGGCGGGCATCCGAAATAGCACGGCTCACCAAGTACTACGAGCATGACGGCATGCTTCGGGCCTACGCCAATCGCGCCATGCTTCTGGCGATGATCTTTGGCGTACTGGCCCTGGCGTTGCTGGCATTTGCCATCTGCGTACGCCTGCAACCCCCGACCGTAGTTCGAGTGGACAAGGACGGCAATGCCACAGTCGTGGGCACCGCAGCTCAGAGGTCTGCTGGCGGAGGCTTTTTTCTCGGCTTATCAGCTCAGGCAGCCGCAGAAGCCGCTCCCACGGACCTCGAAGGCAGGGCCGTGGTGCGGCGGTTTCTCGATGAGTACCTCTCCTATACGCCGGATTCGGTGGACCGCAACCTGTCGGAATCTCTCAACATGATGACGGCCAATCTGCGCGTCTACACCATGAACCGACTCCGGGATGACGACACTGTGGGCAAGATCAAGGACGAGCACATCATCTCTGATTTCCGTATTCGCTCCCTTCAAACTGTGAAGAACGCACCCTGGACGTACATCGCCTTTGGGGTCAAGGAGGTCCACCGGGTTCACAACGGCACCGAGACCACTGACCGGATTGTGGCACGCTACGACCTCCGTCTGGTCGAGGACCGGCGTTCAGAACTGAACCCCAGCGGCTTGCTGGTAGCCCAATACTCCGAGCAACAAATGGTAGGAGACAAGGAGACAGGCTTACTGCAGGAGAGCACGCTCGACCAGGGAACCTCGGACAGGTGAACGGCCGCCATGTCGGCGGCGGCCAAGCCAGAGGCAGTCTGGCGAAGGCAAGCATAGCGGCTCGGAGGCAAATACAAGCCAGCAGGAAGGAGTGTTAAGCATGACGACGAACGCCGCAGTTGAAGAACCGAAGGGTCCGCAACCCGTGACCCGGAACGCGCGAAGAAGGCCTGCGGCACAGTTGCAGGTCCCGGCTGGGATCACGCGTTTTTTCCTCGCTAAGGCGGGCGCCAATGGCAACACGCCGGCGTTGGATCGGGAACTCGCGACCGAGGGAGAGGCCAAGATCGAGGCACTCAAGAGCGGTCTCAACTATTACAGCCTGATTGAGTGGCACGCCACGGCTGATTTTGCGGGCAAGAACCCTCTCGTGAAAAGCGAGGCGGTCAAGAGACAGGGGTAGGCATTCTTTCAATGACGGCTTCATTTACGAAGTTGGATCTGTCAGAGCTCTCCGCAAGCTTATTGCGGTTCAGTGCTTCTCTAGACTTCTCGTTGAGCTCGCCTGAGTAACACCAGGCGGCGCAGCGAGTGCTCAGAGCAGCAACCTCCCTTCTGGCATTTGCAGAAAGGAAGGCGGATGGTGCAGTAGGGCGGGGACCCGCGACCCGGTGGTTGTGAGGTCCGAAATAACCCAAAAGAGGTCGGCTCTTCGAGTCCGGCCGTAGACCCTAAACCCGTTTGCGGCACAGGACAGCGATGAGACCGGCAGTGCTGGCCTCCTTTTCTGTCCGTGCCCGAGAGAAAGGAGTAAAGGCCATGCCTATGCTCATGAACCGGCTGACATTGGAGCTGGTCACCGAGGCGAAACCGAAACACATCGCCATTGGTGCCCGTTCGGTCAGAAGTTCTGGGAGCACGAAGGCGATTATAGCGGCTGCCCCTTCAAGCGCGTGCAGCGATGTCCAGTCGGATGTTCCGAAGGCAGCTGTGAACGAGAGGAGACTGACGAATCGGTAGTCTCATAAGCACCTAGCACACAACCCGCCGGCCCGGTTCTTCACCGAGCCTGAACCGAAACCCCCGTTTGCGGCACAGGACAGTGAAAGAGACCGGCGAGGCCTCCTTTTCTGTCCGTGCCTGAATAGAAAAGGAGAAAAAGCCATGCTAAGTGCCAGAGAGAACGGCGCGATGCCGCTAGTCGCGCTCGAAATCGATAAGACAGGCCGTTTGTCGAGGAAGCTCATGGAATTGGATCGCCACGCCACTCTCGAAAACACGCTGTTGCAAGCGCTGTTTCCGGGGATTCGGGTGGTGACGGTGGATGTTCCACAAGAGCCACTCGGTTCGTTCGAGCAGGCCCTGATCGAGCAGGCGCTCGTCAGGATCGAACTCGACGGTGTGCGCTACAGCCTAGTCGGTGCCACGGGATCCGCGAAGAACGGCAAGTTCTACGCCGTGGACGCCGCCTACGAAAAGAGGGTGGCGGAGCGGTTCCGTTGCTCGCCCCAGGCCGCGATCACTTACTTCGGCATCCTGGTTTCCTCATGCAAAGTGCGCATTGAGGAGCCCGTGTGCCGGGTGCTGGTAGTCGAAGACCATGAATTCGGCACCAACGATTGCCGCGGGTGGATTTCCCAATCTCTTTTCCGCAAGCTGAATCTGCCTGCGCATCGTTTCTACCAGTTCCGTGTGGCCTTCGACAAAACACAGGCTAAGGGGTCGTTCAAGGTCATGGGGGATGATGTCGCTGGCCATTTGGAGGCAGACATCATTCTGCCCAAGTCCGCGATCAAGCCCGATTACAAAGGCGGCCTGGTGCGGTCCTTCCGCTCGCTTTTGGGCGACCGCCAGGCGCACGCGTATCGCGGGCCGATCATACTCGGTATCCGGGATGTCTCACGCGATCTTCAGTTCAGGTCGAGCTACACGCTGGTGGAACACGCACCGGCAGACTCGATTGAGCTGGAGGTCAAGGCTTACGCCCTTCAACAAATCGAAAAGCTGGAGGCGGCGGTCAAAGAGGGAGACTTCGCGGAGCTGTTTCGCCTTCTGGGTACTTCGGAGGCGCAGCGGTCGATCGAAGGCGAGCAGGACGCGGCTCCGGAGTATACCAGTGTAGAAAACACCATCGTCGAGGCAGTGCTCAAGGCAGACTCAACCGGCTACATGGTGAGACACCCGTTCATCAACCGGCAGCTACAGCGGTTGTTGGCGAAATGGGCGTTCAGGCTGTGCACCTCGGGAGGATTTCATCTGCCTGGGTTCACACTGGCGGACGATGGCTACCTCGCGCTGCATCAAGGAGAAGTCTTCTGGGGCTCTGATTGGATCCCGCCGGACCGGGCTCTTGCCTCTCTCCAGTGCCGGCAGGGTCTACTGGTCCGCTATCCGATCCGGATGAAGGAAGACTTGCTGCCTTTCGAAAGTCTCTCCGCCCAGGAGGCGGCAAACCTGTTGGGCGAGCATCTCAGGGGAAACGGTTGCACGATGGCAGGGCCGGAAATCCTGGATTTGCTCGATCAGCAGCTCCGTTTGAAAGGTACGTTCACCTTGCATTCGGAGACCGCCAAACGAAATGGTGGGGACTACGACTTCGACCAGGTCTGTGTGGTCGAGGGCGACCGTTTTCCCCGGTTCGTCCAGGATCGCTTTGCTTACCGCGAGCAGAAGTTCAACCCCAAAAACAAACTCGAAAAGAAGCAGAGTCCCTGGTGGAACCTTCCCCAGGTCGCGATGGTGGCCCGTGGCAATCGCATCGGGTCCATCACCGATCTGAAGACCTCGTGTCTCGCTGCCGGCAGACCCGACTTCGCGAACCAATTGGTCGACCAGCTTCAGAACGCCATCGACCAGTTGAAGTGGGGAACGGAACCGGACCAGAAACTGATCAGCGAGATGCGAAAGCAGGTGACGACAGCACCGTGGCTGAAGCTCAAGAACAAGCGGAGGATTTCCGAGATGCCGGAGCACCTCGGTGTTCCGGAGACCGACAAGATCGGAAAGATGTACGAGTTCCTCCGCCAACACCTCAACCGGTTCTTTTCCGAAACTGCACCGCTCAGTGATTTTCGCGGACTGATCGCCGGCGAGGCTTTCACCCGCGAAATCTTCCGGGAGTGCGGTGTTATCTCGACGTTCTATGCCGTCAACATCGGGCTGGCGGCGGAGCGTCGCAAGAAACTGGAGAAGGCCTTAACGGAAGCCGAAGCCACGGTGAAGGAGCAAGGCTCTACGGCTTCAAAAGAGGCAATCTTCAAGCGCAACCAGGCTCAATCCGAGCTCCACTCTTTTGACGAGCGGAGCCGCAAGGACCTCAAGAACCTGATTCACATGGTCCGAATGTGGGCCCAGGAGAAGAACGGAAACCGACTGGCTTATCTCTCGGCTCTGCATGCGATCGCGTGTAAGAACGCAACCGCATGGCAGGGCCACGACCGGCAGGGCACGGGATCCATCGTGTTCTATGCCTTTCCACAGGAAGTCGTCAACAAGATCGTGGAACGTACCGGTGGCCGGCCGATCACCGTGGCCGTTCCCGAGCTCTGTGACGGCGAAGTAGAAATCGACGCTGAGGGACGGGTCTTCCTCGTTGCCGCCTTTCCGAACGCCGACGGCAGCACCCACGAGCGCCGGATCTTTCACATGCAAGTGACGGACAAGGGCGACGTATTCATGGATCGTGACGGTCGCGGCATCCCGGTGCTCGTAGACCGGGTTCGTCCGTTCTCGATCCAGCCTGGGAGAAGCGAGGTGCGTGGCGGGAAGGTGGTATTCCCCGGCACGCAGCAACGGCCCTTTGTGCCCAGAAGAAATCAGCAAAACTGAGCTGCAATCCTGGCTCAGTTCGGCTTTGGTTTGACACCCTTCCCAGGAGGTTCCGGTCACGGAGCCTCCTGGCGCTTTTTAATCTGGTATTGCGGAGAGTCGTGGAGAAGGAGAAGAACACCATGAGAAGGCTGATTGTGATTTGCGTGGGTCTGGTGGTGCTTGGTGTGCCGGCGTGGCCCCAGAAGATTGAAGTGGAAAAACCCGACAGCAGCCGGATCGTCCATGTACGGACGGCACTGAACCACCTGACGGTAATCGAGGTCGGGGAGCCGGTGACTACCGTGGCAGCGGGAAGTTCCGCTTTCAAGATCGAGTGGCGGGACAACAAGGTCTTTATCCAGCCGACTGAACCCAACGTTGCCACCAACCTCTTTATATGGACGGCTTCGGGGCGCCTGAACTACGAACTGGAACCGGCTGGCGCCGTCGATCAAATGGATTTCGCGATTGACCACCCGCCGACCCAACCTGTGGCACACGTGACGGCTACGAAGCTGCCGTCACTGCCAGTGGGAACAGTTTCGACCGACCCTCTGCTCGGCGGCAGGCCGATTCGGATGGAGGGTTTGAAAGAGCCCAAGAACCGTGTTGTCGTCCTACTTAAGGACGTCTTCCGCCGCCAGGACAACGAGACCTTCATTCGCTATGCCATCCGGAACAACGGTAAAGAAAGGTACCGAGTCGGCACGCCGGAGGTGTTCGCGTTGAACGTCAGCAGCCCTCTTCGGTCCCGCGATCGGTGGTCCAACTTGCAGCTCACGGACGCCGATGCCGACCAGTTCGACAGCGACGGCCAGACTCCAGTCGCCGTCGTATCCGGCGAGACGCGGGCGTCCAGCGTGGAACCCGGTCAGGAAACCGTCGGAGTTGTTGGTATCAGGCTTCCGGCTGAGAGGACGGGTACTAAGGTTTTGCGGCTTGTGTTTCCGAGCGACGGGAAAGATCAACCGACAGCCACGCTGGTGCTTTGACCATGGCGGAAACGCTCACCCGACAGGAAGTGCACGCACGGCTGAAGGAGTGCCTCAGAGGCAGGCGGGAGCTTGGACTGCGGACGGCCGTCTTGCATGTGGTGCTTGAACCTCCCAACCCTTTTGAGCCGGAAGCGCGGCGACGGCCGAGGAAGGCGTTTGTGCTGTCTGCGCTCTGGCTGCTGGCGCTTGCCGGCGTGTTCGCGTACTTCAATCTCGGATCATGAGGGATCGATGGGACTGGGACAGGCACCGATAACGCAGATTGGAATGAATGATTGCAGTCAGCCCGCCAATGCGACGCAGGCGGCAGCGTACTGCAGGCGCTCTCCTGAATTGGACTGGCAGAGTCTCTCCTTCTTCGCGGTGACGGTTGGTTTGACGGTCTATGGCTACTATCTGGCTTGGGAAAGCTGGAAACAAGTGGTGCGGGTTGTGGCAAGTCCCGCTCCTCGAGAAGTGGCAGTCGTCAGCACGGCCATCCAGATTGTGGCGCCACTTTTGCCGCCACTGTCGTTGCTGGTGATTCATCTGAGCTGGCGTCGCGATGGTCCGTGGTTCTTCAGGACCGGAGCCCTGTGCCTGCTCGGTCTTGTGACCGCCGCGGCCGAGGTGTTTGGACATGGTCTGAGGTAGAAGCACAACTGCTGGCTCTGCTTCGGTGACGCCAGCCAGATGAAAGAGGTGAAGGGATGTTACGAAAGCTAGAGAGTCTTGCCTGCTTCGGAGCGGCGTTTTCTGCCCTCTTGATTGAAGGGGCGTTTGTGTACTGGATGCGGTTGAGTCCAATCGGACCGCCTACGGCGGGGTTGACGGCGTATGCGACCCCCTGGATAGGCCCTACTCTCCCTCAGTGCTGGCTGCTCGGCGGTGTCGTCGCCCTCTTCTATTATCTCTGCCGAGCGACGCATCCGGATGCCGGGAAGGCAGCCGACGGCCGGCGAACCTTCCTGGGGATTTGGTACTGGTTCATTGCGCTCGCGTCAGCGCAGGGTTGCGCCCTCGGCGTCAACTATCTCCAACTGGTGCGCCGATGAGACCCTCCCAATCCGACCGCCGTGAACACCCTCCGCTGCTCGAAAGCCTTGAGATTCTCATTGCCGTCCTGATCATGGCGTCTGCCTGGTTCGCCTGGTTCGTCGCCCGCCACAGGTATCACCTCACAAGCCGTCAGATCGAGGAAATCTCCCTGTATCTGGTGGTCACCACTGTCGGCGCGGGCATCGCGGCATGGCTGCTGGCCACGCGTCGATCGAGGCGGGAAATGGAGTGGCCGCACCCTCCACTTGTGATCTCGCCCAAGCGGGACGAGCGTTTCACCCGCGATGCGTGGAGCCGTGACGCCGTCGTGCTCGGCTACGATGTGCACGGCCAACCGTGGTTGTGGCCGGACAAGGTACGCGTCATGCAAGGGATCGTTCTCGGCATGACCGGCGCCGGCAAGACAACCCTCCTCCGCAACATCATTACTCAGGACTTGGCTAGGGTTGTTGGCCCTCCTGAGAACCCACACCGGATTCCGATGGTTATCTTTGATGGGAAAGGTGACCTGGAATTCTTCTACGACCTGCTCCCGCATATCCACCGCGCTGGTCGGCTCCACCAGTTGCGCGTCCTGAATCCCGCCCGCCCTGACATCTCTGTCCTCTACAATCCTTTCCATTGCAGCGACGACGATTACATGCCTGTCGTCAACATGGTGTTTGGGTCGTTCAACCTTCACGACGAGTTCTTTGCCAAGCACCAGCTCAACTACCTGGCCGACATCGTGCGAGTGCTCGTGTACACGGGCTTGAAATTCAACTTTTATGACGTCCTGGTGATGGCGATCGACGATCAGGTGCTGCGCGAACAGGTTGAGAAGGCCACCCGGCGCATCGAGCACGACTCGGCCATCACCACGCAACGACGCCTCAACTTCGAGATGTCGGTTAAGAATCTGTACCAGTCGTTCCAAGATCGGGAGCGCGTCCCCAAGATCCAGGGACTGCTTAACGAGTGCATGACTTTTCTCGACGACGAGCTGTCCGTGATCACCGGCCCGTACGAAGACCTGCTCTCGATTGATGAGGTGATCGAGCAGGAGCTGATCCTGTTTGTGACCTTGAACGTGAACAAGAACACCGAGCCGGTGCGCGCACTGGGAAAGATGCTGTTGCAGAACATGCAACTCGTGGTCGGCAAGCGTTATGAGAGCGAAGAGCAACGCCGGCGGGCCAATCGCCCGATGTTCAGCGTCGTCTTGGACGAGTTCGCGCCCTTCGGCTACCGGAACTTCGCCCAGATCCTGCAGACTGCGCGCGGCACGAACACGGCCTTCCTGTTCTCCATGCAGTCGCTGCCGCAGCTCATGCAGGTGGGCCGCGGTTTCAAGGAAGACGTCACCTCAGCCCCCAACACGACTATGGCTCTCCGCACCCGCGACGAAGAAACGGCCCGATACTTTCTGCGAGCATCGGCCGAGCATCAGGTGACGCGGCGCAGCAGGTCGGTGCAACGCTGGAAGGTTTTCGGGTATGAGCGCTACCAGGCGACGGGGCGCGCCGTGGAGAGCGAGGATCGGGAAACGCGCGCGCTCGACGAGCATATCAAGAATCTGCCCAAGGGCCAGATGGAAATCCTCATGACGGATGACACGCGAGGCACCCTGCACACGCTCCTGCACGTACGGCCGCCTGCCGACGTCAGCCTTCCCAACTTCGAACCGGAGCTGTACCCCAGGCTGCACCACTCCCGTGCCGAGTCGGTGGGAGCCAATCTACGATTCAAGAATTCCTCCCTTCCTACGACGACCCGATTCCCAAGGCGCACTGCGGGAGGTCTGCGAATATGAAAACACGGTCAATCGGGCTGGCACTGACATGCACGGTGCTGCTGGCTGTCACTTCTGCCTTCGGACAGGATCGACCATCCGACAAGCAGATTCCTCGCAGCCAGTACAGCCCGATGGCCGCAGCTCGAGCACAGGGACCGTCAGCAGAGCCGGAGTCTTGGTACGACTTCCTCTTGAAGCAGTTCAATCCGAACAATCTTGACTACGGCCGATGGATGGAGCAGCGTCGCCGCGCATTTCTCGAAGCCACAGCCAAGAATCCGTACTTCTCGTACAGCTTCTGGCTGACCCTGTGGTCGCTGCTTGTCATGGCGGCGTACGCCAAGCTTTGGATTGATCGCCGGCGCGAACGGTTTGTCACCGAGGAAATGATGACCGACCTCTATAACCACGACCTGCATTCGCGGGAAGCGGCGAAAGAAGCGATCGAGAGGCACAACTCGCACATTGAGCGCTGCAACCGCGTGATCGAAAGGGCAGAGTCCGGCCAGGCTACCGGCGGAAGTGATTCCGATGCAGGCAGACGCCAGGCAGAGGCACAGCAAGCCGCCACCGAGCTCAAAGCGATCAGGGACGATCGGGACAGATTGCAGAGGGACCTGGAAGGGAAGACGCGACTCATCGCCGAAATGAGCTTACGCATGGACGCCCTGTCGGACGCAATGAATGGGAATGGGAAGACCACCCAGGTGGGGGGAGCGACCTCATCGTCGGCGGCGTCGAACTCGGAGTACGTGAAACTGATCAACTCACTCCAGGAGCAACTGCACGCCGAGCGTGAAAGGAACAAGCGCCTTAAAGGTGCGTGACGGCCATGGTGGTTTCCGTTCTCGGTTTCGGGAGCGTATGGCGCCGGCGGTTCGGCAAGGACCTCGACGACCCCAAGCGGTTCGTGCGAGCTGTGTACTACAACACGACCGGGGTATCGGTGGCAGGGACCATCCGCACGCGCCCCAGGATCGTTGGCCATGTCCGGTTTAACGCGGTGGGCGGGTTCAACCCGAACGCCCCGTGGCGCGCAATCCATCGGGTGTTCGAGTGTGACGAGGCTTGCGTCTGGCAAGGGCAGAATAAGATCCTCTTCAAACGTGTGTTGACTGCGCCTCGGCAGCCGGATTACTTCCTGGTTGTGGTTAGGCGGAGCGAGATTGGCCGTCTGAGGATCGGGGACGAAATGTGGAGGTCCCGTGACGGCTTGCTCGTCTCGCTCAGCGAATCCCAGGATCAGCAGGAGGGGATGCTTCTGATGCCCGCGATGGGCTGGCTTCGCAGCGACATCGGAACCTATGTTCTTGAGCCACTGCCCGCTCACCCGTGGGTTGCACGGCTTCGATTGAGCGCTATCTCTCCTGTGGCAGACCACCCATGCGCTACGTAAAAGGTTGCATCAGCCTCAGTCCGTCGCACGACTACCCGCTGCTTCGGCAGGTGTTGCACTCTGGCTTCGTCACGCACCGGCAACTGTTCGAGTTCATGTGGTTCGGCTGCGAGGCGAGCAAGCGCCCGGCCTCAGAGGAGCGCTTGCGTTGGAGTTTCAACTGGAGGATGCGGCGCCTGGTCGCACACGGTCTCGTACACCGGCATGTCGTTCGGTCCGCGGCGAACGACTTTGTGTACTCCATAACGAAAGCGGGCGCGCTGCAGTTGGCGGATGTTGGTGAACGCTTTGTCGGAACTGCTGCCAGAGCGACGGAGGAAGGAAGAGAACTGCAAGTTGCGCACGCAACCGAGTTGAACAGCATTCAACTCAGTCTGCTGAGAGTCGGCCTGCTGGTGCGCTGGGTGCCTGAGATCGAGATCCGGTCCAGGAATGCGGTGAGGGAGTTCGCTTACGCCAAGGACTATGACGCCATCGCGACCGTCCGACTGGAAGACGGCCACGCGACGTTCGCGCTCGAGTGTGAACGGACCGCCAAGAGTGAAGCCGATTACCTTAAGATCGTCGAGAAGATTGAATCGGAGCGCAATGTTGACAGGTTTCTGTACCTCACCTCCAGCGCGGACGTGCTGAGATTTGTGTCGTGGCACTTCAGGGATAGCAGCTGCCCGGTGTGCTTTGGGCTTTTGACCGAGTGGTATGAGCGGATGCTGGACACCGACGTGTTCGATTGGTCCTGCCGCGAGTATCGGCCGCTTCGCGACTTGCTTGGCGGCGGTTCAGCCTCCCGAGTGGCTCGTCACGGGCCCCCGCGCCTCCTCGTTGACTCCTCATTGCCCACTCCTTGAGTCCTCCTGGATGTCGATAACCCACTGAGAACAAGGGGCTTCGCTTCTGACTACCCCTGATGGACGTGCCGTTTCCGGCCGGAAACGACACGTCCTTGCTGGTGGCTGATGTTGCTCTCGGTGCGCGCTGTGGCTGGGAGGCCCCTGCCTTCGGTGTGGGGATGCGTTGGTGAGGATGACGTGCATAAGTGACGCGGTTGTTGAAGCTGGTTCGCAGGGATCGCGCCTGGCTTCGCCTTCGAGGCGCGAGGTATGTCATTGGAGTACAGCTCGTAGTTAGACGAAATATGTCGCGATTGCACCGAGGTGCCAGCCGCGTTCGGACGCGCGACGTTCCTGTTGCCGCTGACTGCGCGCTGGCCGGTGGCCGGTGTGCGTCCGCACCAATGTGATCGGGAGTGTCTGTGGGTGCTTGCCGCGATGATCGCGGAGAAAATCGTGGACATCGCCGCGCGGGAGGCGTCAGTCTGCGTAGGGCTGCTTCTCACCGGCCGACTGAACTGGATCATCGCGACACCCTCGGTTGATTGCCTTGGAGGCAAGGTACGCTAGCCGGCGTATCGCCGGTCTTGCCGGTGTCTTTCGCTTCTTTGTTTCCGCTTCCGACAGCTCTGGGTGACTTGGCTGCGCGGCAAGCGGTGTGCACGCACTACGGCGATGTCGACTGTGCGCGCTCGCGCAAAGGGAGATCGATGTGCGCTTGTCTGCCACCCCGCTACAGGTTCCGGCAAACATGAACCGTGCGTGCTGGCGAATTGCTCGGCGCAGTCGTGCTCGATGTGAGCTAGTTCGCCGCGAGGACTGTAGCAATGCGGCGAGAAAGATAGGAGGTGATTATGCGCAGGATCCGCTCCGAAAGCGGAGCCATGGCCAGGCTCAAGAATTCCGGTTGGCCTCGTGCACGGGGTCATCGGTTGGTTGGGCGGAGCACAAAGCCTGCTGGTTAACGGTCGTTCTCGACAATTCGGTTGGTGGTGAGCCTGAGTCTGGGCTCGCCACCAGGTCCCATTCGCTGCCGCGTCCATGTCGCGGGGCTGGATACCACATTCCTTGTGGCAACTGAGAGCAGCGATCGTAAGGCCTCCCACCAGGGGGCAAGCCAATGTCAAATTCGAAAGGAGGACAACAGATGATGTTCGCAAAGGAAGCGGAAGCGTTGGCGTTTGCGGAGCCACTGGTGCCCAAGCGCTATCACACGTGGCTGCGAATATTGACGCAGTGGAAGAACGAAAAGGAGCGCAACGGCGATGCTGACCACTGGGTGAAGTACTTCTGCCCTTACTTCACCACCGAGGGTCTCCTGCGCCAGGCCTGGGATGACGCACGTCGCGTGGGCGGCGCCGACTCCCGGAAGCTGGTGCGAATCGTCACGGCCTGGCACATCGAAGGGCAGTATTTGGTTTGGTCGGCCGAAGTCGAGACACCACTCGGCTTGGCCAGCGGGCACGCCACCGCAAATCTCGGTGACGGTGCCAAGGGAGTGGATGCAAAGAACCCATTTGAGAACGGAGAAACGTCTGCGATTGGCCGGGCACTTCGCCACCTCGGATACGGGTTTGGGTTCGAGACGAATGATGTCGACAGTTTACCGGAGTCGAACGGTGACACCAGTCCTGGTCCCGAGGTGTCGGAGAATGGCGCTGGCGCTCAGAGACCTGGGAGCGACCACGCGTCGAAGGTGAACGGGAACTCCTCAATCGGACAGGGCGGAGGCAAGCCCGCCGCGTCGGGCCAGGCACAATCCCGTGCTGAAGCCTCGAAGACTGGGAGTCCGGACGGCAACGGTCGCCCTTCGGGTACGGAGTTCAACCAATTGCGGAATGAGGTCCTGTCGCTCGCGCGGCGGGTCTCGGGAGTGTCAAAGCGAGAGATCTCCGAGGTTGTGTCGTGGGGGAGCGAAGGGGCATTCCAGTATTCCGACATCGGTCGGCTCACTCCGGCCGAGCTGCCGAAGCTTAAGGCCGCGCTGGAGCGGTTGAAGAAGGCTGCTAGCGAGACGAAAGCGTGAAAAGAAGGCAACGTGCAATGCATTGAACTCGTTACGAATGAGTCCTGCGTCAAGGACGGACCTATTCGCAAGAAGGTCGTGTCGGGACTGCGCTTTACATCTTTACATCCACGGCTAGCGACTTACAGTGAAGTGGCGGTAGGTCGGGGGGGACAGTTTTCCCGGGTCGGGGCCATGGGATATGGTGGCGTACACTCGTGCGCATGTCAGCACTGCTCCACGGCTCTAACCACAACGAGCATTCACGTCTTTACCAATGCGCAGCAAAACAGTCGATGACCCTTCGAATCAATGCCTGCACTGCTTGCCAAATTAGGAGAAAGCATCGGCAATGTCCTGCAAAACTCTCTGCAGATATCGACCCACCTGCTTCGACTCGGTCCCCGTCCGGAGTCGTTGCGAGATCAGCCTAAACCAGTCGTCTTTTGATTTTGGTCGCCTGGACATCAACTCTTCCAGAAGTTCATCTCGCAGGAGGCCCTTGTCGGGCGGTGAATCTGGGAACTCCGTTTCGATCTCATGGCGCAGGTGAAGCAAGGCTTGACGCAAGGACTCCGTTCGCGCCCGCTTCGTCTGTTCGCTTCGATAATCTGGGTCAGCGGCGAGAATTTCATCGACGTGTTTGAGGAGCCGCTCAATCTCCGCGGCACGGCTTTTGAACCAATCGGTTGACCAGATTCGATGAATCGTCCAGCCCAGGTTGACAAGAATTTCCTCTCGCAGTCGGTCTCGGTCACGTGCTGAGCGACCGGAATGATAGCTTGCTCCGTCGCACTCAATGCCGAGCAAGTAGCTGCCGCCTTTGGTCGGATGCTTAACTGCGAGATCGATAAAGAACCCAGCGACTCCGACTTGGGGAACGACCTCGAATCCCTTTTCCTTTAGAACTGCACCAACGCAGCGCTCGAAGTCATTCGTCGGCTGTTCGATGCCGTAATCCGCGGCCTCCAGAATTCCCGATCGGGCGAAAATCAGATATTGCTTGAGCGCACGCAGCCCCCAAGCGCTGCCTGGGCCTGTCTGTATCTTGTCCGGGTCGAGCGAGCTAAATACCTCGGTTCGCTTCTTCGCCCTGGTAAACAGCACGTTCAGCCTCCGATGCCCGTTGGCCCCGTTGATGGGGCCGAACCGCTGGTACTGGTTGCCCCGCGCGTCCGGACCATAGGTTGTGGAAATGAAGATCACATCGCGCTCGTCACCCTGCACGTTTTCAAGATTCTTGACAAAGAAGGGCTCGGGTCCGCCGTTCATCTTCTTCTGATATACGAGCGCGAAAGGCTCAGATCGCAAACGTTGATCCAGTAGCTCTTCGATTAACTCTCCTTGCTCGAAGTTGAGAGTGACGACGCCAAGGGACTCATCCGGACGATGCTCCATGTGGTCCATCACCGCATCGACCACGGCGGCGGCCTCGCGTGTGTTACGACTGTTCTCAAAGAGGCCACCTCGGATCGGATGGCATTTGACGCCGAGATCGCTGTGTTCATGATATGCAGACGGGAAGATCACCAAGTCTCCCTGGTAAAACTCCTTATTGGAGAACGCGATGAGGCTATGGTGCCGCGAGCGGTAGTGCCATCGGAGGCGCCGGACAGGCTGGTACAGTGTACTGGCGACGTCCAAGATGCTCTCGCCCTCTTCTGCCACCGTTCTCGTTTGGTCGTCGTCTTCCGTCTCAGTGTCGATTGCGGCGCGCTGAAAAAATGTAGTCGGAGGCAGCTGTTTCGGGTCTCCTACAATGACCATCTGCCCGCCACGAGCAAGAGCGCCGACCGCATCCTCCGGCTTAAGCTGAGAGGCCTCGTCCATGACGATCAAGTCGAAAGCGAGTTCGCCTGGGACAAGGTATTGAGCGACCGACAATGGCCCCATCATGAAGCAGGGCTTCAAAGCCTGCAAAGCGCGACCGGCCCGGCGCATTAGTTGCCGAATTGGGATGTGGCGCTTTTGCTTGCTGATCTCATGGATTAGCAGCGCCAGGTCAGTCCAGGAGCCAACCGGCCCGACCTGGCTGCCAGAGGGGACCAGACGACGGTCGATTGTCGTCGCAGCACGTTGTCTGTATAGAGTGATCGCCTCTTTGTCCAATCCGGCGAACTGTTTGCGGATTTCGGAAGTCGTCAACCCCGTCAGACCCGACAGAGCCGGCCGCTCCGCGAAAATACCGCGAGCCAGCGAATCATAAAAGAGAAACCGGAAGGACGGTACCAGATACTCTGGTCGTACCCGTCCTGCGTCAGCGAGAGCCGTCAGCTTAGCGGTTCCCTCCTCCATGCTGCGTACTCGAACGCGAAGAAAGTGGACCCACTGAGGTAGCTGATCCCGAGATTCGACAGATTGCGAGCACAATGTGAGGCAGGCATCCAAGGACTCGACAGGTCCATCTGCTGACCAGATCGGTGACTCAGAGAGGGTGTGGAGCGCTTGAACAGTTTCTCTCAGCGCCTCCAGTTTGGATGCGCTTTCAGCGAGCCATGAGCGGATCTGAGCCAGTCGTTCTCCTTGATTCTCAGAGAGGATCCAAGCGACTGCCTCGGGCGGCAATCCGGCTTCCCTGATGTGAACAGCAAATCGATCCGCCTCCTCGATCGGCTCCAGGTCGGTGCGCAATCCATGGAAATCGTCTCCCAGGAGGTTCCGCAGCGCTTCTTGGGAATCGATGCGCGCAATTGCAGCTCGGTACCGATCCGCGGCCTCAAGGGCCACCGGAATATCTGCTAGGCGAACATCTTCCCGGTATCCGGCCGCCGAGACGCCTTCAATGATCGTTTCTAAGGTACTGATAAGGGTCTTGAGACTTCGCACCACCTCCAACAAGGACTGCGAGGCCAAACCAACCGACGGGAAGTTCGTAGACACCGTCCGAAGGACCGACGGGATACACGCTAGGATATCGCGGTCCGAATGGTGCGCTTCCAGACTGCTCCGCACGGCTTTGAGCCGATCCGTTCTCCCTCTCAGGAGCAGCTCTCGGAAGGGTTCAGCAGCACGTTCGTGCTCGGGAAGCCCGGTGAACACCTGCTCGTACCAGCCGATAATCTGCCGCATTTCGGCCCAGTTGGTTTCGGCGCCCTTAAAGTGAGGACCGAACGTGTCCTGATACAGGGATTCCCGCTCGAACTGGGATCGCTTCTGCACGTACTCGCCTAGGGCGCGCAGGTCTTGTGCGATCTCCCGGCGAGCACGCTTCTTGCGCCTGATAGCAAGGCCCGCGTAGGCCCGCTTTGCAGCGCGGACGTTACTGCCAAAGAGAATTTGGAGAATTCCCGCGTTGTCGAGCGTTTTGGCGTGGCTGAACAGTTGTGCGGCACAATCCGCGTCTGCGGCACAGAGATGGAAGCTTGAGCTCAGGCTGGAGGCTAGGGCGTTGATCCTGTCGCTTTCTTCCGCAGCAGCTTTGAGGATGGGTGATATCCCGTCGCGTTCAAGGGACGCTGATCGGAGGTACAAAACGTCAAAGGGTGCGTTCTCCAAGAGCTGAGCGCAGGACAACAGGAACTCGATGCAGCGGATGTCAAACTCGACTTCACATCCAAGAAGAGACTTCATCCTTGGAATTGAATTTTGGGCTTCGGACAGCTTTTGGTATGCATCCTTAAGGTCGAGGCGCAAGCGTCGTAATTCGGCGAGCGTCCTGTCTAACAGGACGAGATGTCCCAGCAGCTCAAAGGCGCCAGTGAGCGCTTTCGGCGAATCAATCGTCAAGAAGTCCTCGGCATTAACAGCAAACCTGCGAGCCAGATCGAGGGCTCCACGGGCGGTCCTCACATCTTGGACGAATTGGCAGAGCTGACCCAGAAGCTCGTTGTGGAGACAAGCTGCTAATAATCTTGGGCTTGCGATCGGCGCGTTTTCCGGCAAAGACTCCAGTAGCGCTTTCACTCTGGAGATCTCGTTCAACCGCCGATTCAGCACAATTCCGGCTTGTGACGTGAGCGCCTCAGCGCGTTCGAGTATTCGCTGAATTGTCCCAAGCGCACCGCCGAGGAGGTCGAGGAGTCGCTCCTCTTCCTCAAACGACAGCGGCTTGCCCAGCCAAGCCCAAGGGTGTTTATCCAGTTCAGAGCTGGTCTGAAGCACCGCGGTTAAATGCTGCGCGTAGACGGACAGGAAGGCTTCTTTATGATTGTACTGCGCACGTGTGAAGCCGAGTGCGTTCGGCACATTCCCCGCTAGTTCGCATGCCAGTTCTCGCCGGCAGCGATCGCGTGCCCACACGATTTCGAAAACAGTGGCATCAAACGGCTGAATTCGCCTATTAATCTCCGTGACATACTGGGCTAAGAATTGCTTCTTGTCTTCAAGCTCGGCGAGAACATGGTCCAGATCTCTAGGGTCCCTGAATGATCCGCGAGCTTTGATGCGGGTCGCCAATTCGTTCAGCAGGGCGTGCTTCTTAGTTTTGTGGCTGTGCAACTCGAGGCAAAATATTCCCAGTCCGGCCTCGTCCAAGCGTTTACGGACAACCTGGAGGGCAGCCAATTTCTCCGACACAAACAGAACTGTTTTGCCCTTGGCCAGCGCTGCACCAATCAAGTTTGTAATCGTCTGTGACTTGCCGGTACCAGGTGGGCCCTCTATTACTAGATTCTGGCCGCGCAGCGCGTGGATCAGGGCACTATGCTGCGAGCTGTCAGCATCAAGAATTAAGGGTGGGAGTTCGTGCTTCAGTTCCGGATCATCAATCGCGAATTCATCGGCTTGGGTAACGGTGTCGCTCTTTCGACCCTCGAAGAGATCCTTTACCAAAGGATGTACAATAATTGCCGGCCACGTGCTTGGGTCCAAATCCCTGTACATAAGAAGCTTGCCGAAGCTGAGCAGTGTCAGGGTTACCTGGCGTCTGATTCTCCAGCGGCGCTTCTGTTCTAATATTGGTCGAAATCGAGCGAGGTACTCTTCGGGAGTATCGTCACTATCCAATACCGGAATCTCGACCCCGAAGTCGCGTCGCATTCTCTCAACAAGCGAGAGGTTTGTCGCGAGATCTTCTCCCGAGTGCTCGATAGCGCACTGGAACCCGGCGCCTCGCCCTGCGTTGCGGTCCAGAGAGACCGGCACGGTGAGCAAAGGAGCGAACCTCGCTTCCTCCGAATCCTCAGACTCGTACCATTCGAGAAATCCGAGGATCAGATACAGCATGTTTGCTCCGGATTCCTCGATGGCTGTCTTCGCCGCGCTTCCTATCTTCCTGGTGAGCGTTTCAAGCTGCTCGACATAGTGCAGAACCGGCAGTGTCGTGTCATCGCTATCCTCTGCAGCATCGTCGAGATCGAACGACGTGGGCCATCCAATTGACCTAGCGTGATCGGCGGCGCTCGGCTTCTGCCCCACATTGCTGTCAGGTTCTGGGACGGGCAGAAAGACCAACTTCTCCCCTTCAGTCAGCCGACGGAAAATGACGTCCGGATGTGCGCCTACCACTCTTAGCGACGATGCTCTCCCGTGCTTAAAGTTGAGGAGACGATTCCTGCTGGTGAGGTCGAGAAGGCGCGTCCGGATCTTCTCCAGGCCGGCCTCCGTGCTTCCGGCGAGAAATTCGGGGCTCAACTGCACGGCAGGTGTCGGACTGTCAGACACTTTGCTCTCCCCCCAGATGATCAACTAGGTCAGCCGTGGTCGACCCAGCAACGGCATGGCCACGATCTCCGCCCGGCGACCAGGCGACATTTGCCATGGGGCTGCCGGGCGTGGACGTGTCCGTTTTCCGGCGATGTCCTCGCCGCGGCGTTCGAGGAGCAGCCCGCACACGCGCTGCCCCTCAAGCGCAGGCCCCCATCAATTTAGGCTCGATGATGAGAGAAGATCAAGCATCATGCTGCGGGGCACATGATAGCAAAATGCGCAGCGGGAGAATAGCCATACTGACGATGTGTTGCGGCGGCAAACACATAGTCTTTCAATGCGTCACCCCCCCACTCGCATGGCTGTGGCCCAGCGCCACGACATGATCTTTTCATCAAGTGTGACACGTTTTTCCAAAAACTCTGACACAGAATTTCACCCCAAACTCTGAGAACCTACAGACGAGCGACGAAGACGACGACGACCCCCAAAAATCACGCTATCACGCCCAGAAAGGAGCATTTGCCATGTTTGGACCAATGCAGGTCGCCCCGATACTCCGTATTCAGAACGCGGGATCCGGGAACGACGGGAGCTTGGATGCGGCAGTCGGCCGGCTGCTGGAAGTCGGGGATTACCCGGAAATTGCACGCTGGGTGCAGTTCCCGGCTGCGGTGCTTCTGTTTCTCATGGTGCCGGGCGACCCGGAGTCCGGCGCCTTCTACGTATTTGATAGGAAACACAGGACTTTCTACATGATCGACTTCGAGGATCAAACATACGGCGGGTACAAGCTGGCCGACTATGAGCGCCTGGTTACCCAATCGCATTTCCTGAGGCTGGTGGAGCAGCCCTGGCTGCTCGAGTGCGACGGGCAGTGGTTTGTCCAGCCGGGAAGCCCCCTCCGCTGCCGTTTTGGGGTCATTTGACGGGAAAAATATTTCGGCTTATTCAGGCCCTATACCGGGCTACTGTCGCCGGTCCGAAAGGAGGAAGGCATGGAGGTCGCTTGCCGAGCAAGTCCCGAACTGATGCGAGATTATTTCCGGCTGTTTGTGAATCGGCGCGCCTATACCTTGCAGTCGCTGAGGCCTCATCCGGAGAGCGGCCGTCACTATTATTACCGGCCCAAGGCCAAAGGCAGCGAAAAGCCCGTCAGCCTGACGAACGACACCATCCGTCGGCACCTAGAAGGGGAGCTGACGCTTGGTCTCTACGCCATCAATCCGGCCACCCAGCGGTGCAAATGGCTCGCCATCGACGCCGATTACAAAGGCGCGATGGAGGATCTCGTGAAGCTCCAGTACTACCTGAGCGAGGACCAGGTCCAAGCGGCCTTGGAGATGAGTAAGCGCGGCGGGCATCTTTGGGTCTTCCTGCAGGCGCCCCTTCTGGCGCGAGAGTGCCGGACTTACGTTTACGAGCTGGCGTCACGGCTGGGCTTGCCCGTCAAGGGAGCCGGGCTGGCGGAGGGAATCGAGGTCTTTCCAAAGCACGACGAGCTTCGGCCCGATGAGTTTGGAAACGCTATCCGAGGGCCGCTCGGAATTCATCGGGGAGCCAACCGCCGCTACTGGTTTTACGGTGCCAACTACGACCTGGAAGAGCAGATGGCCTATCTCAACCGCCTGCGCAAAGTGACTGAGGAAGAGCTGCGGCGTTTCATTGCCGGCAAGTCGATGCCCGCTCGGTTTCGGTCGCAGCCTCCGCCCGAGCGGACCGCAGTACGCTGCGTGGAGCCTGGACGCCCGGAATTCCGGATCCTCGACCACGTAGGAAAGGTTCGGAAGGTGGGCCGCAACTACGTCACCCGGTGCCCGTCCTGCGCTGAGGCAGGTCATGACCGGAGCGGGGACAACCTGGCCATCCGAATCGACGATCCGCGGTTCTACAGGTGCTGGGCCGGCTGCACCAAGGAAATGATACGCGAGGCGGTGGGCTGCCCGATCCGAATGCGGCAGTCAGCCTGAAAGGATCATTGGAGGTAGATATGAAACAAGCCAATCAGGTTGCTGCACGGCGAGGTCTTGGCTTACCCGGGCCGGTACGCAGACGGCTATTGGAAGTCGGGATCTCTGCTCGCCCGGAAGTGAGCCTGGAGCATCAGCACTTGGCACATCGCTACGTGATCCGGGGAGTGGAGTCGGGGGGAGGCATCCAGGAGATTGGGCACTACGTGACCTTCGCCGGCAATAACGGCGAGCCGCTCGCTTACCTTCATCCCATCGATGCTATCGGAGTGAATGGACCTCACGCTGTCGTCGTGGCGCCGGCCCTGATCAGGGTCGAAATGCTGCGAACCGGCCGGACGTACGAGTTGCTGGTCACGCGTTATCAGGTCGGTGGCGCTGCGGATGGCCGTCGCCCGCCTCTGGAGAGCCAGATGCTGTTTAGGGGAGTCCATGGCCACCTGGATCTCGAACTGTGGGGGAAGGACAAAGCGCAGGCCGGGTTGGTAGCGCCAACCTTCTACACACGTGGAGGCGAGGCTGTGGAACTGCCACCGAGATTTGAGGCCGTCACACGGGCCTTGACCAGAGCCGTAAGCTGTTGCGGTTGTTCCCATTCCCACTACCTGGTAGCGGCATCGGCTGCTGCCGCCGTTATCGAGAGCCTGCCGGTCAGGCCGCCAGTGCCGTCGATTGAAAGCATCGACGTCGGGGTTGTGACGGCGGCCGTGGCCGTCGGCGAGAGCGGTGAGTGAGCTGGCACAGTCCTCGCTGTACCTGTCTGAGGAGGAACGTGTGACGCCCGTGGGTGACATCGAAGTCGAGATCGTCTTGCAGATTGCAGTGCGCGGCCGAACCAAGGATCTCGCGCGGTTGCTGAATGCTGTGATCAAGGCGGAAGCGGTGGTGATGTGGGTCGTGGACTGGCCTGCCGAAGGTCCAAAAGACCAAGAGCAGAAGGATCTCACGACGACGGCAGGAGGTGTTTCGAGATGAGAGTCGGAACCAAAAGCATCATTTTCGGGGTGCATTGCATTCTGATTCACCCATTCTTCGTTGCCTGGGGATGGTGGAAGTTATACGGCTTCCCCTGGGATCCGCGCCTGTGGGTTGCCTTCTTCACCCACGACATAGGCTACCTGGGAAAACCGAACATGGAGGGCCGGGAAGGCCAGGAGCACGTTGTGCTGGGAGGCCGCATCATGGGCTCTCTCTTCGGTCCGGAATGGCGAGACTTCGTGATGTGTCATTCGCGCCACTGGGCAAAGAGAGCGGAAAAGGCGTTCTCGAAGCTCTGCCCAGCGGACAAGCTGGCATTCGTCATGACACCCGGGTGGCTCTACCTCCCGATGGCGCGCATGAGCGGCGAGCTTTACGAATACATGCGAGTGGCAAGCGCGCGTCAGTTGTGTAGCAGGGTCAGTGAGTTTGAGCTCAGTTTGCTCAGGTCGCGTGATCCCCGCGTCTGGCTCGAAGGACTGAAGCTTTACACGCGGCGCTGGGTTGAACAGCATCGAGAAGGCGTCCTCGACGAATGGACGGCCCTGCGGTCTCATCGATTGGAGTCCGAGGTCTTGGAATCGGGGCGCTGATCACGGCAATAACACCCGTTGGAAGCCGCAAGCGAACCAGGAGTCTGACTGGCCACGAGCCGCTAAGGTCCGAACGAACGAATCACCTTGCGAGGTTTTCTATGCCTGAAGTCGAAGACTCGGCGGCCACGCAGCCTGTTAGGCGGCGCCTGCCGGACGAGCGTGAAGCCATTGTCCACCACTTCAATGTTGGTGGGTACGAAGGGTATCTCATTGTGGGGTTCTACGAGCATGCGAAGCCCGGCGAGATCTTCATTGTGATGGCAAAAGAAGGCTCGACGGTTTCAGGGCTTATGGACTCCTTCGCTACAGCGGTCTCCCTGGCCCTTCAATACGGAGTGCCGCTCAAGGTGCTTTGTGACAAGTTCAGCCACAGCCGGTTTGAACCGAGCGGGTGGTCTGGGAACGCACAGATTGGATACGCGAAGTCTTTGATGGATTACATATTCCGCTGGCTAGGCCTGAAGTTTCTCCCGCCCACGTCCCCTCCTCCACCGGGCGCCGAAAGCCTGCCCACGGGCTCGGCGCCCGCCTGCCCTCCAGGAAATGGATCACGGTCAGGTCAGACGGATGCGCCTTTGTGCAAGGAATGCGGAGCCATCATGACTCGCAGCGGCCCATGCTACCGCTGCGCGAACTGCGGGAGCACGAGCGGGTGTCCGTGAATCACGTCTCCGACGATCAGTTCTGGCGTGAGAACAGCTCGGACCGATGACGAGCTGGAACAGAATGAAAGTGGACAATAAAGTCGGCGTGCTTCTCGTTCTGTTTGGTGTCTCGGCCCTCGCTGCTGTCGAGATTGAGCGCTACCGCGCTCGTGCAGATATCCTCGCCGCGGCAGCCGGATTCAATGGGGCGCGAGCGTTTGACGATTTACGGCATCTCGTGGATCTCGGCCCTCGTCCCCCCGGTTCACCGGCGCACGAGCGAGCACGAGAATACATTAACCGGCAGCTACGCGGAGCCGGTGCTGGAATTTGGGATGACTCGTTCGTAGCCGCGACGCCAGTTGGCAATATTCCCATGACCAACGTCATCGGCGTAGTTCGCGGAGAGAGCCCGACGGTCTTCATTCTCGCTGGGCACTACGACACTGCCCGGCTCGACGGTGTGCGTTTCGTGGGTGCAAACGACGGCGGCTCCAGCGCCGCGTTTCTTCTTGAAATGGCACGTGTTCTCGGCAGCCGAAGGACCAAGTTCACGTACTGGGTGGTGTTTTTCGACGGCGAGGAAGCTCTGAAGCACTGGTCGGCCGCCGATAGCCTGTATGGGAGCGGGCACCTCGCAGACATGCTGGCCGGCGACGGCATGCTGACAAAGATTAAGGCGATGATCCTGGTCGACATGATTGCGGATCGCCATCTGAATGTTTTGCGCGAGTCGAATTCGACACCCTGGTTGAGTGACTTGGTGTTCAACAATGCCCGTGAGCTGGGATACGAGGGGTCGTTCGGTGGCGGCCGATTTCCGGTCGAAGATGATCATCTGCCTTTCTTGCGCACGGGTGTGCCTGCCGTCGATATCATCGACTTGACGCCTTTCAGGAGTTATCACCACACGGCAGGGGACACGATCGACAAGTGCAGTCCTCAGAGTCTGGCGGTGATCGGGCGAGTGGTGCTCGCGACGCTCGCCCGCCTGGAGCGGTCAGGTTAGCCCGAAGAAGCCGTAAGTTACTATCTGCCCGTGCCTTATACCCACCTTGCAGGACTACCAGGCACCCTTTTCGGCCGCCCCTTCCTGGCTCCTCCCGTGAAAACGCAATGCTTCGGTCGGGAGCACAGCACGCCGCCTTCCAACTTTTTTTCACGGGTCGGCAAGTGTGAGAACCGACCAGTAATGGGAGTCGTCGCCTAGAACACATGCGGACCTGGTATGAGGGAAGGGCCGGGTTCCACCCGCACTTGACTCAAGCGTATCGGGAGCGGCGGGCGAGATCATGACTTGGCTTCGACATTTACGAAAGGCGATGAGTCAGATGCGCGTAAGAGTGACGCAACGAGACATTGACAGGGGCGTGCAAGGGAACAGCTTTCACTGCCCAGTGGCGCGTGCTGTTAAACGCGCATTTAAGGCCGCGGAGGTTTGGGTGCGCGAAATCATTATCATCACCAAGTCGGGATCGAGGCTGACCTGTGTTGCCCCGCCCGAAGTCGAAGATTTCATCGAACGGTATGATTCCGCAATACTTGAATTCGAGTCCCCAAGGCCGTTTAGCTTCAGTCTGGATGCCACTGAGTTGACCAGAATTCGGCCAGTGAGTGCAGGCAGGGGTGCAAGGGCCGGACGCAATCGAGGGCAAGCCTGACGACGTAGATATCGTTGTGCCCACGGCTGGCCGACCGCTTTGAATTAGCCGAAGCAGATGCGCAAGAAAGGAGGCAACCGTGACCCAGTTGATGCGCCGAAAGCGCCGACTGGTGCTCGAAACTCCATACGTGATACGGGGCCGAGCTGTGATTCTCCACGTGGGGGTGTCAGGTCTTACGCTGCGAGAGAAAGGGTGCAGAGCAGGCCTGGACATCAGCTGGGCACAGATTTACAACCGCGCGGCCGAGATCGCAGCGGAATATGCGCGGCGGGAAAGGCACGAGTCGCGACGAGCGAAGACTGGCCTATCAGGGGTTTAATTAGCCGGTTCGCTACCTGGACTGACGGCGCTAACGAGCCAATTACGCGTTGGGCCGCACCGCTCCTTGGCGCGCGTATGCCGAAAGTTGAGGTCCGCGCCGCAACTGCTGCCTCCTGCTTCCGTCCTCGTCACCGAAGCACGACCGTCAGAGACGACACCCAGGCCACCTCTACGGTTTGGCCATAACGTCAAGGGAAACGCCATAGGTCAACGCGTCGCCTATTGTCACTCCGGGGTTAGCCGAGCGAGTCATGAATGGGAAGCGGGGCAAAACCAGCCGTCCACCGCGTCGCAAAGCAATCAATACATTACTTTCGGATTGGATTGACCTTGTTATTTGCTTTTTCCTTGGCAGTAAGCCTAATCGGGACGCGGCCGGTCCTTGCAGCCTTGATGAAGTGCCGGTTCGTCCAAAGCACCTCAGTTCTGGAAAAATCGTTTCCTTTGGTGTCCCTTGTGTGTGTCTCGATTGTGACCCAATCCCACCCTCGCCCCTGTGTCAGCATAGAACAATAGAGCGGGTTGTTGTAGCCGCTTATCAAGACCATGCACTTCGCTTTACAGCATAACTTCAACAACTCCTCGTGAAATTCCTTTTCATTGGCGTCAACTTTATAGCCGTGATCGCGGTCCATTAGGTACGGCGGATCCAAATAGACGAGAGTGGCCGGCCTATTTAGAAACATGCTGAAAAGCTCTCGCGCGTCTCTATGTTCGACGCGAACATCCTTCAGCCGATCCACTACCTTGCGCAGTCTAGCGGGCAGTGCATTCCAGCGGGCTACGCGGGCCTCTTGGCCATTGCGAGTGTACGACTGAGAATATGAGAATCCACTGTGCTTCGCTCCATTTCCGTTGCGCCCGATGGCACCGTTGACGGTCATCATTGAGGCGACCAAAAACTTTCTTGCTTGCTCTAGCTTGCTGTCAGTCGCGACCTTCTCTTGTGCCTGGTCACACTCATAGCGGGCATACGGAGTTAACTCGATCAGCCTGCAGAGCTCCTCAGTGTGCTCGCGCAATTGACGAAATACATTGACGATGTTCAGGTCCGCGTCGTTGATGATCTCTATCGGCGCGGGGGTCTTCGCCAATGTTACGGCCGCAGATCCGCAGAAAGCCTCGACCCATGCATTGTGAGGTGGAAGGATTCGGGCGATTTGCAGTCCCAATCGGAGCTTGGAACCAAAATAGCCAAAAGGGCTCTTGGTGTAGCCGACCGGCACGCCAGTTAAGTCCGAGATTATGCTGATGTCGTCTTCCGCCAAAGGGAGTGGAGGACTTGTCATCGCGAGAGCCTCGTAACAACAGAAGAGTAGCTAGCGTTTACCAATGGAGCGCCCTGTCATCGTTGCTTCCACGATCAAGCCTTGCGGCGTGGTCTTAAACTTTCCGTCTCTCAATATAGACTGCACGGGGTTCTGCAGCATGATGGGCTCGTGACGAGCGACCCCCTTCGCAATATTGATGGCGCCCTGAAAGTATATCCAATAGCGCTCACCCAATCGTGTCGCCACCTGAATCTCGTTCTGACTCCAGAAAAAATGCAGCTGTTCCCCCCGGGCCCCCTTGACTTCGATGAACCGGTCATAGTTCACGGCTGGTGACGGCCCGTCGAACGATTCGATATCGTAACCTGCGTTAACACGCACACCGCTGATTCTCCGAACGCAGCGGCCCTCCACGACGTGTCCCATCCGAGTAAGCCTTCGCGCCTCGAAAGCCTTCACAAGGTTTTCTCCCACCTTGCCGACCTCTTCTTTCTCTTTCAGATACTCTCTAAACTTCTCCTCGGACCAGCCCTCACCTTCCTCCAAGAAGACCGCAACGGTGTTTGTATATTCGTTGCTGACCTCCCACCCGTCGTCGCGTGGTCGGAGTAGGCCCAACTGGTTCAAATGCTCCGCGGCCCACTCGTCCGGGAGTGGAGAGCTGTCGTATACGGACCATCGGAGAGTATCGCCCCCCAAGGCCTGTGAGAATTCCTTCAGGATGTTCCGGGCCTCCTTCCGGAAGGGACCGTGAAGATAACATGTGCGCAACAAAAGCTTCTTTTGTCCTTCCGAAAGGTCGTATAGGCTCCCTGGGTTTAGATCAACAAAGCCTAAACCGTTCTCAGTGAGCCTAACGGCTGCGCCATGAGTTGACAAGAGACCAATCTGGTCAGCGAAGGAGATGCTGAGCTCGTGCTTTGGTATGCGAGCCTCGATTACCGCGTCCTTGCAGTGCTCGATGACCGCCTCGGCGCTGGCGAAGCCGTCGGCATCAACGAGATCCTTGACGGCGAGGAGCACCCTGTTCAGTTCAGCCAACTTATCGATCATACACCGCTCGCCTGTACCTCATGTTTCAGGTGCTCTAGAAGGGCCAAATAATCGCGCTCCTCTTCGGTTTCCTCACTAAACTCGCCAGCCGTGGATTCCAAACTCATGATCGAGACGTCCTCATCGAGTAATTTCAGCATGCGAGCTTGTTTCTCGTCTAACCTCTGATCAATAACCTCGTCAATTGTGTCTTCACTCTGTAGAAGGTAGTAATGAGCTTTGTCGTGAGGTTTCATCCCTACACGGTGGATTCGGTCCAACGACTGCATGTAATGGGCCCCATTGAATGTCCGATCAAGATAGATGGCGTGGAAGCACACTCTGTGAAGCGAGACCGACTCGGCGCAGGCGCTGGGATTGGCGATTAGGATCCGATACTTGGGGGACGTCAGGAAATCATGGATCATCTTCTCCCTGTTGAATTCAATGTCCTCATTCTCATCCTTCGGCACGTCGCCGTAGACTACGCGAGGCTTCAAGTCGGATAAGGCCCGATCGAGCGTTTGGATGTTGTGCACAAAAGCGGTCCAAATCAGGACTTTTTGCTGCTTCTTGACCAAGCGACGTGCCAGCCTGACCGCAAAATCAACCTTCACGGGAGTCTCGTACTTGTGGTAGTCCTGAATCAACTGGTCGACGGAGAGTCCGGCAGCACTAAGGGGGGGAACCTGAAACTCAGTGGACTCGCGCGTGAGAAGTGCTGGATTAGAGGCTGCTTGCAGCAGTCGCACCATTCGTGCCTTCCGCCACAGTCGGAGCCTGGCCCGCTCAGTAGGCGCTTTCACCGCTTCGGACAACACCTTGGCAGCCAAGACAGTGTAGATCGCCTGTTGATGGGGCCGGAGCTTGAGTCGAAGTCGGTGGAAGCGAGGGCGGGGTAGATGGAGGTCGCTCTTACGGATGCGCCAATATAGAGAAAAAATCTCCTCGCGAAGCGGCTTGAGAGAACGTGCACCCTCTTGTTCGACCCGGTACTTGAACTGATCTCTGGATCCAAGGACTGGCGGGTTCGGCCATAGGAAGGTCATTTGAGACCACAGGTCTGTGGCAGAATGGGGAGCCGGAGTTCCGGTGAGTACCATTCTTCGGTTGGCGTGGGTACCGATATCGATCAGGGCAGGCGCCCACGTTCCACCCTCAAGGCGCTTGATGTTGTGGGACTCGTCGAGTACCAGAAGCGTCCGTTGCCGTTGAAGTAGGGAGATGAGATGTTCCTGGTCAACGGTCGCCATTTGGTACGTGAGGAGCACTAACTCCTTCGCGTCGGCTACGCGAAAGAGCTTCGCCCGATCACGGCGAGAGCCAGAGATTCGGATACTGTGTGGTTTTCTGAGGAAGCATCCGTAGAACTCCTCTTCCCAGGGCATAAATGACGATCGCGGCCCGATGACGACGATCTTGTCGACTTCCTTACGGCTTCTGAGGATTGCGAAAACAGAAAGGGCAACCGTAGTCTTGCCGCTGCCGGGCACGGAGAAATTCGCTGCATTCTTGACAGCTAGCGCGTGAGCCACAGCCGGAACTTGATAAGGCTTGAGTGGACGCTTCAGACTGGGTACGGCAACTGCTGTCGGTGGGGTCGACTTGATCGCTCGGCCGGTGACCCTTGCCGCATCGAGATCCTCGGCTTGCTCCCGATTCCGTTGAGCTACGGTTTGGGCGCTAGCATTAAGGTCCGGCTGCACCTGCTGCTGTCGCAGGTAATCGACGACCTCGGTTAGGAGCCTTGGTTGGGATGCGTCGCCTTTGATCAAGTAGCCCGCAAAGTCATCGCTAGACTCGAACCCCAAGACGTTGATGAAAAACACTCGGTGGATGCCCTCCAGGATCGCGGAGTCCTTTGGAAGCTCCACTCTCAGGGTTCCCTTTTCGAGGGTGACGCGGGCAGTTTCTCTAGGCATGGCTAACGCGATTTGGCAGCCTTCATGATTCGTTCGACTTCTACATTCAATTCGCTCAGAAGGGTCTGGACGGCAGACCCAGCGAGCTTCGAGTCAACGGAACGGACGCCGCGGAGAGCGGAAAGCGCCTTCTTGAGGAGGCGTTCGGGGCGATTTCGTTCATGCCGAACCTCGAACATTTCTTTTGCCGTCGTAAAACTCTCCTCGAGTTCGTCCTTGGTCATCCTGGACGGTTTGTTCGCATCGTAGTTCCTCAACAGCTCAGTGTGAGCGTCTTCCTCGACAGCTATCTTACTGAGCAGACGGATGTCCCAGTGCGTTAGATCGGTCTCCTTAATAAGCAGAAAGGCGAACGTCACCAACTTCGCGATTTCCGCTTCCTTCCTTCCCTTCCTCTTGAGGGGGGCTACTACATTCGCCTGCAGACTATTGAATTTCTCAACGTCGCGTTCGTCTTGCACGATGTGGTACTGGCCAGCGCGATGAATGAAGTGGAGATAGCTCTCAATGAGCCTAAGGATTGCGAGTTTCTCGTCCACCTTGCTCGGCGTGAATCGACCGAGGAGGGTCCTCGAGATTTCGGCAGAGGAAAATCCGCTGTCCCGCCCTTCCTTGAGCTTCAGCAGCTCGTTGATTGGGCTGTAGTCCAGCCGGAATTCCTTCGCAAACTGTAGACCGGCCTCGATCCTCCAAAGGTCCTTCTCGTCAACATCCTTGGGCAGACGAGCGACGCGAAGATATTCAAACCTTGGCTCGTGCGTCTCGTCGTGGAGAGCGGTGAGAATTGCCATTCGCCGGTTACCATTGATTACTGCCCCGTCCCTGGTAATGACTCCTGGATCCAACTGCCCGTTGTCTCGCAGATCAGCCTTCAGAGCGTCTGTTTCACTTTGGTTCAGCTCGAGGAGGAGTTTCTGGATTATTTTCGCATCCCCCGTAATGGCCGGATCCAGCTTCCGTTTGAGCTGGCTTTCTTTTGCGAGTAGCTCGGCAGCGAAGCGGCCATTTCTGATGTTGTAGATGAGATACTTGACGGGAACGCGGTAGACTTGGAAGTGTTCCGCTTTGCCCTTGAGGGGTATTCTCAGCTTCTGATCGTCCTGCGCGGACGAGTTCTTAAGATAGGCGTCCAGTTGCTTCTCACGGACGGTCTCGAGTTCCATCAAGCCTCCGTCGCTGCCGCTTTTGGAAGTTTTCCGGTTCCCCGCGCCAAGGGTCCTTGATGTGTCTCCGCCGGTCTTGGGGCAGCCCCGCTGGGAAAATCCATATATGCGTATTTCCGGTTCCAAAAGGAGATAGAGGAATGGCTAAGGCGCAATGCTAAGCCCTCCTGGGGGGCGCCGTCAAGCGATGAGAGGCGATCCGGCGCGGCCGATCCCGAACCATCGCTGGTCGTATCACCATTGATTGAGTTCGTGCATGATCGAGACGACAATGGAGGAGTTGGCTCCGTATCTGCGGGGCTGGCGCAGCTACTTCGGCTTCTGCGAAACGTCCGAGGTGCTGATCGGCCTGACCCGCTGGGTGCGGCTAGGACTGCGGAGTGCTCTGTGGCGGCAGCGGAAACACCGCGCCGCCGCCGAGGGGCCCTGCTTCAGTTGGGAGTGCGGCCACGGCCGGCCAGCAACACCGGCGGCAGTGGTCTGGCCCCTGGTCGCGCCAAGGCCGTATCCGTGGGAGTCTCCTACGCACACCTCAAATCGCTCGGGCTCCCGACGCTGATCGATGGGTGCCAGTGTAACCGACTCGAACCGCCGTGTACGGACCCGTACGCACGGTGGTGTGGCAGGCGTCGGCGGGTGACCGCCGCCCCTATGCAGGTCTTGTCGCTTACTGTTTACCGACGAATCTGCGGTCGCAATCCTTGCTTCTGGGCGAGGTGCCCGTCGAGAATCCACATTGCCGGTTAACGCCGTACCGTGCGGGTGGCCGAGCGCTCCGCTGGCCGTTCGGAGGCCACTTTGGGCCAGTTCGGTCCAGATCGGCGACTCAGGAGTTGAGCGTCGCAGCAGGGCGTTTCGCCCCACCACATCAAAACCGGCTCATGACTCTTCGCGCGTGGTCAATAAGTTGATGATCTCGCGCTAAGACCGAGTACCGCAATCCGTCGAACCGTTCCCTCGCAAGCTACGCTCAGGGACGAGTGGAGCGCGAGTGACCTGCCTCAAGATTTGGCTCTTTGCTTCGCGTTCTGAACAGAATCTCAGTCAATGTGGCGTTCTATCCTCTCTTGCAAAGCCAGCTTTCGAAAGGAAATCCTCATGAAAGCATCCGCTGTTTCCGACGCGCTGCGGGTCCTTGTGGCCGCACGTCAGCCCGTCTTCGTTTGGGGCGGTCCCGGAGTAGGCAAGTCGGCTGTCGTGGGCCAGCTTGCGGAGGCGTTGAAGGTTCCGCTGCAAGACGTGCGCGCACTTTTGCTCGATCCGGTTGATCTGCGCGGCCTCCCGTTCCTAGGAAACGACGGTCGATCAAAGTGGGCACCACCGGAGTTCCTGCCGCAAGACGGTACGGGAATTCTTTTCCTGGACGAGCTCAATGCAGCGCCAGCCATGGTGCAGGCCAGTTGCTACCAGTTGGTCCTGGACCGAAAGCTAGGCGAATACAGGCTGCCAGAAAGATGGTCCATTATCGCCGCCGGGAACCGTGACTCCGACCGTGGGGCCACTACTCGAATGCCCACACCGTTGCGGAACCGGTTCGTGCATCTGGACTTCGAGGTCGACATGCAAGAATGGTCTGAGTGGGCCATCCAGGCTGGCATCCGTCCTGAAGTGATTGCCTTCCTCCGGTTCCGGCCCGAGCTGCTGAACGCTTTTGATCGGGACGCCAATGCCTTCCCCTCGCCGCGTTCTTGGGAGTTTGTCTCACGAATTCTTGACTCTCTCAACTCGCAGTCAAACCCGTCGATCGAGCATGAGGTTATTGCGGGAGCAGTTGGAACCGGCGCCGCCACGGAATTCTCGGGCTTCTTGCGGATGTTCCGGGAATTGCCCAACATCGACGCCATTCTGCTGAGTCCCCTCCAGGAGCCGGTCCCAGAGAACGCCGCGGCGCAATATGCCGTCGCCTCCGCGCTCGCCCAATGCGCCTCGGATACTAACTTCGACCGCGTCTGCCTGTATCTGAACCGGTTGCCGACCGAGTTTCGGGTGCTCTGCGTGCGCGACGCCACTCTTCGCGAGCCGGGCATCCGCTGTACCGCGGGCTATGTGAAATTAGCCGTTGAGAATCATCACGCTATCGCGTAGCGCGCCTAGCCGGGCCCGCTTTTCCCTTAGAAAATACCTCGCCAAAAGGAGGACAAATTCTCATGACATCGACTTCAAATCAGGATCCATCTTTGTCTTCGCGAGCCATGCTGTGCTCGCTTTCAATCAGTATGTGGTCGGCGCGAAAACACGACCGCGAAGCGTCCGAAGAAATCGCCCAGCGGCACGGGGCACAGGCCGACGCCGGCCGCTATCACAAGGTGCTTCTCCCCAAGGAGGCGCTCGCCGAGATCCAGAAGATCGTGAGCGAAGCCCGCCAGGAGCACTACTTCATGACCCTGCCCTGGGACGATAACGGTTATCGCGTGCTCCCAGCAGCAGCCTACATGGATCACACGGAAAAGATACGGGTGCTGTCGAGCCGCTTCACACCCGCGGTGGAAACTCTCGTGAGACAATTCGGTCAGCTCGTCGAAGAAGCCAAGGCGCGGCTCGGAGGTCTGTTCCGGGCGGCTGACTATCCGGCCACTGATGAGCTTCGATCGAAGTTCTCCTTCGAGACCAAGGTGATGCCCTTGCCGGACGCGGGCGATTTCCGAGTCGCCCTGGGCGACGAGGAGAAAGAGCGAATCAAGCGCCAGATCACTGTTGCCGTCGAAGCATCGCTACAGGTCGCGAACCGGGAACTGTGGCAGCGGCTCTACGAGGCGGTCAGTCATTTGGCCGATCGCCTGAAGGCCTACAAGGTGACCGGGAATGGCGTGGAACATCCGTTCCGCGATTCCGTGGTCACGAACCTGGTGAAGCTCGTGGACGTTCTACCCAAGCTGAATGTTACTGCGGATCCGGAATTGGAGCGGTTGGCGGCTGAGGTCCGAGCGTCGCTTTTGATCGATCCGCAGGAATTACGCAACTCGGAGTCGGCACGCACGGAAACAGCCACCGCCGCCGAGGCAATTGCCAGGCGCATGGGGGCGTACATGGGAGGCTACTCGGTTGCTTCGTCAGCGGCAGCAGCAGCGGCGGCGGCGACGGGTGCAGGGAGGGCGGCGTGAAGTCTTCTCACACCACGATGGCACAAAAGCTGACTCGAGCTCGCGTTCAGATCTTGCTGACGCAACCCTTCTTCGGCACGCTTTGCCTGAGGTTGAAAACGGTGCCTGGGAATCTGCCAACCATGGCGACCGATGGCTCCAGGATCGTTTACAATCCCGCCTTTGTGGGTCAACTCAAGCCAGCGGAACTGGAGGGGGTACTCGCTCACGAGGTCTTGCACTGCGCATTGGGTCACCACTGCCGGCGAGGCGATCGGGATCCCGAGCTCTGGAATGAAGCCGCCGATCTCGCGATCAACCCCATCCTACTCGGAAACGGTTTCACGCTTCCGGCCGCCGCGCTGATCGATCCTGCCTTCAACAATTTGAGCGCAGAGGAGATTTACGCCCGTCTGCTTCAGAGAACCGGCGGCAGACCGGGGCCAAAGCAAAAGGAACAACACGGGCCTGGGGTCGGAGGAAACGGTGAAAGTTCGCATGAAGGCCAAGGGCCTGGAGGGGCCAGTCCGAAGCTCGGTTCATCAGAGCAGGAAGTTTCGAAGCAAGCAGGCGAGGAGAGCCAGTCTGCAAGCCCAGGCTCGATTCGTCCTGGAGGGTTCGGTGAGGTCTTGGATGCGATCGACGAACAGGGTCAGCCGGCTTCGCCGGCCGACAAGAGCCGCCAGGAGCACGAATGGAACATCGCGGCGGAGCAGGCGCTCCGGTCAGCCAAGGCGTGCGGGCGCGAACCCGTGGGCGTTGATAGGCCTCTTAGCGAGAGCCGCCAATCCCGGCAGGACTGGCGAGCGATCCTACGTGATTTCGTGGCGACCACGACGCCCTCTGACTATCGCTGGTCACCGCCCAATCGCCGCTATATCGCTTCCGGCCTTTACTTACCTTCGGTTGAGCGCCGAGGTCTCGGCGAGATCGTGATCGCCGTCGACACCTCCGGTTCGATAGGAAAACACGAGTTGGAGCAATTTGCGGGCGAGATCTCGGCAATTTCCGAGGAGGCAAAGCCGGAAGCGATTCACGTGGTTTACTGCGACGCCGCAGTTCAGTCCGCCCAGCAGTTCGGACCGTCGGAGCCGATCCGGCTTGAGCCCAAAGGCGGCGGAGGCACGGACTTCTGCCCCGTGTTCCGGTGGGTCGACGACGGTGGGATCACGCCAGTCTGCCTGATCTATCTCTCGGACCTGTGTTGTAATTCCTTTCCGGAGGCTCCTGAATACCCCGTCCTGTGGGTAACGGATTCGCGCAGCGAGGCACCGTTCGGGGAGACTGTTTGTATCGGCCCTGAGTGAAGATCGTGGAGTCGCGTTCAAATCGCGGTGTTCGAGATGGAAGGGCAATTTCGGTGGGCTGGAGTTGGCCTCAGCGTGGAAGAGAGCACCCCGGCATTGATGTCAATGTCTGATGACAGCTAATATGTTGACAACGCCTGTTATATCTGAAAGAATGGAGGCTGCTTGATTCCGCCGTTTGGCGCTGACACTGGCGCTCTGCGGCCCGGCGATCATTCAAGCCACCTTGGAGGAAATCGCGGCACGATTTGGCTTCAAGCCGAGGCGTCGAGGGCTCTTGAAGGGACTTCGTGGCGCCGTGGATGCGCTTTGGACGGCAGGCGCGGAGCAGATCTTCGTTGACGGAAGCTTCTACACCGGGAAACCGGAGCCGGGTGATATCGACGGCTACTGGGTCGAACCGGACGACGGCGTTTACGAACGTATCGACCGTGTTGGATAACTCTTGCGGGTGCCGCATCTTAGGATGTGGAAAATGGCCAATCTGGGCGGACCACGGGGTAGAGTTTTTCGTTCATCCGGCCATGCAGGCAGGTCCTGAGCTCGGGTTTCCGGAGTTCTTCCGACGGGATCGGAACGGGCGGCCGCGGGGCATAATCCAGGTGGTCAAGGTTCAGCAATCATGATTAAGAGCGACGCCCAAAGGGAGCGGACGGTGGCCCAGATTGAGGGTTTTCGACGGGCGCTTGCCAAGGTTACCGAGGAAGAGCCAAGTGGGCGCTCCGCCGTGCTGCGCGCCAGCTACGAAGGCATGATCCAGCAGCTTGAGCAGGAGCTCCGCGAGTACGATGAACTGAAGGCAGGCGAGTTGAAGCTGCCGCACATCGAGAAGCTCGATGAGATAGCTCCCTTCATCACGAAGATCCGGATTGCGAAAGGTGTCACCCAGACGGAATTAGCGCGGCGGTTGGGCGTCAGCAAGCAGGTGATCAGCCGATACGAAGAGAGCCAGTATCAGACAGTCAGCATAGCCCGGCTCCAGGACATTTTGGACGCAATTGGAATAACGACACTGGTTACGCTGACCGCGTGAAGCCCCTCCCTGAGAGGAGGCGCGCGTGTTTCGTCTGGACAGTGGTCACACGTTCGAGGTGAGCGAGCTCGTGGAAACTACTGGCGAGATCTAGTCGCGCCTTCTCGAATGTGACGGATTATTTTAGCCGGCCGGGGTCCAGGCTTGAGGTTCGAGAATGGGCAGCGTTCGACTGTCCTCTCGGAGAGCTTCTAAAACCAATCGATGTGATACCGTTTCCGGCACTGGCTTAAACAACGCGTAATTGAATACACTAAACGCTTTCCAGAGGGGGCCGAATCTTGAGCACAACAATTTTCGCAACCTGTACCCCGCGCCCTGATGTTCTCAGCGGTGCCACTCGCGACGAGCAGTTCATGGCCGACCTGTCGCAAGTCGTGAACGGCAGCGCCTTGCCGGACTACCTCGATCCCACCCTATTCTTCCGCAATACGTTTCCAACACGCGGACTCCGCGAACTCATGAAGGCTATTTGTTTGCGGCTTTCCGGCAAGGGTGGCGAGGTCTCGCCAATCATTCGGCTCGGCACCCAGTATGGCGGGGGCAAGACCCATGGCCTGATCGCCATCACCCACGCGGTGCGCGGCATGAAGGGGGTCGCCAACGTCTCGGATTTTGTGGACCCGGCCTTACTCCCGACGAGCACAGTACGCATCGCCGCGATGGACGGTGAGAATACCGATCCCGCAAACGGGCGGCAGCTGGAACTCGGTCTTCGAGCTTTCAGCCTGTGGGGCGAGCTGGCGTACCAGTTGGGTGGCCGCGCAGGCTATGAACTCGTGCGCAATTCAGACGAGAAGCACATCGCTCCCGGCACGGAAGTTCTGCGCGAGCTCTTCGGTAACCAGCCCACCCTCATCATGCTCGACGAGATTTCCGTCTACCTCCGTAAGGTCGAGCGCGCCTTTCCAGACGCCAGCCGGCAATTCACGGCGTTCGTTCATGCACTCTTCAAAGCGGTTGCGTCCACACCGCAAGTCGCGCTGGTCTACACTCTTGCCGTGGGCAAGGACGACAAGGCACAGGATGCCTACAAGGAAGAAAACGAACGTGCCGCTGCCGCACTCGCCGAAGCGGAAAGGGTGGCGGTACGTGCTTCCACGGCCTTGAACCCGACCGCAGAGGACGAAACGGCCGACGTACTGCGCGTCCGTTTATTTGAGAGGGTCGATGCCTCTGCTATCGCGGGAATCCTTGAAAGTTATACGCACGTCTGGTCGACGAATAAAGACGCGCTTCCAGCGGAAGCGAGCTCGCCGGAATTGAAGGAGCAGTTCGTTCGCACTTATCCGCTGCACCCGAAGCTCCTCGAAATGTTGACGGAGAAGACGGCTTCGCTTTCCACGTTCCAGCGCACGCGCGGCATGTTGCGCCTGTTGGCCCGCACTGTTCACCTGCTCTGGCGAAATCAGCCTTCTGACGCCTACTCGATTCACGTCCACCACATGGACCCTGGTTTTGAGCCGATAAGAAGCGAAATTAACGAAAAGATGGGCATGCACCAGTATGCCAGTGCCATCAAAGCTGACGTGGCCGCCGTTCCCGGAGATGCGCTCGCATTGGCGCAGCGGATCGATGCTGCCAAATTTCCTGGCCTCCCGCCCGCCGCGAGCTATGTCGCGCGCACGATCTTTTGGCACACACTCGCTTATGGCGATACGGCGCGCGGGATTTCGCCTGAACAGCTTCGCCTGTCAGTTTGCTCGCCGGCACTGGAGCCGGCGTTCATCGAGCAAGCGAGGACCGCATTCCAAACGGAGGCCCTCTTTCTCGACGATCGCCCTGGTGCGCCCCTCCGGTTCATGGCTGAAGCCAACCTGAATCAGGTGATCGGGCGTTACATGCGTGACGTGGACGCTGGCGAAGTCCGGGCATTCCTTCGAGACCGCATTGACAAGCTCTTTAATTTGCCGCGGGGAGAGTTCAACACCATTTTGTTTCCCGCTGGACCTTACGAAGTGCCAGATGACCTGGCTGATCCGCGACCGTTGCTTGTGGTCTTGAACTACGAAACGGCTGCGGTCCCGTCGGACCTCCGGCAGCCGCCACCAGAAATCCAGGACCTCTTCCAATATAAGGGCGCAGAGCGGAACCTGCGCGAGTTGAAGAACAACTTGGTGTTCGTTGCTGCAGCGGAGAACGGCATCTCAAACATGCAGGCGCTGGCGCGCCGCAAGCTGGCCTTGGAGCAACTGCGAAAACCTTCGAACCAACTGGCGTTGGCTGACTATCAAATCCAGGAAGTGAACCGGCAGTATCACGACCTAGATCTGAAGCTCGCCCAGGCCATTCTTCAGGGACACCGTCACATCTTTTACCCATCGGCATCGCCAATGATAGGAACGACGCTGCCCCTTGGACACACGATTCTTGAGTTGACCAATCCTGACAATCCCGGCAATGGTCAGATGCACGTCGAGCGGGTCCTCTACGAACAGAAGAAACTACTGACGGCCCGTGACACTCCCGATTCGCCGGCTTTCGTCGCCAAGGAAACTGGTCTCGCGGGTCGTGGTGAAATGTCGCTTCAACAGGTCCGCCTCGAATACCGAAAAGCGCCCAAACTGTCCATCCTCCTGCACGATACACCGCTGCTCGAATGCATCCGGTCAGGAATTGAACAGAGCCGATTCATCTACCGTGAGGGGAATCAGGTGTGGGGACCGGCAGATCCACGGCCGGCGATTCAAGTCTCTGACAACACATTTGTCCACACGATTGAAGATGCCAAGGCGAAGAAGATCTGGCCGCGTGCGGAGCCGTTACGATTGAGTTTTCTGGCAAATCCCACTACCATCGGCAAGGGCAATTCGGCAGAAATCACGGTGTCGGTTGGCGGTGGCGTGCCGCCATACACATACACCTCAAGCGACCCGCGCCTGAATGCGTCCGCGACAAACGAAACCCAGCGTTCCGCTAAGGTGGCCCCCGAAGCGACCACAACCTACCAGATTGAAGTCACCGACAGCCGGGGTGCCCGCCAGCAGGCTACGGCGATGGTGGCGGTACGAGAGGGCGGAGCAATAACGCCTGTTATCATAGAGCCGCCCCCTTCACCTAAACCGCCGGCGGCCTATACGGCGCAAGGTCCGCTCGCCGTTGCACTGGGCGAGCTTTGGGACAAAGCCCGCAAAGAGAAATGTGCGACGATTCAGAGTCTCACGATTCGAATGTTCGACGCCGGCGCAGTTTGGAAGGTTCACCAGGCTATGGCCACGATTACCAAGGCGAAAGTCAAGGCGCAGTTGGAAGCCCTGCTTTCTGCTGACGGTGTTGAAGAGTTGAAGGTATCGTACACGGGTACCGTGGATAAGGCCAACGCGACCAAAGGGTTCCTCGACTCACAACTTCGCGCGGCACGGGAATCGGATTTCACGGCCAGCTATTCACTCGAATTCGATCCGCTGTTGGCGCTTTCCGGTGAAGCGCCTGAACGGTTCGCCAAAGACCTCACTCGCTATGGTGGCGGCGAGGCTTTCGTTGAAGCCCAAGCCGGCCCGGCTGCCGCCGCGAAGGAGTCCCAATGAGAGGGTCTGCCGCAATGGCCTACGCTCCGAAGCCTGTATATGAGCTCCGGCTGCGCGTTCATTCTTCCATGAACTGGACTCTGTCGATCCACCAGTTGCCCTCGCCCGCCACGCCTCGACTGAAGGAGCCGGAGCACGTTGGCACCTTGAGCGGAGCGGCTCTGCGGCTGGTTGAGATGCGTGTATTGAAACGTTTGGTGCACGAGCGAATCCAGCTCGGCGCTCTGAAACCCGGCAAGACGCGCACGTGGCCGTTGGACGAAGAAGCCGCGCTGCATTTGGGCCTGCTATTTCGTGTCCTGGCGCCGATGCGCAGCACAGATCGCATTCGGGAAGTCGCCGAAGGCGTGGAAGCCATGGGGCGGGAAGAAGCGGGGTATTGGATGAGCATGGCGATGCACAGATCCCATCCGCGGCGCGTGCTGGCGGCACTTAGAACGCTTTTGTCATCGCACTAGCGAGAGATCAATGACCGATCGCCGCCTGATTGAGGAGTGGCTGCCGATTGCAGCCCTCAGTGAAGAATGTGTTCGCGAACGCCGTTCCATGACGGCGTTGCCGCCAACGTATTACCTGCACGTGTGGTTCGCGCGGCGACCCCTCGTTGCAAGCCGGGCGGCGGTACTGGGGAGCCTTTTACCAGCAAATGCGGACCGGGACAACTTTCTTTGGACGCTCGGGATTCACGGCGACCCGGTGAAGACGAAACTCCAAATCGCGCGCGCCAAAATTCAAGGGATTGATCTCGGCCCCGACCCGTATGGCTATGATCGCGCATTTCAGTTTTTTCCCCCGCACCAGAATGGACTTTCACATACCGTCGTATTTGACCCGACCGCAGGTGGTGGCAGCATTCCCTTCGAAGTGGTTCGGCTCGGCGCCGGGTCAATCAGCAACGATCTGAATCAGGTTGCATCACTCTTGTTGCGGGCGACGGTTGAATTCCCGAGCACCTTTGGCTGGTCGCTGCACAAGCGTTATACCGAGCTGGCCGTGGAATTCCAAAAACTGACCCAACCGCGTTTTGAGCGAATATTTCCATCGGAGCCCCCCGACGTCGCCACGGTAAACGGCTACCTCTGGGCACGCACAATCACGTGCCCGTACTGTAGTGGGCTGGTTCCGCTCTCTCCTAATTGGCGCCTGGACAGCGATGGCACCGGCGTAAGACTTGTGGCAGACGGCCCGCGGATGCTATTCGAGATTGTCCATAAGGCGAGCGAGCATTCGCCGGGTACTGTCAAAGACGGCACGGGCAAGTGCCCGTTTCCGGACTGCGGGCGCGAAATTGATGGCGACGAGATCAAGAAGCAAGCTCAAGCTGGGAAGATGGGGCACCAGCTCTACTGTGTTGTTTACAGTCGTCGCGCACAGAAGGTCGTTTCTATCAGAGGCAAATTCGTTACAAAGACGGTGATGGAGCGCAGCTTCCGCGCGCCGCAGGATAGGGACAATGTTAACGCGCTTGTCGCTCAACTGATCTCCCAGAAAATGCCGGAATGGCGTGCGCGAAACATCATTCCCGACGAAGAGTTCCCAGAGGATGCGAACGACGACAGGCCGCGCCAATACGGCGCACCTCTTTGGAGAGATCAGTTTAATCCGCGTCAGCTTTACGGCCATTGCACGAGCGTCGAAGTCTTTCACGATATGGTCGAGGCCCTCCAGGAAGAGAATGGCGGCCGAATTTCCGAGTTCGATCGCGCCGCGCTGACCTACCTGGCATTGGCGATCGACAAAGTTCTCAATTACAACGCCATTCAGGTCCGGTGGCACGCCAACCGGGGAGTCATGGCAGGGGTTTTCGACCGCCACGATTTTAGCTTCAAATGGTCGTATGCCGAGATGGCTCCGACGATCACCGGCCTCGGATACGACTGGGCAGTGAAGCAGACGGGAAAGGCGCTTTCGGAACTCATCGACCTTCTTGGTCACAAGCCGGGCACGTCGAGCAGGGGGGATCTCTTTAACGTCCCCGGACCCCAGCCAGAAATTAAGGTCCTTTGTGAATCGGCCGACGCGCTTTCGCTGGCAGATGCGTCGGTCGATTGCATCGTAATGGACCCACCCTATTACGACAATGTGATGTACGCCGAGTTGTCGGACTTCTTCTACGTTTGGCTCAAGCGGACCGCAGGGCTCCTTTACCCGGACATTTTCACAGCGCACCTGACGGACAAAGATCGGGAGGCAGTCGCGAACCCTGCAAAATTCGCTGGAAAGAGGGGAGCGAAAAAGCTAGCTCACGTCGATTATCAGCAGCGCATGGCGCACATCTTCGCCGAAATGTGCCGTGTGCTGAAGCCGGGCGGCATCATGACCGTGATGTTTACCCACAAGGCAAAAGATGCGTGGGATGCACTGGCCTCGGGTTTGATCGGTGCCGGGTTTACCATTACCGCATCATGGCCGGTACATACGGAAGCCGAAGGCAGCCTTCACATACGAGAAAGGTCCGCTGCCAAATCCACGATTTTTCTCGTCTGCCGACTCCGCGAAGAGGTCGGGAATCCCAAGGATCCCCAGTTCTGGGAAGAGGTCGAACCACACGTCCGTGCAGTTGTGCGCGGCAAAGTGCGAGAATTCCAGGACGCCGGGCTCGGCGGCATCGACCTATATTTGGCTTGCTTCGGTCCGGCGCTGGAAATCTTCTCGAAGAGTTGGCCATTGGTGCGCGGCACGGCGCGCCAGAAGCCGAAGGGCTATCAGGACGACTTATTTGGTCCCTGGGACCCCTACGGGGTGAAGCCTGAGGACGCGCTTGAAGCGGCGCGCCGGGAAGTAAAGCAGTGGCGTTTGGAACAGCTCGCCACCGTCAAACGCCAGCATCACCTCGATCCGCTGACCGAATGGTACGTCCTTGCCTGGGATGCCTTCCGCGCTCCAAAATTTCCGGCCGACGAAGCGCTAAAGCTTGCGCGCGTGGTCGGATTGGATTTTGATGAGGAAGTCAAAAGCGTCGCCTGCGCAGTTTCGGGGGAAGACGTCACGCTCTGGGACAGCCAGACGCGTGTGACAAAGAGCAAACTCGCAACTGCATCGCAGGCGCCGATGCTTGATCGATTACACGAAGCTGCTTATACAGTGCGCTTCCAGAACACCGAGGCCGCACGGAACCGCCTGGAATCCTTGCGATTGGTTGACGATCCGACCCTTCTCACGGCACTGGAGGCGTTGTTGAACGTCCTCCCGCCGATCGCGCCTCGCGGCAAGAAGAAGCCCGATCCGAATCTTGAGGGCGCAGCTAGTGATTTCGAGGCTCTCGAAAAGCTGCGACGGCTTGCGTTCGCCGAGAAGGTGCCGGAGCCGAAGCGGGCCGAGCAGATTGAGTTGGAGCTGGCCCCCGTGGACGACGCCGAAGAAGATCAAACCTGATGCCGCTGCTGACTGAGAAGAAGTGGAAATTCCGCTACTCGCACGAAGACGGCGATTTGGTCGAGCGCTTCTACATTCCTGCGCTTGCCTGCGCCGTGGAGTATTGCCGGACAACGGGCTACTTCACAGCCGACGCCCTGGCGCTCGCGGCCAGAGGACTCGACGGCCTGTTCGCGAATGAAGGGCGGATGCGCCTAGTCGTCGGCTGCACGCTGAATCCAGACGAACGGGATGCCATAGGGCAAGGCTACGATCTGCGCGCGCAGATGGAACAGCAACTCACGGCTGCGGATCTCACTCCCCCGGATGAACACGCTCGTCAAGGGCTGGAGTTGCTGGCGTGGATGGTGGCAAACGGTTTCCTTGACGTGAAGGTCGCGGTCCCGGTCGATACTCAAGGGCGGCCGGCGCGTGTTCCGGGGATCTATCACGCCAAGTGCGGGGTCGTTCTGGATGGCGAGGGAAATACGTTGGCGTTCTCGGGGAGCATCAACGAAACCGCAGGTGGATGGGTTAACAACTGCGAGAGCTTCCATGTCCACTGCGCGTGGCTGAGCGAAACCGAGAAGGCGCACGTCGATGAGGAATTAGAAGCATTTTCCAGGTTGTGGGAGGACCGATCTTCAGGAGCGAAAGTGTTCGATTTTCCTGAAGCAGCTCGCAAGAAGCTGCTGGAGTTCATGCCGAGAGAGGATCGTCCGATGGCGCCCCCGATTTCGCGAGCGGAGGCGGCGCATGCTGCTCCTGGATTCCGATTGACGAATGATGAGTTTCGGAGATGCGTGTGGGCATTTCTGACGACGGCGCCGGCGTTACCGAACGGTCTGCGGGTGGGCGAGGTCACCAGCGCTGTCGATCCATGGCCACACCAAATGCAGACCTATATCCGCTTTCTCGGGCAGTGGCCTTGCCGGTTGCTGATCGCTGATGAAGTGGGTCTCGGCAAAACGATCACAGCGGGTTTGATCGTACGTCAGGCTCTGATCTCGGGTAGAGCCAAGCGGATTCTTCTGCTCACTCCCAAGAGCGTGCAGATTCAGTGGCAGAACGAGCTTTACGAAAAATTCAATCTGAACGTGCCGATTTACGATGGTGCGTCGCTGCACTGGCGGGAAGCATGCGGTTGGCCGGTGCCACTCGAGAAACCAGTTGGAAAGGATGAATGGCAGCGCGAGCCGATCGTCTTAGCGTCCAGCTTCTTGATGCGCCGTAGAGATCGGACATCGGAGATTTTGAACGCCGAACCTTGGGACTTGGTCTTACTCGATGAAGCGCATCATGCACGGCGTCGCGGTGCGGGCACAGAACAGGAAAAGGGACCGAATGCGCTGCTTGGCCTGATGAGGGGGCTTGCACGGCGGTGTCAGAGCTTGCTGCTGCTTACGGCCACTCCGATGCAGGTTCATCCCGTTGAGATCTGGGATCTTATGCACATGCTGGGACTACCACCTATCTGGGAGGCGGACTCGCATGCGTTTCTGAAGTATTTCGGCTGGGCTAGCGGAAATCCGTCGGCGGAGACACTCGACTTGCTCGCCGCGTGGTTTCGCGACTCCGAGGCATACTTCGGAGAGCTTTCGGATCAGGAATTCACAGTTCTGATGCCCGGACTTTCGGCGATCAAGCGGACGAAGGTAATACGCGCTCTTCGGGACGCGGCCCAGGCCACTCGGCGTATGCTCGATCCGGAGGCCCGTCACGCTCTACTCGATGTCTTAAAGGCTTGCTCTCCGCTCCGCTGGAGAATGGTGCGTAATACGCGAGAACTGCTGCGATCGTACAGGCGGGCTCACAAGCTGGACCTAGCCATTCCTGATCGCGACGTGAGGGATATTCCCGTCGAGATGACGACGGCGGAGAGCACATTGTACAGCCAGGTTGAGGATTACATTTCCGAGACCTATTCCAAAGCCGCGCCCGACAGGCGGACGGCGATCGGTTTCGTCATGACGGTGTATCGCCGCAGACTCGCGAGCAGCTTCGAAGCGCTCAAGCGAACTTTGAATGGGAGGCTGGAGAAACTCGGGCTGAGCGAAGAGGACGTTTCGCAAGACGAAGCGGCAGACGAAGTCATGGCGCCCGAGGATGCCGCGGAACTGGTCGCCTCTGCCGCAGGTTTCGAAGAGCGCGACCGCATTATCGAACTCCTGCGCGGCATTTCTAAGCTAAACACGGATACCAAGGCCCGGAAACTGCATGCGGAGTTGGTAACTGTGTTCGCGGAGGATGGGGAGTCGGCGATCGTTTTCACGCAATATACGGACACGATGGAGTACCTCCGTGAATTTCTTGCGCGTGAACTTCGGCACGTGCCGGTTGCAAGCTACAGCGGGGTTGGCGGCGCTTGGCGCGACGGCTCTGGGAGATGGATAACTTGCAGCAAAGAAGAGATCAAACGCAGGCTTAAAACGGGACGCGTTCGGCTTCTCGTGTGTTCCGATGCAGCCGGCGAAGGCCTCAACCTGCAAGCCGCAGGGGTGCTCGCCAACTACGACCTACCGTGGAACCCGATGAAGGTTGAGCAGCGAATTGGCCGCATCGACCGGCTTGGGCAGCTCCGGCCGAAAGTTCGCATCTTGAATTTCGCTTACAAAGATACGGTCGAAGCGGATGTTTTCTTTGCCGTTGGCGAACGTATCCAGTTGTTCCAAGGAATCGTCGGTCGGCTTCAGCCGATTCTCTCGAAATTGCCGCGTCGATTCGAAGAAGTGACGCTCGCGAGCCGAGAGGCGCGAGAAGCGGCACGCCAGAGGTTTCTCGCAGAGATCGAAGAAGAGGTTGCGCACCCGGGCGAAGTTCCACTCGACTTGGACGAGCTGCGTCCCAGTGACTTGGAGCCCCTCGCCGCTCCGCCGCCCGCGTACGATTTGCCTGCGCTGGATCAGGCGATGGCCCTGGACACGAGCCGCCCCATGGACCTTGAATGGCGACCACTCGATGAGCAAACCTATGCTGCGCGGCTGCCGGGTATGCCGGAACCGATTCGTGTGACGACCTCTGCCAGAGTGTTCGAGGAATCAAGCGACAGCCATCAGTTTTTCTCTCCGGGTGGGTATTTGTTCACCGCGCTGGCCCGTTGCTCCGATAGCGGTTTGTCACCGGAACCCCAGCCCGGCATTTGTTGGCTTCTCCGGGATCAGCGTGGAAACCCGGTGACGTTTGTCGTCAACACGGACGCCGGCTTCTGCCAAGCCAACTCCCTCTCCTCGCTCTTGACGGCACTCGCTCGGCCAGGTTCGCCCGCGCCCTTTCCGTCTGCGGACTGGCCCGGCTACGAAGCGGCGCTCGTCGCGTGATTTCGCGTGCCTGCGCAGTCGGGTAACCCTGCCCCACCAGCGACGCAGGCGGCACTCTTACTCGCCTAGAATCGCGGGACCACAGGACAAGCCCGCGCTCCACCTGGCAGGAGCCCTGTGCCAGCATGGCTAGCGCTACAGACCTGAGAGTTGAGGAGGAGCATGGAAGAACGATAGCAATTGCCGGCCATAATGCAAGAACAACCTCGTAGGGCGTGCCGGCCCCTGACGGCACGGGCGGCGGCTGTAATACCATGCCTGCTTCCTGGTGTAGACTACGGAAATGCCGAAGCACCGAGTGGGCTCCTACGCGAAAGAGCTCGTGAAGAAGGGGCGGCAGGCAATGCTGACTGCGGTGCAGATTTTTAACAATCCGCAGGTGGAGTTCAAATCGGAGTTGTTCATTGTAACATCAACGATTGCGTGGACGTATTTGATGCACGCGTACTTCCGCGCAAAGGGCGTTGAACACCGAAGATTCACCCAACCGGGGAAGCGGCGACGCTTCGAGAAAACTAAATATGGAGCATATTGGACGTTGAGCTTATCAGAATGCCTCGACCATGCGGAATGCCCGCTGGACGACCTGGTGAAGAAGAACCTGCGGTTTTTGATTGGAATCCGTAACGAAATCGAGCATCAGATGACAACGCGCATCGACGATTATCTGAGCGGCAAATTTCAAGCGAGCGCGTTGAACTTCAACAGGTATATCAAGAGCCTGTTCGGGAGCAGACATTCGCTTGACTCAGAACAGGCCTTCAGCATTCAGTTCTGCGGGATCGCGGAAGCTGCGGCCAAGGATTTGATGGCGCAACCCGAGCTGCCGGGGCATATTCAGGCATTTGTATCAGAATTCGAAAATGGACTCACGGATGAGGAGTTCAACGACCAAAGATTCTCATATCGGGTGTTCTTCACGCGGAAGACGTCGAACACCAAGACCGCTGCCGACAGTGTGGTTCAGTTTCTGCCCGCCGATAGTGTTGCAGCAGCGGAAGTGAATAAGGTCTTCCTGCGCGAGACGGAAAAAGCAAAGTATCTCGCCAAACACATCGTGAAGCGGATGCGAGAGGAGGGGTTTGCCTGGTTCAACGTGCACAAACACACCATGCTCTGGCAATCGAGAGACGCGAAGAACGCGAAATATCAGTTCGGTACTGATGTTGTGGGAACATGGTACTGGTATGAATCGTGGCTGGCGGAGGTCAGGAAATACTGTGCTGAACAAAACGCTGCCGCCTAGGGAGCGCTCGAATTGAGCGGGACTCGACCCGTGGTTGGGCACAAAGAGCGGCCGGCACAATGACTTGAAGCCTACCCGCTTTATCTGCCCTCCCTTCTCGAGCTCCCGGCATGGGGAGGGCATGTGTGACGTGCGTTCATAGGTGCTCCTTTCAGAATCCTGCCGTCGCCCTTGGGGGCGGCTGCCTTTTTGTTGCGCATTCAAAATGATCGTTGCGCCACCAAAATGTCCATTAGAATGACGTGGATGATCTTGGGGGGTCTTGCATCGCTTGACGGAAACGATGGTCTGCCGTGCCCCGAGGTGCGCCGGTGGGCAGAAACGAAGTACCGCCTCATCGGTCTTTATGATGAGCTGTTTGCGACCGGGATGAAGAACAAATGGGACCAGAGGGTGTACATCGACCTGTATGCCGGGGCCGGATACAGCAGAATCGCTGGGACGAGCACATATCTGAAGGGTTCCCCGTTGATCGCGCTGACCGTGGGTTGCCCCTTCGAAAAGTACATATTCTGCGAAGAAAACCATGACCTTCTAGAAGCCCTGAAGGTGCGGGCGCGGCGAGTGGCTCCAGATGCCGACATCGCGTATGTGCCAGGGGACTGCGATTCGAAAATCGACAAGATCTGCGCGGAGATTCCGAAGGGGTCGCCGACGAACAAGGTACTGAGCCTGTGTGTGGTCGATCCCTTTGATTTCGGGATTAAATTCGAGACACTGCGGCGACTTTCGAAGGTTTATATCGATTTCCTCGTGCTGCTAGCGGTCGGGATGGACGCGGGCCGCAACTACGACCATTACGTTGACGGAAACTCCACCAAGATTGATGAGGCGCTTGGAGGCTGCGGCTGGCGCAGCCGCTGGCGGGCGAGGGGTGTCAGGCGAAGGGATTTTCGGCAGTTCCTGGCATCTGAATTCTCTTCGAGCATCGAGTCGCTCGGTTACATCAGGCAACCGCTTGACAGGATGAAGCTGGTGCGGTCCGACGAGAGGAACTTGCCCCTGTATTACATTGCATTATTCTCGAGGCACCAAACGGCGTACAAGTTCTGGGATGACGTGCTCAAGTACAGCACCGACCAAACGGGGTTTGCCTGGTAGAAGGCGATGTCGCTGGGGTCAAAGATCGAATGGACGGATGCGACGTGGAACCCCGTTCGCGGCTGCACGAAAATCAGCCCCGGCTGTAAGCATTGCTATGCCGAAAGGTTTGCGGAGCGCTTCCGTGGTGTTGTAGGGCATCCGTTCGAACACGGGTTCGATTTGAGGGTCGTGCCTGCTAAACTCGGCGAGCCGTTGCGCTGGGGGGAGCCTAGGATGATCTTTGTCAACTCAATGAGCGATCTATTCCACGAGCGCGTGCCACTGGAATATATCGTGCGCGTGGCGGTGACGATGCAGCTCGCGCGGTGGCATACCTATCAGGTGCTCTCGAAACGATCTGACCGCTTGCGGGACGTGCTTTGTGGTCCCCTCAAGGAAATCGCGAAGGAGGAGCACATCTGGTGGGGCGTATCTGTTGAAGACCGCAAGTACGGTCTGCCGAGGATTGCTGACCTGCAGGCCTCTCCGGCCGCGGTTCGGTTTCTATCGGTGGAGCCCTTGTTGGAGGATCTTGGGACCTTGCCGCTGGACGGGATTTCGTGGGTCATTGTCGGCGGGGAGAGCGGGCCGGGCGCGAGGCCGATGAAAGAGGACTGGGTTGTCAGAATCCGCCGGCAATGCTCGGCTGCTGGCGTGCCGTTCTTTTTCAAGCAGTGGGGCGGCGTCCGGAAGAAGGAAACCGGCAGGCTGTTGGACGGCAGGACGCACGACGGCTTTCCAAAGCGTGTAAAGCATCCCGTGATGCCCATTAATGTCCGGTTGCGGCAGGCCGTAGAAATCGAGAGCGGTGCGCCGGTGGGGCGTGCTTAGCTCTTTGGGCAATCGGGCCACCTGCCGGACACTTCAAAGAACAGAAATATTTCCCGTAATGACGGCATGTCATGGCGCCCTTATATGCTGTCGGGGGACGTCAAGGAGCCTGTTTTGATGGGCGGTCGTTGATGTAAGCCTGCATCAGCGTCTGCAAGGGGTCGCTCAGCTTGCCTTTCAGGACAAAGTGGTCCACCGTATTCGCCATTTGCCAGAGACATTGGAAGGCGCAGGTGAGGCTTTGCGCAGCTACGTGCAAAGGGGGCTTTACAAAATGTATCTGGTCGTCGCCTACGCGCTTGATGCTGGTGATGAAGCCCTCTGGGCTCCAATGGTGCCACTCGGAGAAGGGGCCGTAAACAAAGTCAAGGAGTTTGTCGGCTTTCACTTCGTTGAGAACGTCCGTATAACTCATGCCCGTCCAGTTCCGCCAGTAGGGATTATCCGGGAGAGGCTTGCCCTTGGCGGCCGCGTCCAGAGCTTTCTTTGTGTAGAATTGCGGCCCCTGTATCTTCAATAGATTTTCGACATTGGCCTGCTGAGTGGCGTCAGATGCATTCCCGGCATTGAGGGCTTTCTGCAGCTTGCGCCGGGAAGTGACTGCGGCGAAGTCTTTCCATTGTTTGGCACGTTTCTGTGGGTCTTGCGCAGCATACAGAAGCTGTCCGGTGCCTTCGATCATGCTGCGGGCGACCAATGTCGCGTCCCTGTAGCTTCCCTCTTTCAGCAGAATCAGAATCGATTCGATATGTTCAATCTGCTTATCAAGAAAGCAGAGGGCCATGAATGCAAAGTGATCATCGGAGGCGGTTCTTGGGATGGCATTACCGACCGTGATGGCGAGATCATGAATCCCTCTACACCTTTCCTCGAAAAATGGGAGTTCTTTGGTCGCCATTTCGTCGATTGAGTCCATATGGATTTTTGAAGACCCCGCACCCACCTTGTCTAAAGATGTAAACCACCGAGGCGGAAAATCGTGCCTCACGAGCAGAAAGGCGTCCTTGCGCATATAAGCGTATGAACATTTCACAGCTGTTCCGTAGGGAGCCAGAACGTCGGCCAACCGGTTGAGGTCGTCGGGTGAGCATTGCGCTCCGGCGATCACCTCCCGTAGCTCCAGGCTTGGTCCAAAATCGCACCACCGGAAGCCGTCCTTGTCGGGAGGGTCGTTTAAGCCAACAAATATCCGTACTTCCTCCTCGTAGCTCCAGCTTTCGTGTTTGGTGCGAAGCAGGCGGTTGGCGAGATCGAGGTTCACGTCTTCCGGCCGGTTCACCTGTAGCAAGTTGGGCTGGTAGCGGACGTCCATGTCGTATTTGCGGCGTTGGTTGCCGTCCGGGACGTCAAACCCTAGACACAGGCCAGTGTGAGAAGCTCCGTAATGGCTCCAGAGCAGAATATTGTCCCAGTTGCGGCTAAAGGAGAGGAGCCCCGCTGTCTGTCTCAGATGAATAGTGAGTGCCCGCATAGCCTGCTCGATGACAGGATTTGAGGTGTCGACCGATGAGAGATCGAAAGGGTCATTGAGGTCGTCGACCGTGGAAATTTTCAGGCGCCGGTGTTGCAGGTCGCTGATGCCGTGCTGCGGGGTGGTGAATTTGTAGAGGCGCGTACTCATGGGAATGTGGAGTCTGCCGCTCTCTCGCCAGTCATTTTAGCAGTCAACCTTCATGCCCAAAACTGCTCGCATCTTGCCTTGAAGAACGTTACCCACCGTCCGCCTGGCCAGCGCTCGCGGTTGGGAGGCGGGTCGTGGAGAAGACAGCCCCAGCTCGTTACATTCGGCCCTCGGTGATGATACTTCGCCCAACTTGTACTTTCTTCTCGAACCCAGTAGATGTAGTTGGTTCCCGGATCGATCGCCGTAGTACGCCTCATCGCGGGGCACGGCATACCCGAATGAAGATCTGCGCCGTTCCCAGGCGCACCACGCTCGCAGCTCATTGAACAGAGTCGTGGCTTCCCTGGGCGAGAGAACATTCTTCTTGTAGTAGATTTCCGCCCCCGGAATCGCGATCCTTTCCATCTTCGTGTTATTCGAAAAGGGCGGGCTGCGCGGGACCCTCTTTGGGCTCTTGAAAGTTGCTCAGCCCTACGCCGACGAGCCGGTAGCGCTGCTGCGGACCCAGGGCCACTCGCTCTCGCAGTCTCAGAGCAATCTCCGTCAACTCGTCGCAGGAGGAGGGAGGAGAGCCGGGCGTTTGGCTGCGAGTCAGAATTTTGAAGTCACCGGTCTTCAATTTCAAAACAACCGTGCGCGCAGTGCGTGATTCTTTGCGAGAAGTAGACCAGAGCTTCTCTGCAAGGCGCCGGATCATGGGCTCGGTCTCTGCCAACAGAACGTCCTGTTCAAGAGTGTCCTCGACCGATATCGACTGCGTCGGCCGGTCCGGGACGACTTCACCATCGTCGATACCTCGGGCGAGCTCGTACAGGCGTCGGCCATAGCGCCCGAATCGATCTTCGAGCGCGGGCAGATCCACAGATCGCAAATCGCCCACCGTCTTCAGTCCGAGTTTCTCCAGCTTGTCTCCGGTAACTTTGCCGACTCCAGGGAGGCGGCCAACTGGCAGCGGCAGAAGAAATCCGTCGATGTCCTCCGGCTGGATCACAAAAAGGCCATCTGGTTTGCGCCAGTCCGAGGCGAGCTTGGCCAGGAACTTGTTGGGTGCTACGCCGGCGGAAGCCGTGAGCTTCAGTTCCTGGCGGATTTGCTCGCGGATGGTGCGCGCTACCAGCGTGGCGGTCGCCAGTCCTGTCTTGTTCTCGGTGACATCGAGGTACGCTTCGTCAAGCGCCAGCGGCTCGATCAGTTCGGTGTGGCGCTTGAAGATCTCCCTCACCTGGCAGGAGACTGCCCGATAGCGCGTGAAATCCGGAGGTACGAAGGTCGCCTCGGGACACAGGCGTTCCGCTCGTCCTGCTGGCATTGCCGAACGCACGCCAAAGCGCCTCGCCTCATACGAAGCAGCGCAGACCACGGACCGATTGCCTCGCCAGGCGACGATCACCGGCTTGCCGCGCAGTTCGGGATCGTCACGTTGCTCGACGGAAGCATAAAACGCGTCCATGTCGGCGTGGATGATTTTTCGCATCACTGCCATTCCGGCCATCCGAAGGACTCTCACCAACGACAGGGATCCGCTGCGAAGTCCCAGAGCGCCAGCCCGATAACCTCCATCTTCCGAGAAGCAGCTTCCGGCCGCGCTGAACTGCGAATGAGTCACTCTCTGTGGCCATATCCCGAGTTGCGAGAACCTGACCCTACCGGCGCGTTTATTGGCGCAGGCGTGGCGCTGGCAATTCTGATTCCTGTGATGCGCCCACGAAGCATAGTATGACTTTCTCACGGGTCGGCAATTATGAGAACGACTGTAAATGTCGGTGCCAGCCCGCGCGCGCCTGGAAGGGGTGGTGTGTTTCGTCGATTCCCTGATTCGCTATAGCACGCACGTGCCGGGGGCATCTTCAGTTGCACGGCCGGTCCGCATCCGGATCAGAGGAGCCAGGGGCCATCTAAGTGCTTGCCAGGGTTGCGCCTTCCCGCTCCGCCGCGGTGACTGACGTCCGGATTCACTCGGTGAGACGGGTTCGCTTTGGCTTTGGTCCACCTGCAGCCGGGCACACCGCCAATTCGAAAGGTGTTGTGGCCAAGAGCTCGTCAGGCCCTGCTCTCCGCAGTGACCGTGCTTTCCCTGGCATCTCGCTCTTCCCCATTTGACACGACACCAAGACTGTTCTATCTACTGAGCAGGGAATTTCTCGCCTACGGCTTCTCAGAGCGTATTGGATACGCAACCCACCACCGAGCGCTGAAATCCTGCGCCAGCTCCGAAATAGAACTGAGCGCCGGTCGAAGCCCTGAAAGGTGTGCGTAACGGAGGCGGTGTCGTTATGAGTAGTGGTCCTTATCCATCATTCGCCCAACAAACTGGAGGACGAGTACCGGTGGCATCAAGTTTCGAGGCTATCGGCTTCGAGGCAGCGGTAGCAGCTGAGCCTGTGGTCGATAGCGAAGAGGCGGCCAGATTCCTCAACATCAACCCCAAAACCCTTCAGAAGATGGCCCGCAACGGCGACGTGCCGGCCTACCGCATCGGCAAGCTTTGGAAATTCCGCATCTCCGACCTGGACGGGTGGCTTCGTTCCAAGGTAACCTCGAACTGCCACTCGTGCCGCGAAAACGAAAGGAGATGACCTTTGTTTACGCGGACACGATACCAGTACGGAAGTTTGCGAAAAAGGAGAAGAATCAAGGGTCCAGATGCGTGGGAGTTTCGCTATTACGAGACCCTCGGTCAATCCCGGCCTCGCAGAACCGCGACGGTCGGGACTGTCGATGAGTATCCCACCAAAGCTGCCGCGCGTCAGGCCGTCGCAGCCCTTCTTCTGAAACTCAACTCGGAGGCCCCAACCTCCGGCGCTGTGACGTTTGCTGCCGTAATGGACAGATACCTCACGGAAGAACTCCCGGAGCGCTTCTCAACGAGGGAATCCTACCTGTCGGTGGTGAACACACACATCCGGCCGAAGTGGGCCGAGTTTCCCCTGGACAAGATCAAGCCGATGGCGGTTGAGGATTGGTTGCGCAACCTGCCTTTGGCTCCGAAGTCCAGGGCCAATGCGCGTAGCATCATGCACCTGATCTTCAAATGCGCGGAGCGATGGGAACTGATCGAAATCGGCAAGAACCCCATCGCCCTGGTGCGGGTCAAGGGGTGTACCAAGCGCCTCGTGACACCTCGTGTGCTGACGGCGGTCGAGTTCTCGGGTCTGCTGCCGAACCTCAAGGAACCGTACCGGACAATGGTCATTGTCGCGCAATGCCTCGGTTTGCGAGTCAGCGAGATCGTCGCCTTGAAGTGGGGCGACTTCGATTTCCAAAACCTAACCCTCCTGGTTCAACGCAGCATCGTTCACGGTCGAATGGGTGCCGTGAAGACGGAGTATTCACGCGACTTTGTTCCGCTTGACCGTCAACTGGCCTCGGTTCTGGAGGAATGGCGGCAACGGGCCCCTTTCAAAGAGGAAGATGACTGGCTGTTCGCCAATCCCCGGACGGGCAGGCCCTACCATCAAGAGCAGATTCAAAAGAAACCTCTGAAGAAGGCAGCGATCGCTGCCGGGATTGGGCCCGAGATAGGCTGGCACACGTTCCGGCACACGTATCGTTCGTGGTTGGACGCCACGGGCGCGCCTCTCAAAGTGCAGCAAGAGCTGATGCGCCACGCGAGCATCACGACCACGATGAACGTCTACGGGAGGGCAATGCCGGACATCAAGCGAGAGGCGAACAGCAAAGTCGTCAGAATGGTGCTGAAGCAAGAAAAAAGGGAGCCGGTTGCAGCGGCTCCCCTGGCAGTTTCCTCTTAACGGGGGTTTTTGGGGGTTTGTGGCCTGCCCCGAATTCCCGCCAAGCTTATGATTCCGTTGGTTGCGGGGGCTGGATTTGAACCAGCGACCTTTGGGTTATGAGCCCAACGAGCTACCTGACTGCTCCACCCCGCAAAAGGAGTATAACCCAATCCACTCCTTCCGCAAAGCACGAATTGTTTCC
>Ga0335083_10000150_pt1 | contig 122309 bp, 114 predicted proteins | sample Lox_Sample_42_FD_206716 | JGI IMG/M metagenome (GOLD analysis project Ga0335083, IMG submission 206716) | Soil microbial communities from Loxahatchee National Wildlife Refuge, Florida, United States - Lox_Sample_4.2 | ecosystem: Environmental > Terrestrial > Soil > Wetlands | place: USA...
GAGGCCCCCTCGCCCTGGCGCGGATACTCCTTGACCAGGTTTTCGACGTACAACAGTTCGCGTCTTACGTTTCTCTTTTTCGCCGGCGCCGGCGTGGCCGATTGCCCGCCGCTCTGCGGAAGCAAATCGCGCAAGGAGACTCCGGGCCTCGGCGTCGCCCGCATCAGCTTGCGGGTATAGGCATGCGCCGGCTTCTTGAAGATCTCGGCCGAATCGGCGGTTTCGACCACGCGGCCCTTCTCCATGACCACCACACGGTCGCAATAGGCGGCGGCGAGGCCGAGATCGTGCGTGATCAGGACCGTCGACATCCCGCGCTGCTGCGTCAGCTCGACCACGAGGTCCATCACCGCCTTCTGCGTCGTCACATCGAGGCCGGTGGTCGGTTCGTCGGCGATCAGCAGCTGCGGCTTGCAGGCAAGCGCCAGCGCGATGACGACACGCTGGCACATGCCGCCGGACAATTCGAACGGATAGGCATGGTAGCGCTCGCGCGGCCGCGCGATGCGCACCAAATCGAGCATTTCAATCGCTTTCTCGCTCACCTGCGTGTTGTCGACCTGCGCGTGCTGCAGCAGCACGTCTTCGATCTGCTTGCCGACTTTGCGGATCGGATTAAGCGCCAGCCGCGGACTCTGGAAGATCATCGACATCTCGCGGCCGCGCATGTCGCGCATGTCCGCTTCCGCCACCGTGCGCAGATCGATGCCCGAGAACGCCACGGAGCCGTCGGCGATGCGGCCGGCACGATCGAGGATGCGCATCACGGCGTAGGACGTGACCGATTTGCCCGAACCCGATTCGCCGACGACGCCGACCGTCTCGCCCTTGGCCACTGTGAGATCGACACGCTCGACCGCGCGCACGATGCCGCGCCGCGTCTGAAATTCCACCGTCAAATCGCGCACGTCGAGCAGCGGTAGCTGCGTGCCGGCCTCGTTCGTCGTCGTTTTTACCGCGTTCATTTTGCGCCCGCGCGCGTCCGGCGATCCGCGGCGCCCCCTATCCCGTTCATTCCCACGCAATCGGGAATCCAGGGGCGGTAATCGACGACCCGACCATTCTGCTCCTGGGCCCCGCTTTCGCCGGGACGACCGGAGTGTTTTGCAGCGTTCGAGCGAGCCCGCATGCTCACGTCCTCCGCTGCGGATCGACGAGGTCGCGCAGTCCGTCGCCGAGCAGGTTGAAGCAGAACACGGCCAGCATCAGCGCGGCGCCGGGAAACAGCGCGATCCACCATTCGCCGGAGATGATGTTGCCCGCGCCTTCGGCCACCATGATGCCCCACTCCGGCGTCGGCGGGCGCACGCCGAGCCCGATGAAGGACAGGCCGGCGGCGTTGAGGATGGCGTAGCCCATGGTGAGCGAAATCTGCACCATCATGATCGGCATGATGTTGGGCAGGATGTGCATCAGCAAAATGCGGAATTCGCCGTTGCCGGACAGCCGCGCCGCCTGCACGAAGCCCGCCTCGCGCCGCACGTTCGCTTCGGCGCGGGCGACGCGGGCGTAGAGGGGGAAGTTGATGATGGCGGTGGCGATGACGATGTTGGTGACGGTGTTGCCGAGCGCGGCGACGATGCCCATGGCGAGCACGAACAGCGGAAAGGCCATGATGGTGTCGGCGATGCGCGAGACGATGCGGTCGGTCCAGCCGCCAAAATAGCCGGCGGCGATGCCGGCAAAGCCGCCCATGGCGAAGACCAACGCGACCGAGCTGAGCGCGATGACGAAATCGAGCCGCGTCGCCACCACCACGCGGCTCAGGATGTCGCGGCCGAGCTGGTCGGTGCCGAACCAGTGCTGCCACGACGGCGGCTTGAGCGTCACCGCGGTGTCGCTGGCCAGCGGGTCGTGCGGCACGACGTAAGGCCCGATCAGCGCAGCGAGGGCTATCAGCAGGAACAGCGCGAAGGCAAGCCCGGTGACCGGATTTTCCGACACCACGTAGCGCGCGTGGCGCAGCATGGAATTGCGCGGCGTCGTTGGCGCGACCAGGGCGGCCTGGCGGATGACGGTTGCACTCTCGTTCATCCTTCGAGCCTCACGCGCGGATCGATGACGCCGTAGAGCACGTCGATGGCGAGGTTGAGCGCGACGTAGAGAATGGCCATGGTGAGCACGAAGCCCTGCACCGGCGCGAAGTCCGAGGCGATCAGCGCCTCGACCGCATAGGAGCCAATGCCCGGCCAGGCGAACACCTTCTCCACCAGCACGTTGGCGCCGAGCAGGAAGGAGAACACCATGCCGAGCGTGGTGACGACCGGCAGCATGGCGTTGCGGAAGGCGTAGACGAGGATGACGGTGCTCGGCTTGAGCCCGCTCGCGCGCGCCGTGCGCACGAAATCGGAGGCGAGCACCGCCAGCATGGAGGCGCGTGTCATCCGCGCAATGGGCGCCAGTGAGAAGATGCCGAGCGTGAACGCCGGCAAAATGAGCTGCGACAGCGCGGCGCGGAAAGTCTCGAAGTCGCCGGTGAACAAACTGTCGAGCAGGTAGAAGCCGGTATATTGCTTGGGCGCGGTGTAGAAGGCGTCCAGCCGTCCGATCGGCGCCGGCGCCCAGCCAAGCCGGAAGTACAAGACATAGACCAGCAGCAGGCCGGTGAAGAACACCGGCAGCGACACGCCGGCCGTCGCCACTACGCGGCAGAGATGGTCGATCCAGGAGCCCTGCCGCACCGCCGCCAGGATGCCGAGCGGCACCGCGATCAGGATCGAAATGATGAGGCCGGTGAGCGTCAGCTCTGCCGAGGCCGGCAACCGGCTGGTGATCTCGGCGCTCACCGGGCGGCCGGTCGAGAGCGAGTTGCCGAAATTGCCGTGCGCGAGATCGCCGACATAACGGGCGAATTGCTCAGGCAGCGGCCGGTCGAAGCCGAGCTGCTTGCGGATATCGGCGATCGATTGCGGCGTGGCGGCAGGCCCGGCGAAATAGATCGCCGGATCGCCCGGCAAGACCCGCGTCAGCAAGAACGTGACGACGATGACCCCGATCAGAGTCGGGATCACCGTCACCAGACGTTTGCCGATTTTACCGAGCATTAATTTCACTCAGTTTCGTGTGCCGGGAGCAGCGCAGCGCTTGATCGGTGCACTGCAGAACCGGGACCATCACAGATTCTGAATTCGCCCCGGATCAGCGGAGCACCACTGCGCTTGCGCTTCCTGATGCGCCGCGTGCGGGGCACAGCGGATTACGCTTTGACAATGCTGCGGTAGTCCACCTGCCGGTGAAACCAATAGCTGTAGCCGGACATGTTCTTCTGCATCGCCACGTTCAGATAGGGCTGGAACATCGGCACGCGCGGCACCTCGTGCCAGGCTTTCGAGATGAAGCCCTTCACGTCGGTCGCGTACTTCTCTTTGTCGCCGATGGCCGCGGCGGCGCGCGCGCCGTCGATGAAAGCGTCCATGTCCTTGTTGACGTAGCTCGGCGTGTTGAAGATCGCGTTCTGGCCCGAGTAGCACCAGAAGAAGAAGTATTCCGGATAGTCGAGCCAGCCGGAGAAGAAGTTGACCATCATCGGCATGGTCTTCTTCGCCATCTCGCTGCGCCAGTTGGAGCCCGGCACCTTGTTGATCGTGGTCTTGATGCCGATCTGGGCGAGGCTCTCCTGGATGAGCACGGCGATCGGCTCGGAATTGACGGCGTCGCCGAGGTCGAAGGAGATGGTCGTGTCGATGGCGCCGGCGCCCGATTCCGCCATCAGCGCTTTGGCTTTGGCGATGTCGGTCTTGTAGCCGCTCGGTTGCGGCCAGGCGATGGTGGAGACGTCATTGGACGCGCCGTTGAATAGCGGATTGGCAATGCCGAACATCGCGGCGCTGACGATCTTGTCATAGGGGATGGCGTAGGCGACCGCCTGGCGGACCTTCTCGTTGTTGAACGGCGGGTTCTTCACGTTCATCTCGAGGCTGTACATTCCGTTGCCGATCGGGTTGGAGATCATCTTCAGCTTGCCCTCCTTCTTCATCTCGGAGAAATCCTTGGCGGGCAAATCGAAGGATATGTCGGCGTCCCCGCGCTCCATGAGCGCGCGGCGGTTGCCGGCGGAGGGAATCGTGCGCCAGATGACGCGCTGGATTTCCGGCTTCTTGCTGCCGACCCAGCCGTCGAAGCGCTCGTAGACGGTTTCGACGCCGGGCTTCCAGCTCACCACCTTGTAGGCGCCGGAGCCGGCGGTGTTGACCTTGGTGTATTCGAGCGCCCAAGGATCCTTCTCGGTCGCATTTTTCTTGAGCAGGCCGGAGTTGTAGATGCCGGGCACGATGACGGCGAGGTCGGGAATGGTCAGGCGGTCTTTCTTGACGAAGTCGACGCGGAAGGTCGCATCGTCGACGGCGACGAATTGCTCTTTCTTGATGAGCGAGCCCGCCTTCATCTGCACGGTCGGGAAGCCGCCGACGCTGACGGCGCGGTCGAACGACCATTTCACGTCGTTGGCGGTGACCCGCGTGCCGTCCTGGAATTTGGCGTTCTTCTTCAGCTTAAAGGTGACCGACATGTCGCCGACGTTCATGTCCTCGGCGAGCTCCGGCACGAATTTGTCGCGGTCGTAGGACAACGAACCGTCGGGCAGCGTCTTCTTGCCGTGGGTGATGAGGCGGTCGTAGCAATTCCACGACGCCTCATAGCCGGGCCGGTTGGTGCCGAGGCCGTGGATATCGAGATTGTTGGGCCCGTTCTCGGTGACGAGCAGCAGCGTCTCTTTGCGCGAGGCGGCTTCGGCCGACCAGATCGCCGGCGCAGTCATCGCCGTGCTCGCCGCCAGCGCACCCGTAGACTTCAGAAATTCACGACGCTTCATGGAAACCTCCCCAACTAAATGGCTGAGGAGATTCCGCAAGAGTCGTGCCAAGGCTTCAGCAATGGACGACCCCGCGCTAAGCGCATGAAATCATTGGCGATAGCAAACTTTTCTAGCGGCTTAGAGAGGCGACTATCGATTGGCCGAATTGCATACAATTCGCAGTTTTCGCCCAGCAATTAGGCAGGCAATGTCGGATTCTCGTAACGTCGAGTACCATGACGGACTAGGACAGGGCTCACGAGAGGAACTCGATGAACACAGTCAAAGACGCTCTGGCCCAGAAGGGTGGCGCCCTGATCCATGTTCGTTCCGGCGACATGGTCGTCGAAGCCCTGCGTCAGATGCGCGACAACCGGGTCCGGTCGGTGCTGGTGATCGACGACGATGTGCTGGTCGGCATCGTGACCCAGGGTGACTGCGCCATAAAAGTGCTGCTGCCCGGGCTCGATGCGAAGCAGACTCCGGTGGGCCAAGTGATGACGGGCGACCCGGTGACGGTCAAACCGGACGACCAACTGGAAGGCTGCATGGCAATGATGGCTGCGCGCGGCTTTCGCCATCTACCGGTGCTGGACGCGGACAAGGTCGTGGGCGTGATCTCGATCGGAGACGTCGTCAAGGACATCATCCGAAATTTGGAGCACAACGTTGGCGACCTGATGGGCTACATCATGACGGACGGCCCCGGGGGCTGACAGACGAACCGCGGTGCTGTCGCCGGCATCCGGGCCACCGCAGCTGCCGATATCGGCGTCATGTCTGGATTACCTTGAGAACAGACATGCGAGACTTGGTCTTCCAGTGTCGCTAAGGGCCACTTTCGGTCATCACATGGTTTAGGTGACGCATGCAACTCTGGGGAGCAATATGCCCCCGATGATCAGCATCACCCCGGCTGCCCGATGCTTGACATTGCGCCTCTAATAGTCCATTGATCGTTGGAATATTAGATAATAGCGGGACGATGGTCTCCACTCCCCAACGGCATCAGCTCGAACTTGCGGCCGAGATGCTCAAGGCCCTCGCCGATCCAAGTCGGCTACGCATCTTGTTGCAGCTGTCGAAGCGGGAGCTGAACGTCGGAGAGCTGGCAGAAATCGAACAGGAGAGGATCACGACGGTGTCCGCCCGCTTGAAGGTCTTGCTGACGGCGCGTCTCGTCAAACGACGACGCGACGGCCAAACGATCTTCTATTCACTAGCGGATAAGCATGTCCTCAATCTGGTGGGCAATGCGATTGAGCACGCTTGCGAAACCCACTGAGTTCAGACCAGGAAAGGAAAAAGTGAATGACAAACCACGTTCATGCCAATCATCCGCACAAGCACGGGCCTTCATGCGGCCATGTTGCAATCAAACACGGCGATCATGTCGACTACTTGCATGACGGGCATTTGCACCACCAGACGGGCGATCTCGTCGAAGAGCATGCCGTCGATGTAAGCCCTGCGAATCCTGACCGTTGCACCCCGGAGTTTGGTCACACAGGGCATGAGCCGGGCCATATTCATGGCCCAGACTGCGGACATCACGCCGTCCCACATGGCGATCATGTTGACTACCTCGTGAATGGCCGGCTGCATCATCCTCATGGTGATCATTGCGACGACCACGGAACGATTGAGGTCGTCGCCAGCTAACGGATGGCGGTGGCCTTGCAAAGCCTCTAACTTCAATGCTGAACCCGATTTAAAATCGTCAAATGGAATCCGAAAGCGCGATCCGCTATCCACGGGATTCCTGCTTGCAGCGCGTTAATGCTGCCGCGAACCGGCACTTGGATTCCTGGCACAAATTTGGCACAGTTGGGGGCGAATTCCAGCGATCCCGGGCGAAAGCTGGCGACACCGACTAATTGATTTTGCAGGATATTGGCGAAGCCAGACCTCAAGTCGTTGCCCTCCGAAGGCAAAGGTCGGACGTTCGAATCGTCTCGGGCGCGCCAGCTTCTCCTCGCTTCGATCGTTCGCCATCGTCAAAAAAAACAGGTTCGGGAGGACCGCCCGCCATGCCCATTTCACGCCGCCGCCTCATCGTCACCCTCGGCACCCTGCCCGCAACCGCCCTATTTTCGCGCGCGGCCTTTGCCGCCTATCCGGAGCGGCCGATCCACATGATCGTGCCGTTCGCGCCGGGCGGTAACGCCGACATCGTCGGCCGCATCGTCGGCGAGGAGATCGCCAAGGCGCTCGGGCAGACCGTGGTGGTCGACAACCGCGGCGGCGCCGGCGGCGCCATCGGCGCGGAAGCAGCCGCCCGCGCCGCCCCCGACGGCTATACCTTGTTCGTCGGCTCGAACGGGCCGCTCACCGTCAATCCCTTCGTGCAGGCGCACCTGCCCTACGATCCGCTTACGGATTTCGCGCCGATCGCGCTGACGAGCTACGTGCCGCACGTGCTCATCCTCAACAACAATGTCGCCGCCAAGACCATTCCCGATTTGATCGCGCTGTCGAAGAAAGAACCGCTCAACGTGGCGACGAGCGGCGTCGGAAGCGCGACCCACATGACGCTCGAGCGCTTCAAGGCGGCGACCGGCGCCAACATCACCCACATCCCCTACAAGAGCGGCGGCGCGCTGATGCCGGACCTGATGGGCGGGCAGATCCAGGCGGCGATGACGGAATTCTCGACCGCTTTGCCGCTGCACAAGGGCGGCAAGGCGCGCATCGTCGGCATCGCTTCGGCGCAGCGCTCCAAGCTCGCCCCCGACATCGCCACCTTCATCGAGCAGGGCGTCAAGAACTTCACGGCGCAGAGCTATATCGGCATCGTCGCCCCGGCGAAGACGCCGGCCGACGTCATCGCCAAGCTGCAGAAGGCGATCGCCGCGGGGCTCAACGGGCCGGCCGCGGACAAGTTGCGCGCCATGGGCTCGGAGATCGCCAGCGCCGAGCAGCAGACGCCGCAGGGCTTTGCCGCCTTCATCAGGGCCGACTACGAGAACATGAAAGAGGCGGCTAAGCTCGCCGGCATCACGCCGCACTAAGGCGGCGCGGCCCGGGTCAAGCGGTCACGCGCGCCGCTGCGCGGACGCGGCGCGGGCGCGGCACGTAATATTTGCCGATCTTCATCATCGGCCGCGGGTTGACGACGATCGCCGCCAAGCGGTCGCGCAACGCCTTCGGCGACGTCGGCTTGAGCAGGAATTCGTTGACGCCGGCGCGCATCGCTTCGGCGACCTGGGCACGGCTCGCCGGCGTGGTGAGCATGATCGCCGGCAGGTTCGGCCGCGGGAACACGCCGGGCGAGCGCACGATGCGCAGCACCTCGATGCCGTTCAGCACCGGCATGTCCCAGTCGATGAGCATGATGTCGGGATCGCGGGTGCGGATGGCCTCGAGTGCGGCAAGCCCGTCGGCGGCCTCAATCACCGACTTGGCGCCGAGATTGGTGAGCATCATGCGCGTCACCTTGCGCATGAACGCGTTGTCGTCGACGATCAGGATGTTCATCCCCTGGATCATCTTCTCCAGGGCTTTGCGGGACGTATTCTTGTTGATCACTGGCGGGCACCGCAGCACAAATCAACCGAGCGCCTATTACTCGCCGGGAGCCGTTAACATTCTCGTAATCGGGGCTGTTGGCGCGCCGAGGCGATGCCTAACTCATAAAAAAACGCCCGTTATTTGCGCGATGGAACGCCTATGAAATTGCCCGGTCCCGACCATCCGATCACCCTGACCCGCAACGGCAACCGCGTACGCGTGAGCTTTGCCGGCAAGACCGTCGCCGACACCATGCGCGCCCTGACCCTGAAGGAGGCGAGCTATCCACCGGTGCAATATATTCCGCGCGCCGACGTGAAGATGGAGCTGTTGAAGAAGACCGCGCACACCAGCCATTGCCCGTACAAGGGGGATGCCTCCTATTTCAGCATCGAGAGCGGCGGCAAGACGGCACAAAACGCGGTGTGGAGCTACGAAGAGCCCTTCCCGGCCATGGCCGAGATCGGCGGCTATCTCGCCTTCTATCCGGATCGCGTCGACAAGATCGAGGAGACGCCGGCTTAAGCGGCGCGGCGGCGGCCGACCTGTAACGACGCGCTTCAGTGCAGGCGCGGGCTTTTCAGGAACTTGGCGCGGTCGGAGGAATTCACGCGCACGTCGAAAGTGACGCCCTCGCGGTAGAGCGTCAGCGGAACCTCGACGCCGGAATTCCCCAGCGCCCAGACCTTGCGGTAGAAGCCGGCAAGCGTCGACACGTTCTGTCCGGCGACCGAGAGAACGACGTCGCCGGACTTGATCTCGGCGCGCGCGGCCGGGCCCTTGGCGGCGATACCGACGACGACGACCTTGTCCTCGACCTCGGTCGAATAGACGCCAAGCCAGGGCCGCGCCGGCTTGTTGACGCGACCGAATTTGCGCAAATCGTCGAGGATCGGCTTCAGCCCGTCGATCGGCACCACCATGTTGAGGTGCTCGTTCTTGCCTTCGCGGGCGCGCTCGAGCTGCAAGGAGCCGACGCCGATCAATTCGCCCTGCGCCGAGATCAAGCCGGTGCCGCCCCAGTTGGGATGCGCGGGATAGGTGAAGATCGCCTCGTCGAGCACGTATTCCCAGTAGCCGGCGAATTCCTGCTTGGCGGCGATGCGCGCGGCGAGCGAGCGGGTGCGGCCGCCGACGCCGCCGACCACCACGCGCTCGCCGAGCTCGGCGGCCTTGGAGGAGCCGAACGACAGCGTCGGCAGCTCGAGCCTTGCGAGCGCCTGCACCAGGCCGAAGCCGGTCTCCTGGTCATAGCCGAGTGCGGTGCCTTCGACGGCGCGGCCGTCGCCGAAATGCAGCCAGATGGTTTCCGCCTCCGTGATCAGATAGCCAATGGTGAGCACGAGGCCGTCGCCGATGTGCACGCCGTTGCCGGCGCGCTCGGTGCCGAGCGTCTCCGCGGTGAAGGCGTCGGCCGGAATGATCGAATGCAGGCCGACGATCGCGGACAGCGCGCGCTCGAGGTCGAAGCCGTAATCCTCGGGGCGCGGCTGCGCCGCCGGCGGCACTCTCCATTCGGTCAAGGACGGCATGGCGCGCGCTCCTCAAGGGGCGGAGGAGCTATCTATCATAGGGCGCGGGCGGGCGAGAAGACGGTAGCGCCCCATGTTAGTGTGACCACGTCATCATGTTTGCGTTATCCATCCTCGACCTTTCGCCGGTCTCCGCCGGCTCGACGGCGGCGCAGGCCTTGCACAACACGCTCGACCTCGCGCGCTTTGCCGACGAGGCCGGCTTCACCCGCTACTGGGTGGCCGAGCACCACAATCTTCCGGCAATCGCCTCGGCCTCGCCCGACATCATGATCGGGCAGATCGCCGCCATCACCACGCGCATGCATGTCGGCTCCGGCGGAGTGATGCTGCCGAACCACGCGCCGCTCATTGTCGCCGAGCGCTTCAAGCTGCTGGAGGCCCTGTTTCCCGGGCGCATCGATCTCGGCCTCGGGCGCGCGCCGGGCACCGACCCGGCCACCTCTTATGCGCTGCGCCGCCGCCAGGGTATCAGCGAGGAGGACGACTTCCTCGACCGCTTCAACGAGCTGATGCTCATCGAGACGCGCGGCTTCCCGCCCGGGCATCCGTTCCATAATGTGCGCGCGCAGCCGGCCGAGGTGCCGCTGCCGCCGATTTACCTGCTCGGTTCCTCCGATTACTCAGCGCAGCTTGCTGCACATATCGGCGCGGCCTTTGCCTTCGCGCACCACTTCGCCAATTTCGACGCGGTGGAGGCGATGCGGCTTTACCGCGACGGTTTCAAACCGTCGGCGGGCCACGAGAAGCCCTACGCCATCTTGGCAACGCACGTGGTTTGCGCCGACACCGACGCCGAAGCCGAGCGGCTCGCCGCCACCGTCGACCTGAATTTCGTGCGCCGCGCCAAGGGCGAATTCCAGCCGCTCGCCTCGCCGGAGGACGCGCTTGCCTACGACTATTCGGAAGCCGACCGTGCCCGCATGAAGGCAAACCGCGCCCGCATGGCGGTGGGTTCGCCGGCAACCGTAAAGCCGCGGCTCGAGGCGCTCATCACGGCCACCAAGGCCGACGAGCTCATGGTGACGTCCATGATCTTCGACCACGCCGCGCGCAAGCGTTCCTACGAATTGCTGGCGCAGACGTTTGGGCTAGCCGTCATTCCGGGGCGCGGCCTTTTGGCCGCGAGCCCGGAATCCATAGCCTGAAGCGCTGCGGAGTATGGATTCCGGGTCCGCTCGCTGCGCTCGCGTCCCGGAATGACGTCTGAAAAACGCCATGCTAAAAACCGCAGCGGCGACAATGCATTCGCCAAGAGTTTGGTATCGAAAGGGAGGATCCATTGGGCAAGCAGTTCACACTGACCACCACCGACAAGCACACGCTCGGCGCCTATCGCGCCGATCCGCAGGGCAAGCCCAAGGGCGGCCTGGTGGTGATCCAGGAAATTTTCGGCGTCAATCAACACATCCGCGCGGTGTGCGACCGCCTCGCCGCGCTCGGCTACGTCGCGGTGGCGCCGGCGGTGTTCGACCGCTTCGTGCGCAATTTCGAATGCGGCTATACGCCCGACGAGATCGCGCATGCGCGCAGCTACCTCGGCAATTTGAACTGGGACAACATGGTCAAGGACATGGAGGCCGCCGCCGGCGACCTGAAAAACGTCGGGCCCAAGGGCATCGTCGGCTTCTGCATGGGCGGCACCGCCGCCTTCCTTGCCGCTTGCCGCATCCCCGGCCTCTCCGCCGCGGTCGCCTTCTACGGCGGCATGATCGCCAAGTTCGCCGACGAGAAGCCGAAGTGTCCGCTGCAGATGCATTTTGGCGAGAAGGACGAAGGCATCCCGATGGCGACCGTCGAGGAGATCAAGAAAAAGCAGCCGCAGGCCGAGATCTATACCTATCCGGGCGCCGCGCACGGCTTCTATTGCGACGAGCGAGCGAGCTACAACAAGGCCGCCGGCGATCTCGCCTGGAAGCGCACGCAGGAGTTTCTGGCGAAGCACATGAAGTGACTGTTTATCCCTCCCCCTTTTGGGGGAGGGATAAGGCTAGAACCAGCGTTCCTTGACGACGATGGTGTCCCCGGGGCGCACCGGCGTCGACAGCGGCACGTCGGCGTTGAACTGCTGGCCCGGCGCGTTGCGGGTGAGCTTCACCGTCTTCTTGTAGGCGCGCGGAGCAAAGCCGCCGGCGATAGCGACCGCGGTCTCCGCGGTCATGTTGGCGACGTAGGGATACTGGCCCGGACTGGTGACCTCGCCGAGGATGAAAAACGGCCGGTAGGCCTCGACTTCGACGCTGACGTGCGGCTCGCGCACATAGCCTTGCTTGAGCTTGTCGGAGATGATCTGCGTCAATTGCTGCGTGGTATAGCCGCGCGCCGGCACGACGCCGACCAGCGGCAGGTTCACGTTGCCGCCGGCGTCGACGATGTAGGAATTGGAAATGCCCTCTTGGCCGAACACGACGATGCGGAGGCGGTCGCCGCTATCGAGCGTGTAAGGCTGGACCGCCGGCGCGTAGGCATAGGCATAGCCGTAGGGCGCGGCGCCGTAAGCGCTGGAAGCGCCGTATTGCGGCGGCGCATATTGCTGAGGCGCGTACTGCGGCTGCGCGTATTGCGGAGCGCTGTACTGCGGGGCCGCGTACTGCGAAGCGGCGTATTGCGGCGGCGCGTATTGCAGCACGTAAGGCTGCTGCACCGGCAGCGACCGATAGGCGGGCACGCCATGCCGCGCGTTGAACAGCCCGCGGTTTTCGCTCGCCGCCGGCTGCGCTTGCGCGTATTGCGGCGGAGCCGACTGATACACGCTCGCGCTTTGCCGCGCGGTAAAGAAGCCGCGGTTCTCGGCCTGCCCGGCCTGCGGGTATTGCGGCTGCTGCGCATAGCTTTGCGCATATTGCGGCTGGCCATAAGCCGGCTGCTGATATTGCTGCACCACCGGGACCGGCTGTCCGGTCTGCGGATCGATGACGTAGGTCGTCTGCTGGCGCGCGCAGGCGGCGAGAGCGAGCGCCGCCGCCAAAGCGAGCAGATAACGGGCGTTCCGCATCAAGCGAATCCGGGCCGGATCGACAAAATTCGAGCCCGATTAACGCTTTATATGGTTAAGAAAGTATCACCATTTCCGTCATTCCGGGGCGCGAGCGAAAGCGAGCGAACCCGGAATCCAGAAGCAGGTCCGGCGCTTGCCTCCGGATTCCGGGTCCGGCGCTGACGCGCCGTCCCGGAATGACCGGTCAGGCCGGCCGCCCGAGCTTGGCGCCCAAACCGATCGGACACGACACCCCGGTGCCGCCGTGGCCGCAATAGCCGAACGGGTTTTTGGCGAGATACTGCTGGTGGTAGTCCTCGGCGAAGTAGAACTCCGGCGCCTCCACGATCTCGGTGGTGATTGAGCCGTAGCCCTTCTTGGTCAGCTCCTTCTGGTACATCGCCTTGGAGGCTTCCGCCGCCTTCTTCTGCTCCGGCGTGAAAGCATAGATGCCGGAGCGGTACTGCGTGCCGACATCGGCGCCCTGCCGCATGCCCTGCGTCGGGTCGTGGCCCTCCCAGAACGTCTTGAGCAGCGTCTCGTAGGAAATCGTCTTCGGATCGTAGACGACGAGCACCACCTCATTGTGCCCGGTGCGGCCGGAGCAGACCTCCTCGTAGAGCGGATTGGGCGTGAGGCCGCCGGCGTAGCCGACGGCGGTGACGTAGACGCCGGGAAGCTGCCAGAACGCCTTCTCGGCGCCCCAGAAGCAGCCGAGCCCGAACATCGCGGTTTCGAGGCCCGCCGGATAGGCGCCTTTCAGCGCATGGTGATTGACGAAATGCTCGCTCGCGGTGGGAATGGCATGATCACGGCCTTTCAGCGCCTCGGCGGCGCCCGGCATCGCCATTTTCTTCAAGCCAAACATTTGCTCCTCCTGAAACTGTTGAGCGCAATATAAGCCCTGCCGCGACAACGGGGAACGCCGGCGCCGATCACGTCTTGGCCAGGGGCGCCACACGCCCTCTTCACGGGGATGCTATCGGGCGTAGCCGATCAGCGGCCGCTTCCGGCGGCCGAGCAGGATGAATATGATGCCGAGCACCCCGAGCACGCTCCAGGCCGGCGCCGAGAGCAGCGCCAGCATCAGCGGATCCCACAGCAGGCCGCCGGCATAGGGCTTAATCAGCGGCTCGAGCCGCGCCAGGCTCGCCGGATTGATAAGCTCCCACAGCGCGCGCAGGCTGGTGAGCGAGACGGCACTGCCGGCGATCGACTTGGTGCCGTCGTAAATCACCAGGATGAACGCGGCGGCCAGGCACAACAGGCCGATAAAACGCAACAGAAAGCGGATCATGAGCACACTTGCCACAATGAGTAGCTACCGATTACCGCGCGCCGCAACACGGTTCAACCATTGAGAAAGCGGCGCCGGTTCGGCTAACCTCGCCGGCGGATATAATGTCCGGAGCGCTCGAATTCCGGGGAGAACAGCCGTGAGCAGAAAACCGTCCGGCGTCATTGCCGCCGTCGCCACCCCGATCGACGAGAAGGGCGCGCCCGACCTTGCGCGCGCGACCAAACTCGCCCGCGACCTGCTCGACAATGGCTGCGACGGGCTCAATGTGCTCGGCACCACCGGCGAAGCGACCTCGTTCTCACGCGAGGAGCGCATGGCGGTGATGAACGCTTACAAGTCGGCCGGGCTGCCGCTCGACCGCTTGATGGTCGGCACCGGAGCAGCGGCGGTTTCCGATGCCGTCGCGCTCACCCGCCACGCCGCCGAGCTCGGCTTTGCCGCCGCGCTGGTGCTGCCGCCGTTTTATTACAAGGGCGCGCCGGACGATGGGCTGGCCGCCTATATCGACGCGCTGGTCACGGCGACGGCGGACAAGGCAATACCGATTTACCTCTACCATTTCCCGGCAATGTCCGGCTTGCCGTGGCACGTGGCGCTGATCCGCCGGCTCATCGCCGCGCACCCCGCGCGCATCGCCGGCTTGAAGGATTCCTCCGGCGACATGGCCTACGCGCGATCGGCGGCGGCGATTTCGCCCGAGTTCGACGTGTTTCCCTCGACCGAAGCCTGCCTGATCGAGGCAAAGCGCGGCGATTTTGCCGGCTGCATCTCGGCGACCGCCAACGTCAACGCCGATCTATGCGCGCGTGCCTGGCGGCAGGGCGACGCCGCCGCGCTCGAACAGGCGGTCGCCATCCGCAAATTGTTCGAAGGGCGGCCGTTGGTGTCCGGTGTCAAGACGCTGCTCGCGCATATCCATGGCGATTCGGCGCTGGCGCGGGTGAAGCCTCCGCTTTCTGCATTTTCCGCCGCCGACCGCGCCGCGGTGACCGCCGGGCACGACGCAGTTCGCGCCAAACGGGTCGCCTGAGACCGGTTTTCTGTCGTTGACGCCCGTTTCGGCTCTCTCTATAAGCCTGACACCCTGGCGGCGAGCACTCTCGCCGCCGCATTTAATTCAAAACCCGACCGATTGAGGGGATTTGGCGCCCGAATAATCGTTCGTCCGTGAGAGTTTGATGGCCAACACGACATCCGCCCGCAAAGCCACACGCAAGATCGCGCGCAAGACCGAAATCAACAAGGCGCGGCGAACGTTGCTGCGCAACTCGATGCGCAAGGTCGAGGAAGCGATCGCCTCCGGCGACCGCAACGCCGCACTCGCGGCGATGAAGGAGGCCGAGCCGGTGATCATGCGTGCGGCGCAACGCAACGTGGTGCACAAGAACGCCGCGAGCCGCAAAGTTTCACGGCTCACGCACCGCATCGCCAAGCTGGCGAAGTAAAATTCCGCGCGGCGCGAGGTGCCGCGCTTGAATTTGCGCCGGCTTGCGTCTTATTCTTCGTCTCCCGCGCCAATTTCGCCGGCGAAAATTTTAAATGCCGCGTGTTTTCGCCTCGGCGTTGCAATTCCGTCACAAGCCAGTCAAAAAAATCTGCGCGCGCCGAATTTATCGAGCCGGAATCGCATTCGGCGAATTGCCGCTTGAGGGTTACCCTCGATTTCTGCGCAAGAATTTTTGCGCGGCGATAACGACTTAAGGCCAAGGCGTGCCGGGGACCCGAAAAATCCTTATGTGACGGGGCTTTTTGTTCCTCGCCATGAAAAAAATTTAACCTGCGTCTCGGCGACCGGCGTGGAACACGCGCGCGAGATTCTCTGCGACTCATCAACGCGTTGAAAAAATCTCGTCCGCATCGACGCCGCCTTCGGAGCAAAGTTTCCGCGAGGTGCTTGACGCGCGCATCGACGATGAGCGTTGCGGCCCCAAGATGCTTGTGTATTTTGCTTATGCGCTCGAAATTTTCCGAGCGCGGCGGAACAAGGGCTGGGCACTTTCAGCGGCGAGATGAGAAGGGCTAACGCTTGACCGCAGCCGCGGCAGGCGCACTCGACGAAGCGCTGACGCAGTTCGGGTTCGAAAGGCAGCTACGCCATTCGACGCCAAGGCGAAGGGCGAAAAAAGTGCCGGGCACGCTCCGTGCCCTGAGGGGGGTCAGTGACATGACGCGCAAAGCATCGCAGGTTTTTTTTCAATTCATCGGTCACGCGCCGTGCAATGAGGCCGCCGACCCTGGACTTGTCTTCTGCGCATCCTTGAGAGCCGAAGAGATTGTGGCCGTACGCCGGCCCGCAGCCGACCTGAGCTGCGGCCTTCGCGGCGCGACGCCGCCCCCCACCTAAAGGCGCGCGACGTCCCGGTTGCGACGTCGTCCCTCGTTCCGCCTCCGGCGCATGAGCGTCTTGCGGAACGGACAATCCACCAGCCGATACCATCAACCATCGCGTGAAGTTGCGTTCAGTCCGGCGCGTTGGCGGCGAACCGCCCAGCCAAGCAACCCCGTAAGTCCGTTCAAACCATCAAGCCGGATCAGACGAGAACAATAAAATGACAAACCCGGATCAGGACACCTGGTCACGAGTGCGAGGACGCCTCCGCGCCGAACTTGGCGAAGACGTCTATTCGAGTTGGTTCGCCCGCATGGATCTGGAAGCGATCGACGAAGGCACGGTGCGCATGTCGGTTCCGACCCGCTTCCTCAAGAGCTGGATACAATCGCATTACGCCGAGCGCGTGCTCGCCTGCTGGCAGGCCGAGGAAGGAAGCGTGGGCCGCATCGAGGTGACCGTGCGCTCCGCCGTGCTGCGCTCGGTGGTGAGCAAGCCGAAAGGCGACACCGAGGGCGCCATCAACGGCACCCATTACATCAACGGCGGCGCGCGCCCGTTCGCTGCCGGCGATGCCGGCGCGCACGAGGCGCTCGGCGGCTCGCCGCTCGACGCGCGGCTGACCTTCGACAGCTTCGTGGTCGGCCGGTCCAACACGCTTGCCCATGCCGCGGCAAAACAAGTGGCCGCGGCCAAGCGCGGCGACGCGGTGATGTTCAACCCGCTCTACATCCATGCCGGGGTGGGCCTGGGCAAGACGCACTTGCTGCAGGCGATCACCTGGGCCGGCAACGCCGCCGGCGAGCGCAAGGTGCTCTATCTCACCGCCGAGAAATTCATGTACGGTTTCGTCTCGGCGCTGCGCACGCAGACCGCGCTTGCCTTCAAGGAGGCGCTGCGCGGCATCGGCGTGCTGGTGATCGACGACCTGCAGTTCCTGCAAGGCAAATCGACGCAGGCCGAGTTCTGCCACACGCTGAACGCATTGATCGATGCGGGGCGGCAGGTGGTGATCGCCTCCGACCGGCCGCCTTCCGACCTCGAAAGCCTCGACGACCGGGTGCGCTCGCGGCTTGCCGGCGGCCTCGTCGTGGAGATGGGCTCGCTCGGCGAGGAATTGCGCTTCGAAATCCTCAAAGCTCGCGTCATAGCGGCGCGCCAGCACCATCCCGGCTTCGACGTGCCGCTGCCGGTGCTCTCCTATATCGCCAAGACCGTCACCCATAACGGGCGCGATCTCGAAGGCGCGCTCAATCGCCTGCTCGCCCATAACAAGCTCACCGGCCATGCGGTGACGTTGGAGATGGCCGAGCGCGAAGTGCGCGACTTGATCCGCCCGCAGGAGCCCAAGCGGGTCAAGATCGAGGACATCCAGAGGGTGGTGGCGCGGCAGTATAACGTCAGCCGCTCCGACCTCTTGTCCTCGCGGCGCACGGCCAACGTCGTGCGCCCGCGCCAGGTGGCGATGTATCTCGCCAAGACGCTCACCTTGCGCTCGCTGCCCGAAATCGGGCGCCGGTTCGGCGGCCGCGACCACACCACCGTGCTGCATGCGGTTCGCAAGATCGAGGGCCTCGTCGGCAACGACATGGCGCTCGCCGAGGAGATCGAGATTCTCAAGCGGCAGCTTCAGGAATAGGCACTGCCCCGTGACGTCGTCGCCTTGCCCGGCCCTTCGGCCGGGCATCGGCGTCTTAGTGACCGCCGCAGGCGGCCTGTGGAACCAGGGCAAGGCGCCCTTGCAGATTTCGCGCCGCCCGTGCCACCTTTGCTCCCCGGCCTTGCAAGCGGCCGGCTTCCGGCACGCCTTTTTTTGCCAAGGGCGGCGAAGCGGGTCTTTTCATGAAAGTGACTGTCGAACGCGCGGAACTATTGAGGTCACTGGGCCACGTGCACCGCGTGGTCGAGCGGCGCAACACCATTCCCATCCTCGCCAACGTGCTGGTCAAGGCCGACAAGGGCAAGCTCAGCCTGAAGGCGACCGACCTCGATCTCGAAGTCACCGATTCGATCGCCGCCGAGGTCTCGCCCGGCGGCTCGACCACGGTCCCGGCACACATGATCTACGACATCGTGCGCAAGCTGCCCGAGGGCACGCAGATCGTCATCGAAGGCTCCGGCGACCGCGCGGTGCTGACCATCCGCGCCGGACGCTCGCGCTTCACGCTGCAAACGCTGCCGGAAAGCGACTTTCCCGATCTCGCCGCCGGCGACATGACGCACGCCTTCACGCTGCCGGCCGCCGACCTGAAGCGCCTGATCGACAAGACGCAATTCGCGATCTCGACGGAAGAGACGCGCTACTACCTCAACGGCATTTACCTGCACGCCGCCGGCAGCGGCAAGAACGCCACCCTGCGCGCGGTAGCAACCGATGGCCACCGCCTGGCGCAGGTCGAATTGCCGTTGCCGCAAGGCGCCGCCGGCATGCCCGGCGTCATCGTTCCGCGCAAGACCGTCGGCGAAGTGCAGCGGCTCATCGAAACCGGCGAGGGCGAGATCAAGATCGAGCTGTCGTCGGGCAAGATTCGTTTCACCATCGGCGACGTCGTGCTCACCTCGAAGCTGATCGACGGTACCTTCCCCGATTACGCGCGCGTCATCCCGGCCAACAACGACAAGATGCTCACCGTCGACAAGAAGGACTTCGAGCATGCGGTCGACCGCGTCTCCACGGTGTCGAGCGAGCGCGGCCGCGCCGTGAAGCTCGCGATATCGGGCGGCCGCCTGGTGCTGTCGGTGACCAATCCGGATTCGGGCAGCGCCACCGAGGAGCTTGAGGTCGAATACGCCGCCGAGCCGCTCGATATCGGCTTCAACTCGCGCTACCTGCTCGACATTGCCGCGCAGATCGAGGGCGAGAACGCGGTCCTGCGGCTTGCCGATCCCGGCTCGCCGACGCTGATCCAGGACAAAGACGCCAAAGGCGCGCTTTATGTGCTGATGCCGATGCGGGTTTGACGGGAGTCAGGTATCAGGAGTCCGGCGTCAGGAAGCGATCGCGTTTGAGAACTGACGCCTGACACCCGAGTCCTGATACCTGACTCCCGATGCCTGATTCCTGTTTCATCCGCCGCCTGACGCTCGCCAATTTCCGCAGCTATCACGCGGCGCAGATTGCCCTTGCGGGTGCAGGGCCGGTGGTGCTCACCGGCGCCAACGGCGCCGGCAAGACCAATTTAATCGAGGCGATTTCGTTGCTCGCGCCCGGCCGCGGCCTGCGCCGCGCCACGCTCGAGGAGATGGCGTTTGCCGAGGGCGACGGCGCCTGGGCGGTCAATGCCGAGGTCGAAGGCATGCTCGGGCTGGCCACGCTCGGCACCGGCATCGATGCGCCGGCAGAGGAGGATTCCTCGCCGGCGCGGCAATGCCGCATCGATCGCGAGCCGGTCGGTTCCGCGGCGGCCCTTGCCGATCATCTGCGCGTTGTCTGGCTCACGCCGGCCATGGACCCGTTGTTCACCGGCCCGGCCTCGGAACGGCGGCGCTTTCTCGATCGCCTGGTGCTCGCCGTCGACGCCCAGCATTCAAGCCGCATTGCGGCGCTCGAGCGCGCCTTGCGCTCGCGCAACCGCCTGCTCGAAGACGCGGGCAGCGATCCGCATTGGCTCGACGCCATCGAGCACGAAACCGCGGAGGTTGCCGTCGCGGTCGCGGCCGCGCGTGCGGAAACGGTGGCGCGTCTTGCCGCGGCGCTCGCCGAGACCGGCCGCGGGCGCACCGAATTCCCCGCGGCGGCGATCGCGCTCAAGGGCTGGATGGAGGATCTCTTGCCGAAGCACAGCGCCCTCGAGATCGAGGACCGCTACCGCGCCCTGCTGCGGGAAAGCCGCGCCCGCGATGCCGCCGCCGGGCGCACCCTGGATGGGCCGCATCTTTCCGATCTCGCCGTCACCCATGCCGGCAAGAACATCGCCGCGCGCGAGGCTTCGACCGGCGAGCAGAAGGCGCTGCTCATTCGCCTCGTGCTCGCGCACGCCGCGCTGATCAAGGCGATGACCGACTTTGCCCCGATCCTTTTGCTCGACGAAGTCGTAGCCCACCTCGATCCGCGCCGGCGCGCCGCGCTCTACGAGGAACTGGCGGATCTGAGCGCCCAGGTGTGGATGACCGGCGCCGATCCCGTGGCGTTCGGCGACATCGTTAACCGCGCGCAAATGTTCGAGGTGCGCCCCGGCAGCGTGGAACTGCGCTGAGGTTCCTCGCGCGGCCGCGGTCACAAGCCGTTTATGCCGCAGTGCGTTTCGGGAACGAATCCTTTGTCACCTTTCTTACCCATGACTACGGCAAAGGCGCGCGGCGGTGAAACAGGAACCGGGCATTGAGCAGGAGGGAACAGCCGTGGCAGAAGCTCGCGAACGCCGAGCAACGGACTTCGAGCGGGTCGAAATGCTCGCCGTCGCCCTCGATGCGTTTGCGCAGCCCGTTCCCGACTACGAGCCACGCCTACCGCCGCGCATCATTGCATTGATCAGGCCGGCAAAACGCTAAAGCTCGCCGAGCAACTCCCGCCGCTGGCGCTCGGAGGCGTCGGAGTAGCGCCGCAGCGCGTGCGCTTCCGACAACAGCCCGATCGCCTGGCGCCGCTCCGGCGTGTCGACGACGGCGAGCGCCTCGGCTTCGGTACGGTCGAAGGCGGCGATTGCTTCCTGCGCCGTCATCTGCGGCAGCAGCACGTTGTCGGTGTGATGCAGAATATCGCGCACCGACGCGGTGGCGGAAAGATCGGCGGCGTGCGCCTCCGGCACCACCACCATGCCGGCGTAGCGGCCGTCCTCGTCGACGGCGATCACCTGGTTGTCGGAACTCAAGGGAAACGATTCGCGGAAAGCGGAAATCTGCGTCTCCGCCGGCACCGTGCGCACGTCGGCGCGCATCATCTGCGCGACGGTCAGATCGCGGATCCAGCCGACGTCGGCGGCGCTGCGGATGGTTTCGCCACGCAGGTGGAAACGCCAGGTGGCGAAGGAGTAGCCGAAGAATTCGCGGGTCACCTGCATGGCGATGATCACGGCAATGAGCACCGCCGTGGTCAGCCAGAGATCTCCGGTCGACTCCAGCGCGATGAAGGCCATGGTCAGCGGCCCGCCGATCACCGAGGCCGAAAGCGCCGAAAAACCGATGATCGCATAGGCGTCGGGATTGACGTGCAATCCCGGCCATATCGCCGCAAGGCCGGCGGCGAACAGTTGCCCGCCGAACGCGCCCAGCAACAGCGAGGCAAAGAACAGCCCACCGCGGAAGCCGGAGCCGAGCGAAACCATCGAGGCGAGCGTCTTGAGCACGAAAACGGTGGCGATCATTTCAATCGGCAGCTTGAAGATGCCGCTTAGATGCAACGCGCCGTGGCCCGTCGACATGACCGCCGGCGACTCCAAGGCGAGCAGCCCGACGACGGCGCCGCCGATCATCGGCCGCAACGCCTGCTTGATGCGCAGCCGCGTGAACAACAGCTCGACCGCGGCAACGCCCCGCATCACGACGATGCCGTAGACGGCGGCGAGCAGCCCGACCAAGGCGGCGATTGCGACATCGTGCACGGCGAGGTTGGAGACCGCGCCGGTCTCGATGCCGAGCTGCACCGGCGTCAAGGCTCGCGCGGTGAGATAACCGATAAGCGAGGAGATGCCGACTGGGGCCAGGCTGGCGATCGAATAGCTGCCGATGATCAGCTCGAAGCCGTAGAAGGCGCCGCCGAGCGGCGCACCGAAGGCGCCGGCAATCGCCGCCGCCGCGCCGCAACCGACCAGGATGCGCATGTCGGAGCGGCGCAGGCGGAAGGCGCGGCCGAGCCAGGAAGCCATGCCGCTGGAAATCTGCGTGTAGCCGGCCTCGAGGCCGACGGAGGCGCCGACGCCGCTCGACCATATGGTCTGCAGCGCAACGATGATGCTGCCGCGGATCGACATGCGCCCGCCATGGAGCGCATTGGCCTCGATCGGGTCGACCTCGGTGCCGCGGCGGCGGGTCACGTAGCCGCTGACGAGACCGAACAGCAAACCACCGAGCGTCGGCGTCGCGAAGGCGAGAATCGGATTAAGCTCGACGCGGCCCGACAGGCGCTCACCGGGTTCAAGCCCGAAGAACAGCATGTGCATGATGCCGACGATTTCGCCCATCGCCGCCACGATAAGGCCGGCGACGACGCCGACCACCGCGGCAAGAACGATGACGCTTGACTCTCGCGCGCGGACGATCGCGCGCAGCCGATGCGGAACTTCGAAGTGGAGACGGGGGGCGACCTTTAGGGTCGGGTTGAACCAAGCCATCTGCGGAAAAATTTGAAGCGAGCGCGCGTAATCCTGCTTAGAAAGCAATGAGCGCGCCGGCACAAGTGCAAATGACAGAATGTCATTAAAAAGCGGCTCGGCGACCCGTCCCACGAGGTGAGAACACGAAGCGATTCGAAGCCGATTCCGGAGGCAAAAATGCGCACATTTTTCCACCGTCAACTCTTTAAAAACGCATTGCGAATCAACATATTAATGCAACCTACTTTGCCCTATACGGGGCCAAATTTTCGTGTCACACCAAACGCAAATTCCGACTCAAATTTCCGACCGTTTCCAGAGGCCGCCGCATGGCTGAACCGGCTCGCAATCTACCGTCCGAGTATGGCGCCGAATCGATCAAGGTGCTCAAGGGCCTCGACGCCGTGCGCAAGCGCCCGGGCATGTATATCGGCGACACCGACGACGGCTCGGGCCTGCACCACATGGTCTACGAGGTCGTCGACAACGCCATCGACGAGGCGCTCGCCGGCTTCGCCACCGAGGTGGCGGTGAGGCTCAACCCGGACGGCTCCTGCACGGTCACCGACAACGGCCGCGGCATCCCGGTCGACATCCACAAGGGCGAAGGCGTCTCGGCGGCCGAGGTCATCATGACCCAACTGCACGCCGGCGGGAAATTCGACCAGAACGCCTACAAGGTCTCCGGCGGCCTGCACGGCGTCGGCGTCTCCGTGGTCAATGCGCTGTCGAGCTGGCTCAAGCTCACCATCTGGCGGGACGGCAAAGAGTACTTCATGGAATTCCGCGACGGCGTCGCGGTCGCGCCGCTCAAGGCGCAGGGCGAGACCAAAGGCAAGCGCGGCACTGAAGTGACCTTCCTGCCGAGCACAAAAACCTTCTCCATGACGGAGTTCGATTTCGCCACCCTCGAGCATCGCCTGCGCGAGCTCGCCTTCCTCAATTCCGGCGTGCTCATCACGCTCTCCGACATGCGCCACGCGGTCGAGAAGCGCGAGGAGATGAAATACGAGGGCGGCGTCGAGGCTTTCGTCAAGTATCTCGACCGCAGCAAGACCGCGCTCATCCCAAACCCGATCATGATCAATGCCGAGCGCGAGGGCATCACCGTCGAATGCGCGCTGACCTGGAACGACGGCTACCATGAGAGCGTGCTGTGCTTCACCAACAACATCCCGCAGCGCGACGGCGGCACGCACTTGGCCGGCTTCCGCGGCGCGCTGACGCGGCAGATCACGCAATATGCTGACACGCAAGGCACCTCGAAGAAGGAGAAGGTCGCGCTCACCGGCGACGACTGCCGCGAAGGGCTGACCGCCGTGCTCTCGGTCAAGGCGCCGGACCCGAAATTCTCCTCGCAGACCAAGGACAAGCTCGTGTCCTCGGAGGTGCGCCCGGTCGTCGAAAATGTCGTCAATCAGGCGCTGCAGGATTGGTTCGAAATTCACCCCTCCGAAGCCAAAATCATCGTCGGCAAGGTGGTGGAAGCGGCCGCCGCGCGCGAAGCGGCGCGCAAAGCCCGCGAGCTGACGCGGCGCAAGGGCGCGCTCGACATCTCATCGCTACCCGGCAAGCTCGCCGATTGCCAGGAACGCGACCCGGCAAAGTCCGAACTGTTCATCGTCGAGGGTGATTCCGCCGGCGGCTCGGCCAAGCAGGGCCGCAACCGCGAATTCCAGGCGGTGCTGCCGCTGCGCGGCAAGATCCTCAACGTCGAGCGCGCGCGCTTCGACAAGATGCTTTCGAGCCAGGAAATCGGCACGCTGATCACCGCGCTCGGCGCCGGCATCCGCGATGATTTCGACATCGCCAAGCTGCGCTATCACAAGATCATCATCATGACCGACGCCGACGTCGACGGCAGCCACATCCGCACGCTGCTGCTGACGTTCTTCTTCCGGCAGATGCCCGAACTCATCGACGCCGGCCACATCTTCATCGCCCAGCCGCCGCTCTATAAAGTCTCGCGCGGCAAGTCCGAGCAGTATCTCAAGGACGAGCGCGCGCTCGAGGATTATCTCATCACCGCCGGCCTCGAGGATGCGGTGCTGCGGCTCGCCTCCGGCGAAGAGCGCTCGGGCCTCGATCTGCGGCTGCTGGTCGACGACGCGCGGCAGATCCGCAACATCCTGCAGGGCCTGCACAGCCGCTATAACCGCAAGGTCATCGAGCAAGCGGCAATCGCCGGCGTGCTCAATACCGGCGTCACCGGCGACGCGAAGAAAGGCGCCGCCGCCGCTGACTACATCGCCAAGCGGCTCGACGCGCTCGAAGACGAAACCGAACGCGGCTGGAAGGGAACATTCGACGACAGCGGCTTCCACTTCGAGCGCACCGTGCGCGGCGTCAAGGAAGCCGCCGTCATCGACCAGGCTTTGCTCGGCTCGGCCGATGCGCGCAAGCTCGACGAATTCGCCGCGCGGCTGCAGACCGTCTATCCGCGGCCGACGCCGCCGGCCATGCTTCGCCGCAAGGACGAGACCGTGGCGATCCACGGGCCGGTCGGCCTGTTCGATGCCATCACCGGCACCGGCAAGAAGGGCATCGCTTTGCAGCGCTACAAAGGCCTCGGCGAGATGAACCCGGAGCAACTCTGGGAGACGACGCTCGACACCAACGTGCGCTCGCTGCTGCAGGTGAAGGTGAAGGAAGGCGAGGAAGCCGACAACATTTTCACCGAGCTCATGGGAGAGCTAGTCGAGCCGCGCCGGATCTTCATCGAGCAGAACGCGCTCGCCGCGACGGTCGACGCCTAAAGCGAAACGACCCCGCGCCCGCCGGAATCGTCGCCTCTCAGGAGAACAGCTTGGAGCCGATGGCGAGGCCGATCGCCACCGCGCCGACAAACAGCACCAGGAAAATGCCGAACAGCACCTGGGCGATGCCCGCAGAGGCGTGCTCGATGCCGGTGAAGCCGAAGATGCCGGCGACAATGGCGATCAGCAGAAAAACGACGGCCCACTTCAGCATCGCAACCCTCGCGTAGACACGCAGAGGGGCTAAACGGTTCTAGTCGCGCCTAGTTCCATGGCTGCAGCGGCGATTGTTGCGCAAGCGTGCGCGGATCGCGCGGGCCCCAGCGGCCGGCCTCGACGCGGCTCAGGAACTCGCCGAGCAGCCGATTGAACAGGTCCGGCTCCTCGAGGTTCACCACATGTCCGCTCTTCGGCAGCACCACGAGGCCGGACGCCGGCAGCATCGCCTTGAGGAAGAGGCTCGGCTCAATGCAGCGGTCGTCCTCGTCGCCGACCACGATGAGCGCGGGGATCGTGCACTTTTTGATGTCGGCGGCGAAGTCGTAGAGCGACGGCCGCGCCCCCTGGAAGCCGCGCGAAGTGTTGCCCGCGCCTTGCGCGTCGTGCTCGGCGAGTTGGCGGGTGAATTCGGCAAAGCCGCGCGGGTCCTTGATCTCGAAGGGAATGCGCGCCGGGCTGCGGCCATAGGTATCGGCGACAGCCTGCGAGCCCTCGCGCTCGTACTGGTCGCCGATGGCGCGCGAGTGCTTATGGAAGTCTTGCGTGTACCAGCGCTCGCTGCCGGAGCCGGTGCCGGCGAGCGTCATCGAGCGCACGCGGCCCGGATGATTGAGGCCGGCCTGCAGGCTAGTGTAGCCGCCCATCGACAGCCCGACGAGATGCGCCTTATCGATCTTGAGATGATCGAGCACGGCGACCGCGTCGCGCATCACGTGCATGTAACTGTAGGCGCTTTTGTCGGCGGGCACGTCGGAGGGCTTGTAGCCGCGCGCCGAGTAGGTGATGCAGCGGTAGCGCTTGCCGAACTCACGGAGCTGCGGCTCCCAGCCGCGATAGTCGGCGGCGAATTCATGCACGAACAGGATCGGAGTCCCCTGCCCGACCTCCTCGTAATAGAGCCGCACTTTGTCGGGAGTTGTTGCGTAAGGCATCAGAATAGATCCAGATATTCGTTCTGTTCCCAAGCGGTGACGTCGGCCTGATCGGGCGCTTCCTTGCGGTAGCGCGCGAGCTCGGCCTCCTTGATGTGGGCGTAGTAGTCGATGAAGCGCCGCCCGAAGCCGGAGCGAAAGCAATCATCGCTGCGCAGCGCGGTCAACGCCTCTTCCAAGTCTTTTGGCAGCGCGCCGGCCGCCTGCTCGTAAGGCGTATCGGCCGAGGGGCCAGGATCGAGGCGGCGGGCGATGCCGTCGAGCCCGGCGTAGATTTGCGACGCAGCATAAAGATAAGGGTTGGCGGCCGGCTCGCCGACGCGATTTTCCAGATGCATCGCCTCGCCGAGGCCCATGACGCGCACCATGGCGCCGCGATTGTCGGTGCCCCAGACGGCGCGAATCGGCGCCAGCGAAAACGCGCGGTAGCGCTTGTAGCCGTTGACGGTTGGTGACGCGAAGGCGGCACCAGCATGCGCATGCGCAAGGAGACCTGCGAGATATTCGCGGCCGGTCTGCGACAGATTGCCTTTGGCGTCGACAAAGGCGTTGCGCCTGGTTTTTCGGTCGATCAGCGACTGATGCAGATGCCAGCCGCTCGACATCAGGTTGGGCAGTGCCGGACGGCACATGAAGCTCGCAAGATAGCCGTTGCGCCTCGCGATCTGCTTTGCCGCCGCGCGGAACAGCACCATGGTGTCGGAGCTCAAGAGCCCCGGCTGTGGGCGAAAGGTGAACTCGACCTGGCTGGGCCCCATCTCGCATTCGACCGAAGCGAGCGGCAAGCCGAGCGCCTCGATGCCGCGGCGCAAGATTATGATTGCCTCATCCATCTGATCGAAACGGGATTCGGTGAGGTACTGATAACCCTGATTGAGCAGGCTCACCTCGGGCGCGACGCCCGGCCAAGTGGCATCGGCGGCGGCAAGCCGCGGATTGTCGAGCCTGAACAGGTGGAATTCGACCTCAAGGCCGGCGAGGAAATCGAAGCCGGCCTGCGCCAATGTATCAAGTGCGGCGCGGCAACGCGCCCGCGCCGAGAACGGCACCGGCGTGCCGTTGGCGAAATAGATGTCGCACAACAGCCAGCCGGTTTTCGCCGCCCAAGGCAGCACACGGAACGTCGTGGGGTCGGCGATCATCAGGAAATCGGCGCCGCCCTGCATCTCTGCCATGCCAAAGCCGCCGCCGGCGGTGAACACCGGAAACACGCTCTTGTGCGCGGTGTCCTTGGCGAGCAGCGTCGAGGTCATGGCGACGCCGTTGCGCAGCGCCGAGGCCGCCGCGTCCGCGAGCAGCGTCTTACCGCGCAGCACGCCGTGCTGGTCGGCGAAGGAGAAGCGCACGACTTCGAGCTTGCGCGCCTTGATCTGGCGCGCGACCGCGGCGGCGGCTCTGGCCTGCGCCGCGCTCCACAGATCGTGGCGCTCGACGAAGCTTGCGGCGGACTTGGCGGGCGGCACGGGGGTCTTTACCTCCCCCTGCAAGGGGGAGGTCGGTGAGCGAAGCTCACCGGGTGGGGGTCGTCGCGACCAACTGAAATAGACCCCACCCCGCCACGCTTCGCGTGGCGACCCTCCCCTTTCAGGGGAGGGATATGAAGCGGATCAATGCCCATTGATCCAGCTCGCCGCCTTGCGCTTCACCGCTTCGGTCTTCTGCCAATAGTCCTGCCAGTCGTTCGCCGGACCGATGCCGTCGGTCGCCGGCGGGCCGGTGACGGATGCCGCCTCGCGCGCATCGAGCACCATGATGGGCTTTTCGCCCTTGCCGGACTGCTCGATCGCTTGCCGCAATAGCCGCCGGTAGGCGGTGATCGCCTTGTCGGACGTGCCGAGATGCTCCTGAGTGCGATCCTGGATAGCGCCCATCGACTCGCAGGCCCATTGGTCGTGCACGTTAATGTCGGCGCCCATGCCGGTGTAAGTGTCGTGCTCCTGCTCGTGCGGATCGAAACCGTAATCGTTGCTCTTGTTCTTGTTCGGAATGTAGTCGGGCAATTGATAGAGCGCGAGGCGCTGGCGGCGCATTTCGTCCTTGTTCACGGGCGCCCCGAACGAGGTGAAGATCGCATACCAATAGTGCTTTGTGTCGTCGATCGGCACGTGCCATTGCGAGATCGTCATCTCGCGGCTCATCGGGATGATGAAGGCGTTGGGAAACATGAGATTGGTGACGCGCACGTGCGCGCTCGCTTCGCTGATCTGCCGCAAAGTCACCAGGCGGAAGCCGAACGCGGTCGGCTCGATCTCGATGCGCGGGCGCGTGAATTCGCGCATGATACGCGTCATCGGCATGTCGCTGTCGCGCGTGACGTCGCGGAACATCTTGCCGTAGCCTTGCGAGGGATCCTCGTCCTCGAAGAAGCGATGCAGGAATGAGGTGTGCACGGGGTCGATGCCGACCTCGAGCGATTGCAGCCAGTTGCAGTCGATCATGCCCTTGAAGGCAAAGGTGTGCGACGACGGCGCGATGAAGCAGTCGAACTCCGGAAAGGCCGGCGGCTCGCCCGGCCCAAGATAGGCGAACAGGATGCCGCTCTTCTCCACCACCGGATAAGCGGCCTGCCTGATGTTAGCGCAGAGATTGCTGTCGTCAGGCTCAGCCGGCGTCTCCAGGCACTTGCCGGCGACGTCGAACAACCAGCCGTGGAAGGCGCAGCGCAAGCCGCCATTTTCCAGCCGGCCATAGGCGAGATCGGTGCCGCGATGCGGGCAGTGCCTGCCGATGAGGCCGTAGCGGCCCTTCTCGTCCTTGAAGATCACGAGATCTTCGCCGAACAGGCGCACCGGCTTGACCGGGCGGTTACCGGCAAGCTCGTCGACCAAGGCGGCCGGCTGCCAGTAGCGCCGCATCAACTTGCCGGCCGGCGTTGCCCGGCCGGTGCGGGTGATGAGATCGTTCTGTTCCTCGCTCAGCATGGCCGGCCAAAACTCGTGCGGTTTTTCTAATTATTGCGGAGGATCGCGCAAAACGAAAGCGCACGCCTGTATCGATGGTGCGTGTTACCGGGCGCGGAGGCGCAAAAAAAGGCCGGCGCAACCGCCGGCCTTTGGGGTGCCACAACCCCTTAAGCCTAATGCGGCTGACGCACCGCCCAGCCGAGATCGAGCCGCCGGCGCCAGGCGACCTGTCGCAGGCCCTTGAGGCGCTGCGCCGCGGTCTTGGCGTCGGCGCGGCTTGCCGCGGCGCATGTCCGGTATTCCAGATCGGAGACCCTCGAAGTCAAAGGCGCCGGCTTGAACAGCCGGGCAATGGCGTTGCCGCGGTCCACTTTGAGCTCGGCGATCGCATTGGCCACGTTGGCAGCGTAACCGAAGGCGATCAGCCGCCCGGTAAGTGTATGACGGACCTCGTAAACCCCCGGGCCGATCGGCGCTTCGACATTGTCGCCGCTTTCCACATCGGGAAAGCGCTTCCAATTGCTCCAGACGTGATCCATGGGGTTTCCCGCGTTGCACCCGTGAACGCGAGACCTAACCATTGGTTCCGGCCGGTCAATGGCGGGTGTGGAAAAGTTCCAGGCGCGGCACCGCCGACCTGCGCGCATCGGCAACAACGGCTTAACCGTCAATGGCCGGGCAATACTAAAATTTTCGGCTTTTGCGGCAGGCCCGTCTTCGAGACCACGACCGACGGCACCTCGGCGACCTCGACCTCCCACTCCTGCCGCACCCGGTCGAGGAAGCGGTTGAGCGTATAGGCGGTGAAATAGTGCATCGGGATCATCAGCTGCGCTTTCAGCGCGTGCAGCACCTCGATCATGCCGTCGAGGTCGAGGGTGTAGTTGCCGTCGACCGGCACCAGCACGACGTCGGGGCGGCCGATCTCGCTCAACTGCTGCTGGGTCAGCGTGTGGTGCAGATGGCCGAGATGCACGATGCACAGATTGGCGATCTCGAAGATGAAGATCGAGTTGCCGTACTTCTCGGTGCCGCCGTCGAAAGTGCGGATGTTGGTGAAGACGTTGCGCACGCGCACGTCGCGGTAACTGAGGTCGATCGGCTTGGGCGGGCCGTTCTCGGCCCAGCCGTGCAGCACGAACTTTATGCCCGGATCGGGATGCAGCGTGAAGTGCGTATCGTGCGCGTGGTTCATGGTGGCGATGTCGGGGATGACCGGCGGCTTGACGTAGTCGTTGTAATCGGTGGCGATGCGCACGAGCTGCGGGCTCTCGATGAGAAAGGTGGCGTGCCCGACATAAGTCAGCCGCACCTGATCGGCGCTCAGCGCAGCGAGCTGGAGTTTAGCGGGCGCCGCGAAAGGCTCGCGGTTCGCCACAAGACCCGGGCAGCTCTGCGGCGCTTCCGGCTTGGGCGGCGGCGCCGGCGCTGCGCCCTGTGCGAAAGCGGCGGTTGAGATACCGAACAGAGCGGCGACGGCAACGAGCTTCAGCGACTTAAGCCACATGGCATGACCCGCGAGGCAACCGGCCGGCGCAAATTTGGCACGGTTTCGTCGAGCTCGCTACCGGGCGCGGGGGGCGGCATAGATGGCCGGGACAAGGATCACGCCCGGGCCAGCGAAGCCGGACCCGGCTGCCCGGCCATGACAATCCTTATTCGGAGTAATGCCGGTCGCGCGCCGAGACGATGATGCCGCCCGGCGTCACCACCATCCAGCGGCCGTCTTCACGCTTGATCGCCTGCACCGGCCCCAGGCCCGGCAGCGGCGCGCCGAGCACGGCTTCGAAGACCTCGCCGCGCGTCTCGACCAGGGCGACGCCGTCGCGCGCCGAGCGCAAGCTCCAGCCGACGGCAACCGCGGTGCGAGGCGGCGGCGCGGCGGCGACCTGCTCGGGCGCCGGACGCGGCGGCGGCAGCGGCGTCGCCGCTTGCTGTTCCAAAGCCGGTGCTGGCGCGGCCGCCGGCGCGGTCTGCGGCGGCGTCACCGAGCCGGTGACCTCGGAAGCCGCGGCGGCAAGCCTTTCAGCGATCTTCGATACCTCGCTGTGGGCGCTGGCGATCTCGCGGTGGGCGCCTTCGATTTCGCGGTGTGCGGTGCGCGTCGCCACATCGAGGTTGAGCTTCAAGGTGGCGACCTGCTGCGACAGGTGCGCGATCGACTGCTGCATCGCGTTGCGCTCGTCGAGCGCGGCGGTGTCGGTCGGCGGCTTGGCCGCGGCGGCAAAATGCTGGGTGGTCACAGCGCCGACCATCGAGCCGAAAGCGGCGGCAAACGTGAGCGAAGCGGCGAGCAGTGCCGCGCGCCTGTGGCGCGGCCGCAGCTTGAAGGCGGGCTTGGCGGTGGGCGCTACGAAGATCGCCGGCGCGCTTTCGGTGAGCGGGATAAGCCGCTCGGTGGTCTTCTTGCCGGCCTGCTCGTCCGGCGAAATCGAGGGCGACTCGACATGCGGCAGATCGGATTTCGGCGCTGACGTCTCGCCGGCGGTCGGCTTCGGTTCGGCGTTCTCGGCCATGAGCGTGGCTCCTCAATTGGCTGTTCACCAATCGCTAACCACGTCTGGTTACCAATCGGTTACCAATCGGGCGACCCGCGGTCTCAGGCTCCCGGGGCGATCTCGGTCAGCAGGCCGCTGCCCTCGGCGAGCGCCTTCAGCGACACCTCCGGCCGCGCCCCGATGTGCTGGATCACTTCCGCCGCGCACAGCGCGCCGAGCCGCGCCGCCATCTCGTGGCTCTTGCCGCGGGCAAGACCGACGAGAAAGCCGGCCGCGAACAGATCGCCGGCGCCGGTGACGTCCACGACTTTTTCCACTTCCGCAGCCGGCACGGCAATGGTGTTGCCCTTGGTTACAACCACGCAGCCCTTCTCGCTGCGCGTCACCACCGCGAGGCGCGCATCCTTTTGCAGCGCCTTGACTGCGGTGTCGAAATCCGAGGTCTGGTAGAGCGAGTGCAGTTCGCGCTCGTTGGCGAAGATAAGATCGACGATGCCCTTCCTGATGAGGCCGAGAAATTCGCTGCGGTAGCGGTCGACGCAGAAGGCGTCCGACAGCGTCAGCGCCACCTGCCGCCCCGCCTTGTGGGCGATCGCCGCCGCCTTGACGAAGGCCTCCTTGGCCTGCGGCGGATCCCACAGATAGCCCTCGAGATAGGTGACGGCGGCGGCGGCGATCGTCGCCTCGTCGATGTCGGCGGGCTTGAGATCCTGCGCGGCGCCGAGAAAGGTGTTCATGGTGCGCTCGCCGTCGGGCGTCACCATGATGTAGCAGCGCGCGGTGGACGGCCCCTCGCGCGCAGGCTGGGTGCCGAAGGCGACCCCGGCGGCGCGAATATCATGAACGAAGATGCGGCCAAGCTCGTCCTCACGCACCTTGCCGACGAACGCCGCGCGGGCGCCGAGGCTCGCCACGCCGACGATGGTGTTGGCGGCGGAGCCGCCGGAGGCGCGGGTCGCCGGCCCCATGGCCTCGTAGATCGTGTTCGCGCGCTTCTCGTCGATGAGCGTCATGCCGCCCTTGTGCATGCCGTGCCTGACCAGGAAATCGTCCTCGGCGCCGGCGATGACATCGACAATGGCGTTGCCGATGCCGAGAACGTCGTAGCGGGGAGCGGCCATGGGTGCCTCGTGGCTGGATGGCGTGAACTATATCGGCAGTTTAATGCGCGGCAATGACCAAGCTTTCGGCGCCACTTGCGCCGCGCCGCTTGCCCGTGGCATGGGACGCTGCCCTACCGCAGGACGGCGCAATGGCGTTCAAAGAGCGCGTATTCTCCGGCGTGCAGCCGACCGGCAATCTGCACCTCGGCAATTATCTCGGCGCCATCGTCAAGTTCGTGGCGCTGCAGGAGCGCTACGACTGCATCTATTGCGTCGTCGACATGCACGCCATCACCGTGTGGCAGGAGCCCGCAGAGCTTGCCAAGACGACGCGCGAGGTGACCGCGGCGTTCCTGGCCTGCGGTATCGATCCCAAGAAGCACATCATCTTCAACCAGAGCCAGGTCGCCGAGCATGCCGAACTTGCCTGGGTGTTCAACTGCGTCGCGCGCCTGGGCTGGCTCAACCGCATGACGCAGTTCAAGGAGAAAGCGGGCAAGGACCGCGAGAACGCTTCCGTCGGCCTCTACGTCTATCCGAACCTGATGGCCGCCGACATCCTGGTCTACCGCGCGACGCATGTTCCGGTCGGCGAAGACCAGAAGCAGCATCTCGAGCTGTCGCGCGACATCGCGCAGAAATTCAACAACGATTTTTCCGCTTCGATCAACGCGCACGGCTACGGCGATACGTTCTTCCCGCTGCCGGAGCCGCTCATCCAGGGGCCGGCGACGCGGGTGATGAGCCTGCGCGACGGCTCGAAGAAGATGTCGAAGTCGGACGCCTCCGACCAGTCGCGCATCAACCTCACCGACGACGCCGACGCCGTCGCGCTGAAGATCCGCCGCGCCAAGACCGACCCGCATCCGTTGCCGAGCGAGGAGAAGGGGCTCGAGCAGCGCCCGGAAGCGGACAATCTCGTCGGCATCTACGCCGCGCTGCAGGGCGTGAGCAAAGGCCAGGTGCTCGGCCAATTCGGCGGCGGGCAATTTTCCGCCTTCAAGAGCGCGCTGGTCGATCTTGCCGTCGCCAAGCTCGGCCCGATCGGCGCCGAAATGAAGCGGCTGACGCAAGATCCCGTCTATATCGACGAGGTGCTCGCTAACGGCGCGGGCCGCGCGCAGGCCCTCGCCGCCGATACCATGAAGGCGGTCAAGGACATCGTTGGCTTCGTTCGCCGCTAGGTTTTCTCCGCTTGCTGCCGCCGTGCCGGGCATGCCACCATTCGCGGTTGTGCGTCCGCACGTGATCGCAACAGGCGGGAGCGACCATGAGCAGCAAGCGCGGCAGCCATAAGGCCGGACACAAGCGCAAGTATCTGGTAGTCATCGACGACACCGATGAATGCGACCGCGCCGTGTACTGGGCGGCGCAGCGCGCCGGTCACACCAAATCGGCAATTGTCATGCTGCGCGTGATCGAACTTGGCGAGCGCAACCAGCAATGGCTCGGTGTCGCCGATCTCATGCACGCCGAGCAGACGGAAGCCGCGCAGAAGCTGCTCGATAAATATGCCGCGCGGGCAACCGCAATCGCCAAGGTGAAGGTCGACTGCCTCATCCGCGAGGGCGTCACCTCCGAGCAAATCCTCAAGCTGATCGACGAGGACGCCAATATCGGCATCCTGGTCCTCGCCGCCGGACCCGGCGACGAAGGCCCCGGCCCGCTGGTGAGCACCGTCGCAAAATCCGCCGGCACCTTTCCCATTCCGCTCGCCATCGTGCCCGGGCACATGAGCGACGAGGAGATCGACGCGGTTTCCTGACGGTTGACCGCGTCGATCGGCCTGCCCATTTATGCTATAGAGACTTTGCCCGCGGGCCTTGAACCCGCAAGGAGAGCCAGATGTTCATCCAGACCGAAGCCACGCCCAATCCGGCGACGCTGAAATTCCTGCCCGGCCGCGCCGTGCTCGACGCCGGCACGCTCGACATGCCGAACCGCGACGCCGCCAGGCAATCGCCGCTCGCTGAACGGCTGTTCGATATCGCCAATGTCGGCGGCGTGATGTTCGGCGCCGACTTTATCGCCGTAACCAAGACCGGCGGTGAGTGGCAGCAGATCAAGCCGGCCGTGCTCGGCGCCATCATGGAGCATTTCATGGCCGGCGAGCCGCTGCTCGCCAGCGACGCCGAGGCCGCCCCCGCGGCCGAGGAGTTCTTCGACGCGGCCGACGAAGAGACCGTCGCGTTGATCAAGGATCTTATCGAGACGCGCGTCAGGCCCGCGGTTGCCGGCGACGGCGGCGACATCACCTTCCGCGGCTACAAGGACGGCGTGGTCTATCTCGCCATGAAGGGCGCCTGCTCCGGCTGCCCGTCTTCGACCGCCACGCTGCAGCACGGCATCCAGAACCTGCTGCGGCACTTCGTGCCCGAGGTCACCGAAGTGCGGCCGATGTAAGTATCGGGGACCAGGGGTCAGGTATCGGGTATCAGGACTTTCTTTTTGGATCCTGATACCTGACACCTGATTCCTGTCATGCGCGTCCTTGCCATCGACACGGCGCTCGGCGCCTGCGCAACCGCCGTACTCGACACCGAGCTCGGCGTTATCCTCGCGCGCGAGCAGCTCGCCATGCAACGCGGCCACGCCGAGGCGCTGATGCCGCTGATCGCGCGAGTCATGGACGCCGCGAAATCGGAATTCGCCACGCTCGACCGCATCGCCGTCACCGTCGGCCCCGGCAGCTTCACCGGGCTGCGTGTCGGCGTCTCCGCCGCGCGCGGGATCGCTCTCGCCGCGGGCAAGCCGGCGGTCGGCCTCTCGACACTGTCGGCCTATGCAGCGCCGTTCATCGCCGCCGACGATTCGACGCCCGTGGCGGCGGCAATCGATGCGCGCCACGATCACGTTTATCTGCAGGTGTTCGGCCCGGGCGGCCGCACTTTGGTCGCGCCGCGCCTTGCCTCGATCATGGAGGCCTTGCGCGTTTGCAGCAGTGGAGCGCCGCGCCTTGTCGGCAATGCCGCAAAACTTCTGGCGTCGGCCTGGCCGGTCGGCGAGCCGCCGCCCGCCGCGGTCGAGCAACATGCGGCGCCCGAAATCGACTGGGTGGCGCGGCTCGGCGGCGCCGCGCTCGAGGTCGGCGCGCCGCCGAAGCCGCTTTATCTGCGCGCCGCTGACGCGCAGCCGCAGGAGGCAAGCCGGCTGGCGCGACGATGAGGTGGCGGCTGTTCACCCGCGCCGAAGCGGCGCTGTCGGAAGCCTCCGCGCGCGACGCCGCGGCGATCGCAAGGCTGCACGCCGCTTCGTTCCGCCGCGGCTGGAGCGACGACGAAGTCGAACGGCTGATCGGCGAGCGCAACGTCGTCACTCATCGCGCCGCGTCTGGCGCGATGCTCGCCGGCTTCATCATGTCGCGGCTTGCGGCAGAGGAAGCGGAAATCTTGTCAGTCGCCGTGGCGCGCGCCTATCGGGGGCGCGGCCTCGCGCGGCGTTTGCTCGATCTGCATCTGCGCCGGCTTGCCGGCCTCGGCTGCCGCGCCGTATTTCTCGAGGTGGACGAGAACAATCGCGCCGCCATTCGCCTCTACGACCGCGCCGGATTCCGCGAAGTCGGCCGCCGCGACAATTATTATCCGGCGGCGGCGCCAGGGCAGGCGGTTGCCGCGCTGGTCTTGCGCCGCGATCTCGGCTGAGATTTCGCCCCGCGCCGGACACCCATCCTGTGCTATGAATGCGCGAGGAGAATCCAAGTGGCCGCACCGGATAAACACCTGGCGGATAAGCCGAATATCGAGGCGCTCTGCGCCGCCAAGGGCATGCGCATGACCGAGCAGCGCCGCATCATCGCGCGCGTGCTGGCGGCCGCCGACGACCACCCCGACGTCGAGGAGCTCTACCGGCGCTGCGCCAAGATCGACGATCGCATCTCCATTTCCACGGTTTACCGCACCATGCGCCTGTTCGAGGACGCCGGCATCATCGAGCGCCACGATTTCCGCGATGGCCGCGCCCGCTACGAGCCGAGCTCCGAGGCGCATCACGACCATCTCATCAACCTGCGCAGCGGCGAGGTGATCGAATTTGCCTCGGAGGAAATCGAGCGGCTGCAGGCCGAGGTGGCGCGCAAGCTCGGCTACAAGCTCGTCGATCACCGGCTCGAGCTGTACGCCGTGCCGCTCGAGGACAAAAAGAAATAGCACGATGGCGCCCGCAAGAAATCGTAACAAGCGATGATCCGCGCGCTGGCGACCGCTGCCTTCTTCTTCACCATGACGCCGATCCTGATCTCGGTGCAGTGGGCGCTGGACAAGCTCGGCCTGCCCGGCTGGGGCTTCATTGCCTGCAACTACTATCGCGTGCTTATCCGCATCCTCGGCATTCGCGTGCGTCTGGCCGGCACGCCGGTGCGCGACCGCGCCGTGCTGCTCGTCTCCAACCACGTCTCCTGGGCCGACATCCTGGTGATCGGCTCGGTCATGCCGCTCGCCTTCGTCGCCAAGGCCGAGGTGCGCAAGTGGCCGCTCGTCGGCATCACCGCGGAATTGCAGCGCACGGTGTTCGTCGACCGCAACCGCCGCCAGCAGACCGGCGACGCCGTCGCCGAAATCGTCAAGCGGCTCGCCTCCGGCACGACGATGGTGCTGTTCGCCGAAGGCACCTCGAGCGACGGCAATCACGTGCTGCCGTTCCGCTCGGCGCTAATCGGCGCGGTGAAGGAGGCGGGCGCTCGCTCGGAAAGCGGCATTATCGTGCAGCCGATGTCGATCGGCTATACCGGCCTCAATGGCATCCCGATGGGGCGGCAATACCGCCCGGTGATTGCGTGGTACGGGGACCTCGACTTCATGCCGCATATCAAAGGACTGATGGGCCGCGGCGCGGTCGACGCCGTGGTCAGCTTCGCCGAGCCGGTGACGGCTGACGGCTCAACCGACCGCAAGGCCATGGCCAGGACGCTCGAGACGACGGTGCGCACCATGGCGGCGGCCACCTTGCGCGGCGGGCCGCGCCCTGCAAACGCCGGCGCGCTGCCGGCAGCGTCTTAAAATCGCAACAAAATCAGCTATATGAGATGGCGGGACAAATCGACGCCAGCCGGGTTAAATTGGCGAAACGAGGTCCTGAATTCGAGCGGCACATTGAGCGAAACGACGAGACCCCGCAAAGTCCACGTCAAATCCTTCGGCTGCCAGATGAACGTCTACGATTCCAATCGTATGGCGGACACTCTGGCGCCCGCCGGCTACAGTGAAACCGCCGATCCGGCTGACGCCGACCTCGTCATTCTCAACACCTGCCACATCCGCGAAAAAGCGGCGGACAAGGTCTATTCCGAGATCGGCCGCATCCGCGTGCTCAAAGAGGAGGCCGCGAGACAAGGCCGCGCCATGCTGATCGCGGTGGCCGGCTGCGTCGCGCAGGCCGAAGGCGAGGAGATCACTCGCCGCGCCCGCGCCGTCGACCTCGTCGTCGGCTCGCAGAATTATCATCGCCTGCCCGAGCTTGTCGCCCGCGCGCGCCACGGCGAACGCGTCATCGACACCGAATTTCCGGTCGAGGACAAGTTCGAGCTGCTGGCACAGCCGGCGGGCGAAGCGATCAGGAGCCGCGGCGTCACCGCTTTCGTTACCGTGCAGGAAGGTTGCGACAAGTTCTGCACGTTCTGCGTGGTGCCCTATACGCGCGGCGCCGAGGTATCGCGACCGGTCGAAAAGATCGCCGCGGAGGTCGAGCGCCTTGCCGCCGCCGGCGTGCGCGAAGTGACCTTGATCGGGCAGAACGTCAACGCCTATCACGGGCTCGACGCATACGGCGCGCCCGCCAATCTCGCCGGGCTCGTCCGCCGCGTTGCGCAAGTGCCGAGCATTGTCCGCCTGCGCTACACCACCAGCCACCCGCGCGACATGAACGACGATTTGATCACCGCGCACGCCGAATTGCCGGCGCTGATGCCCTATCTGCACCTGCCGGTGCAATCGGGCAGCGATCGCATTCTCGCGGCGATGAACCGCCGGCATACGCGCGCCGACTATCTCGACATCATCGCGCGCCTGCGCGCCGCGCGTCCCGACATCGCCCTCACCTCCGATTTCATCGTCGGCTTCCCCGGCGAGACGGAGGAAGATTTCCGCGAGACCTTGGCGCTGGCCGATGAAGCCGGGTTCGCAAGCGCCTTCTCGTTCATGTACTCGCCGCGCCCCGGCACGCCGGCCGCCGAAATGGACCAGGTCGTCGAGGCGGAAAAGGCCGATCGCCTGCAGCGCCTGCAGGCGGTCATCGTCAAGAACCAGCGCGCATACAACGCCCGTTTTGCCGGTAAAGCTGTCGAGGTGCTGCTGGAAAAGCCGGGCAAGTTAGCTGGCCAGCTCGTCGGCAAGACCCCATATCTGCAGACGGTGCAGGTGATGGCGCCGCGCTCGATGATCGGCACCGTGGTGCCCGTCACCGTCAATGAGATCGGCAGCAACACGCTTTTCGGAACGCTCGAAAGCGCCGATACGACGGCGCTCGAAACTTTAGGAGCCTGAACAGACCTTGCGCACACCGGATCCCGCGATCCCGACCGCGGCCACGTCGGAGGAAACCGCGACCACGCAGACCGTGCTCGCCTTCGAGGACAACCGGCTCGCCTCTATCCTGTTCGGCCAATACGGACAAAACCTGGCGATGATCGAGCGCCGCCTCGGCGTGGTCGCCGAGCAGCGCGGCAATCAGGTCACCGTCGAGGGTTCGCGCGGCGCCTGCGAGCAGGCACGCCGCGTGCTCGAGGGCCTTTACGAGCAGCTCAGGCAGGGCCGCGAGCTCGGTTCGGGCGACGTCGAAGGCGCGATCCGCCAGGCGCTGGCGCAGGGCTCGCTGTTCGATTACGACCCTGCCTCCGCGCGTGCCGCTTTCGAGGAGATCAATTTGCGCAAGCGTCCGGTGCGCGCACGCACCGCGGCGCAGGATGCCTATATCCACGCGCTCAAGCGCTATCCGCTGGTGTTCGGCACCGGCCCGGCCGGCACCGGCAAGACCTTCCTCGCCGTGGCGCAGGCGATCCAGATGTTCGAGCGCAAGGAAATTGACCGCATCATCCTGTCGCGGCCGGCGGTGGAAGCCGGCGAGCGGCTCGGCTTCCTGCCCGGTGACATGCGCGAGAAGGTCGACCCGTATCTGCGTCCGATCTATGACGCGTTATTCGATCTGATGGATGCGCGCATCGTCGAGCGCGCGCTGCAGTCGGGCGAGATCGAAATCGCGCCGCTCGCTTTCATGCGCGGCCGCACCTTGTCGAATGCCGCCGTCATTCTTGACGAGGCACAAAACTCGACATCCATGCAGATGAAGATGTTCCTGACGCGCCTGGGCGAAAACAGCCATATGATCGTCAACGGCGACCCGAGCCAGGTGGACCTGCCGGCCGGACAGACCTCCGGGCTTGCCGAGGCGGTCAAGCTGTTGCGCGGCGTCGAGGGCGTCGGCCACGTCGGCTTCACGCATGAAGACGTGATCCGCCACGAGCTGGTGGGGCGCATCGTCGCGGCCTATGACCGCGGCGCGTCGGCGCGCGGAGAAAAGAAATGATGCCGCCCGAGGCCGGCGCGCGGCTTCCGCCGGTCGAAATCCAGGTGCAGTCGCCGCTGTGGAACAAAGAACCGCACGCTGCGGACACCGTGCGCGCGGCGATCGCCGCGGCGGCTGAGACGCTCTCAACAAGAGTGGGCGAAGTGAGTATCGTCTTGACCGACGATTCGCAGATACAGATCCTCAATCGAGAATGGCGCGGTGTCGACAGCGCGACCAACGTGCTGTCTTTCCCGGCGGCCAAGGCGGCTGGCGGCAGGATCCTGGGCGACATCGTCATCGCCTACGAGACACTCAAGCGCGAATGCGACAACGAAGGGCGAGTTTTTCTCCATCATCTTGCCCATCTCAGCGTGCATGGCTTTCTGCATCTGCTCGGCTACGATCATGCCAACGACACCGAGGCGGACGCCATGGAAGCGTTGGAGAGCAAAATCCTCACCCGCATGCAGATGCCCGATCCTTATCTCGAGCGCGATTTGCGCTAGCCTCTGACGACATGCCCGATACCGACAATTCCTCGCCCAACGCCGCGCCATACGAGCCGCGCCACCTGCCGGTTCCGGTCGTTAGTCCGCGCGAGAGCGAAGGCTGGCTGACACGCATGTTCCGCGCCTTGTTCGGCCGCAAGCCGGAAACGATCCGCGCCGACTTGCGCGACGTGCTCGACGCAATGTCGCCTGCGGAATCCGGTTTTTCGCCGGAAGAGACGCGGATGCTCAAGAATATTCTCGGCCTGCGCGAGCGGCGGATCGGGGACATGATGGTGCCACGCGCCGACATCGTCGCCGTGCAGCAGGATATCAAGCTCGGCGAACTGATCCGCGTGTTCGAAGGTGCCGGCCACTCGCGCCTTGTCGCCTATAATGACACGCTCGACGATCCGATCGGCATGGTGCACATCCGCGACCTGATCGCCTTCATGACCGCGCGCGCCGCAGCCGCCGCAGAGAAGAAAACCAAGCGCAAGAAGCCGCTGCCGGCGGGGCTCGATCTCAAGGCCATCGACCTGTCCACGCCCCTGTCCGCCGCCAAGATCGTGCGGGAAATGCTGTTTGTGCCGCCCTCGGCGCGGGTCATGGACCTGCTTGCGCGCATGCAGGCGACGCGCATCCACCTCGCGCTGGTGATCGACGAATACGGCGGCACCGACGGTCTCGTTTCCATCGAAGACATCGTCGAGCAGATCGTCGGCGAGATCGCCGATGAGCACGACGAGGCAGCGACGCCACAGGTCGCGGCACAGAACGACGGCTCCTTCATTGCCGACGCCCGCGTGCCGCTCGAGGATATCGCTTCGGTCGTCGGCAACGATTTCGATCTGGGCGACGCCGCCGAAGAGGTCGACACGCTCGGCGGCTATTTGGCGATGCGCGCGGGCCGGTTGCCGGTCCGCGGTGAGCTCGTGCCGGGACCGGGCCTGTTCGAATTCGAGGTGCTCGATGCCGATCCGCGGCGCATCAAGCGCATCCGCATCACTCGCCTGAAGGAGCGCCGCGAGCGGCCGCGCGAAGCGAAGAAACGCGGCGAGCCGGACGTCGTCCTTGCCGGCACCACGCCGCCGGCCCTGCCGGTCGAGGACACGCCGCAAAAAGACGGCGGTCCGCCGTCTCCGTCGCACCGCCCGTGAACTTCACGCGCATCGCCAACGCGATCGTGCTGGCCGACGGCTGGCAGCGCACCGGCATTGCGTTCACCGCGGGCGCGCTGTCGGCGCTGGCGCTGGCGCCGATCAACGCCTGGCCAATTTTATTCGTTACGTTTCCGGTGACGGTCTGGCTCATCGATGGCTCCGCCGCCGGCCGCTGGAGCGGCCCGCTCGCCGCCGCGGCAGCCGGCTGGTGTTTCGGCTTCGGCTATTTTCTCGCCGGGCTTTACTGGGTCGGCTACGCGTTTTTGGTCGATGCCAAGACTTTCGGCTGGCTGCTGCCGATCGCGGTTGCCGGATTGCCCGCCTATCTCGCTTTATTCACCGCGCTCGGCTTTGCCGCAGCGCGGCTCGTCTGGGTGCGCGGCCCGGTCCGCCTGCTTGCCTTGGCCGCTGCGCTTGCCGCCGCCGAATGGCTGCGCGGCCATGTGCTCAGCGGCTTTCCCTGGAATGCCTTCGGTTATGCGCTGACCGAGCCGCTGGCGCTGGCGCAAAGCGTGTCGCTGGTCGGCATCTGGGGGCTGACATTTCTCGCCGTCGCAATTTTCACAACGCCGGCCTTGTTCGCCGATGACCGCGCCGATACGCCGCATGCGTGGCGGCCGCTCGTTACGGGCGTTGCGCTGCTTGCAGCTTTCACCGCCTACGGTGCGGCCAGGCTATGGACGCACCCGACCGAATATGTGGCCAAAGTAAAGCTGCGCATCATGCAACCGGATTTACAGCAGGACCAAAAATTCAACTACGGCGCCAAGCGCGAGGTGATGGCGCGCTACCTGCGCCTCTCCAACCGCGCCACGGGACCGCAGTCGAAGGGCGTGCATGACGCAACGCACCTGATCTGGCCGGAATCGGCGTTTCCGTTTTTCCTGACCCACGAGCCCGAGGTGCTGTCGCAGATCACGCAGCTATTGCAGCCGGGCACGGTGCTGATCACCGGCGCGATCCGCGCCGGCGCCGCCGCGAGCGACGGACGCGTCACCGAAGCCTACAATTCCGTCTATGTGATCGACCACGACGGCTCGATCCTCGGCATCTACGATAAGGTGCACCTCGTGCCGTTCGGCGAGTATTTGCCGTTCCAGCGTCTCTTGGAGAAATTCGGCTTGCGCCAGCTCACCAGGGTGATCGGCGGCTTCAGGTCCGGCGACCGCCGCCGCATCATGGATGTGCCGGGCGCACCGAAGATGTTGCCACTCATCTGCTACGAGGCGATTTTTCCCGGCGATGCGGTGCCGCGCGGCGAGCGGCCGGGCTGGCTCGTCAACGTCACCAACGACGGCTGGTTCGGCATCTCGTCCGGACCGTATCAGCATTTTCAGCAGGCACGCATGCTCGCGGTTGCCGAAGGCCTGCCGCTGGTGCGCGCCGCCAATACCGGCATTTCCGCCGTGGTCGATCCGCTCGGCCGCGTGATCGCCTCGTTGCCGCTCGGCGGCGAGGGTGTGCTCGACGCGCAATTGCCGCGCGCGATTGCGCCGACGATTTACGCACGCTTCGGCAATACTATCTGGCTTCTGTTATTGATCGGCAGCGTTTTAGTCGTCGCCCGCCGACGTCTGCATCCCTGAATTGTTAATGGCAACAACGGCACATCATGGTTGTTGCTAGGCCAAATACGCATGGCGCATTGCGAACGGCCAATTGCGTACGGCGAAACACTGTTGAAAATAATGGAAAATTTTTATGATACAATCACGCCGTTTACCAAGGTATCGGGCCTAACGAATTGCGTCTCTAACGGTTTCTGTGACATCAACGTGACGACGGTTTTGACGGAGATTATTAATGGCCAAGAAGGCGCCCAACCCGGTCGACAAGCATGTCGGCTCGCGCGTTCGCATGCGGCGCATGATGCTCAGTATGAGTCAGGAGAAGCTCGGCGACGCTCTCGGACTCACTTTCCAGCAGGTGCAGAAATACGAGAAGGGCACCAACCGCATCGGTGCCTCGCGGCTGCAGCAGATATCCAACATTCTGCAGGTGCCGGTGTCGTTTTTTTTCGAGGGCGCGCCGCATCTGCCCGGCCATTCCAGCCATTCTGGCATGAGCGAGGCGCCGTCGCCGGCCTACGTCTCTGACTTTCTCGCCACCTCGGACGGCTTGTCGCTGACCAAGGCCTTCATGCGCATCAAGAACGGCAAGTTGCGCCGCAAGGTGGTCGACCTCGTCGAGCAGATCGCCGACGAACTCGATTAATTGTCCGCGCGTTGCGCGGAACCCGTTCTTGTCCCGCACAAGCGAACAAGCACTTTCTCTCTAATGTTCTGCCCCCGCATCGGCATTTCCGCTGCCCGCGCTTAGCTATTGCAACGTGTGGCAGTTGCCCACCTCCGCCCGCATCTTGACCTTGCAGGGCGACACTGCAAGAAACACCGCCGACATGGGTTCGGCGCGGCAAAAGCCGCGGCAGGGGAGGAGTTTAGCGTGTCTCACAGCAATTACCTGTTCACCAGCGAGTCGGTGTCCGAAGGCCATCCGGACAAGGTCTGCGACCAGATTTCCGACGCGGTGCTCGACGCGTTTCTGGAAAACGACGTCAAGCTCGGCATTGCCGACGACAGCAAGGTCAACACCCGACTCGGCTGCGAGACGCTCTGCACCACGAATAAGATCGTCATTGCTGGCGAAGGCCGCGGGCAGGCGCCGTTCTTCAAGAAGCACGGAGACAAGGCGGTGGTGAACCGCGAACTGATCTCGGAAATCGCGCGCGGCGTGGTCAAGGACATCGGCTACGACCAGGATGGCTTTTCCTATTATGGCGCCGACATCGAGGTGCTGCTGCACGGACAATCGCCCGACATCGCCATGGGCGTCGATGCGAAGAAGAAGAAAGGCGGCGAGGAAGAAGGCGCCGGCGACCAAGGCATGATGTTCGGCTTCGCCTGCACCGAGAGTGAGGTATACGAGAAGAACTCGTTCATGCCGGCACCGATCTATTTTGCGCACAAGATCCTGAAAGTACTGTCGGAGAAGCGCCGCTCCGGCCAACTCCACGACCTGCAGCCCGACGCCAAGAGTCAGGTCACCGTCAAATACGTCGACGGCAAGCCGGTCGGCTGCACCAAGGTCGTCGTTTCGACGCAGCACCAGGCGCAGAGTCGCAACGGCAAGAAGTACACGCCGGGCCTGGTCAAGGAGATGATCGCCGACGCCGTCGAGTCGGCGCTGCCGAAGGGCTGGATGCCGCAGCGGCCGTCCGACTTCCTGGTCAATCCAACCGGCAACTTCGTCATCGGCGGCCCCGACGGCGACTGCGGGCTCACCGGACGCAAGATCATCGTCGACACCTACGGCGGCTACGCGCCGCACGGCGGCGGCGCCTTCTCCGGCAAGGATCCGACCAAGGTCGACCGCTCGGCCGCCTATGCCGCGCGCTATCTCGCCAAAAACGTGGTGGCCGCCGGAATTGCCCAGCGCTGCACGATCCAGGTCGCCTATGCGATCGGCGTGGCCGATCCGATGTCGGTTCTGGTCGATACTCACGGCACCGGAGAAGTCGAAGAAAAGAAACTGGAGAAGCTGCTGCCGGAGCTTTTCCGCCTCACCCCGACCAACATCCGCCGCACGCTCAAGCTCAATCGGCCGATCTACCGGCGCACCGCCGCCTACGGCCATTTCGGCCGGGCGCCGGACAAGGACGGCGGCTTTTCCTGGGAGAGGACCGACCTCGCCGCCGCAATCCGGGGCGCGGTGCGATAGGGCCTCGGGGCGACTGATCGCCCCCGAAATCGTAATGGCACGCGGTGCTGAGCCGCCCACCCTCGCCGCACAGCCAGCGATCAAACAAACCTATTTTAAGCCTCTGAAGCCACGGGGATTTACGCCTTATTTATATCACTGCTATTGACGGTATTTCGTCATGTCGGATAAACTTAATAATGTGGCGATGAAAGACCCCTCTCGGGGTGAGGCAATGAAAAAAACACTCTTTGCAATGGCCTCTGCAGCGGCCATCGCCGGGCTGTCAGTTGGTTCGGCAGGCGCCGCCACGTGCACGAATGGATTGTGCATGGGCTACGTCAACGGCAGCAACGCCATCGTGAATTTTATCGACGTCAGCACAGGTGGGGTCGGTAATGCCACTTTTGGCAACTTCAGCATTAGTGGCATCCTGGCCGGAGACACCGACCCGGGCTCTCTTATCACCACTTCAGTTGACACGAAGTTGACCGCGGGAGCTCCGAACCCAGCATCGCTCACCGTTTACGCGACCATCACGGACGTTACTGCGCCGTTGGGTAAGGCCACATACTTGAGTGGCTTCGCGTCGAACACGTTGCCGGCCGGGTGGAAGGTGGCCGAATCGACCTACTACGATCCGGGGGATGTCGCCTATTCGACCGCCAACGTTTTGGATCCAGGCCTGACCTGGACGACGACCGGCGGCACCAACTCGACCGACTTGACGAGCGTCTTGTCGGGCCCCTACTCGCTGACCGTCAAGTACGTAATCACTGCCGTCAGCGGGGCGCGCAATCAGTCGGCGAACTCTTCAATCAATGTCACAGCTGTGACGACCCCGCTTCCGGGCGCGCTGCCGCTGTTTGTCTCCGGTTTGAGCGCCCTTGGCTTCGTCGGGTGGCGTAAGCGCAGAACGGCGAAACGCGCCGCCTGACGCGCAACGCGACTTAGTTCATAAGAAGCCCCGCATCGAAAGGTGCGGGGCTTTTGCTTTTCGAACACGCGCATGAGCAAGCGGCAAGGCAATGGCGACCAATCCCAGCGCGCCTTCTTCGGTCGGCGTAAAGGGCATCCGTTGCGCCCCCGGCAGGCGGCGCTCGTCGACGCGCTGCTGCCGAGGCTCGCGCTCGATCTCGGCAAGCCGGCGCCTGCCGATCTGCGCTCGCTGTTCGCCGACGCCGGCGACATCCGCCTCGAAATTGGTTTCGGCGGCGCCGAGCACCTGATGGCGCAGGCCAAAGCGAACCCGCGCACCGGCTTCATCGGCAGCGACGGCTATCTCAACGCCATCGCCAAGGCGCTCACCGCGATCGACGCCGACAGGCTGGCCAATATTCGTCTGCATCTCGGCGATGCCAGCGCGCTCATCGACTGGCTGCCCGGCGCCACGCTTTCGCGCATCGATCTACTTTATCCTGATCCATGGCCGAAACGGCGGCACTGGAAGCGCCGCTTCGTCCAGGACCAAAGCCTCGAGCGCTTGGCGCGCATTTTGCGCCCCGGCGGCGACCTGCGCTTCGCCACCGATATTCCCGGTTACGCCGCCTGGACGTTGGCGCGCGTGCTGCGCTCGCCGCATTTCGTATGGACCGCGGAAATAGCGGACGATTGGCGGAAAGCCTGGCCAGATTTTGCCGGCACCCGCTATGAGGCCAAGGCCGTCCGCGAAGGCCGCGTGCCGGCCTATTTCACCTTCCGCAGAACATAACGGCAGGCCTACTCGCCGGTGCCCTGCCGCACCTGCCAGAAGCGCACCACCCGTTGCGCGGTCGCCCCGGTCAGCCGGTCGAAATTCTCCCGCGCCGCTTCGAGCGTCTGCGGCGACGGCGCCTTGCCCGGCCGACCCTCGATGATGACCTTGACCGTCGCCCAGGTAAAATTGGCGGCGCGGGCAAGGATGAGCACCGGATCGGCGCGCTCGCCGCTCATCAGCCGGTCGACAACCTCGACCGGCACCGCGCAGATCGTCGCCAGCGTGGCGATTGTCTCTTCATATTTGCCGGACCGCGCATATTCGGCGACATCGGCCTCGGTCAGCTTGCGCTCCTTATGCAGCGCGCGCACCGTTTCCAACGCCGCCGTGTAGTTACGCGGCGCAGCTTTCGCTGCGACCTCGTCGCTTACCTTGGCGAGGACGCGGCGAATCTCGGCCTGCGTCTCCGGCTTGGCCTGCGCCAAGAGCCGCTTGCGCACTACTTCGGTCGCCTGCATCAGGAGCTGGCGGAAAAGCCGCGGCGGGATGTCGTCGCGCACGCCGACTTTTTCTGCGAGCACGCCATCCTGCTCTGCACGCTGCACCAGCGCGGTGAAAGCATCTTCCGAAAGCTGCGCGGCTTGGTTGGTGGCAAGGCTGCGGGCGACGTCGAGATTGCCGCGCTGGACGATAATGTCGGACACCGCTTCGCCGAGTGCGGAGCGCGCCGTCAACGCCATGAGATGCGCCTGGCTCTTGGTTTCCGCGATATGTTTGAGGTCCGGATCGCCGATCCTGGCTTGCTTGAGCACCGGGCCGGCGACGGCGATGTCGTCGCTGTTGGCCAGCGTGCGCACCACCCCCGATGGCGCATTGGCGACCGGCGCAAGGCGGCCGGCGAGCTCGGCAAGCGCCTTCGCCTCGATCTCCTCGATCAGGCAGCCCATGACGTCGTCGAACAGCGCCACATGGCTGGCGCTGAAGCCATCGGCGCCGTCGAGAAATAAAGTGGTGATCCGCCGCAGGGTCTCGGCGCGTTTTTCCGCCGACCCGTGCTGCACGACATCTTCAAGTTCGGAAAGCAGCGAAGCAGGAGCACCCATTACAGAACCTGCAAAAACGCGCGAAAGCCGCGGAAAAGCTTGCGGCTTTACCCAAATTTAAGGGCAGATTCTGAAGGAAGAGTTAGCCGCCCTGAAAGCCCACGCGGCCTTGCACGGAGCGGCAAAATCGCTATATTCCGCTTGAAATTAAGGCACCCTCATAACCGAACGGGTTTTGAGAGTGGGCTCCCCGGGGCCCGCTCTTTTTTGTTACCGAAATGGCCCACGACGTGGAACGAGCCAATGCGAGCGAGCCACGGCTGATCAGCGAGCCGGGGCTGCCGGCCCGCGTCGCGGCAATCGCCGAGCCGGTGCTGGAAGGCCTCGGCTACCGCTTGGTCAGGGTCAAGGTTTCGAGCGCCGATGGCTGCACTGTGCAGATCATGGCCGAGCGGCCGGATGGAACCATGGCGGTCGAGGATTGCGAAGCAGCCTCACGCGCGCTGTCGCCGGTGCTCGACGTCGCCGATCCCATCGACCGCGCCTATCGGCTGGAGATTTCCTCGCCGGGCATCGACCGGCCGCTGGTGCGCCTGTCCGACTTCGAGCGCTACGCCGGCAACCTGGTGAAGATCGAAACCGAATTGCCGATCAACGGGCGCAGGCGCTTCCGCGGTCTATTGCTCGGCACCGAGGACGAGGCGGCGCGGCTGCGTCGCGACGATGTTACCGAAGGCGAGGAGGCGGACGTACTGCTTCCGCTCGCCGAGATCAGCGAAGCAAGGTTGGTGCTCACCGAGCAATTGGTGGCGCAAGCCTTGCGGCGCGAAAAAACCGCCAAGCGCGAAGCCAAAGCGGCCAAGCGACAGGAACGAATGAACCGCAGGCATCAGACCGGACATGCCGGTCATGCCGCCAAACGCTAAGAGAGGAGACTGAAGCCCATGGCTGTCAGCGCCAACAGGCTCGAACTGCTGCAGATCGCCGACGCGGTCGCCCGCGAAAAGGCGATCGACCGCGGCATCGTCATCGCCGCGATGGAGGACGCCATCGCCAAGGCGGCGCGCTCGCGCTACGGCGCGGAAACCGACGTGCATGCCGAGATCGAGCCGAAGACCGGCGAACTCAAACTGATGCGGCACATGCTTGTGGTAGAGAACGTCGAAAACCCGTCCAACCAGATCACGCTCGATGAGGCGCGCAAGCGCCACCCTGCGGCTCAGGTCGGCGACACCATCGCCGATCCGCTGCCGCCCTTGGAATATGGCCGCATCGCCGCGCAGTCGGCGAAGCAGGTGATCGTGCAGAAGGTGCGCGAGGCCGAGCGCGACCGCCAATATGCCGAATACAAGGACCGCATCGGCGAAATCGTCAACGGCGTGGTCAAGCGCGTCGAATACGGCAACGTCGTGGTCGATCTCGGCCGTGGCGAGGCGATCGTCCGCCGCGACGAGCTGTTGCCGCGCGAAGTGTTCCGCAACGGCGACAGGTTACGCGCCTACATTTACGACGTGCGCCGCGAGCCGCGCGGGCCGCAGATTTTTCTCTCGCGTACGCATCCGCAGTTCACCGCCAAGCTTTTCGCGCAGGAAGTGCCAGAGATCTACGACGGCATCGTCGAGATCAAGGCGGTCGCCCGCGATCCGGGCTCGCGCGCCAAAATCGCGGTTATCTCGCGCGACTCAAGCGTCGATCCGGTCGGCGCCTGCGTCGGCATGCGCGGCTCGCGCGTGCAGGCGGTGGTCAACGAGCTACAGGGCGAGAAGATCGACATCATTCCGTGGTCGCAGGACATCGCCACCTTCGTCGTCAACGCACTCGCCCCGGCGGAAGTCGCCAAGGTCGTGCTCGACGAAGACAAGGAGCGCATCGAGGTCGTGGTGCCGGACCAGCAGCTCTCGCTCGCCATCGGCCGGCGCGGGCAGAACGTGCGTCTGGCCTCGCAATTGACCGGCTGGGACATCGACATCCTCACCGAGCAGGAGGAATCGGAGCGCCGCCAGGCCGAGTTCGAGAGCCGCACCAAAGTGTTCGTCGAAGCGCTCAACCTCGACGAGGTGGTCGGGCAGCTGCTCGCTTCGGAAGGCTTCGGCTCCATCGAGGAACTGGCCATGGTCGACCAGAAGGAACTCGCCGGCATCGAGGGCTTCGACGAGGATACGGCACGCGAACTGCAGGAGCGCGCCAAGGAATATCTCGAGCAGCAGGAGGCCGAGCTCGACGCCAAGCGCAAGGAGCTGGGGGTTGCCGATGAGCTCAAGGACGTCCCTGGCGTCACCACCAAGATGATGGTTGCGCTCGGCGAGAACGGCGTGAAGACGGTGGAGGATCTCGCCGGCTGCGCCACCGACGATCTCGTCGGCTGGACCGAGCGCAAGGACGGCGAAAGCAAGCACGAGCCCGGCTTCCTCGACGGCTTCGACATTTCGCGCGAGGAGGCAGAAGCCATAATCATGCAGGCGCGCCTCAAAGCCGGCTGGGTGACCGAGGCGGAGCTTGCACCGCCACCGCCGCCGGAGGCGGAGCCGGCGACGGCCGAAGCGCCGCCGGCATGAGAAGAAAATCGCGGGAAATCGGTGTGGCCGAAGGATTCGACGCAGGACAATTGGATTTGGCATTGAACCGCCCAAATGTGATACATGCTCCGCTACATGCCGGGCCCGTAAGCGGGACGTTTCTCGCCCGCGCCGCGCGGTTTGTGGCGCTTTCGGACCGGACAATCGCCTGATGCAGCCAGCGCCATCGCGCCAATGGAAAGCGCACGAGGACAGAATACGGAATGAGTGAAACGAAGACCCCTGGCGAGAAGAAACTGAGCGTGGGCAAGCTGACCTTGAAGCCGCGCACCGAGGCAGGTGTTGTGCGCCAGAGCTTCAGCCACGGCCGCAGCAAGCAGGTCGTGGTCGAGAAGGTGAAACGTCGCGTCGTTGGCGGACCCGCTGAGGCGCGCGCCGAGCCGCCGCCGGTCGAGGCGCCGAAGAAGGCAGCTCCTGCCGCCAAGCCTTCGCCCGCGGCGCCGGCCGTCGAGGCGCCGAAGCCGTCGGGCGTCGTGCTGCGCACCTTGACCGAAGAGGAGCGCGCGGCGCGCGCGCACGCGCTTGCCGATTCGCGCGTGCGCGAGGCGGAAGAACGCAAGATTGCCGAGGAGCAAGCCAAGCGCCGCGCCACCCGCGAGGCGGACACCCGCGTCGAGCGCGAAGCCGCCGAGGCGCGCAAGCGCGAGGAGGAAGAGCGTCACAAACGCGAGGAAGAAACCAAGCGCAAAGCCGGCGAAGTCGCGAAGAAGCGCTTCGGCGAAGAGGAACGGCGCACTGGCCCTGCCGCCCGTTTGGCTCTTGAGGCCGACGAAGAAGAGGCTCCGCGCCGCCGCGGCGCCGGCCGTCCGGCCGCCGCGCCCCGCCCCGCCCCGCGCGGCGGCGCCGAGAAGCAACGCGGCCGTCTGACCGTCGTCACCGCTCTCAATGCCGACGAAGTGCGCGAGCGCTCCGTTGCCTCGTTCCGCCGCCGCACCCAGCGGCTCAAGAGCCATGCTGCGGCCGAGCCGAAAGAAAAGCTGGTGCGCGAGGTCACGATCCCCGAGGCGATCACCATCCAGGAGCTCGCCAACCGCATGTCGGAGCGCGGGGTCGACGTCATCCGTCTGCTGATGAAGCAGGGCCAGATGGCGACGATCAACGACACGATCGACGCCGACACCGCCCAGCTCATCGCCGAAGAAATGGGCCACACCGTGCGACGCGTCGCGGAAGCCGACGTCGAAGAGGGCCTCTTCGACGTCGCCGACGAACCCGCGCAGCTCGAAACGCGCGCGCCCGTGGTCACCGTCATGGGCCACGTCGACCACGGCAAGACCTCCTTGCTCGATTCCATCCGCTCAGCGAACGTCGTGGCCGGCGAAGCCGGCGGCATCACTCAGCATATCGGCGCCTACCAGGTCACCGCGCCGTCGGGCGCCAAGATCACCTTCATCGACACGCCCGGTCATGCCGCGTTTACCGCGATGCGCGCGCGCGGCGCCAAGGTCACCGACATCGTCGTGCTGGTGGTCGCCGCCGACGACGGCGTCATGCCGCAGACGGTGGAAGCGATCCACCACGCCAAGGCGGCCAAGGTGCCGATCATCGTCGCTATCAACAAGATGGACAAGCCGGACGCCAACCCGCAGCGCGTGCGCAACGACCTGTTGCAGCATGAGATCCAGGTGGAGTCGCTCGGCGGCGACGTCGTCGACGTCGAAGTCTCGGCCACCAAGAAAACCAACATCGACAAGCTTCTGGAGATGATCGGCCTGCAGGCCGAGATCCTCGACCTCAAGGCCAACCCGGCCCGCGCCGCCGAAGGCACGGTGATCGAGGCCAAGCTCGACCGCGGCCGCGGCCCGGTCGCGACCGTACTCGTGCAACGCGGCACTTTGTACCCCGGCGATATCGTCGTCGCCGGCGCCGAATGGGGCCGCGTGCGCGCGCTGATGTCCGATACCGGCGATGCGGTCGACGAGGCCGGGCCATCGACACCGGTCGAGGTGCTCGGCTTTTCCGGCACGCCGGATGCCGGCGACCGCATGGCGGTCGTCGACAGCGAGGCCCGCGCGCGCGAAGTCACCGACTATCGCGCGCGGCAGAAGCGCGAAAAGGTTGCTGCGCGAGCGAGCGGCATGCGCGGCTCGCTCGAGCAGATGATGGCGCAGGCGAAGACCGCCGGGCGCAAGGAGTTTCCGCTGGTGGTCAAGGCGGACGTACAGGGCTCGCTTGAGGCGATCATTGGAGCGATCGACAAGCTCTCGACCGACGAGGTGGCGGCGCGGGTGCTGCACGCCGGCGTCGGCGGCATCACCGAATCCGACGTGACGTTGGCCGAGGCATCGGGCGTTCCCATCATCGCCTTCAACGTGCGCGCGCACAAGGAAGCGCGCGAGGCGGCCGAGCGTGCCGGCATCGAGATCCGCTACTACAACATCATCTACGATCTCGTCGACGACGTGAAGAAGGCGATGTCCGGCCTGCTCGCGCCGACGCTGCGCGAGACCATGCTGGGCAACGCGCAGATCCTTGAGATCTTCAAAGTTTCCAAGGTCGGCAACATCGCCGGCTGCCGCGTCACCGACGGCAGCGTCGAACGCGGCGCGAGCGTCAGGCTGATCCGCGACAATGTCGTCATCCATGAGGGCAAGCTTTCCCAGCTCAAGCGCTTCAAGGATGACGTGCGCGAGGTCGGCGCCGGCATGGAATGCGGCATGGCCTTCGAAAACTACCAGGACATGCGGCAGGGCGACGTGATCGAATGCTACCGGGTGGAGCAGATTCAACGCTCGCTGTGAGTCCAAGTCTCGCAAGCGTAGGCCGAGAACATTTCACCCAAACAACCAGGCCGTCATGCCCCGCGAGCGGGGCATCCAGTAAGCAGCGGCGGCGGCGATTACTGGATTGCCCGCCTTTCGCGGGCAATGACCGCGGAGAAAAAATGGCACGGCATAAACGCAATACGCGCGACTCGAGCCCCGGCGGCTCGCAGCGGCAATTGCGCGTCGGCGAACTGGTGCGCCATGCGCTCGCCGACATGCTAACGCGCGGCGACGTTCACGACCCGGTAATCGAGACGCATCTCATCACCGTGCCCGAAGTGCGCATGACCGCCGATTTACGGCTCGCAACCGTCTACGTGATGCCGCTCGCCGGCCGCGACGCCGACGCGGTGGTCGCCGCGCTCGAGCGCAACAAGAAATTCATCCGCGCCGACATCGCACACCGCGTCAATCTGAAATTCGCCCCCGACATCCGCTTCCACATCGACGAGCGCTTCGCCGAGGCCGAGCGCATCGACAAACTATTGCGCTCGCCGCAGGTCAAGCGCGATCTCGAGGGCGAGGGCGACGATGAGTGACGAGGTTTTGAAAATCCTCTCTCGGCTTCATGCCGACGAGGCACCGAACGCGGCGTCTCGCCCTGCAGACGCTGCTCTGGACGAGGGCGGAGATACGTCGCACCGGAAAAAGCAATTCCGCCGCGAAAAGCACGACGTGCACGGCTGGGTGATCTTCGACAAGCCGGTCGGCATGACCTCGACGCACGCCGTCGGCGCGATGAAGCGCATGTTCACCGCCAAGCGCGCCGGCCACGCCGGCACGCTCGATCCGCTCGCCTCCGGCATGCTGCCGATCGCGCTGGGCGAAGCGACCAAAACCGTCCCTTTCGTCATGGACGGTCGCAAGCTCTACCGCTTCACGGTTGCCTGGGGCGAAGAGCGCGACACTGACGATGCCGAAGGCCGCGTCATCGAGACAAGCGCGGCGCGTCCGAGCGCGGAGGCAATCCGCGCGCTGCTGCCCTCTTTAACCGGCACCATCCAGCAGGTGCCGCCGCGCTATTCCGCCATCAAGGTTGAAGGCGAGCGCGCCTATGATCTCGCCCGCGAGGGTGAAGCGGTCGAGTTGCAGGCTCGCCCGGTCGACATCGTTCGGCTCGAGCTTGTCGAAAGCCCCGATGCCGACCACACCGTGTTCGAGGCCGAATGCGGCAAGGGCACCTATGTCCGCGCGCTGACCCGCGATATGGGCCGCGCTTTGGGCTGTTTCGGCCACGTTTGCGCGCTGCGCCGGCTGCGGGTCGGCCCTTTCGGCGCGGAAACCATGATTTCGCTGGAAGAATTGCAGGCGCTATGCCATAGAGCCGCGGCCGGCGAGGCAAGCCTCGCCGACGCGCTCATGCCCGTCGAGACCGCGCTGGACGACATCCCGGCGCTGGCCGTCAGCGGGTCTGATGCGGCAAGGCTCCATCGGGGCCAGGCCGTTTTGTTGCGCGGACGGGACGCTCCCAATATCCGCGGCACGATCTACGTCACGGCAGCGGGCCGTCTTCTTGCCCTCGCCGAAGTCGATCGTGGCGAAATCGTCCCCAAGCGCGTGTTCAACCTCGCCGGGCTGACGGGCAGCCGCGGCACAAAGAAAGGATGACCGATGTCGGTTACGGCCGGCCGCAAGGCCGAAGTGATCAAGACCTATGCCAAGAAGCCGGGGGACACCGGGTCGCCGGAAGTGCAGGTGGCGATCCTCTCCGAGCGCATCAACAATCTGACCGAGCATTTCAAGACCCACGTCAAGGACAATCATTCCCGCCGTGGCTTGCTCAAGCTCGTCGGTCAGCGCCGCACTCTGCTCGATTACCTGCGGCGCACCAACGAGAAAAGCTACAAGGACCTGATCGAAAAACTCGGCATCCGCCGGTAGTTCGTGTCGCGCAGCCAAGACGCTGCGCGTATTCGTAGCGAATGGGTTTTGCATTCGCATTTTCAGCCGGGCGGCGATCCGCGCCGCCGGCAACAAAGCGGAGGCGGCAGAGGGCCGCGTTCCGCGACAAAGGCAAGGCTCGAAACGCCATGGCAGGATCGCCAGACGCTGTTCGTAACCGTTATTCGCGGGTGACGCGCAGCCTCTCGCCGTCTTGCTCATGGCTTTCGGGGAATGCCGAGAACCGTGAGAGAAAGAAAAGATGTTCGATATTCATCGCGTTGAACTCGATTGGGGCGGCCGCAAGCTAACCCTGGAAACCGGCCGTATGGCGCGTCAGGCCGACGGCGCCGTGCTCGCCACCTATGGTGAGACCACCGTGCTCGCCGCCGTCGTGGCGGCAAAGCAGCCCAAGGAAGGCATCGATTTCCTTCCGCTCACCGTCAACTATACGGAAAAATACTATGCGGCCGGACGTATTCCCGGCGGCTACTTCAAGCGCGAGCGCGGTCCGACCGAAAAGGACACGTTGACGTCGCGGCTCATCGACCGCCCTATCCGTCCGCTGTTCGCCGAAGGCTGGCGCTGCGACACGCAGGTGACCGTCACCGTGCTGTCGCACGACCTGGAAAACGATCCCGACATCGTGGCAATGGTCGCCTCCTCGGCGGCGCTGACGCTGTCGGGCGCGCCGTTCATGGGGCCGATCGGCGCCGCGCGCGTCGGCTTCATCAACAATGAATATGTGCTCAATCCGGCGCTCGATGAGATGCCGGAAACCCAGCTCGACCTCGTTGTCGCCGGCACCACCGATGCCGTGATGATGGTGGAATCGGAAGCCAAGGAGTTGTCCGAGGTTGTCATGCTCGGCGCCGTGATGTTCGGCCACCGGCATTTCCAGCCTGTGATCGAGGCCATCATCAAGCTCGCCGAAAAAGCGGCGAAAGAACCCCGCGAACTCGCCGTTCCGGACCACAAGTCGCTGGAAAAGGAAATCCTCGGACTCGCCGAGAAAGACCTGCGCGCCGCCTACTCGATCGTCAAGAAGCAGGATCGCCAGGACGCCGTTGCCGCCGTTAAGGAAAAGGTCATGGCGCATTTCTTCCCGGAAGGCAGCGAACCGACCTACGACAAGCAGGCCGTCGCCGGCGTATTCAAGGAGCTCGAAGCCAAGATCGTGCGCTGGAACATCCTCGACACCGGCAAGCGCATCGACGGTCGCGACGTCAAGACCGTGCGCCAGATTGAAGCGCAGGTCGGCGTGTTGCCGCGCACCCACGGCTCGGCGCTGTTCACCCGCGGCGAGACGCAGGCGCTGGTGGTAGCCACGCTCGGCACTTCGGAAGACGAGCAGTTCATCGATGCGCTGCAAGGCACGTACAAGGAGACGTTCCTGCTGCACTATAACTTCCCGCCCTACTCGGTCGGCGAAACCGGGCGCATGGGGGCACCCGGCCGCCGCGAGATCGGCCACGGCAAGCTCGCTTGGCGCGCGATCCACCCGATGCTGCCGAAGCCGGATGAGTTTCCTTACACGATCCGTCTCGTCTCCGAGATCACGGAGTCGAACGGCTCCTCGTCGATGGCCACCGTTTGCGGCTCGTCGCTGGCGCTGATGGATGCCGGCGTGCCGTTGAAGCGGCCGACCGCCGGCATCGCCATGGGCCTCATCCTTGAGGACAAGCGCTTCGCCGTGCTCTCCGACATCCTCGGCGACGAGGACCATCTCGGTGATATGGACTTCAAGGTCGCCGGCACCGAAAACGGCGTTACCTCGCTGCAGATGGACATCAAGATCGCCGGCATTACCGAAGAAATCATGAAGGTCGCGCTCGCCCAGGCGAAGGACGGCCGCATGCACATCCTCGGCGAGATGGCGAAGGCTCTCAACACGGCGCGCGCCGAGCTCGGCGAGCACGCGCCGCGCATCGAGTCGTTCAAGATCCCGACCGACAAGATCCGCGAAGTGATCGGCACCGGCGGCAAGGTGATCCGCGAGATCGTCGAGAAGACCGGCGCCAAGATCAACATCGAGGACGACGGCAGCGTCAAGGTTGCTTCCGCCAGCGGCGAGTCGATCAAGGCGGCGATCAACTGGATCAAGTCGATCGCCTCCGATCCGGAAGTCGGCCACATCTATGAGGGCACCGTGGTCAAGGTGATGGACTTCGGCGCCTTCGTGAACTTCTTCGGCGCCAAGGACGGGCTCGTGCACATCAGCCAGCTCGCCCCGCGCCGCGTCAACAAGGTCACCGACGTGGTCAAGGAGGGCGACAAGGTCAAGGTCAAGCTCCTCGGCGTGGACGAGCGCGGCAAGGTGCGCCTGTCGATGAAAGCGGTCGACCAGGCGACCGGCGAAGACATCGAGCACAAGGGCAAGGAGCCGGAGGCGGCGCAGGCCGCGGGCGGCGCCGCCGAATAAATTCGGGACGGCGGGAGCCAAAGGAGGGCGGCTTCGCGCCGCCCTTTTTATTTTTCGTGCCGTGCCTTCGCCGCGCCGAGCGCCTGTCGCACGACGCGGGCGAGCGCCTCGAAGTCCTTGCGCCGCGGCGAGGTGCGCCGCCAGGCGAGCCCGATGACGCGTCCGGGCTGCGGCTCGACAAAACGCAGGAGCCTGACGCGGTCGTCGCGCACTTCGGCGTCGGCGGCGACCTGCGGCACCAGGGTCACGCCGTAGCCGTTCGCCACCATCTGCATCACCGTCGCCAGCGAAGTCGCCCCGAGGGAAGCCGCGGCATTGCGGCGCGGGGCGCCGCAGAAGGCGAGCGCCTGGTCGCGCAGACAGTGCCCCTCCTCGAGCAGGATCAGCCGACCCTGATCGACATCCTCGACGCCGACGCGGCCGCGCAATTTTTCGGATGCCGGCACCGCCAGCAGGAACGCATCCTCAAACAGCGCCAGCGTTTCGAGATCGGCGCCCTCGACCGGCAGCGCCAGCATGATGACGTCGAGCGTGCCGCCGGCAAGTTCGTCGATAAGCATCTTGGTCTGCGTCTCGCGCACTTCCAGGCGCAGCGTCGGATAGGCCGCCTGCAGCCGCGGCAACAGCCGCGGCAGCACGTACGGCGCAAGCGTCGGGATGATGCCGAGGCGCAATTCGCCGCTCAGCACGTCGCGATGCCGGGCGAAATCGACGAGATCGCGCGTCGCGGCGAGGATTGCGTCCGCGCGCTGCGCCACGTCGAGCCCGGTGTCGGTGAGCGTAATCTCGCCCGGCCGCCGTTCGACGAGTGCGGCGCCAAGCTCGCTCTCGAGCTCGCGCAGTTGCATCGACAGCGCCGGCTGAGTGACCGCGCACTCCTCCGCCGCCCTGCCGAAATGCCGGGCGCGGGCGAGCGCGCTCAAATAACGCAACTGGCGCAGCGTGATCATGCCGATAAGATAAGTTTATCGGACTGCCCATTCAATACGATTAGACCTGATGGGCCGGCAGCGCGTAAAAGCGCCGCAGAGGTGCGCCACAAGTCGCGCCAACGCTGCCGCCCGACGGAGGAAAATCATGGACGCAAAGACCGACGACAAGAAAGCAGGCCAGTGCCCGATCGCTCACGGCCCAAGAAACCGCGACTGGTGGCCGGAGACGCTGGACATCAGCGTTTTGCACCAGCGTTCGCCGCTGTCCGACCCGATGGGCAAGGACTTCGACTACGCCAAGGAGTTCAAGAGCCTCGATCTCAAGGCGGTGGTCGCCGACCTGCGCAAGCTGATGACGACCTCGCAGGACTGGTGGCCGGCCGACTTCGGCCATTACGGTGGGCTGATGATCCGCATGGCCTGGCATTCAGCCGGCACCTATCGCATCACCGACGGCCGCGGCGGCGCCGGTGGCGGCCAGCAGCGCTTCGCGCCGCTCAATTCCTGGCCGGATAACGCCAACCTCGACAAGGCGCGCCGGCTGCTGTGGCCGATCAAGCAGAAATACGGCCGCAAGATTTCCTGGGCCGACCTTTACGTTCTCGCCGGCAACGTCGCGCTCGAATCGATGGGCTTCAAGACCTTCGGCTTCGCCGGCGGCCGCGTCGACGAATGGGAGCCGCAGGAGCTGTTCTGGGGTCCCGAAGGCACTTGGCTCGGCGACGAGCGCTATAGCGGCGAGCGCCAGCTCGCCGAGCCGCTCGGCGCGGTGCAGATGGGCCTCATCTACGTCAATCCGGAAGGGCCGAACGGCAAGCCGGATCCGGTCGCGGCGGCCAAAGACATCCGCGAAACCTTCTTCCGCATGGCGATGAACGACGAGGAAACCGTGGCGCTGATTGCCGGCGGCCACACCTTCGGCAAGACCCATGGCGCCGGCGATCCCTCGCTGCTCGGCCCGGCGCCGGAAGGCGGCGCGATCGAGGACCAGGGCCTCGGCTGGAAGAGCAAGCACGGCACCGGCGTCGGCGGCGACGCCATCACCGGCGGCCCGGAAGTCACCTGGTCGCAGACGCCGACCAAGTGGAGCAACCACTTCTTCGACAACCTGTTCAAGTACGAATGGGAGCTGGAGAAGAGCCCGGCCGGCGCGCAGCAGTGGAGGGCGAAAGGCGCACCGGCCGACGTCCCGGACGCGCATGACAAGTCGAAGAAGCATGTGCCGACCATGCTGACCACGGACCTGTCGCTCAAATTCGACCCGGCCTACGAGAAGATCTCGCGGCGCTTCTACGAACACCCGGATGAGTTCGCCGACGCCTTTGCCCGCGCCTGGTTCAAGCTCACCCACCGCGACATGGGTCCCCGCGCGCGCTACCTCGGCAAGCTGGTGCCGAAGGAAGAGCTGATCTGGCAGGACCCGATCCCGGCGGCAGGACGCACGATCAACGACAGCGACATCGCGGCGCTCAAGCGAAAAATCCTCGCCAGCGGCCTCACCGTGTCGCAACTGGTCTCGACCGCCTGGGCCTCCGCCTCGACCTTCCGCGGTTCCGACAAGCGCGGCGGCGCCAACGGCGCGCGCATTCGCTTGAGCCCGCAAAAGGACTGGGAGGTGAACAATCCGGCTGAGCTCGCCAAAGTGCTGAAGAAGCTCGAGGCGATCCAGCAGGCGTTCAACAAGGGCCGCAAGAAGGTCTCGCTCGCCGACCTGATCGTTCTCGGCGGCTGCGCCGCGGTCGAGAAGGCAGCCAAGGCCGCCGGCGTCAACGTCAAGGTGCCGTTCGCGCCGGGCCGCGCCGACGCCTCGCAAGAGCAGACCGATGTCCCCTCGTTTGCGCCGCTGGAGCCGCGCGCCGACGCCTTCCGCAACTACATCAGCAAGCGGCAGCAGTTCATGCTGCCGGAGGAGGCGATGATCGATCGCGCGCAACTTTTGACGCTGACCGGCCCGGAAATGACCGTGCTCATCGGCGGCCTGCGCGTCCTCGGCGCCAACTTTGGCGGTTCCAAACACGGCGTCTTCACCAAGAAGCCGGGGGCGTTGAGCAACGACTTTTTCCTCAACCTGCTCACCATGGACACGCAATGGGTGCCGACCTCCGACGGCGCCTATGAAGGCCGTGACCGCAAGACCAAGGACCTGAAGTGGACGGCCACCCGCGTCGACCTCATCTTCGGCTCGCACTCGCAACTGCGCGCCTTCGCCGAGGTCTACGCCTGCGCCGACGCGAAGGAGAAGTTCGTGAAGGACTTCGTGGCGGCGTGGGTGAAGGTGATGAACGCCGACCGCTTCGACCTGGCGGCGCAGAAGAAAGCGGCGTGAACGGCAAAACTATCGGACGATTCTCATCCGCTCATTTTCGCCAAAGCGGGAATCCAGTTCTTTGACAAAACCTGGGTCCCCGCTTCTGCGGGGACGAGCGGACTCATTTGTCGCCGCCGCCGTTGACCTCGCCGCCGGCTTCCTTCAGCGCGTCCGGCTGCGGCATGGCGATGACGTTGTAGCCTGAGTCGACGAAATGCACCTCGCCGGTGACGCCGGCCGACAGATCGGAGAGCAGGTAAAGCCCGGCGCCGCCCAGTTCCTCGAGCGTGACACCGCGGCCGAGCGGCGAATATTTCTGCTGGAAGGCGAACATGTAGCGCGCGTCGGTGATGCCGGCGCCGGCCAGCGTGCGGATCGGCCCTGCCGAGATGGCGTTGACGCGGATCTTCTGGTGGCCGAAGTCGACCGCGAGATAGCGCACCGAGGCTTCCAGCGCCGCCTTGGCGACGCCCATGACATTGTAGTTCGGCATAGCGCGTTCGCCGCCGTTATAGGTCAGCGTCACCATGGCGCCGCCGTTCTGCATCAGCGCAGCCGCGCGCTTCGCCGCCTCGGTGAAGGCGTAGCAGGAAATCACCATGGTCTTGATGAAGTTCTCGCGCGTCGAATCGGCGTAGCGGCCCTTCAGTTCGTCTTTGTTGGAGAAGGCGATGGCGTGCACCAGGAAATCCATCGCACCCCATTGCTTCTTGACCGCGGCGAACACCGCATCGACCGAGGCGATGTCCTCGACATCGCAGGGCAGCACGATCTTGGCGCCGACCGATTCGGCGAGCGGCTTGACGCGGCGGCCGAGCGCGTCGCCCTGATAGGTGAAGGCGAGCTGCGCGCCATGCCTTGCCAACATCTGCGCAATACCCCAGGCGATCGAGTGGTCGTTCGCCACTCCCATCACCAGCCCGCGTTTTCCGTCCATCAGCCCCGGCATTCGCTCACCACATTCATGCCATCGTCCGCGCAAGCGTACGATCCAGTAACCCGTGTATTCGCGCTAAGGCAAGTCCGTGGATACTGGATGCCCCGCGATCGCGGGGCATGACGGGCAAATCATGCATCCAGCCGCTTGAAAACCACCGACGCGTTGGTGCCGCCGAAGCCGAACGAATTCGACAGCACGGCGCCCAGCTTCACATTGTCCTTGCGCTCGCGCGCGATCGGCATGTCGGCGAAGGCCGGATCGAGGTTCTCGATATTGGCGCTTTCGCAGATGAAGCCGTTGTTCATCATCAGCAGCGAGTAGATCGCTTCCTGCGCGCCGGCGGCGCCGAGCGAGTGGCCGGTGAGCGACTTGGTCGCCGAGATCGGCGGGCACTTTGTGCCGAACACCTCGCGGATCGCCTCGATTTCCTTCAAGTCGCCGATCGGCGTCGATGTGGCGTGCGGGTTGATGTAGTCGATCGGCGCCTTCACCGTTTCCAGCGCGAGCCTCATGCAGCGCATCGCGCCCTCGCCCGAAGGCGCCACCATGTCGTGGCCGTCGGAGGTCGCGCCATAGCCGGCGACCTCGGCGTAGATCCTGGCGCCGCGCGCCTTGGCATGTTCGAGCTCTTCCAGCACGAGAACGCCGGCGCCGCCGGCGATGACGAACCCGTCGCGGTCCTTGTCGTAGGCGCGCGAGGCCGTCTGCGGCTTGTCGTTGTAGCCCGACGACATGGCGCCCATGGCGTCGAACAGATCGGACATCGTCCAGTTGAGCTCCTCCGAGCCGCCGGCGAACACCATGTCCTGCTTGCCCCATTGGATGAGTTCGCTCGCATTGCCGATGCAGTGATTGGAGGTCGCGCAGGCCGACGAGATCGAATAATTGACGCCCTTGATCTTGAACCAGGTGGCAAGCGTGGCGGAAGCGGTTGACGACATTGCCTTGGGCACGGCAAACGGACCGATGCGCTTGGGGCTGCCCTTCTCGCGGGTGATGTCGGCGGCTTCGACGATGGTCGCCGTCGACGGCCCGCCCGAGCCCATGACGATGCCGGTGCGCGGATTGGAGATGTCTTTCTCCTCGACCCCGGAATCGCGGATCGCCTGCTCCATGGCGACGTGATTCCACGCCGCGCCCTGGCCGAGAAAGCGCATGGCGCGGCGATCGACCGAGCCCGCCGGATCGAGCGTCGGCATGCCCTGCACCTGGCACTTGAAGCCGCGCTTCTCGAATTCGTCGGCGTGGCTGATGCCGGACTTGGCCTCGTGCAGGCTCGCCAGCACTTCCTGGGTGTTATTGCCGATGGACGAGACGATGCCCATCCCGGTCACGACGACTCGCCTCATGGCCGCCTTACCTCGCCAAACGCCCGGATTGAATGTGCCCTAGAGATGGGCTCCAGCCGCCAACCATGCAACAGCGAAAGTTCCGGCTCAAGCGCCGGTCGCCGGCATCGCCTGGTCCTGCTTGAACAGCCCGACTTTGAGGTCAAATGCCTTGTAGATGACGCTGCCGTCGGCCGAGAGCCAGCCATCGGCGATGCCGAGCACCAGCTTGGAGCGCATTACACGCTTGAAATCGATGCCGTAGATGACCTTCTTCACGGTGGGCAGCACCTGGCCAGTAAACTTGAGTTCGCCCAGGCCCAAGGCGCGGCCGCGGCCCGGCCCACCGAGCCAGCCGAGGAAGAAACCGACCAACTGCCACAACGCATCGAGGCCAAGGCAGCCCGGCATTACCGGGTCGCCCTTGAAGTGGCAAAGGAAGAACCAGAGGTCGGGCTTCACGTCGAGTTCGGCGCGCACCATGCCCTTGCCATACTCGCCGCCTTCTTCCGAAATCTCGGTGATGCGATCGAACATCAGCATCGGCGGCAGCGGCAATTGGGCGTTACCCGCGCCGAACAGTTCGCCGCGCCCGCAAGCGAGCAGGTCTTCGTAATCGAAGCTGTGCCGACGATGATCCGTCACGCTTTCAGCCTTTATCTTTGTCTGAATATCCATCGCCATTTCCTAACATAGGCATGCCGACGGGCAAAGCCACGGCGACGCAACATGCGGTCGTCTTCCGCCAAAAAAAGCCGCCAGTAGGGGCTTAATCCCGCTTTTGCGAGGGAGTTGCATGAGGCAGGGGCATTGCGTATATGTTTCAAACGCCGCGGTTTTTGATGGTTTTCAACGAGCAAACGGTCGTGCATTCATAATGGTGTTCCCCTCCAGACCCGCAACCGTAGCGACGCGCCGCGAAGACATGACCGGCTGTCCCTGGCATGACGTCAAGACGATGCTGCGTCAGGTCGGCTTGCGCCCGACACGCCAGCGTATGGCTTTGGGCTGGCTGCTGTTCGGCAAGGGCGATCGCCACCTGAGCGCCGAGGGCCTGTACGAAGAGGCGACGCGCGCCAAGGTTCCGGTTTCGCTGGCGACGATCTACAACACGTTGCACCAGTTCACCGAGGCGGGCCTCCTGCGCCAGGTGGCCGTCGATGGTTCCAAGGCCTACTTCGACACCAACACCACCGCCCATCATCACTTCTTTGTCGAGGGTGCGGACGAGGTGCTCGACATCCCCAGCGCCGACGTGATCGTGGGCCAGACCCCGGCGCCGCCGGAGGGGTACGAGATCACTCGCGTCGATGTCGTGGTGCGGCTGCGCAAGAAGAGCTAACCCGCGGCTTTCTGGTCGCGTGTCATGGCCGGGCTCGTCCCGGCCATTTCGATTATAGACGCGCTGCGCTCCTAAGCGAGGTCACCGGGACAAGCCCGGTGACGACAAGATTAATCCACCTTCTCGTTCGGGTAGGCGCCCCAGATACGGTCCTGCGCGATGAAGCCGTCGAAATTCTTGCCGGCGAACTCGCACCATTTGCCGTCGCATGACTTGATCTGACCGAGGACGCCGGCCTGCAGCCGCGCCACCGGCGCGGAGTTGACGTCGGCGCTCTCGTAGATCGGAACGAGATCTTCCTTCAGCTTCGGCACCACCACGCCGGTACGCCGGCCCGACAGCAACGAATGGTAGACCCAGCCCTCCGCGCCTTCCCAGTCGCGGATGCGCCGCCAGTTCTCGAACTCGGCGGTGATCTCTACCGGCATGCCAGCCTTGGTATAGACCCACCGCACGTCCTGGTCCTTATTGGGGCCGGAGCGCACGTTCACCCGATCGGATTTAAGGCTGACGAACCGCGGTACCGGCAGGCCGCTGACCGACCCCTTGGCGATGGCCGCATCGTTGGCGGCTTTGGCCGGCGGCGATGCGACCAAGGTGGGATGCAGCATTGAGATCGCGGCGGCAAGCAGCGTGGCATGACCGAGACGGCGGAATGCAGCGCGGAAGCTTTGTGTTGTCACGGCCATCTGGTAGGAAAAGACTGGAATTGGCGCCCGGCTCGTTGCATGAGCGCCGCAGTTTGGGCGAGCACGGTTAAAGAGGCCTGAATCAGAGCCGGGAAGCGCGGGAAAACGGAATGCCGAGGGGCAAAAAGCCGGTTGTCGTGGTCACGCGCAAACTGCCCGACGCAATCGAATTGCGCATGCGGGAACTGTTCGACGCCCGCTTCAATCCCGACGACAAGCCGATGACCCAGGCCCAGCTCGCGGAAGCCGTGAAAACCGCCGACGTGCTGGTGCCGACGGTGACCGACGAGATCGACGCTTCGGTGCTCTCGAAGGCTGGCGACCAGCTCAAGCTGATCGCCAATTTCGGCAACGGCGTCGACAATATCGACGTCGCCAGCGCCGTGCAGCGCGGCATTACCGTCACCAATACGCCGGGCGTGCTCACCGAGGATACCGCCGACATGACCATGGCGCTGATCCTTGCGGTGCCGCGGCGGCTCGCCGAGGGCTCAACCGTGCTCACCTCGGAGAAGGACTGGAACGGCTGGACCCCGACCTGGATGCTCGGCCACCGCATCTGGGGCAAGCGCCTCGGCATCATCGGCATGGGCCGCATAGGCCAGGCGGTCGCCCGCCGCGCCCGCGCCTTCGGCCTGCAGATCCACTACCACAACCGCCGCCGCGTCGCGCCGAAGATCGAAGAGGAACTCGACGCCACCTACTGGGAGAGCCTCGACCAGATGCTCGCCCGCATGGACATCGTCTCGGTGAACTGCCCGCACACGCCGGCGACCTATCACTTGCTCTCGGCGCGGCGGCTGAAGCTGCTGCGGCCCGAGGCTTATATCGTCAACACCTCGCGCGGCGAGGTGATCGACGAGAACGCGCTGGCGCGCCTGATCGAGCAGGGCGGGATCGCCGGCGCCGGGCTCGATGTGTTCGAGCACGAGCCGGCAGTCAATCCGAAGTTGGTCAAGCTCGCCAAGCAGGGCAAGGTCGTGCTGCTGCCGCACATGGGTTCGGCGACGCTCGAAGGCCGTGTCGATATGGGCGAGAAGGTGATCATCAACATCAAGACTTTCATGGACGGCCACCGCCCGCCCGACCGCGTGCTGCCGAGCATGTTGTGATCAGTATTTGCCAGACAAATCCTTGATCGTCGGCTTCTCGCCATTGAGTGGATTGTTCGGATCCCAAGCGTAGTTCAGCGTCTCGAAGCGCATCGAGCGCGCGTCGACCATGACCAGCCGCCCGACGAGGCCCTCGCCGAAGCCGACGACCTCGCGGATCACTTCCAGCGCCATCATCGAGCCGAGGATGCCCGGCAGCGCGCCGAGAATGCCGGCTTCGGCGCAGGCCGGCACCGTGCCGGGCGGCGGCGGCTCGGGGAACAGGCAACGATAGGTCGGATTGGGCCGCCCATCGTGCTGGTCGAAGGGGCGCAATGTCGTCAGCGCGCCGTCGAAGGTACTGAGCGCCGCAGTCACCAGCGGTTTCCTGGCAAAGTAGCAGGCATCGGAGACGAGGTAGCGCGTGGCGAAGTTATCGGAGCCGTCGGCGACGATGTCGTAGCGTGCGATCAGATCGAGCGCGTTCGCGGCGGTGAGCCGCACGGCGTGTATTTCAGCTTTCACGTTTGGATTGAGACCGGCGATCGCCGCGCCCGCGCGCTCCGCCTTCGGTTTGCCGATGTCGCTAGTATTAAAGATAACCTGCCGCTGCAGGTTCGACAGCGACACCTTGTCATCATCGACGACGCCGAGCGTGCCGAGGCCGGCCGCCGCAAGATAAAGCAGCACGGGTGCGCCCAAGCCGCCGGCGCCGATCACCAGCACGCGCGCGGCCTTCAGTTTGGCCTGGCCGGGACCGCCGACCTCATGCAACACGATGTGGCGGGCGTAACGCTCCAGTTCTTCGCGCTCGAGCATGACGTGTAACCGTATGACACCAAAGGTCTTTAGGCCAGCATTGGAAGCGGACCGCCGGCCGGCCGCGGCCTTGCCCGGCGGCCCTCATCCGCTAAGGTCGCCGCGCTATGGGTGAACCGGCGTTGATGCGTTGCGGAGCTTTGCTGCTGATCTTTGCTTTTGCCTGCGCCACGGTTGCGCGGGCGGACGATGCCTCGACGCCCGCTTATCCGTTGCCGGCGCAGGAGGGAAAACCCGCAGCCAAACGCACGGCAAAACCCGCGCCCGCCAAGCCCGCCGCGGCAAAAACGGCAACGCCCATCCCCAGACCCGAGCCGAAAATTGACAAGCCGGCCGCGGGCGTCGTCTCGCTCAAGCCGGAGGCGGCGAAACCGCCACTCGACGCCCTTGCAGCCATTCCCGCCGACGAGCGCGCGGCGATCCGATCCGCGCTGCTGTGGGCTGGCGACTATGCCGAGCCGATCGCCGGCGAAGACCCGATGCTGACCGCGATCAAGCACTTCCAGAAACGCTCCAAGGAAAAAGTCACTGGCGAACTCACGCCGGCCGAGCGCGCAAACCTCGTGGCCGCGGCCAAAGAGCATGAGCAGCAGTTCGGCTGGAGCGTGGTCGTCGATCCGGCGACCGGCGTGCGCCTCGGCCTGCCGATAAAGCTCGTACCCAATGCGCGCGATGCCGCGCACGGCACCCGCTGGTCGTCAGCGCACGGCGAAGTGCAGGTCGAGAGCTTTCGCATCAAAAACGCCGACCTCGCCGCGCTGTTCGAGCAGGAAAAGAAAGAGCCGCCGACGCGAAAGGTCGAATCGAGCGCCCTGCACCCCGACAGCTTCTACCTCAGCGGCATGCAGGGGCTGAAGGAATTCTCGGTGAGGGCGCAGCTGCGCGACAGCGAGGTGCGCGGCTATACCGTGCTCTTCGATCAGATGATGGAGGGCATCGTCGCGCCGGCTGTCGCTGCGATGGCGAGCGCCTTCGCACCGTTCCCCGAGCAGGGTGCGCCTTTCGCGCGGCTCGTCACGCCGGTCGAATACGGCACCGGGATCATCGTCGGCTCGACGGGCGAGATCGTCAGCGACCGTAAGCTCACGCAAGGCTGCCGGGTGATCGTCGTCAAGGGGCTCGGCGATGCCGAACGCGTCGCCGAGGATCCGGATAGCGGGCTGGTGCTGTTGCGCGTTTACGGCGCGCGGCGGATGCCGCCGCTTTATCTGCCGACCGCCGCCGCGAAAGCCGGCGACGTGAGCCTCGTCGGCATGGCCGCGCCCAAGGAGCAAGACGGCCACCAAACGTTGACCCAAATCAAGGCGCGGCTCGGCGGCGGCGGGGCCATCGAATTGCGCGATCCGGTGCCGCTTGCGGGCTTCTCCGGCGCCGCCGCGCTCGATCCGAGCGGCACGTTCCTCGGCATGATGGAGATGGGCAACGCGATGCTGGCGAGCATAGGCTCGGCAGCGCCTCCAGTGCGGCTCGTTCCGGCGCCGACGATCCGCGCCTTCCTCGAAGCGCGTGACGTGGCGCCTGCGCAAGCGCCGGGCGGCGACGCCAGAGCTTCGGTCGTGCGCGTGATCTGCGTGCGGAAATAGAGCACTGCGCAGCGAAACGTTCTCTTCTCCCCCATGAAAGACAGGGAGGTGAGCGCGTTGTTGCTCGAACCTACTTGTTCTTCCACTTCGCCGGACGCTTTTCGACAAAGGCTTTCATGCCTTCCTTCTGATCTTCGGTGGCGAACAGCGAGTGGAAGATGCGCCGCTCGAAGCGCAGGCCTTCGGCGAGCGAGGTCTCCTGCGAGGCGTTGACCGCCTCCTTGCCGGCGAGCACCGAGGGCAACGACATGCCGGCGATGGTTTCGGCAACCTTCATCGCCTCCTCCATCAAGCTTGCCGCCGGCACCACGCGGGCGACAAGACCCGAGCGCTCCGCCTCCGCCGCATCCATCATGCGGCCCGTGAGCACGAGGTCCATGGCCTTCGCCTTGCCGACCGCACGCGTCAACCGTTGCGTGCCGCCGATGCCGGGGATGACGCCAAGCTTGATTTCCGGCTGGCCGAATTTCGCCGTGTCGGCGGCGATCACGATGTCGCACATCATGGCAAGCTCGCAGCCGCCGCCGAGCGCGAAGCCTGAAACCGCGGCGACGATCGGCTTGCGCGCCCGTGCCGCGGCGTCCCAGTTGGCGGCAAAATTGCCGAGATAGGCGTCGATGAAGGTCTTGTCCGCCATTTCCTTGATGTCGGCGCCGGCGGCGAAGGCCTTCTCGTTGCCGGTGATGAGCATGCAGCCGATCGTGTCGTCGGCATCGAAAGCGCGGACCGCCTCGCCGAGCTCGCCCTTCAGCGCCGCGTTGAGTGCGTTGAGCGCCTGTGGCCGGTTGAGGCGGATAATGCCGACGCGGCCTTTGGTTTCGACGATGATGTTTTGATACGCCATGGCGCCCTCCCGATGAATCCTATTTCTGGCACGACGGACAATAGAACGTCGAGCGACCGTTCTGCACGATGCGCTTGACCTTGCCCTTGCAGCCGCCGCGGCACGGCTTGTCCTCCCGATCGTAAACCAGGAAATTGTGCTGAAAGTCGCCGAGCGAGCCGTCGGCGCGGCGGTGGTCGCGCAACGACGAGCCGCCGGCCGCGATTGCATCGTTGAGCACCGCCTTGATGGCGTCGACCAGTGCCGTCGCGCGCGCATTGGGCTTGCCGCCGCGGTCGGCAATCGTCGAGGCCATTCGCTTCGGCGACAGGCGCGCGCGAAACAGCGCCTCGCAGACATAGATATTGCCGAGGCCGGCGACGACGCGCTGATCGCTGAGCGCGGCCTTCAGCGAGGTCGTTTTGCCGGCGCAAGCGCGCGCCAGCATCGCCGCGTCGAATTCATTGCCCAGCGGCTCCGGCCCAAGCGCGCGCAGCAGTGGTTCGTGGTCGAGCTTTGCGCGCGGCACCAGTTTCATTGAGCCGAAGCGGCGCGGATCGTTGAAGGTCACGGTCTTGCCGTTCGCCATATGGAAAATGACGTGATCGTGCGACCTGATCTTCGACTTCTCGTGATAGTAGCGGCCCGGCTGCGCGTCCTTGCCAATACGGAACGAGCCGGACATGCCGAGATGCATCAGCAGCACGTCACCGGAGGACAAGTCCGCCAGCAGGTATTTCGCCCGCCGCCCCAGTCCTTCGACCGTCTTGCCGGTGACGCGTTTCTCGAAGTCCTTCGCGAGCGGCCAGCGCAACCGGCGGTCGCGCACCTCGACCTTGGCGACACGCGCGCCTTCCATGGCCGGCGCGAGGCCCCGGCGCACGGTCTCGACCTCAGGCAATTCCGGCATCTTAACGCTCCCGCGGCCACACATAGCGCCCCGCGGCGGCCCGCGCTATGGTCCTGCCCGCAAAGGATTATTCATGGCCGACGACGCGCATTTCGGCGAGCAGACGGTGCCGCTGGCAGACAAGCAGAGCATGGTCGACGGCGTGTTCCGCTCGGTGGCGCGGCGCTACGACCTGATGAACGACCTGATGTCGGCCGGCATCCATCGCGCCTGGAAGAATGCCATGGTCGGCGCGGTGAACCCTCCCAAAAGCGAGCGGCCATTCGCCGTGCTCGACGTCGCCGGCGGCACCGGCGACATTGCCTTCAAGATCGCGGCAGCCGGCGGGCCGGGAACACGGGTGACGGCCTGCGACATCAATGCCGATATGCTCGCGGTCGGCCGCGAGCGCGCATACGAAAATGGCCTCGACAATGTCGGCTTCGAAGAGGGCAATGCCGAGGACCTGCCCTATGCCGACCGCAGTTTCGATTGCCTGACCATCGCCTTCGGTATCCGCAACGTGCCGCGCATCGAGCGGGCGCTTGGCGAATTTTACCGCGTGCTGAAGATCGGCGGCCATTTGCTGTGTCTTGAATTTTCCTCCGTCGACGTGCCCGGCTTCGACAAGCTCTACGATCTTTACTCCTTTCAGATCATTCCCCGTGTCGGCCAGGCAGTGACCGGGGACCGCGACGCCTATCAGTATCTCGTCGAATCGATCCGCAGGTTTCCCAAGCCGGACGCTTTCAAGCGCATGATCGAGGCGGCCGGCTTCCGCCGCGTCAGCGTGACGCCGATGACTGGCGGCATCGTGGCGCTGCATTCGGGCTGGCGTTTGTGATCGGCGGTTTTACCCACCTCATCCGTCTCGGACGCGCTGGTTTCGTCTTCGCGCGGGAGGACGTGTTTTCGCTGATCGATCCGCGGGCGTTGCCGTTACCGGCGCGCACGGCAGTCGCGCTGGCGCGGCTCATCGCCCGCCCGGGCGCTAAGAGCGGCGAGAATCGCCTTGCCGCGGCGCTGACGCGGCTTGGGCCGACCTACGTCAAGCTCGGCCAGTTTCTCGCCACTCGGCCCGATGTTGTCGGCACCGCGATCGCCAGTGACCTCGAGAGCCTGCAGGACAAGATGGCGCCGTTTCCGCAGGCCGAGGCCGAAGCAAGCGTCGCCGCCGCGCTGGGCAGGCCGCTCGGGCAGATTTACGCGAATTTCGGCCCGGCAGTCGCTGCTGCATCCATCGCACAGGTGCATCATGCCGAGGTTGACGAGCGCGGCGCGCGCAAGCCGGTCGCGGTGAAGGTGCTGCGCCCCGGAATCGAGCGCCGCTTCAGGGCCGATCTTGATGCTTTTTTCTACGCCGCGCGCAAGGCGGAAGCCTTCTCGCTCGAAGCGCAGCGCCTGCGGCTTATCGAAGTGGTGGCGACGCTCGCTCGCTCGGTGGCGATCGAAATGGATTTCCGCCTGGAAGCCGCGGCGCTGTCGGAAATGGCGGAGAACACGCGCGAAGACAAAGGTTTCCGCGTGCCGGCGATCGACTGGGACCGCACCGCACGCGAAGTGCTTACGCTTGAATGGATTTCCGGCACGCCGCTCTCCGATCATGCCGCGCTTGCCGCCAAAGGCTTCGACCTGCCGGCACTCGGCCGCGCCGTGATCCAGAACTTCCTGCGCCATGCGCTGCGCGACGGTTTCTTCCACGCCGACATGCATCCGGGCAACCTGTTCGTCGACGATGAGGGCCAGCTGGTCGCGGTGGACTTCGGCATCATGGGCCGGCTCGGGCCCAAGGAGCGGCGCTTCCTCGCCGAGATCCTCTTCGGCTTCATCACCCGCGACTATCAGCGCACCGCGCAGGTGCATTTCGACGCCGGCTACGTGCCGCGGCATCATTCGGTGGAAAGCTTCGCACAGGCGATCCGCGCCATCGGCGAGCCGATCCACAACCGCACCGCCGAAGACATTTCCATGGCCAAGCTGCTGACGTTGCTGTTCGAGGTCACCGGTCTGTTCGACATGCGCACGCGGCCCGAACTCTTGCTCTTGCAGAAGACCATGGTAGTGGTCGAAGGCGTTGCCCGCTCGCTCGATCCCAAGCTCGACATGTGGAAGACCGCCGATCCGGTGGTGCGCGAATGGATCGAGCGCAACCTGGGGCCGATCGGCAAACTGGAGAGCGCCGTCGAAAGCGCCGGCGAGGTCGGCCGTTTTGCGACGCAAGTGCCGTCGCTGCTCACGCGCGGCGCCGAGCTCGTCGATCAGCTCGATACGATCACCCGCGACGGCCTGGTGCTGGCGCCGGAGACCGTCGCCGCCATCGCCACGGCCGAGGCGCGGCGCGGGCGCTGGCTTACCGCGGGGGTTTGGGCGGTTGTTATCCTATTGATTATAGTAGTTATTTATATAATGTGATTGCATTGATTGCACTGCTATCAGACTATTGGCATGATGGCTTATGGCCAGCATCACCATCCGCCAACTCGATGAGGCGCTGAAAAAGAAGTTGCGCGTGCGCGCGGCGAAGAGCGGCCGCTCGGTCGAGGACGAGGTGCGCACCATTCTGCGTGAGGCGGCGGAGGAGAGCGGGCGCGAAGCACCCGAAAGCGTCGAGTCGCCGGCGCGGGCGGGCGCACCTTCGCGGCGCAATGCGCAGCAACCTGCCGCCGGGGTCAAGCGGGTATTGCTGATCGTCGGCGGTGGCATCGCCGCCTACAAGGCGCTCGACCTCGTTCGCCGCCTCAAGGAGCGCGGCTTTGCGGTGCGCGGCATCTTGACCAAGGCGGCGGAGCATTTCGTCACGCCGCTATCGGCCGGCGCCATCCTCGGCGAGCGCGCCTTCACCGACCTGTTCGATCAGGCGAACGAGTTCGACGTCGGACATATTCGCCTGGCGCGCGAAACCGACCTAATTGTCGTCGCGCCGGCAACCGCCGACTTGATGGCGAAGATGGCGGGCGGCCATGCCGATGATCTTGCCACCACGGTGTTGCTGGCAACGAAAGCGAAAATTCTGCTGGCGCCGGCGATGAACCCGGCCATGTGGGCGGCGCAAGCGACACAGCGCAACGTCGCACAGCTCATCGCCGACGGCGCTCTCCTCGTCGGCCCCAACGAAGGCGAGATGGCGGAGGCAAACGAGCGCGGCCTTGGCCGCATGGCCGAGCCTTTGGAAATTGCAGCCGCGGTCGAAAAGCAATTTGCATCGACGCGCGCGCTAACCGGCAAGCGCGTGCTGGTCACCTCCGGTCCGACGCACGAGCCCATCGATCCGGTGCGCTATATCGCCAACCGGTCCTCCGGCAAGCAGGGCCACGCCATCGCCGCCGCCGCCGCCGCCGCCGCCGCCGAGGTGACGCTTGTCAGCGGACCGGTGAATGTGCCCGACCCGCCGGGCGTCACCGTCATTCACGTCGAAACCGCGCGGGAGATGCTCGCCGCCGTCGACAAGGCGTTGCCGACCGATGTCGCCATCTTCGCCGCCGCGGTCGCCGATTGGCGCGTCGCAACTGCCTCAACGCAGAAGCTCAAGAAAGTCGCCGGCCGAGCGACACCGGAACTGGCTCTGGCGGAAAATCCCGACATCCTTGCCACCATCGCCCACCGCAGATCGCAGCGGCCGAAGCTGGTCATCGGGTTTGCCGCGGAGACCGAGAACATCACCGCCAATGCGCGCGAGAAGCTCAAACGCAAGGGTTGCGACTGGATTCTCGCCAATGACGTGTCGCCGGCGAGCGGCATCATGGGCGGCGACACGAACACCATCGAGCTGGTCACTGCCGGCGGCGTCGAGCAATGGCCGCCGCAGTCGAAGGAGGACGTGGCGAGAATGCTGGTTGCCCGCATTGCCACGGTCTTTGCGAAATAAACGCCCAACACAGCGAGATAACCACAGGGGATTGTGCCGCAGGCCTTCCGCATTTCCTATTGGCGACGTTAGGCTGCGAACCGGTCAGCGACAGGGGCGCTGGGTTCGCATGGCGGCACGCCCACAGTTGAGAAAAGAATTCGACGACGCATCGGTCACGGTGCGTGTCATGCGCCTGCCGCACGGCGAGGGCCTGCCGCTGCCGTCCTATCAGAGCGCGCACGCCGCCGGCCTCGATCTCCTCGCCGCCGTCGCGGCCGAGGCGCCGCTCACGCTGGCGCCGGGGGCCCGTGTGCTGGTGCCGACCGGCATCGCCGTCGCCCTGCCGGCAGGCACCGAGGCGCAGGTGCGGCCGCGCTCCGGTCTTGCGGTCAAGCACGGCCTCACGGTGCTGAACGCGCCGGGCACCATCGATGCCGACTATCGCGGCGAGATCCAGGTGCTGCTCGTCAATCTCGGCGCCGAGCCGGTCACCATCTCCCGCGGCATGCGCATTGCGCAGCTCGTTATCTCCGCGGTCGCGCGCGCCCGACTGCACGAGGTCGCCTCCCTCGACGCCACTCCGCGAGGCACCGGCGGATTCGGCTCAACTGGGCATTGACAGGGGAAATTCTGCCTTTCCCGCTAGACGGATGGGCGACTGTAGCCTATTACCGCAATCGTTGACTCGGACTGAATCCCACCCATGGCGATGGTCTCCCGCAAGGGCGTGCTTGCTATTGCCGCGGTCGTCGACGTGGCGCTCCATGCCCGTGACCGGCCAGTTTCCGCACGCACCCTGGCGGCGCATCACAGACTGCCGCCAAGGCACCTCGAACCGGTCCTGCAGGCGCTAGTGCGCCACGGCATTCTCAAAGGTATCCGCGGACCGCACGGCGGCTACGCGCTCGGCCGCGAGCGCAAGCGCATCAGCGCCGAAGACATCGTGCGGGCGGCAAACCTCGACGACCAAACCGACCCGCCGCTGCCCGCGTCGGCCTTGCTCAATGACGTGCTGCGGCCGGCGCTGGCCGAGGCCGAACGCGCCTTCGCCAGCGCGCTTGCCCGCATCAGCATCGACGACATTGCCCGCCGCGCCGAGGCGCTGAAGTAGCCGTTCACGGTCTGGACTCTTTCGGCTCGACTCCTCGGGAGAGTAAAGTCCTTTTTGATTCGCGGGCGGCGTGGCGGACGCCTCCTCGCATTCTGGGGCAGAGACGTAATGCCGGAGACGATCCGGACGGCGAACGAGAGGCTGCGTTCGCGGCGGGGCGGCGTCCCCGCTATTGCCGTTGCATTTATCGCCCTTTCCACGAACCGCGCGGCCGCCTTCGATCTTTTTGGCGCGCTGCCTAATCTCAACCGCCAGGACGTCGCCGGGCTGACCTTCACCATCGGCCTGCTGTGCTTTGCCGTGCTTGCCACCGTTGTGCTGCTGCGTACGCGCAGAAGCGCCGAACGCATCGAAAGCGCCATGCGCGACCAGGCAATCGCGCTCAACGCCGAGATCGACCGGCTGAAAGCATTGCTGCTGTCCGAACCGCAAGTACTGGTGGCGTGGACCACGGCCGCCGAGCCCGCCGATATATTCGGCGACACCACCCTCGTCGTCGCCGGCGGCATGAAAGAGCGCGTGCTCGCCTTCGGCATGTGGCTCGACCCGACCGCGGCGCAGCGCATGCAGGATTCGGTCGAGGCGCTGCGCAACGAGGGCCGTGGCTTCGTCATGACGCTGACAACGCTCGGCGGCCGGCCGATCGAGGCGCAAGGGCGCGCTATCGGCGACCGCGCCGTGCTGCGGTTGCGCGACATCGGCGGCGTCGAGCGCGACCTCATGGATCTCGCCGTACGGCATGACGCACTGCTCGCCGAGGTCGCCACCATGCGCGCGCTGCTCGATTCGCTGCCGGCCCCGGTGTGGGCGCGCGACGACGGCGGTCGGCTGACCTTCGTCAACGCCGAATACGCCCGCGCTGTCGAAGCCGCCGGTGCGGCCGACGCCGTCGCGCGCCAGCTTGAGCTGCTTGACCGCGCTGCGCGCGAGGAGCTGGCGCAGGCGCGCAGCGCCGGCGGCCGCTACGCCGGGCACCTGCCGGCGATTGTCGCCGGCGCGCGTCGTCTCTTTGACGTCATCGACGCGCCGAGCGGCGGCGGCCGTGCCGGCATCGCCATCGACCGCACCGAGGTCGAGACCATGCGCGCCGGGCTTGCGCGCCTCGTCGAGGCCCACCGCCGCGTGCTCGACCGATTGGCGACCGGTGTCGCCATCTTCAACGCCGAGGGGAAACTCACTTTCTACAACGCCGCCTATCGCTCGCTGTTCGAGCTCGATGCCGGCTTCCTCGACCAGAATCCGAGCGACAGCGCGGTGCTGGAGCGGCTGCGCAGCGAGGATAAGCTGCCGGAGGAGCAGGACTTCCGTCAGTGGAAGGCTCATTTGTATGAGGCCTATCGCGCGGTCGAGGCGAAGGAGCACCTCTGGCATCTGCCGGACGGCCGCACCTTGCGTGTCGTGACCACGCCGAATCCGGAGGGCGGCGTCACCTATCTCTACGACGATGTCACCGAGCGGCTCGACATGCACCGGCGCTACGACGCGCTGATCAAGGTGCAGAGCGAAACGCTCGACCACCTGACCGAAGCGGTCGCGGTATTTGCCAGCGACGGCCGCATGCGCCTCCACAATCCGGCCTTCGCGCGCATGTGGAAATTGCAGCCGGAGGCGCTCAACGAGCGTCCGCATGTCGAGGCGGTGACGGCCTGGTGCCAGGCGCTGCACGACGACAATGCGGTTTGGCGGAACCTGCGCGCCGCCGTCACCGCGATCGACAACCGCGAGCCGGTCGCGGCGCGCATCGAACGGCGCGACGGCATGGTGATCGACCTTGCCACGATGCCGTTGCCCGATGGCGCCACGCTGGTGACGTTCCAGGACGTGACCGCGGCGGTCAATGTCGAGCGCGTCCTGCGCGAGCGCAACGAGGCGCTGGAAGAAGCCGACCAGATGAAAATCGAATTCGTTCATCACGTGAGCTACGAATTGCGCTCGCCGCTCACCAACATCATCGGCTTTGCGCATTTCCTCGGCGATCCGGCGTTCGGGCCGCTTAACGAGAAGCAGCGCGAATATCTCGGCTACATCACCGCTTCGACTAACGCGCTGCTGGCGCTCATCAACAACATCCTCGATCTCGCCACCATCGACGCCGGCGCCATGACCTTGAGCCTCGGTCCGGTCGACATCCGCGCCAGCGTCGAGGCGGCAGCCGAAGGCGTGCAGGATCGCCTCGCCAAAGACAATCTCCGGCTCGACATCCACGTGCCGGTCGCGATCGGCAGCTTCACCGCCGACGAGCGGCGGCTGCGGCAAATCCTGTTCAATCTGTTGTCCAACGCAGTCGGTTTCTCGCCGCCCAACGGCACGGTGACCCTGGCCGCCGAGCGGCGGTCGGACGCCGTGGTTTTCACGGTCAGCGATGAGGGCCCGGGCATCCCCTCAGAAGAACGGGATACCGTGTTCGGCCTGTTCGAAACCGACTCGCGCGGCTCGCAGCATCGGGGCCCAGGGCTCGGCCTCTCGCTGGTTCGCTCTTTCGTCGAACTCCATGGCGGAACTGTCACAATCGATTCAGCCCTCGGGCGAGGGACGACCGTGACCTGTGTGTTCCCGCTGACAAAAACAGCTGAGAAAACTGCGGCTTAGCCGCCGTCCGCTGCGCAATCAAAAAATTCAACGAACGGCCGCACTGTCATCCAACTGAAATACTAACAGTCTTTAGTGCGGCCGCGGCCTTGGGCGGCAACGCCTCGAAAGGCCCAATTCACAGCGGAGGTACTTCATGCGCGCGCACCTCGTTGCCGCCGTGGCGGCGGCAGCCGTCTCATTTGCAGCCACGAACGTTTACGCCGCCAACCTGACGGGGGCCGGCGGTACTGCCATTTATCCGGTTCTGTCCAAATGGGCGGCCCAATACGCCAAAGAAAACGGCGACACCGTCAACTATCAGGCGATCGGCTCCGGCGGCGGCATCAAGCAGATCGAGTCGAAGACCGTTCTGTTCGCCAATACCGACATGCCCCTCAAGCCTGAAGACGTAGCCTCGAACGGGCTCGTGCAGTTTCCCCAGGTGATCATCTCGATCACGCCGGTCGTGCACCTTGGCGGCGTCCAGCCCGGCGAACTCGTGCTCGACGGGCCAACGCTCGCCAACATCTATCTCGGCAACATCAAGGAGTGGGATGACGCCGCGATCAAGAAGCTCAACCCGAGCGTCAAGCTGCCGCACCAGGCGATCACCACCGTGCACCGCTCCGACGGATCGGGCACCACTTTCAACTTCACGAACTATCTCTCGAAGGTAAGCGCCGATTGGAAGAGCAAGGTCGGCGACGGCACTTCGGTCAACTGGCCGAACGGCGTCGGCGGCAAGGGAAACCCCGGCGTTGCCTCCTACGTGCAGCAGGTCGACGGCGCCATCGGGTACGTCGAGTACGCTTACGTCATCGAAAACAAGATGACCTACACCAAGATGGTCAACAAGGCGGGCAAGACGCTGGCTCCGACCATGGACGCCTTCCAGGCGGCGGCCGGCAACGCCGACTTCTCCAAGGTGAAGGATTTCTATCTGATCCTCACCGACCAGCCGGGCGACAAGAGCTGGCCGATCACAGCGGCAACCTACATGCTGCTACGCAAGGACAGCCCGCATGACCAGAACCAACTGGCGCTCAAATTCCTCGATTGGTGCCTGAAGAAAGGCCAGGAGCAGGCCAAGGCGCTCGATTATGTTCCGCTGCCGAACGATGTGATCAAGCAGATCGAGGACCACTGGGCCAAGGAGCTCGGCTGGAAGACCGCGCAGAATTAGCGCCCGTTCCTCCCGATAAAAGATCAAGAGGCCGGAGCAAAACTCCGGCCTCTTTATTTTAGGCAGGGAACTGCTGCTCCTTTTGCAGGGAACTGCTGCTCCGCGCAGCGCGGACAGCGCGTCACGTTCATGAAATTTTCGCAAGGTTCAACGTTTTGGCGGCATCGAGCGCGCGCGGCACTCGCGTGAGCGGGAACGGCATCCGGCTGCTCACGTTAGCCCAATGAACGGGCGACGCGGCCGCCTCATGCCGGCGGCCGGGAACATGAAACTCCAACGAGGAAATTTGCCATGCTCGGAAAAAAATCATTTCTGTTAGGCAGCGCGCCGCTGTTGTTGAGCGCGGCGCTGCTGGCGACGCCCGCTTTTGCCGCGGGCATGAACAACACCATGAACAGCACCAAAAGCAACGGCGCCACCATGGGCGCTGCGGCAACGAACGCTCCGAATAACCAGCAAGCCAGCAAAAAAGATGCGCGGGATCTGGTGAACAAGGCCGTGGCCGAAGTGAAAAAGATGGAGAAGGATCCGAAGCTGAAAGGCTTGATGGCCAAGGCCAAGGGCATCTACCTGGTGCCGGAATTCGGCCGCGGCGCGCTGATCGTCGGCGGCCGCGGCGGCGCCGGCGTGGTGCTCGCGCATGTCAACGGCAAGTGGACCGATCCCGCCTTCTATGACTTTGGCGCCATCAGCGTCGGGGCGCAGGCCGGCGCTTCCGGCGGCCAGGTTGCGTTCCTGCTCATGAACCAGAACGCGGTGGATGCCTTCAAGAGCGGCAACAAGGTCTCCCTCAACGCGGGCGCGGGCCTCTCGATCGTCACCTATTCGGCGAACGGTCAGGCCTCCTGGGGCAAGGGCGATATCGTGATGTGGTCGGATACGGCCGGCGCCTATGCGGGCGCGACCGTCAGCGTCACCGACCTCAACTGGTCCGATACCAACAACCAGGCCTATTACGGACGCAAGGTCGAGCCGTCTGCCATTCTGGCCGGTCGCGTAACAACGCCCGACGCGGCCAAGCTCAAAGAGGCTCTGCCGGGCTGATCACGATATTGAATTGAACGTTCCCGGGCCGGCGGCGTGACCGCCGGCCCGGTTTGCCGTGCTGGCCGTCGCCCGCCCCCGCCGCCTATAAGGTGCCCGCAGGGCGGATGATTCGATGTCTTCCTCAACGGACGTGTCGAGCTTCAGCGTGGCGCTCGCCGACGAAAAGGCGACGTATCGCCTGATGATGGACGTCGCCGCGCTCGTCGAGCCGGGCGACACCATTACGCTGTCGGGCGACCTTGGCGCCGGCAAGACAACGTTTGCCCGCGCCCTCATCCGTCATTTCGCCGGCGATGCGACCGTCGAGGTGCCGAGCCCGACCTTCACCTTGGTGCAATCTTACGAGCTGCCGCGCTTCACGCTGGTCCATGCCGATCTCTACCGGCTGTTGCGGCCGGCTGAGCTCGCCGAACTCGGCTTCGATGAACTCGTGGGACGCGTTCTGCTTGTCGAGTGGCCGGATCGCGCCGCCGGCCTGCTCCCCGCCGACCGGCTCGACATCGAGCTTACGCTTTCGCCGCAGCACGGCGAAACCTACCGCAATGCGCGCATCACCGGTTACGGGGCGATGGCCGCGCGCGCCGAGCGCATCGCCGCCATTCGCCGCTTCCTCGACGGCAACGGATTTGCCGGCGCGGATCGCCTGCGCATCCAGGGCGACGCTTCCACCCGCTCCTATGAGCGGCTCACGCGCGACGGCAAGACCTTCATCCTGATGAACTCGCCGCGGCGGCCGGACGGGCCGCCGATCCGCGACGGCAAACCGTACAGCGCCATCGCCCACCTGGCCGAGAGCGTGACGCCGTTCATCGCCATGGCCAAAGGTCTGCGCGAGCGCGGCTTCTCGGCTCCCGCGATCCTTGCCGCCGACCGCGAGGCTGGACTGATCGTCCTCGAGGACCTCGGCGACGAGCCTGTCGTCGCCGGCGATCCGCCGGCGCCGATCGAGGCGCGCTACGAGGTGGCGGTCGATGCGCTGGTGGCGCTGCACCGCATGCGCCTGCCGGAAACGCTGCCGGTCGCGCCTGGCGTCGAGCACCCGCTGCCGCGCTACGACATGGCGGCGCTGCTGATCGAAGCCGAGTTGCTGATCGATTGGTATGCCCCGCGGCTTGGCCGGCAGATCTCCAAAGCCATGCGCGAGACGTATCTCGCGCTTTGGCATGATGCCTTGCGCCCGGCGGTCGAGGGCCGTTCGACCTGGGTGCTGCGTGACTTTCATTCGCCCAATCTCTTGTGGCTCGCCGAGCGCAGCGGCATTGCCCGTGTCGGCTTGCTCGACTTCCAGGACGCGGTGCTCGGCTCGCCGGCCTATGACGTCGCCTCGCTGCTGCTCGACGCCCGCGTCGATGTGCCGGAAATGATGGAAATCGCCCTGTTGTCGCGTTACACGCGCGAGCGGCACGCCGCCGATCCCGGCTTCAATGCCCCGCTGTTTGCCCGCCTTTACGCAACCTTGGCCGCTCAGCGCTGCTCCAAGATTCTCGGCATTTTTGCCCGCCTCGATGCCCGCGACGGCAAGCCGCAATATTTGCGTCACATGCCGCGGGTATGGGGTTACCTGCAGCGTTCGCTGGCGCATCCGGCGCTGGTGCCGCTCGCCGCCTGGTATGCCATCAACGTGCCGGCGCTGAAGGCCTGAAACCCCGCGTGAGCGACACCGCCATGCAACCCCCGCCACGCCACGCCATGGTGCTCGCCGCCGGCCTCGGCACGCGCATGCGCCCGCTCACCAACAAGCGGCCGAAGGCACTGGTCGAAGTCGCCGGCAAAGCGCTGATCGATTACGGGCTCGACCGCCTCGCGGCGGTCGGCGTCGAGCGAGCCGTGGTCAACGTGCACCATTTCGCCGACCTGCTGCAGAAGCACCTTTCCGCGCGCAAGCGGCCGCAGATCGTCATCTCCGACGAACGTGGCGCGCTTCTTGGCACAGGTGGCGCGGTGGTCAAGGCGCTGCGGCAACTCGGCGACGCGCCGTTCTTCCATCTCAACGCCGACACGATCTGGATCGACGGAGTGAAACCCAATCTGGCGCGGCTCGCCGAAGCGTTCGACCCCGCAAAGATCGATGCGCTTTTGCTGCTCGCCCCGACCACCGGCTCGATCGGCTATGCCGGCCGCGGCGACTTCTTCATGGCGGCGGACGGGCGGCTGCGCGCGCGTGCCGAACGCGAACTGGCGCCCTTCGTTTTTGCCGGCGCGGCGATTCTCGCGCCGCCCTTGTTCAAGGATGCGCCGCAGGGCGAATTTTCGCTCACCGAACTGTTCGCGCGGGCCGCCCTTGCTGGCCGCCTTTACGGCGTGCGTCTCGAAGGACTTTGGATGCACGTCGGTACGCCGGACACCATCGCCGGCGCCGAAGCGGCGATGCGGAGCACAGGCTGAAACGATTGCATTGCACGTGAGTGCCGGCGTAAAGCGTGTATGATTCACGCCATGCCGGCGACCAAGCCCAAAATCTTCACCATTCTCGCCTCGGCGCGGTTCCTGCCGACGCTGGTCGATGCGCTGCTCGACGGCACACTGGTCCCCGGCTTTCCGGCAAGCAAAGACCCGCTCGAACTCGCGCAGGCGACGATTTACCTGCCGACGCGGCGCGCCGCGCGGCTCGCGCGCGACGTCTTTCTCGAGCACACTAGAACCGAAGCCGCCATCCTGCCGCGCATCCTCGCCATCGGCGACATCGACGAGGATGAGTTTGCCTTCGCCGACGCGGCCGCGTCTGAACTGGCGGCGGAGCTGCTCAACCTGCCGCCGGCGCTGAGCGGGCTCGAGCGGGCGATGCCGCTTGCCGCGCTGATTCTACGCTGGGCGCAGGCGATTGCACCGCGTGCCGACGGCGAAGCGCCGCTCGTCGCCACCAATCCGGCAACGGCTTTTGCGCTGGCGCAACAGCTCGCCCGGCTGATGGACGACATGACCATGCGTCAGGTGGATTGGAAGCGGCTGGACGATCTGGTGCCGGCGGAGTTCGACAAATATTGGGAGGAGTCGCTCGGCTTCCTCAAATTCATTCGCGAGAAATGGCCGGACGTATTGCACGATCTCGGCCGCATGGAGCCGGCCGAGCGGCGCGACCTTCTCATCAAGGCCGAGGCCGCACGGCTGCAAAAGGCCAAAGGACCGGTCATCGCCGCAGGCTCGACCGGCTCGATCCCGGCGACGGCGGCGTTACTGGCGACCATTGCTAGCTTGCCGAACGGCGCGTTGGTACTGCCCGGGCTGGACACCGCGCTCGACGAGGCCACCTGGGCGGCGATCGCGGAAGATGGCGAAGCCGGGCATGCCCATCCGCAATATGCGATGGCCGGGCTGCTGCAGCGCATCGGCGTGTCGCGAGCGGATGTGAACGTACTTGGCGCGCCGGGCGCGCATGGCCGCGAGCGCCTCGTCTCCGAGGCGCTGCGCCCGGCGGCGGCGAGCGAGCAATGGAGCGCGCGGCTGCGGAAGCCGGATTTCGCCGCGCAAGCCGATGCGGCGATGAATAGCATCGCCGTCATCGAAGCCGCGAACGCCGAGGAAGAGGCGCTCGCCATCGCCGTTGCGCTGCGCGAAACGGCGGAAAATCCCGACAGGACCGCGGCGCTGGTGACGCCCGATGTCGCGCTCGGCCGCCGCGTGCTCGCGGCGCTAGCGCGCTGGAACGTGTCGGTCGATGATTCGCGCGGGCAAACGCTCGCCGATACGCCCGAGGGCGTGTTCGCCCGGCTCGCCGCCGAGGTCGCACTCGGCGGCGTCGCTCCGGTGCCGCTGCTCGCGCTGCTCAAGCACACGCCGGGCCGCTTCGACGAGAAGGGCGTCATGGCACTGGAGCGCGCCATCCTGCGCGGGCCACGGCCGAGCCACGGCACGGCAGGACTCGCGGCGGCATTGAAAACATTCGGCGTCGAGAGGCAAAAATTTTTCGCCAAACAGGGATCGTCGTTGCATCATTCCGATCCGCGCCTCAAGCTGCGCGACTTCGAGCTCGATGCCGCTGCCGCGCTCATCGACAAGTTGGCGGCGGCGCTGGCGCCGCTGGAAAGGCTGCCGCAAGGCATCAATGCGTTCGCGGCCATCGCGCGCCTGCACGCCGACGTCGTCACCGCACTCGGCGGCATGACCATCGCGCTTGCGGAAAGCTTCGGCAAAATCGACGCAGCCGGTGCGCCGCCGGTCACTCTTGCCGATTACCCCGAGCTGTTCCACGCCGCATTGGCTGAGAAAAAAATCTATCGACCGCTCACCGGGGCGCGCGTGCGCATCTACGGCCTCCTCGAGGCGCGGCTGCAGTCGGTCGATCGCCTGGTGCTCGGCGGCCTCGCCGAAGGCGTCTGGCCGCCGGAAACGCGCGGCGACCCGTGGTTGAGCCGGCCGATGCGGCGCGAGCTCGGCCTCGATCTGCCGGAGCGGCGCATCGGCCTCTCCGCCCACGATTTCGCCCAGGCGCTCGGCGCGCCCGAGGTCGTTTTAAGCCGCGCCGCCAAGCTCGGAGGCACCCCGACAGTCGCCTCGCGTTTCGTGCAGCGGCTGGCCGCGGTTGCCGGCGAAGACCGCTGGAAAGCCGCGCTTGCGCGTGGGGCGCGTTTCACCGCGCTTGCTCGCGCGCTTGACGATGTGGCGGCGCCGAAACCGGCCGAGCGGCCGGCGCCGAAGCCGCCGCTCGAAGCACGGCCGCGCCAGCTCAGCGTCACCGAAATCGAAGACCTGCTGCGCGACCCCTACACGATCTATGCCAAGCATGTGCTCAAGCTCGTGCCGCTCGACGCAATCGACGAGCCGCCGGGCGCCGCCGACCGCGGCACCGTCATCCATGAGGCCATCGGCGAATTCGGCAAGACCTACACCGACAAGCTTCCGGAACATCCGGCGCGCGTCTTGATCGACATCGGCGCCAGGCATTTCAAGCCGCTCGCCGAATATCCGGAAGCGCGCGCGTTCTGGTGGCCGCGTTTCATGCGTATCGCCGAGTGGCTCGCCGGCTTCGAAGCCAAGCGTCGCGCCGACTTAAGCAGTCTAAAGATCGAGATTAGCGGCAAAATTCCGATCCCCTTCGGCAGCGACACTTTCTTGCTCACGGTGCGCGCCGATCGCATCGAATGCCTCGCCGACGGCCGCTACGCCGTGGTCGACTACAAGACCGGAGCGCCGCCGAGCGATAAGCAGGTGCGCTCCGGCCTTGCGCCGCAGCTCACGCTGGAAGCGGCGATCCTGCGCAATGGCGGCTTCGACGGCATTGCGGGCGGTGGCTCGGTCAAAGAGCTGGTCTATGTGCGGCTGCGCGGCGGCGCCGAAGCGGGTGACGTGCACATCGTCGATCCGGACAAACGCAGCATCGACGATCATGCCGACCACGCGCTCGCGGAACTCACCAAAGTGCTGGCGCAGTTCGCCGATGCAACGAAGCCTTACTACTCGCTGCTGCATCCGATGTGGTCGACGCACTACGGCACCTACGACCACCTCGCCCGCGTCAAGGAATGGTCGCTCACCGGCGGCGTCAACGAAGAAGGACCGGGCCCGTGAAACGTATCATCCCGTCCTTCGTCACCGACCGGCAGACGATGGCCTCGAACCCGGACTATTCGGCCTGGGTGTCGGCTAATGCCGGTTCCGGCAAGACACATGTGCTGGCGCAGCGCGTGGTTCGCCTGCTGCTGTCCGGCGTCGATCCGGCGCGCATTCTCTGCATCACCTTCACCAAGGCCGCCGCCGCCAACATGGCGAACCGGGTGTTCGATGAACTGCGCCAATGGGCGGTGCTCGACGATCCCGCGCTCGATGCGGCGATGAAAAAGTCCGGGGTCAAGGCGATCGACGCGGCCCTGCGCTTGAGCGCGCGCCAGCTTTTTGCTCGCGCACTGGAGACGCCGGGCGGCCTCAAAGTGCAGACCATTCATGCTTTTTGCACTCAACTGCTGCAGCTCTTCCCCTTCGAGGCCAATGTGCCGGCGAGTTTCGAGGTACTCGACGAAGCCGCTGAGACGCAACTGCTCGGCAAGCTAACCATGCAGGTGCTGCTGGAAGCGGCCGAAGCGCCGCAGAGCGCGCTCGGCAAGGCGCTGGTGCAAGCGGTGCTCGCCGCCGCCGATACGACGTTTCAGGACATGGTGCGCGAGGCAATCGGCCAGCGCGACGCGCTGACGCGCTGGGTCGGCGAGGCAGGCGGCGTGGACGAGGCCATCGCGCAGCTCTCGCGCGCGCTTGGCGTTGAGCCGGACGAGACGGTCGAGCAGGTCGACGCGAAATTGTTTAATGCCAGCATCATTCCCGCGTCGGAATGGGCGGCGGTCGCTGTTGCGTTGGATGCGGGCTCTAAAACCGACAAAGAGCAGGCCGCACGGTTTGTGTCGCTGGCAAATCTCGACGGCAATGAACGGGTCGAGCGCTATCTCGACATCTTTTGCACCGGCGACCGGAAGAAATGCAGAGAGAATGTCGTCACCGCAAAAATCAAGAAGAGCAACGCCGATCTCAGCGCCCGCCTCGATCGAGAGCAGGCGCGCGTCTGGACGCTGCTGCAGAAGAAAAACGCCCTGCAGGCGCGCGACCGCAGCAGCGCGCTGTTCACCGTCGCCTATGCCGTCATCACCCGCCTGCGCGCCGAGAAAAACCGGCGCGGACTGCTCGACTACGACGACCTGATCGACAAGACGCTGGCGCTGCTCAAAAACGAGCGTGCCGCCTGGGTGCACTACAAGCTCGATCGCGGCATTCACCACGTGCTGATCGACGAGGCGCAGGACACAAGCCCCAAGCAATGGGAGATCGTCAAGTCGCTGGTCGGCGAATTCTTCGCCGGGATCGGCGCGCACGAGCGGACGCGCACCATCTTCGCCGTCGGCGACGAGAAGCAATCGATCTTTTCGTTCCAGGGCGCCGCGCCGCAGGAATTCGCCCTGTCGCGCCGCTATTTCGCGGAAATGCACAAGCGCGCGGAAATGCAGTTTGAGGAAACCGAGTTCAAGCATTCGCTGCGATCCGGTCCCAACGTCCTCGCCGCCGTCGACGCTGTCTTTTCCCGCATCGAGGCGTTTGCGGGCCTCGCAACGGACCCGGTCCCGCCCGTGCACGAGGCGTTGCCGGACAAAGCGCCGGGTTTGGTGGAAATCTGGGATCTCGAAACTTCCGAGACCTTTGAGAAAACCGAAGGCTGGCAGGCGCCATTTGACGTGCGCAACGTGTCGAGCGGCAACGCCAAGCTGGCGAAGCGCATCGCCGAAACGGTTGCCGCCTGGCGCGACCAGGGGCGGCAGGCAAAGGACGTGCTCATTCTGCTGCGCCGGCGCGGCGTGCTTTTCGAGGCCATCATCCGCGCGCTGAAAAACGCGAAGATTCCGGTCGCCGGCGCCGACCGGCTGTTGCTCGGCGAGCACATCGCGGTCATGGACCTGATGGTGCTCGCCGATGCTCTTCTCTTGCCGGACGACGATTTGGCGCTGGCGACGACGCTGAAAAGCCCGCTGTTCGGCCTCGATGACGGCGCATTATTTGCGCTTGCCGCCGGCCGCAAGGGGCGCCTCTACGACGCCTTCCTCGCGCAACGGCCGGAGCTTGCCGAAGCATTCGATGCGGTGCGCGAGCAGGCGCGCGACAAGTCGCCCTTTGCCTTCTATGCTTGGCTGCTCGGCGCGCAACAAGGCCGGCGCAAGTTCGTGTCGCGGCTCGGCCATGAGGCGAACGATGCGCTCGACGAATTCCTCAACCTTGCGCTCGATTATGAGCAGAATGAGACGCCGTCGTTGCAGGGCTTCATCGCCTGGCTGCGCGGGGCACAGACCGAAGTCAAGCGCGACATGGAGATGGAGCGCGACGAGGTGCGGGTGATGACCGTGCACGGCGCCAAGGGCCTCGAGGCGCCGATCGTCATCCTCGCCGACACCACCACTCCGCCGCAAGGCTTTCATCCGCCGCGGCTGTTGCCGCTGCCGGGCGCCAAGACGCCGGGTGCGGCGCAGCCGCTGATCTGGGCGGCGCGCAAGGATCTCGACGTTGGACCGATGGCCGCCGCGCGCGCGCAGGCGCTCAATGACGCCGGCAATGAATACCGTCGGCTGCTTTATGTGGCGATGACGCGCGCGGCGGAAAAACTCGTGGTCTGCGGCGCACAAGGTGAAAAAAAGATTCCGGACGGCTGCTGGTACGAGCTGACGCGTGATGCGCTGGAAGCCGAATGTTCGCGCGAGCCGGGCGATCTGCCCGCAACCGAAGTGTTGCGCTATCGCAAGACGACGCAAGGGCCGGAAAGGCAGCCGCCACAGGAGGACAAAAAGCCGCCGCCGGTCGAGGCGCCGCATTGGCTCAGGCGCGACGCGCCTGCCGCGCCGGACACACCGCGGATCGTGCGGCCATCGTCGGCGCAAGACGACGCGTTGAACCGTCCCGCCGCCGGCGCCGACCGCGCCGCGGCGCTGCTGCGCGGCACGCTGATGCATCGTCTGCTGCAATCGCTGCCCGACGTCGGCGCCGAACACCGCGCCGCCATCGCGCAAGCATTCATGAGCCGTGCCGGCAAAGACCTGCCGGAAGAGGATCGGCACAAGCTCGTCGCCCAAGCTCTCGATCTGCTCACGGCGCCGCGCTTCGCCGCTTTGTTTGGCCCCGGCAGCCGCGCCGAAGTGCCGATTGTCGGGCGGGTGACGCATGACGGGCAGAGCGTCCTCGTATCCGGTCAGGTCGACCGGCTGGCGATCACCGACAATGAGATCCTGATCGCGGACTACAAAACCAATCGCCCGGTGCCTCGAATCGCGCCGGCGAGCTATCGGGGACAACTGGCGCTTTATCGCGCCGTGCTCGGCAAACTCTACCCCGGGCGCGCGGTTCGCGCCGCGCTTATTTGGACGGAAGCTCCTGAATTCATGGAGCTTTCCGCAGCGGTCCTCGATGAGGCGCTGGCGCAGGTCACCTCCCGCGTGACGCTGCCTTGACGCTACGGGACCGCGTTCATAGGTTGGGATTCTGCAGATTCTGGCGCGGATTCGCGCTCCAATTCCAGACATGAGGTGTGACCATGGCCGTCGGCAAAGTGTCGGACGCAAGCTTCGAATCGGACGTTTTGAAATCGGCCGCGCCGGTGGTTGTCGATTTCTGGGCGGAATGGTGCGGGCCGTGCCGGATGATCGCCCCGGCGCTCGAGGAGATCGCCGGGCAGCTCGGCGACAAGGTCAAGATCGTCAAGCTCAACGTCGACGAGAACCCGAATACCGCGGCGAAGTACGGCATCATGTCGATCCCGACCCTGATGCTGTTCAAGAACGGCGAGATCGCCTCGCGTCAGGTCGGCGCCGCGCCGAAGCAGAAGCTGCAGCAGTGGATCAGCGGCGCGGTCTGACTTCGCTTATCACAGACTTTGCAAGTCGGCCGGCCCCAAGCCGGCCGTTTTGCGTTAATGGAACGCCATGAGTCTCGCGTTACGCCGTCCCTTCGCGCCGATGGAAGCGCTCTCCGTCGATCGCATCCCTGAGGGCAAGGGCTGGCAATACGAGCCGAAGTGGGACGGCTTCCGCTGCCTCGTCTTCCGCGATGGCGCGCGGGTGGAGCTGCAGTCGAAATCCGGGCAGCCGCTGACGCGATATTTCCCCGAGCTGGCCGCGGCGGCGGCGGCGTTGAAGGCGAAGCGCTTCGTGCTCGACGGCGAGATCGTGGTGCCGCGCGGCCGGGCATTTTCCTTCGATGATCTGTTGCAACGAATTCATCCGGCGCAAAGCCGCGTCAACAAACTCGCCAAGGAGACGCCGGCGCTGCTGATCGTGTTCGATTTGCTCGTTGACGATGACGGCGATGCGCTGACCAAACTGACGCTGCTCGAGCGCCGCAAGAAGCTCGAGACCTTCGCGCGCAAATTTCTGCGCAGCAAATCGATCCGCCTGTCGCCGGCGACGACGAAAATCGCCCACGCGCGGAAATGGCTGAAGCAGGTCGGCGCCACGCTTGACGGTATCATCGCCAAGCGCACCGACCTCGCCTACCAGAGCGGCAATCGCCATGGCATGCAGAAGATCAAGAATTTCCGCTCAGCGGACTGCGTGGTCGGCGGCTTTCGCTACAACGAAGGCACGAAGGTCGTCGGCTCGCTGCTGCTCGGCCTCTACGACGAGAACGGCTTGCTCGATCATGTCGGCTTCACCTCTTCGCTCAAGAACGACGAGAAAAAGGCGCTGACCGCGAAGCTGGAAAGGCTGGTCGCTGCGCCGGGCTTCACCGGTGACAAGCCGGGGGGCCCGAGCCGCTGGTCGACGAAGCGGTCCGCGGAATGGAAGCCGCTCAAGCCGAAGCTCGTCGTCGAAATCTGCTACGACCATTTCAGCGGCGGCCGCTTCCGCCACGGCACCCGACTGTTACGTTGGCGGCCGGACAAGGCGCCGCGCGCCTGCACCATCGATCAGGTCAAGGCGCAGAAATCCGCCGATCTGATGAAGCTCTTGAAATAGCTACACCGGCAGCGTGCCATTCTCGCGCAGCACCTCGCCGGCAAGATAGAGCGAGCCGGTGATGAGGATGCGCGGGGCGGGGTCGACGTCGAGCTTGCGCGCGGCGTCGAAAGCTTCCGCGAGATCGTCACGGCTCGTCGCCGCAAGGCCGATGCCGCGCGCGACGTCGGCGACGGCCTCGGCGCTCAGGCCCTTTTCCGCACCGGCGACGGGCACGGCGATGAGCCGGCGCGCAAGCCCGGTGAAATTGCGCAGGAAGCCTTCGCAATCCTTGCTCGCCAGCATGCCGACGATGAGCACCAGCGGCCGCGACACGCGCTCCTCGAGATCGGCAAGCGCCGCGGCGACGGCGCGGCCGCCGTCCGGATTGTGGCCGCCGTCGAGCCACACTTCGCTGCCCGCGGGCGCAAGCGATACGAGCGTGCCTTGGCTGAGCCGCTGCATCCGCGCCGGCCATTCGGCCTTGGTCAATCCGGCCTCGTAGGCCGCAGGCGCAATCTTCAGCGCCTTGATGGCGCGCAAGGCGGCGATCGCAAGCCCCGCATTCTCGAACTGATGGCGGCCGTAAAGCTTCGGCGCCGGCAGGTCGAGCAATCCGCTGTCATCCTGGTAAACGAGGCGGCCGCGCTCCTCGGTCGCGGTCCAGTCCTCACCGGCGATCTTGAGCGGCGCATTCAGCCGCGCCGCCTGCCGCTCGATCACCGCGAGGACGTCGCGCGGCTGCGCGGCGACGATCGCCGGGGCGCCGCGCTTGAGGATGCCGGCTTTCTCGGCGGCGATTTTCTCCAGACTGTCGCCGAGAAAATCGATGTGGTCGATGGAAATCGGCGTGATGACGGCGGCAAGCGGGTGTTCGATGACATTGGTGGCGTCGAGCCGACCGCCGAGGCCGACTTCCATGAGCAAAAGGTCGGCCGGATGGCGCGAAAACAAGAGCAGCGCCGCGGCGGTGGTGATCTCGAAGATAGTGATGTCGCTTGCGCCGTTGGCGCGCTCGCATTCCTCGAGCGCAGCGGAAAGCTCGTCATCGCTCACCAACTCGCCTTCGCCGGGCGCCGCGATGCGGAAGCGCTCGTTGAAGCGCACCAGGTGCGGCGAGGTATAGGCATGCACGCGCTTGCCGGCGGCTTCAAGAATCGCGCGCAGAAAGGCGACGGTCGAGCCCTTGCCGTTGGTGCCGGCGACGTGAATGACCGGCGGCAGCTTATCTTGCGGATTGCCCAACGCAGCAAGCAAGCGCTCGATGCGCTCGAGCGACAAATCGATGCGCTTGGGATGCAGTGCGGTAAGCCGCGCCAGGATGGAGTCGATGGAGCCCATAACTATTTTCTTGTCACCACCGGGCCGGCGCGCCGCGCCGTGACCCGGTGATCCCGGTATATGTGGCACAGCGGTGCCGACCTAAGCGAGATGGCCGGGACAAGCCCGACCATGACAGGCAAGAGAAGCTCACGCGGGCGCCGGAACCGGCAGTTGCTGCTGGCCACCCGCCGGCGCCCTGGTCAATAGCCGGCACAGTTCGGCGAGCGTCGCGCGCAGCTTGTGGCGGTGCACGACCATATCGATCATGCCGTGGTCACGCAGATATTCGGCGCGCTGGAAGCCTTCCGGCAGTTTCTCGCGGATAGTCTGCTCGATGACGCGCGGCCCGGCAAAGCCGACGAGCGCGCCGGGTTCGGCGATCTGCACGTCGCCAAGCATGGCGTAAGAAGCAGTGACGCCGCCGGTCGTCGGGTTGGTGAGCACGACGATATAGGGCTTCCTCGCCTCGCGCAGCATCTGCACGGCAACGGTCGTGCGCGGCAGTTGCATCAACGAGTAGATGCCTTCCTGCATGCGCGCGCCGCCGGACGCGGCGAACATGATGAATGGCGTCTGCCGCTTGACCGCGGTTTCCAGTCCCGTAATTACCGCCTCGCCCGCCGCCATGCCGAGCGATCCGCCCATGAAATCGAAATCCTGCACGGCGATGGTGACCATCAGGCCTTCGAGACGACCGATGCCGAGCTTGATCGCGTCCTGCGAGCCGGTCTTGGCGCGCGCGTCTTTCAACCGGTCGGCGTAGCGGCGTTCGTCGCGAAACTTGAGCGGGTCGACCGGCACGTCCGGCACGGCGATATCTTCATAGTCGCCATTGTCGAACATGCTCTTCAGCCGCGCTCCCGCGCTGATGCGCATGTGGTAGTTCGACGACGGGATGACGAACTGGTTGGACTCGACATCCTTGTAAAAAACGAGCTGGCCGGTCTCCGGGCATTTGATCCAGAGATTTTCCGGCGTTTCGCGGCGCAGGAAGCTGCGGATCTTCGGGCGGACGACGTTGGAGATCCAATTCATGGTCGCATTCTTATCCCCAGGTCATCATCCGCGAAAGCGGATGATCCAGTAACCACGAAAATATGTCGTGTTCTCAACAGTGCCAGAGTGAAAAGAAAACATGTGATTACTGGATTGCCCGCTTTCGCGGGCAATGACAGCCATTTATTCAGCCGGCACACGCCGCGCCGCGCGCACGCCGTCGGCCAGCTCCTGCACCAATCCGGTGACTGCCTTGACGGTACCGGCGCCAGCGGCGCCGTTCTTGTCCAGGCTTTGTCGGAGCGCTTCGACCAGAGCCGAGCCGACGACCACCCCGTCGGCGCCGGCGGCGATGGCGCGGGCGCTTGCCGCGTTCTTGACGCCGAAGCCGACCGCGACCGGGAGGTTGGTGTGCCGCTTGATACGCTTGACCGCTTCCGCGACCTTGGCGCTGTCGGGCGCGGCGGCGCCGGTGATGCCGGTAATCGACACGTAATAAACAAAGCCCGAGGTGTTGTTGAGCACCGCCGGCAGGCGCTTGTCGTCGGTGGTCGGCGTCGCCAAGCGGATGAAGTTCAACCCCGCCTTCAGCGCCGGCAGGCACAGTTCATCGTCTTCCTCCGGCGGCAGATCGACGACGATCAAGCCGTCGACGTCCGCCGCTTTGGCGTCGGCAAGGAATTTGTCGACGCCGTAGATGTAGATCGGATTGTAGTAGCCCATGAGCACGATGGGCGTCGCATCGTCGCCTTTGCGGAATTCGCGCACCAGCGCCAGCGTCTTGATCATGTTTTGCCCGGCCTTGAGCGCGCGCAGGCCGGCTGCCTGGATCGCCGGACCATCGGCCATGGGATCGGTGAACGGCATGCCGATTTCGAGTACGTCGACGCCGGCTGCCGGCAGCGCCTTGGCGATCGCAAGCGAGGTCGCGTAATCCGGATCGCCGGCCATGGTGAAGGTGACCAGCGCGGCGCGGCCCTCCTCTTTCAGCGCGGCAAAGCGCTTTTCGATGCGGGTGGTCATGACAAACCATGGTCATTCCGGGACGCGCCGAAGGCGCGGGCCCGGAATCCAGACGCAAGACCGGTTCGTGTTTCTGGATTCCGGGTTCGCTCACGTCGTTCGCGCCCCGGAATGACGCCAAGCTTTGTCATTTCTTCTTGCTCGCGAGATAAGCCTCGACGCTGGCCAAATCCTTGTCGCCGCGGCCGGACAGATTGACCACCATCAGGTGATCCTTCGGCTTCTGCGGCGCGAGATCGGCGACGCGGGCAAGCGCATGCGCGGGCTCGAGCGCCGGGATAATGCCCTCGAGCCTGCTGCAGAGCTGGAAGGCGGCCACCGCCTCATCGTCGGTGGCGCTGAGGAATTTCACCCGCCCCATATCGTTGAGCCAGGCGTGCTCGGGGCCGATGCCGGGATAATCGAGACCCGCAGAGATCGAATGCGCCTCCATGATCTGCCCGTCCGAATCCATCAGTAAATACGTGCGATTTCCGTGCAGCACGCCGGGCTTGCCGCCGGCAATGGAAGCGGCGTGCGCGCCACTGGGCAGGCCGTGGCCGGCCGCCTCGACGCCGTAGATCTCGATATTCGGCTCATCGAGAAACGGGTGAAAAAGCCCCATGGCATTGGAGCCGCCGCCGATGCAGGCGATGAGCGAATCGGGCAGGCGGCCTTCGGCCTGCATGATCTGCTCGCGCGTCTCGCGGCCGATGATGGACTGGAAATCGCGCACCATCGCCGGATAGGGATGTGGACCGGCGACCGTGCCGATGCAGTAGAACGTGTCGGCGACGTTGGTCACCCAGTCGCGCAACGCCTCGTTCATGGCATCCTTGAGAGTTTTCGAGCCGGAGGTGACACCGCGCACCTCGGCGCCGAGCATCCTCATGCGCAGCACGTTCGGCTTCTGCCGCTCGACGTCGATTTCACCCATATAGACGATGCAGGGCAGGCCGAACTTGGCGCACAGCGTGGCGGTGGCGACGCCATGCATGCCGGCGCCGGTCTCGGCGATGATGCGCGTCTTGCCCATGCGCTTGGCCAGCATGATCTGGCCGAGCACGTTGTTCACCTTGTGCGCGCCGGTGTGGTTGAGCTCCTCGCGCTTGAAATAGATCTTGGCGCCGCCGCAATGCGCCGTGAGCCGCTCGGCGAAATACAAGGGCGACGGCCGGCCGACGTAAGTCGTCAGATATCCGTCCATCTCTTTCTGGAATTTCGGATCGGCCTTGGCCTGCGCATAGGCCTTTTCCAGGTCGAGGATGAGCGGCATCAAGGTCTCGGCCACGAAGCGGCCGCCGTAAATGCCGAAGTGCCCGCGCTCGTCCGGGCCGGTGCGGTAGGAATTGGGGCGCTGCACGCTCATGCGCCGCTCCTTCTCAATCCCTCCCTTGAAAGGGGAGGGTCGTCCGCGTGAGCACAGCGAACGCGGACGGGGTGGGATTTGTGATCACAACACCCGGCCCCCACCCGGCTCGCTTCGCTCGCCACCCTCCTCCTTTCCGGGGGAGGGATAAGAAAGACATGCACGCTCATGCGCCGCCCACGATATTCGACTCGTCGAGCTGCAAGATATCCGCCGATCGTGCCGCGGTGATGAAAGCGCGGATCTTGGCCACGTCCTTATCGCCGGGCGCGCGTTCCACTCCGGAAGAGACGTCGACGCCATCGGGCCGCACCACGGCGATCGCTTCGGCGACATTGCCGGCATTGAGCCCGCCGGAGAGCATGACCGGGATTCCCGGCTTGATGCCCTTGAGCAGCGTCCAGTCGAACGCCTTGCCGAGGCCGCCGGGGCGCGTCGCTTCCTGCGGCGCGCGCGCATCGAACAGCAGCCGGTCGGCCACATTGGCGTACAAGCGCACCGGGGAAAGGTCGGCGCGCTCGGCGACCGGCAGCGCCTTCATCACCGGCAGGCGAAAGCGCGAGCGCACCACGGCGACGCGTTCGGGCGTCTCCTTGCCGTGCAGCTGCAACATGTCGGGTTTGAGCGCCGTTACGATGTCGGTCAAGGTCTCGTCGTTGGCATCGACGGTGAGCGCGACCTTGCGCCCGCGGCCGCGCACGTGCGCGCCGAGCGATCGCGCTTCGCTCAAGCCCAGATGACGCGGGCTCGGCGGAAAGAACACGAAGCCGAGTTCGTCGGCGCCCGATTCCAGCGCGGCATCAATAGCTTCCCGGGTCTTGAGGCCGCAGATCTTGATCATGATCGGCATGTCGGCGTTTTACCCGCTTATCCGCCCCGCCGCAAAGTCTTAGGAAACCGGGGGCGGGATCACTCGCGGCGGCTCGGGCTCCGCTTGATGGTGCGGCGGCTGCGAAGTGCTGTGGTGTTGGCGCAGCGCATGCAGTTCGGCACGCAGGGCGTGGAAATCCGCATCGAGCCGCCGCGCCGCGCGACGCCATTTGCCCTGACGCAGCCACGCGGTGAAGCCGCCGATCAACACGCCGAGGATGAGCGCGATGAACAGCGTGACGAACAGCGGCAGCGTCACTGCATAAGCCGGCGCGGTGGTGGAGAACGGGTCGAACGATATCGTTACCGGATGGCGGTTAATCACCGCAAAGCCGACGATGATCACCGCCAACGGCAAAAGGATGATCGCGATGACGGCTTTGCGCAGCATGTCGATTCTGCCTCTCGGCGTCATGGCCGGACTTGTTCCGGCCATCCACGCCTTGCGTTCGGCCAGTCTCTAGGACGTGGATGCCCCGCACAAGCTTCGCGCTTGGTGCGGCGAAGCAGGGCCCGAGTGCCGACCCATGACGGACAGGGAAAAGGGCTGGCAAGCCGTCTCAGGTCAGCGGCGTCTTGTTGAGGCGCTCGCGCATTTCCTTGCCGGTCTTGAAGAACGGCACTGATTTTTGCTCGACCGCGACATGGGCGCCGGTGCGCGGGTTACGCCCGGTGCGGGCAGGCCGGTGCTTCACCGAGAAGGCGCCGAAGCCGCGCAGCTCCACGCGGTCGCCCTTCGCCATGGCGCCAGTGATCTCGCCAAGAATGGCGTTGACGATGTTCTCGACGTCGCGCTGATAGAGATGGGGATTCTGAGCGGCAATACGTTGGACCAGTTCGGACTTGATCATGAACGCCGCCCTACCCGACCGATGGTCAATTCGACGATGGAGGGTGCCAAAGCGCCAAGAGACCGTCAAGATTGAGTCGCTCGACCGCCCGCACCGCACCCCAGCCTTCGATGCGCTGCGCAACGGCGGACAGGCCCACCGCCTGGAAGGTCCAGGCGGCCACATGCAGGAAGGAAAGCTCGTTGAAACGAGGCTCGAGCGAATAATCGCGCACCGGCGTGTTGGCAGGGACGTTTTTCTCCTTCGCCAGCCACGCCAAGGCGGTCTTTTCGTTGCCAAGCTCGTCGACGAGCTTCAGCCCGACCCCCTGCCGGCCCGTAAAGACACGGCCGTCCGATACTGCGGCCAGTTGTGCGTCGGTCATCTTACGCCGGTTCTGCACCAGCCCCTTAAACCAAACATAGGAATCGACCACGATCGCGTTGATTGCGGCACGCGCCTCCGGGCTCGTCGGCTCGAAACCGTTCGGGGCAGCCTTCAACGGTGAGGATTTGATTTCCTCGACCTGGACGCCGATGGTTTTCAGCAACTGGGTGAGGTTCGGGTACTGGAACAGCACGCCAATCGAGCCGACCAGTGAGGTATCTTGAGCGACGATGTGGTCCGCTGACATGGCCGCAATATAGGCGCCGGAAGCGGCAAGCCCGTCCACCGCCACGACCATCGGCTTTTTCGCCTGCAGCGCGCGCAATGAATCGAAAAGCTGCTCCGAACCAGCGGTGGTGCCTCCCGGTGAATCGATATGCACGATGACCGCCTTCACGGAGCTCGAGCGGGAGAGCCGGTCGAGCGCCTCGACGCGGTCCTCGTTGCCGCGGATCAGGCCGGAAATTTGGACGCGCGCGATATAGCTGCCGCCCGGCGTCAGCCGGTTGGGGATGAGAAAAGCGGCGGCCCCGCCGATTGACACCACGGCGACGACGACCGTCGCGATGCGCCAGAAGGTGAGCTTGCGCCGCATGCGGCGGCGATCGACGATTGCATCGGCATCGAGCGACATGGCGTTCGCTCCTTATCGAATCACGCCCCCAAGTCTTTCTTATACATCCTCCTGGAACAGGAGGTGGCCTGCCGATGAGGCGAACGGGCAGAGCTGATCTGAAAAGAACCCCTCCCCTTGCATCGTCGCAAGGGAGAGGGAATCCATCGGGCCCGCGAAATTACTCGCCGGCCTTTTCCTTCTCGGCGCCCTCAGTCTCCGGTTTGTCCTCGCGCTGCTTCAGCGCCGCGCCGAGAATGTCGCCGAGCGAGGCGCCGGAATCGGCGGTGCCGTACTGGGCGATCGCTTCCTTCTCCTCGGCGAGCTCCAACGCCTTGATCGAGACGCCGACCTTGCGGGTCTTGCGGTCGAATTGGGTGACACGGGCGTCAACCTTCTGCCCGACAGCAAAGCGCTCCGGGTTCTGGTCGCCGCGCTCGCGGGCAAGCTCGGAGCGCTTGATGAAGGCGGTGAGGTCGGTGCCGGCGATCTTTACCTCGATGCCGGCATCCTTCACCTCGATCACCTCGCCGGTGACCACTGAGCCTTTCTTGAGGTCGCCGGCGGTCGCCATCGGGTCGCCGGCAAGCTGCTTGATGCCGAGCGAGATGCGCTCCTTCTCGACGTCGACGTCGAGCACCTGCGCCTTGACCATGTCGCCCTTCTTGTACTCCTCGATCACCTGCTCGCCGGGACGCTTCCAGTCGAGGTCGGAGAGGTGGACCATGCCGTCGACGTCGCCGTCGAGGCCGAGGAACAGGCCGAACTCGGTTTTGTTCTTGACCTCGCCTCCGACCGTCGAGCCCGGCGGGTGCTTCTCGACGAAAGCCTCCCACGGATTGCGCATGGTCTGCTTGAGCCCGAGCGAGATGCGGCGTTTGACCGGATCGACTTCGAGGATCTGCACTTCCACTTCCTGAGAGGTGGAAACGATCTTGCCGGGATGCACGTTCTTCTTGGTCCACGACATCTCGGAGACATGGATCAGCCCTTCGATGCCCGGTTCAAGCTCGACGAACGCGCCATAGTCGGTGATGTTGGTGACCCGGCCCTTCATCCTGCCGCCGACCGGGTACCTGCCCTCGATCCCCTGCCACGGATCCTCGAGCAGCTGCTTCATGCCCAGCGAAATGCGGTGGGTCTCGTGGTTGATCTTGATGATCTTGACCTTGACGTGCTGACCGATGCTGAGCACCTCGGTCGGGTGATTAACCCGGCGCCAGGCAATGTCGGTCACGTGCAGCAGACCGTCGATGCCGCCGAGATCGACGAAGGCGCCGTAGTCGGTGATGTTCTTGACGACGCCGTCGATGACCTGACCTTCTTCGAGATTCTGCACGAGCTCCTGGCGCTGCTCGGCGCGGCTCTCCTCAAGCACAGTGCGGCGGGAAACCACGATGTTGCCGCGACGCCGGTCCATCTTCAGGATCTGGAACGGCTGCGGCGCGTTCATCAGCGGAGTGACGTCGCGGATCGGCCGGATGTCGACCTGACTGCGCGGCAGGAAGGCTACGGCACCGTCGAGATCGACGGTGAAGCCGCCCTTGACCTGGTTGAAAATGACGCCGGTGACCTTCTCCTGATTGTTGAAGGCCTTCTCCAGCTTGCCCCAGCTCTCCTCGCGCCGCGCCTTGTCGCGCGACAGCACCGCTTCACCGAGCGCGTTCTCGACCCGCTCCAGATAGACCTCGACGGTATCGCCGACCTTGATGTCGGCCTGCCGGCCGGGCCCGGCGAACTCGCGGAGCGCCACGCGACCTTCGGTTTTCGCGCCGACGTCGATGACGGCGACATCCTTTTCGATGCCGACGACCTTACCTTTGACAACGGTGCCTTCCGACGGTGTGCCGCCTTGGGAGAAGGACTCCTCGAGCAGTTTGGCGAAGTCTTCACGCGAGGGTGCTTGAGCTTGAGCGGTGGCCATTTCATCTCCTGTATGCGGCGCGCCGGAGGTTGAAGGGTTGCATTCGTCACGTGCGGGCCGGCAAGTCCCGCAAGACCTGTCGGCAGCCTTCCGAAATCACGGAAGGCCGGCGCTAATACCGTACGTTCGGAACGATGGTGTGTGGGTCCGCGGATCACCGAGGCTCGAGCGGGGCTCATGTCCTCCAACAACGAGGGGCGTATCAGCCGCTCCCCCGGCCCGCTCGGGAAGCCTCGACGATGTCGATGGCGGCCCGAATGGCGCTGGATATATCCATGTTGGTGGTATCGAGCAAGTGTGAGTCCGGGGCCTGTTTTAGCGGCGAAACGCTGCGTTTAGTGTCGCGTTCGTCGCGTTTTTTGATGTCGGCAAGGACGGCGGCCTCATCGATCGCTTGACCCATCGCCTGAAATTCCTTGGCGCGGCGGCGGGCGCGTACTTCGGCTGTCGCGGTGACAAAGATCTTAACGTCAGCTCCCGGACAGATGACGGTGCCGATATCGCGGCCGTCGAGCACGGCGCCGGGTGGTTTCGCGGCAAACTCACGCTGCACGGCAACGAGGACGCCGCGCACCTCGGGAAAGGCGGAGACGATGGAGGCGGCGTCGCCGACCGCGGGCGTCTTCAGCACCGTCTCGTCGAGTTGGGCGAGGTCGAGGCTTTGCGCCGCGCGGACGGCGGCATCGCGGTCGTCTGGTTTTTGTCCCGCATTGAGGACGGCTTTTGCCACCGCGCGATAAAGCAGCCCGGTGTCGAGATGGCGCAGCTTGTAGTGCGCGGCGAGCTCTTTGCCGAGCGTGCCTTTGCCGGACGCGGCCGGCCCGTCGATAGCGATGATCATGAAAAGTCGGCGCCGAGCGCACGCATCAATTCGACGAAGCCGGGGAAGCTGGTGGCGATGAAAGCGGCGTCGTCGATGCGCACCGGGTTCTCGCTCGCGAGGCCCATCACCAGCGCCGCCATGGCGATGCGGTGGTCCATATGCGTTGCGACCTCGCCGCCGCCCGGCGGGCGGCCCTTGCCGCGCACGATCAGGTCGTCGCCGTCGATGTCGGCGATGACGCCATTCGCCCGCAGCATATCGGCGGTGGCGGCAAGGCGGTCGGATTCCTTGACGCGCAGTTCCTTCAAGCCGCGCATGCGCGTCTCACCCTCGGCGAAGGAAGCGGCAACGGCGAGGATCGGATATTCGTCGATCATCGACGGCGCCCGTTCGGGCGGCACATCGACGCCCTTCAGCGCGCCTGCCGTCACGCGCAAGTCGGCGACTTCCTCGCCGCCGTCGTCGCGTGTCGCCGTGGTCTCGATCTTGGCGCCCATCTCCTTCAGCGTCGTATAGAGACCGGTGCGCAGCGGATTGGTCATCACCGCTTCCAGCATCACCTCCGAGCCGGGCACGAGCAGCGCCGCCACCAGCGGGAACGCCGCCGAGGATGGATCAGCGGGCACGACGATATTAGCCGGCTCGAGCTCCGGCTGGCCCTGCAGCGTGACCCGGCGGCCATGCTCGCCATGCGGCTTGGTGGTGACCTTGGCGCCGAAATGCTTGAGCAGGCGCTCGGTATGGTCGCGCGTCGCTTCCGCCTCGATCACCGTTGTTTCGCCAGGTGCCGCAAGCCCGGCGAGCAGCACCGCCGATTTCAATTGCGCCGAGGCGACCGGCGGTTCGTAGACGATCGGGATCGGATCGCGCGGTCCTTGCAGGGTCAGTGGCAGCCGGTCGTTCTCGACCGCCTCGATGACACGCGCCCCCATCCTCGCCAGCGGATCGAGCACGCGCCGCATCGGCCGCTTGCGCAAGGAAGCGTCGCCGTCGAAGGTCGCGGTCACCGGCGAGCCCGCCACCGCGCCGATCGCCAGCCGCACGCCGGTGCCCGAATTGCCGAAATAGAGCGGGCCAGACGGCTCGGCAAACCCGCCGACGCCGACGCCGTGAACGCGCCAGATGCCGTCCTGCCCGCGCTCGACCTTGGCGCCGAGCGCGCGCATTGCCGCGGCGGTGTGCAGCACGTCGTCACCTTCCAGCAGCCCAGCGACCGTGGTTTCGCCGACGGTGAGCGCGCCGAGAATGAGTGCCCGGTGCGAGATCGACTTGTCCCCGGGCACGCGGGCGCGGCCCTGCAATGAACCGCCGCGGCGGGCAGTTAACGGCGATAAGACGGGCTTCTCGGCGACGGCGGTATCCATGCGCGCCTCCTACCATGCCGGTGCGCAAGCCGTCACGGAGCCTGGAGCGGCTATTGACAGGGGCGAGCCAACTCGCCATTTGGAGCCGAAATTCAGCCCCTCGACAAGGAACCGACCGTGGCGAAAGCAGAACTCGGCACCAAGCGCATTTGCCCGGAGACGGGGCGCAAGTTTTACGACCTCAACAAGAACCCGGTGATCTCTCCCTACACCGGCAAGGTGGTCCCTATCGTGGTCGCGCCGGTGCGGGCGCGGCCGGAGCCTGTGCAAGCCGCGCCCGTGGCACGGCCGGCACCCGTTGCCGAACCCGAAATTGTCGCACCGGAAACGGGCGACGCCGAATTTGTCTCACTCGAAGACGCCGAAGCCGAGCAGCAGGGCAAGAAGCCGGCGCCGGCCGACGCCCCCGCTGCCGCCGCCGGTGAGGAGGAAGAGGTCGAGGCCGACGAGAGCATGGACGATGCCGCCTTCATCGAGGAAGAGGATGAAGGCGATGCCGACGTATCCGATATCGTCGGCGAGGGCGTCGAGAAGGAAGAAGAGCAATAGAGCCAGGAGTCAGTAATCAGTGACCGCTTTGATTTTTGTCCGATTACTGACTACTGATACCTGTTCCCTGACGGGGCCATAGCTCAGCTGGGAGAGCGCCTGCATGGCATGCAGGAGGTCGGCGGTTCGATCCCGCCTGGCTCCACCAGCCTTCGCTCGCCTTCGCGAGCTACGGCTCGGCAAGCCAACCTTCGCGCACGGCTGTGCTACAGGATTGGCTCGCGAAGCGAGCGAAGGCTGCCGCGCCGTAGCCCGCAGGGCGGAGGCGGGCGAGATGAAATACGTTTACATCCTCGAAAGCAAAAACGGCGAGCATTTTTACGTTGGGCTAACCGACGATCTCCGAGCTCGTTTGAAGAAGCATAACGCTGGCGAGGTCTCGCACACCGCTAAATTTCGGCCGTGGGAACTAAAGACCTATGTTGCCGTCAGCGACGAAACACAGGCGACTAGTTTCGAAAAATATCTAAAATCAGCCTCTGGCCGCGCGTTTGCAAAGAAAAGGCTATAGAAGCGCTGACGGGGAGGGATCATGCAAGGAAAGATCGCGCTCGAAGAACATTTCGCCATCGAGGCGACCTTGGGCGATTCAAAAGTGTTCGGCGCCAACGTCTGGGCGAAACTCGGGCCGCGGCTCCTCGACATCCAGGACATGCGGCTTGCCGAGATGGACCGGCACGGCATCGAGATGATGATCCTGTCGCTCAACGCCCCGGCGGTGCAGGCAATTCACGACGTAAAGAAGGCGATTGCGGTCGCGCGCGAGGCGAACGACGTGCTCGCCGAAAACGTGCGCAAGCGCCCTTCCCGTTTCGCCGCATTCGCCGCGCTGCCGATGCAGGATGCGGACGCCGCCACAGCAGAGCTCACGCGCTGCGTCAGAGAGCTCGGTTTTGTCGGCGCTCTGGTCAATGGCTTCTCGCAGGCCGCCAGGCCGGACAACGTGCTCTATTATGACCTGCCGCAATACCGTCCCTTCTGGCGCGCGGTCGAAGCGCTCGATGTGCCGTTCTATCTGCATCCGCGCAATCCATTGCCGGGCTGGGCGCCAATGTACGAAGGCCACAATTGGCTGCTCGGTCCGAACTGGGCGTTCCATGCGGAAACCGCCGTGCACACGCTGCGGCTGATCGGTTCCGGCCTGTTCGACGAATGCCCGAAGCTCAAGATCGTGCTCGGCCATATGGGCGAAGGCATCCCGATCTATCTGTGGCGCATCGACGGCCGCAACGGCTGGATGAAGGAGCCTCACCATTACGCCGCCAAGCACGGCGTCGCTCATTATTTCCGCAAGCACTTCCACATCACCACGTCGGGAAATTTCTCAACGCCGGCGCTGGTCAATGCCGTCACCGAGCTTGGCGCTGAGCGCGTGATGTTCTCGGTCGACTGGCCGTTCGAGGCGGTCGAGGAAGGCGCGCAATGGTTCGACAGCGCGCAGATCGGCGAGGCCGAACGCAAGAAGATCGGCCGCGACAACGCGGTAGGATTGTTCAAGCTTAAGCTTTAGACGTCGTCGTGGCCGCGCTCACGCCGGCCACGACGCAGAAGACGCGGATTATCGGCGGCCGTTCTGCGCCATCTTTTTGACCATGGCCGCGCTGCCCCACACCGGCTCGTCGGCGCCGTTGCCCCATGCGATTGGGCGATAGAACGTGTGCTCGCCGTAGCGCGCGAGTCGACGCATCTCGCGCACCCACACCGGGTGCACATAGAAAGCGTGATAGTGCGTCGACTTGCCGACCTCCGGCAGATAGACGAGGCCGTCAAGCGTTTCCTTGGCGATGCGGTTGGCGCGCGCCCAGGCGCCGCGCTCGTTGATCAGCTTGCGCTTGCCGTCGCAGGCAAACGTGAACTGGCAGCCGAGATAGTGGTCGGCGTTCTGATAGATCACCGAGCAGACGTCCTTGGGATAGAAGCCGGAGAACACGCGGTTGAGCACCACCTGCGCGACCGCCATCTGCCCGCGCACCGGCTCACTGCGCGCCTCGAAATAGACGGCGTTGGCGAGGCAGCGCTCGGCCTTGGCGTAGCTCTTGCCTTCGAGATGCAGGCGCTCGGCCGGCGACGGCGGCGGCGCGCCCGGCGCCGGGCGCGGCAGCGGCACCATGCCGATCGGGATCGGGGTCGACATCGGCAGCGACACCGGCGTCGGCGCCGGCGCGGCTTCGGCGGCGGGCTCGGCCGCGGCCACTTTGACCGGCGCGGCGTCCGTCAACGCTTGGGCGGGAGCTTGATCGAGCGCCGCCGCAATGTCCTGCTTGGAAGTCTCGGCGGACGGCGCGAGCGAGGCCGGAAGATCGGGTTTCGGTGCGGCGGCGGCAGGCGCCGCGGCGGCTTGCGGCATCGCCGTCTGCTGCGGCGCGGACTGCGGAGGCGCCATTGCCATTTCGATTGCGTCCTGGTGACGGGCAGCGGCAAGCTCGGCGACCGGCGAGGCCGCGGACTTTGACGGCGGCGCAAGGTCGATGAGTTTCGAGACCGGCGACACCGCCTCGCGTGCGTTCGTCGGCAGCGCGGCATCATCGGCCCGGGCGCTGGCCAGGACGAGCGGCTGGCTCAGCTTCGCCGTCTGCTCCTGCGGAACGGAGGCGGTCGCCTGCGTCGACAGCGACTGCGGCAGCGCCGGCGGCACCAGCGAGATATTGCGGATCTCGCTGCGGATGCGGTCGGGCAACGCGACGACGCGATCGGGCAATTCGACGATCCGCGCGCTCGAGTCGTGGAGGAATTCAACCGCTGCGTCCACACTGCGGATGTTGGTCATATCGAGCACGCCGAGCGTCACAGCGCCGGCGGCGAAAATCGTGCCCAGCCGCTTGAGGCTGCGGTAAATCTTTTCCTCGATCGCCAGTTCGAACGGATCGTAGTCGATGCTGCTCTTGAGCAATTGCCACTCTCCCGTGTCGCCGGAATTTCTTTGTTCCGATTCCGCGCGACCATATCGGGAGAAGTTGTGCTTGCGCCGTTTGTTAAGACATTTTTGAGCAATCAAGGAAAACGCACATGGTTAGTTTAACCATGCGCGCGCATGGAAAATTCCGGCGTTCAAAATTCCGAAAAGCTTTTTTGCGTGGACTGCGTGCGCGAAAAAAATTTTCGCCGATACGCGCGCCCGACATGCCAATCAAACATCTCGCGCGCGAAGGAGGCTGGTTAATGACGCGCGTTGCGCGGAGCCTGCAAGCGACAGCGCCGCTTCGCCTAACGCGTCACCGTCGAGGGCCGTTTTGGCCCGGTATTGCTGGGGCTTTGCCGCTAAGGCGCTGTTCTTGAACCTTTAACCGGCGCCACCCATATTAGCGCTGACGGGACGGCAGGTGCCGCTCCGTCCGGGGCGCCGTAAGGGCCCCAGTCAAAGTCGCTTCAAAGCGAGGGCTTTGAGACCATGTCCAGAGTTCCGTCACTATCCAGCCCGTTCCTTTTGGGCTTCGACGAGATCGAGCGCGTGCTCGACCGCGTCACCAAGGGCGCCGACGGTTATCCGCCCTACAACATCGAGCGTATTGCGCGCGATGCCAGCAGCCCCGAGCGGCTGCGCATCACGCTCGCCGTCGCCGGCTTCACCCGCGACCAGCTCGACGTGACGGTCGAGGAGAGCCAATTGCTCATTCGCGGCCGTCAGCAGGACGACAAGACCCGGCAATATCTCCATCGCGGCATCGCCGCGCGCCAATTCCAGCGCACCTTCGTGCTGGCCGACGGCATGGAGGTGCTGGGCGCCGAACTCAAGAACGGGCTCTTGTCGATCGATCTCGCCCGGCCGGAGCCGGAGCGGATCGTCAAGAGCATCTCGATCAACGAAGTGGAATGACGGAATTCGAAAACAGGACTCGACGCGTAAGACATCAGAAAGGAGTCGAGGGCCATGAATGAAAAAATGACCAACGAAAAGAACCCAGAGCAGAATTCAACCCATCCGGCGATCACGCGGGAGGCGCTGGCGCATCTCGGCGACGGCCGCTTGGCTTACGTCAAGTCGATCAATTCTGAAGACGTGAGCAAGCTGTTCCCGCAGGCGCCGAAGATCGCGCCGGGCATCAAGCTGTTCGCGCTGCATGCCGCCGACGGAACGCCGATCATGCTGACCGACACGCGCGAGGCCGCGCTCGCCAACGCCTGGAGTCAGGAGCTCGAACCGGTGAGCGTGCACTGATCAGGGATCATCAATCGGTAGTCAGTCATCAGAAAAAAGGCCGGCGATCATGTCGCCGGCCTTTCTCATGAGCACCGATGTCTGATTACCCTGATCACGCCGCGCTTGAGGCGGGCGGCATCGCCAGCACCGAATAAATGGCGTTGGCATCGCGCGATTCGCGCAGGCGGCGGGCAACCTCGGGGTCGCGCAGCAACCGCGCCACGCGGGCAAGCGCCTTAAGATGATCGGCACCGGCGGCTTCCGGCGCCAGCAACAGGAAACAGAGGTCGATCGGCTGGCCGTCGAGGGCTTCGAAATCGATGCCGCGCTCGAGCCGCGCGAACAGGCCGAACAGGTGCCCAAGCTTCGGCAGCTTGCCGTGAGGAATGGCAACGCCATTGCCGACCGCGGTCGAGCCAAGTTTTTCCCGCTGCAGCAGGATTTCCAGGATGGTTTTCTCGTTCTGTCCCGTCAATCCAGCGGCGCGGGCGGCAAGCTCTTGGATCGCTTGCTTTTTATTGTTGACCTTAAGCGCCGGAATAATCGCATTCGGCGCGACGAGGTCGGAAAGCGACACAGGCATGAGCAATGATCGTAAAAAGCTGCGCGGATTGGCGAGGGGATGTTTGAATGCCGCGGACCATATGTGTGCTCCGCGGCAAGTGTCAATGGCGGTGCAAAAGTCCCCGTGCCGATTTTTCTTGCCGGTTCCTCAAGGCCGGCTAACCGCCACGCACGCCTTGATGATCTTTGCGGCGGCGTTTATAGCGGCGCAGCCGCTTTTCGATGCGGATTGCGGCTTGATCGGCGCTCTCATAAGCGTCTGCCGCCATACCTTCGGCCTCCAGAATCGCGCCTGAGTCGAGGTGCAGCACGCATTCGGTGTGATAGCCAAAGCCCTCTTTGCCCACCGTCGCATGGCCGGAATAGCCGCCGCCAAAATATTTCGACATTGCTTCGGCGACGCGCTCACTGATGCGCTCGCGCAGCGCCGCTCCGATATTCATGTTCTTGCCGGAAACGCGCAAAGACATGGCATTTGCCTCCATCGCGGATGCGGATTCTTGCCCCAAGTCCTCCAGGCCGCGGTCTTCTTGGATCGAGCTTAGGAAAGTCGCCGCAAAGGTCAATGCGCGAAACGCTTAGCTGGCCGCCGCCTGTTTCTCGCGGCGCCGCCGCACCGAGGAGGGAATGCGCATTGCCTCGCGGTATTTGGCGACCGTGCGCCGCGCGATATCGATGCCAGCCTCGCGCAACTTCTCGACGATGGTATCGTCGGAGAGCACGTCGGCGCCGGATTCCGCCGTAATCAATTGGCGGATGCGGTGACGCACGGCTTCGGCGGAGTGCGCTTCCCCGCCGTCGGCGGCGGCAATCGAGGACGTGAAGAAATACTTGAGCTCGAAGATGCCGCGCGATGTCGCCATGTACTTGTTGGCGGTGACCCGCGAAACAGTCGATTCGTGCATGCTGATGGCATCGGCGACGGTCTTCAGATTGAGCGGGCGCAGATGCTGCACCCCTTTCTCGAAAAACGCATCCTGCTGCCGCACGATCTCGCTCGACACTTTCAGGATCGTCTTGGCGCGCTGATCGAGTGCGCGCACCAGCCATGTCGCTGTCTGCAGGCAATCGGAGAGATAGGTCTTGTCGGCGTCTTTCTGCGCCGTTTTCGAAACTTGCGCATAATAGCGCTGATTGATGAGCACTTTCGGCAGCGTGTCGGCATTGAGTTCGACCTGCCAGTTGCCGTCCGCCGCCGGGCGCACGAATACATCGGGCACGATCGGCTGCACCATGGTCGCGCCGAAGGCGAGCCCCGGTTTCGGATTGAGATTGCGGATCTCCGTGATCATGTCGCCGAGATCCTCTTCGTCGATGCCGCAGTGGCGGCGCAACGCGGCAAAATCGCGCTTGGCCAGAAGATCGAGATGCTCGATCAACGCCTGCATCGCCGGGTCGTAGCGGTCGCGCTCCTTGAGCTGGATCGCCAGACATTCGCTCAGGTTGCGTGCGCAGATGCCAGGCGGGTCGAAGGTCTGCAGGATGGAGAGCACCGCCTCGACTTCGCCGCGCGGCGCGCCGAGTTTTTCCGTAACACCATCGAGGTCGCCGGCGAGGTAGCCTGCCTCGTCGACCATATCGATGAGGTACTTGGCAATCATGCGCCGCCCCGGATCGGTGATGGTAAGGGCCATCTGCTCGGTCAGATGATCGGCGAGCGTCGTTTCGGCGCTGACAAAAGATTCGAGGTTGAATTCGCTGCCGGTCCCGCCCGAGCCGGCGCCCGACCATTCCGAATAGGCCGGCGGCGGTACTTCCGGCGGCGCCGATTTTTCGCCGCCGTCGTCGGGGAAGACATTTTCGAGCTCGGTGCCGAGCCCTTCTTCCATGTCGCTGCGGCTTCCATCGAGCGTCGCGCCGTTCCAGTCGTCCGGCTCTACGGCGCCCTCGTCGCGCTCTGCGGCCTTGCTTTCGGCTTCGGCGGTGGTCGCAGCTGGCTCATCGTCGGCGGCGCGCTCGAGCAGCGGGTTCTTTTCCAGTTCCGCCTCGACATACGCAGCAAGGTCAAGACTGGAGAGTTGCAACAGCTTGATGGCCTGCATCAGCTGCGGCGTCATCACCAGCGCTTGCGTCTGGCGGAATTGAAGCGTCTGCGACAGTGCCATTTGATTCCCGGCCGAATCTGGCTCGTTTCTTGCTTGTTATCGGTTTACAAGACGTTGCTGTCGACGTCGCGCGCTATTGCAGTGCAGCGTGCACAAATGTTGTGCACAAGAAACAGGCAGCTACAGCCGAAATTCCTCGCCCAAATAGAGCCGGCGAACATCCGGATTATTGACGATGTCGTCGGCACGCCCCTCCATCAGCACCGCGCCGGAATAGATGATGTAGGCGCGATCGGTCAGGCCGAGCGTCTCGCGCACATTATGGTCGGTGATGAGTACGCCAATGCCGCGGTTGGTGAGATGGCGGACCAGCGCCTGGATGTCGCCGACGGCGATCGGGTCGATGCCGGCGAAAGGCTCGTCGAGAAGCATGTAGCTCGGCCGCGTCGCCAGCGCGCGGGCGATTTCCACGCGGCGACGCTCGCCGCCGGAGAGCGCGATCGCCGGCGTCTTGCGCACGCGCGCGATGTTGAACTCCTCAAGCAGCGCGTTGAGATCGGCCTCGCGCCGGCGCTTGTCCGGTTCGACCACCTCGAGCACCGAGCGGATATTGTCCTCGACGTTGAGGCCGCGGAAGATCGAGGCCTCCTGCGGCAGATAGCCGACGCCGAGCCGGGCGCGCTGATACATCGGCAAGGTGGTGACGTCGTAGCCGTCGAGCTCGATGCGTCCCTTATCCGCGGCAATCAGGCCGGTGATCATATAGAACACGGTGGTTTTGCCGGCCCCGTTGGGGCCGAGCAGGCCGACCGCTTCGCCGCGGCGGACATAGAGCGTGACGCCTTTGACCACGGTACGGCCGCCAAAGCTCTTCTCCACGCCGTGAGCGGCGAGGTAGCCATGCCGAGCGGCTTGCCGGCCGTCGACGTCGCGGCGCTGGCGCGTGGCAACCTGCGCGCCGGCGGCATTTGCCTGCCGCGTCTGCGCCGCCACTTGCTGCTTGCGCGCTTCCGCCGGCGACAGCTCGCGGCGGCTCGGTGTCGGGCGCCGAAACATCGAAAGGATATTCACGCGTTGACCCCGCGGCCCATCGTGCGACCATGCCTGCCGGCAGCCCTAGCGGAACAGGTTAGCTGATTCCGCATCAGTGCGATGGGGGCACTGGGGACGGCGCCGCCCCTCGCGGGCCCATGGACGGCATAATGCTGGGGGTGCCGGCGCCGCCCGGCACGAACAATCCCTGCACGCGACCCTGGCCATTCCGGCCCGATTCGACGCGGGAGACCCCGCTCGTCAGGTCGACAACCAGCCTGTCGCCTTTGAGCACATTTTTGCCCTGCGTCATCACGACATTGCCCGAGAGCGTCACGGTATTGCTCGCCATGTCGAAAAGGCCGAGATCGCCGGTCGCGGTTTCGTTCTTCTGCGTCACCACGACGCCGCCGCGCGCCTCCAGTTTCTTGATGTGCTGCTGGCCGCCCGGACCCGGATCGGCGAGTGTCATGCTGTTGCCTTTGTCTCCGCCCTCCTGCTCATAGAAGACCACCAGCGACTTGCAGCGCATACCGGTATCGCCTTGCGTCACGCGGACGTCGCCGCTGAAGGTCGCAACCTTGTCCTTGTCGCGGACCTCGAGCCGGGCCGCTTCAATATGCACCGGCTGGTCGCGGTTCTGCGAGAAGCCTTGCAGCGCGTTGGGCGGACCTTTCGGGGACTGCGCGGCGGCCGTCGAAGCGGCAGCGAACAGCAGGGCGACGATCGTTGTCAGGCGCGCGCTCATTGGCCGGCCGCCTTGTTCCGCTGATCGTTTTGCTGGTTGAGGTTGAGAATCATGTCGACGCCGCCGTCGAAGAGGACGCGATCGCCATTGTCGATAACTTCGAGGCGGTTGGAATTGAGTGTTCCCTGCAGCATTTTCACTTCCACCGGGTGCTCGGAAACGACGTTGCCCTTGCGGGTATCGACCAGCGCCTCCGACAGTCGGCACTCGTAGCCGGTACTCGACGTGAGAAGAATGTTCTGCGTGAGCTTGAGCGTCTCCGCCTTGGTGTCATAGACGCCCGTCGCCGCTGTCATCCTGATCAGCCCGTTATTCTGCATCTGCACCTTGGCATGGATGTCGTGCAGCTCGACAATGTCCGGCTTGGTGACATCCTGCGCCGCGGCGTCGGCGGTCACTTCATAGGCGCGGCCGTCGTGGGTGAAGCCGGACAGACGCGGCTGCTCCATGGTGATCTTGGTGCCGGACACCACCAAATTGCCGATGTCGATCGGCAGCCTGGTGAACATGCGCAGCGGATTGAAGTACGTGGTCAGGAAAATTCCGGTGAAACCGACCAGCACGCCAACTGGAATGGCAATGCGCAGGACGCGGACCAGGCGGCTGTGCCGCCGCGCGGCGCGAAAGGCGCGTTCGCTGTCGCCGCGGCTCATGGTCCAATAAGCGCGCGCGGTTTGCGGATCGGGTTGGGCTGCGATCGGTTGATTCATGCGGCCGGAAGCCAGGCTTGTTCGCGATCACGCTTGGAAGATCATGGGTTACGCCCCGTCACGCAACCTGCCGCGCGAATGTGGCCCGCAAGCGGCAAGGCCAACGCTAATCCTGCAACGGACGCAACAACTTAAACGGAGTGCGAAAAGATGTCTTCGCCTGCCCAACCGGCCAGGTCCAGTTTGACCCGCGTCGGCAGGAAGGCGAAGGAAGCGGCGGCGAGACCGGCGCGACCTTCGCGCGCCAGCATTGCGTCGAGCTTTTCCTTCAGCGCATGCAAGTGTTGCACGTCGGTCGCGGCATAGGCGACCTGCGCGTCAGTCAGGCTTTCGGCTCCCCAATCGGATAATTGCTGCTGCTTCGACAGATCGATGCCGAGCAACTCCTTTGTCAGATCCTTGAGCCCGTGCTTGTCGGAATATGTGCGGGCAAGACGCGAGGCGATCTTGGTGCAGTAGACCGGCTCGGCCATGACGCCGAAGGCGTTGAACAGCATCGCCATGTCGAACCGGCCATAGTGGAATATTTTCAGGATCGACTTGTCGGCGAGCAGCTTCTGCAAATTCGGCGCCTGCTTTTGCTGCGCGGCAATCTGCACCACGTCGGCGGAGCCGTCGCCCGGCGAAAGCTGCACCACGCAGAGCCGGTCGCGGTGCGGTTCGAGACCCATTGTTTCGGTGTCGATCGCCACTGCCCCCTTGTAGGCGGTGAGGTTCGGCAGGTCGCCGCGGTGCAGGCGGATGGTCATTTCAGTGAACCGGGTTCGGGACGCTGGTGCCCAGGAGAGGACTCGAACCTCCACGCCTTGCAGCGCTAGTACCTGAAACTAGTGCGTCTACCAATTCCGCCACCTGGGCTCGTCGGGACCAGATACGGAGCCGGTTTCCGCTTGTCAATGAAGCCGGTCGGGCCTCGCCGCCGCCTCTATACAGGACTTGGGTGATCCTGTATTTGCCGTTTTGCCGAGCCCCCGGTGAGCGCAGGAATGAGCGTCCAAGGCAATATAAACACCCTGATCACCGTCTATGGCGGCTCCGGCTTCATCGGCCGTCATGTGGTGCGGGCGCTGTGCCGCCGCGGCTACCGCATTCGGGTGGCGGTGCGCCGGCCCGAACTCACCGGCTTTCTGCAGCCGCTCGGCCGCGTCGGCCAGGTGCACGCGGTGCAGACCAATCTGCGCAATCCCGCATCGGTCGAGGCGGCGGCGCGCGACGCCGCGGTGCTGGTGAACCTGGTCGGTATTCTTACCGAAAGCAGCCGGCAGAAATTCGACGCTGTGCATACCGGCGGCGCCGAGCAGGTGGCTCTCGCCGCCGCGAGCCGCGACGCGCGGCTGGTGCATGTGTCGGCAATCGGCGCCGACGAGCAATCCGCCTCGCGCTACGCGCGTTCCAAGGCCGCCGCCGAGCGCCTCATCTTCGCGGCAGTGCCGCAAGCGGCGATCATGCGCCCGTCAATCGTATTCGGGCCGGAAGACGATTTCTTCAACCGCTTCGCCGCGCTGGCACGGATGTCGCCGGTGCTGCCGCTGGTCGGCGGCGGGGCGACGCGCTTTCAGCCGGTCTTCGTCGGCGACGTCGCCGAAGCGATCGCGCAGGCGGTGGACGGCAACGTGAGCGGCGGCGCCGTCTACGAGTTGGGCGGGCCCGAGGTGCGCACGTTCAAGGAGCTCATGCACTTCGTGCTGGCAACAATCGAGCGCCGGCGCCTGTTCGTGCCGCTGCCGTTTTTCGCGGCCAGCATCGAGGCCATGGCGCTGCAATTTGCCCCATGGCCGCTGACGCTGACGCCGGATCAAGTCGAACTGTTGCGCAGCGACAATATCGTCTCAGACGCGGCTAAAGCGGAGGCGCGCACCATTGCGGCCTTCGGCATCGAGCCGGAGCCGATCGAGGCCGTCGTGCCGTCTTATCTTTGGCGTTTCCGCAAAACCGGCCAGTTCCGCAGCCGCGCAGCCTGAATTCACAGGTAATAGAGCGCGAACATTCCCGCGGTGCCGAGGACGATGCGCCACCAGGCGAACGCGGCAAAGCTGTGATGCTGCACATAACGCAAGAACGTCTTCACCACGATCCAGCCGAAGATGAAGGAGAAGACGAAGCCGACGGCAACGGCGAGAAGATCGCCATGGGCGAGCTCGTCGCGGCTCTTAAAGGCCTCATAGGCGAAGGCGCCGACCATGGTCGGCATGGCGAGCCAGAAGGAAAATTCCGCCGCCGAGCGCCGGTCGGCGCCGAGCAGCATGGCGCCGACGATGGTCGCGCCGGAACGCGACACGCCGGGGATCATGGAAACGCACTGGCAGATGCCGATGACGAGATACATCGGCAGCGGGAACGTGGTCGATTCGAAATAGCGCGGCTTGATGTTCAAGCGGTCGATCCAGAGCAGCACGAAGCCGCCGAGAATGAAGTTGATGCAGACGATGCGCACGTCGAACAAATGCGCCTTGATGTAGGAGGCGGCGATCACGCCCACGACCGCCGCCGGCAGAAAGGCGATGAGCACGCCGATGACGAAGCGCGTCGCACCCCAATCGGTGAACATGTTCGTCGCTAGCGACCAGAGACGGCCGAAATAGATGCTGAGCAGCGCCAGGATGGCGCCGAGCTGGATCAAAATCGTGAAGGACTTGCCAAAAGAATCCTCGCCCCAGCCGAGGAAGTGCTCCATCAGCAGCAGGTGGCCGGTCGACGAGACGGGAAGAAATTCGGTGAAGCCCTCGACCACGCCGAGGATCGCCGCCTTGATGAGATCGATGTAAGGTGCGAGCGAGTGCAGAAGGTCCATGGGCTGCTCCCGGAATGGCGGCGAAAGATTCGCTCGAAGGTGTGCGCCTTTTGGCGCAACGTAAAAGCCGGAGCAACGAAAAAACTGTTTATCCCGCCCGAATTTTGCGCGCGCCCCATGGCTTCCTATAGTGCGCCTTGCTGATTCTTTGCTTCCCTCGGGACTTCATGCTGACCCTGCTGCAACACCCGCTTTGCCCGTTGTCGCGCTATGTGCGTCTGATGCTCAACGAATATGGCCTGGAGGCGCGGCTGGTGGAGGAGCGCTTCTGGGAGCGGCGCGAGGACTTCCTGATGCTCAACCCGGCGGGAGAAATCCCGGTGCTGGTGCAGGACGGAGCGCCGCCGGTTCCCGGCGCCACCATTATCGCCGAATACCTCAACGACACGCATGGCCATGATGCAAAACTGATGCCGGCCTCGGGCACCGGCCGGGTCGAAGTGCGGCGGCTCGCCAGCTGGTTCAACGACAAATTTCATGCCGAAGTGAGCGGCCCGCTGGTGACCGAGCGCGTGTTCAAGCGCCATATGACAAAGGAACAAGGCGGCGGGCCGCCGGATACCGATGCCATGCGTGCCGCGCGCGCCAATATTCGCTATCATCTGGCTTATATCGGCTGGCTGGTGGATGCGCGCGATTGGCTCGCCGGCGACGTCATGACCAACGCCGATCTTGCCGCCGCCGGCCATTTGTCGGCGGTCGATTACCTGGGCGAAGTGCCGTGGAACGAAAACGAAGCCGCGAAGAACTGGTACGCGCGGGTGAAATCACGCCCGTCGTTCCGCCCGATTCTCGCCGACACGCTGGCCGGCCTGCCTCCGGCGAAGCACTACGCCGATCTCGATTTCTGACCGATCCGGCAGCGCTCAAGACGGCATTGGCCGTCGAAGCGCGCAAGCGCGGCTTCGATGCCGTCGGCGTGACGCGCCCCGATGCGGTTCCCGAGGCCAAAGCGCGGCTCGAGCGTTTCCTTGCCGAAGGCGCTCATGGCGACATGCTGTGGATGGCGACGACCGCAGCCCGGCGCGCCTCTCCCACGGCGCTATGGGCGGACGTGCGCTCGGTCATCATGCTCGGCATGAATTACGGGCCCGATACCGACCCGCTGGCGATCCTCAAGCATGGCGAGCGCGGCGCCATCTCCACTTACGCGCAGGGCGAGGACTATCACGATCTCATCAAATCGCGCCTGAAGGAGCTTGCGCGCTGGCTCACACACATGGCTGGCGGCGACGTCAAGGTGTTTGTCGACACCGCGGCCGTGATGGAAAAGCCGCTGGCCGAGAAGGCAGGGCTCGGCTGGCAAGGCAAGCACACCAATCTGGTGTCGCGGCAGTTCGGTTCGTGGCTGTTTCTCGGCTCGATCTTCACGACGCTCGACTTGCCGGCGGACGAAGCGGGCTTCGACTCATGCGGTACTTGCCTCGCCTGCCTCGACGTCTGTCCGACGGCGGCGTTTCCCGAACCATACCGGCTCGATGCGCGGCGCTGCATTTCCTATCTGACCATCGAGCACAAGGGCGCGATCCCGCGCGAATTGCGGCCGCTGATGGGCAACCGCATTTACGGTTGCGACGATTGCCTTGCGGTGTGCCCGTGGAACAAGTTCGCCGTCGCCGGGCGTGAGGCGAAGCTTTCAGCGCGCGCGGAATTGCGCGCGCCGAAGCTCGCCGAGCTGGCGCGGCTTGACGATGCACAATTCCGCAAGCTGTTCGCCAAGACCGCGATCAAGCGCGCGGGCCGCGATCGCCTCGTGCGCAATGTGCTTATCGCCATCGGCAATTCGGGCGATGCCTCCCTCGTCCCCGAAGCCGAGCGGCTGCTCGACGATGCTTCGCCGTTGGTGCGCGGCGCCGCGGTGTGGGCGCTCAGCCAACTCGTGCCGCGAGACAAACTTGCGGGAATGAAAAAATCGGAAATCGATGCCTCGGTGAACGAGGAGTGGAGCGCAGCGCTCAGCTGAATTCCTTCACCGCCGCGATCAGCCGCTCGATGTCTTGCGGCCGCGACAGGCGGTGGTCGCCGTCCTTGATCAAGGTGAGCACCACGTCGTCGCCGGCGAAGCGCGCGACCAGGTCCTGCGCGTGCCGCCAGGGCACGTCGGGATCCTGCACGCCCTGTAGGATATGCACTGGGCAGCCGGTCTCGATCAGGCCGCCGAGCAGGAGGTGCCGGCGTCCTTCCTCGATGAGCTTGCGTGTGATCGGATACGGCGCTTCCGAATAGGCGGACGGCCGCAGCCACTGGCCCTTCTCCTCGATTTCCTTCCTCACTGCGTCGGAAAACCGTTTCCACATCAGTTCCTCGGTGAAATCGACCGCCGGCGCGATTAACAGCATGCCGGCGATCGGCGCCTCGCCTTTGGCCTGCCGCAACTCCCGCGCCAAGAGCAGCGCCAGCCAGCCGCCCATGGAGGAGCCAATGACGAGCTGTGGACCCTTGGTGAACTGCCGGTAGACCGCGACGGCCTCCTCCAGCCAGCGGCCGATGGTGCCCTCGGCGAAGTCGCCGCCCGATTCGCCGTGGCCGGAATAGTCAAAACGCAGGCAGGCGCGGCCTTCTTTGCCGGCCCAATCGTCCAGCGCCGCGGCCTTGGTGCCTTTCATGTCCGACTTGAAGCCGCCCAGCCAGAACAGACCCGGGCTCTTGCCCTCGCGCACGCGCACGGCGATGGTCCTTGCCGGTGGCGGTGATTCGATTCGCAGGGAGGTCAGGCGGGATTCGCTCATGCGCGCTGCGGCCAGATTAGCCCGTACCGTTGAAACCGACCGCCCCTTGGAGCGCAAGAGGGCGGCGAACACCAACCGGCCGCGGCCCCGATCGCTGACCGGCGCCACCATATTGCAACTTGTGCCGGCCTTGCGCGACGACCCGGCAAGCCATGCTGCCGTCGATATCGCCCTCACTCTGCTGCAGGCTGGCGCTCGCGCCATCATCGCCGGCGAAGGCGGGCCGCTGGTCGGGGAACTGCGCGCCTTCGGCGGCGAATGGCTGCCGATGGCGGCGGATACCGCCAATCCGCTGCGCATCCGCGGCAACGCCCGCACGCTGTCGCAGCTCATCGCCGCCGAACGCATCGACATCATTCACGCCCATAGTGCCGGCGCCGCCTGGAGTGCGATGCGCGCTACCAATCGCATGCCGGTGTTCCTCGTCACCTCGTTTCCCGACCGGCTGCCGGTCAATTCCTGGCCGGGCACGGCGATCCGCAGCTCGCTCGCGCGCGGCGACCGCGTCATCGCCCCATCGAGTTTCGTGTCGCGCGCGATGATCGAGCGTTATCGCATTCCGCCCGAGCGTATCACCGTGATCCCGCGCTCCGTCGATACCGCCAAGTTCAGTCCCGCCGCAATCACCCCGGACCGCATCGCCGCGTTGCGCCGGGCCTGGGGCGTGCTGCCGCAAATGCGCATCGTGCTCGCGCCGGGGCGCCTGGCGCCCTGGAACGGACAGATGGCGATGGTCGATGCCGCGCAGCTGATGGCGGCGAACGGCGATCGCAACACGGTTTTCGTCTTTGCCGGCGACGACCGCGCCGAGCCGGGCTTCACGCGCGCGCTGCGCCAGCGCGCGCGCACACACGGCATCGACACGCTCTGCCGTTTCGTCGGCCATTGCAACGACATGCCGCTCACGCTTGCCGCCGCCGACGTCGTGGTGTTGCCGGCGTTGACGCCGCCGCTGACCGGCCGTGCCGCCGCCGAAGCGCAAGCGATGGGCCGTCCGGTGGTGGTGAGCACGGTCGGCATGCTGCCGGAGAACATGCTCGGGCCGCCGCGCATGCCAGATGAGCTGCGCACCGGCTGGCTGTCGCGGCCGGGAAATATTGCCGATCTTGCGCGCGCGACGCGCCAGGCGCTCAGCCTCGATGCCACAGCCTATGCCGCGTTGGGCGCCCGCGCCCGCCAGTTCGCCGAGTTCATGTTCTCGCCGCAAAGCGTTGCTGAAGCGATCCGCGGGGTCTATACGTCGCTGCTGGCACGCGACGCCTGAGCGTGCGTGGGGCAGGTTGATGTCGAGTTCTTCCGCGTTTGAGCGTGCCGCGCGCCCCTCGCGCGAACTTCCCACTCATCACGCGATTCTGCATCCCATCACGGTACTGATTGTCGTGCCCACGCTCGATGCCGGCGCCGCGGACGCCGGCGCCGCCGCTCTTGCGTGCCTGCTCAGCGAAGCCGGTCATCACGCCATCGTCGTCTCGCGCCCCGGCCGGCTCGTCGCCGAGGTGACGGCGGCCGGCGCCGAATTCTTGCCGCTCGACATGGGGGGCAACAATCCGCTTGCCATTCTGCGCAACGCGCTGGCGCTGATGCGGATCGCGCGCGAGCGCCGCTGCAACGTCATCCATGCGCACGGCCGCGCGGCAGGCTGGAGCGCGTTCCTTGCCGCGCGGTTCACCGGCGTCCCCTTCGTGACCAGCTGGTACAAGGGATTCCGCGAGCAGAATCTTTTCAAGCATCTTTATAACGGCGTGATGGCGCGCGGCGACCGCGTCATCGCCGTCAGCGAGCAGCTGGCGCAGCTTATCAACGACCGTTACGGCACGCCGTGGGAGCGCATCGCGGTGCTGCCGCCGAGCATCGATCTCGAATGCTTCGATCCGGCAGGGGTGACGCGCGAGCGCGTGGAGGCGATGCGGCGCGGCTGGGGCCTCAAGCAAGATACCAAGGTGATCCTCGTCACCGGCCGCATCCTGCGCCGCAAGGGCCATCACGTCGTGGTCAAGGCGGCGCGGCGTCTCAAGGACATGGGCCTCGGCGATTTCCTTTGCGTCTTCGTCGGCGAGGATCGCGGCCATACCCACTACACCGGCGAGCTGTGGGACCTCGTCTTGTCGACACGCACGATGGATGTGATCCGCATGGCGGCGCCGGTTGCCGACATGCCGGCCGCCTATGCCGCGGCGGCGGTGGTGGTATCGGCGGCGGTGCAGCCGGAGGGCCTGCAGCGTTCGATCGTCGAAGCCGAAGCCATGGCGCGTCCAATCATCGTGTCCGACCTCGCCGCCGGCCCCGACGTGGTGCTTACCGCGCCCGGAGTGCCGGATGGCCGCGTCACCGGTCTGCGCTTTGCCGCGGGCGACGATGCGGCGCTTGCCGAGGCTTTGCTGCGGCTGTTTGCCATGCCGGAGCCGACCCGGCGCGCCATGGGCGCGCGCGGGCGCGGCTGGGTGACCACGCATTTCGACACGGCAGCAACAGTCGCGCAGACCTTGCAACTTTACACCGAGATCGCCGGCCGACAGGCGCGCCGCGCCGGTCCGTAATTCCGAGCAATCAGAAGGCTTTGGCGGGCCTCACCGACCTGCCCAAACGATTCATTATCGAAGCGGTGAGGAACCGCGTTGACTTATTCGCCGTTTCTACCAATCTTGACCGTTCCGGTTTAACAGCAGAGGAGACAAGAGCCATTCGTCGTCCCATGAAAGCTGCGCTGCCCGCCCAGAAGGACGGTCCGCGCGTCAACGAGGAGATCCGCGTCCGCGAGGTCCAATTAATCGATGCCACCGGCCACAACCATGGCCCCACAGCGATCCAAACCGCGCTAGAGATGGCGCAGAACGCGGGGCTCGATCTTGTCGAGATCGCCCCCAATTCAAATCCCCCCGTCGCCAAGATCCTGGATTACGGCAAGTACAAATTCCAGGCGCAGAAGAAGGCGGCGGAAGCCCGCAAAAAGCAGAAAGTCGTCGAGATCAAGGAGATCAAGCTCCGGCCGATGATCGACGACCACGACTACGATGTGAAGATGCGCTCGATGAAGCGGTTCTTCGAGGAAGGTGACAAGGTCAAGATCACTTTGCGCTTCCGCGGCCGCGAAATGGCGCACCAGGAGCTCGGCTACAAGCTCCTCAACCGCGTCAAGGACGACACCGCGGCCATGGCCAAGATCGAATCCGAGCCGCGTTTCGAAGGCCGGCAGATGGTGATGCTGCTGGCGCCGCGGTAGGGACTTGGCATGCCTTTCCAGTCCCTCCCCCTGGAAGGGAGGGGTCAGGGAAGGGTGTTCTCTAGCGTCTCGATCGATTCCGGCCGGCGAGCTACGCCGCTCAACTGCCGGACCGGCTGCCAAATGTTCGGGCTGTTGCCGCCTCCACCGATAAGGCGCTCCTCATGAGCAAAACGCGCTTTTTATTTTGGGCGGCCTGCACGGTGATTGGTGGATTCGTAATTTGGCGGGCTATCGGCCATCCGCCAATTTGGCCTTGGAATAACATGGGCTTCGATAGCACTTGGGATTGCCCGCCGAATGCGACGCCGGCCTCTACTGTGTGCACCAAGAAATGATGTCCCGCTTTCGCGGGGACGAGCGGGCTTTGACAGGGCGCGGCGAGCCGGTTGCAACATCACCCCTGCTCTGCCATAACGCCGCCCGCTCGCCGCCCGGCTGAATAAGGGCTGCCGTGGCGGCGAATGAACGCTCAATTCCGAGCACTTAGCTCCAAAGGCAATCGTCTTTTCGAGCTTCAACCGGCCTGGCGGGTCGTCCCGCCATGGCGCCGTTTCAGGAGAGCCAAATGCCCAAGCTGAAGACCAAATCGGGCGCCAAAAAGCGCTTCAAGGTGACCGCGACCGGCAAGGTGAAATACCAGCAGTCCGGCAAGCGCCACGGCATGATCAAGCGGACCACCAAGACGATCCGCGAGCACCGCGGCACCGCCGTGCTGTTCAAGTCCGACGGCGACAACATCAAGAAATACTTTCTGCCCAACGGCTGATCCGTATTTCGCAAGGCGGCGTTCGCGCCGCCATTGACCATTTGCCAGACCTGTCAGGAGATTTCCCATGGCCCGCGTCAAACGTGGCGTCACCGCACACGCCAAGCACAAGAAAGTCTACAAGGCCGCCAAGGGCTATTACGGCCGCCGCAAGAACACGATCCGCATCGCCAAGCAGGCGGTGGAGAAGGCCGGCCAATACGCCTTCCGCGACCGCAAGCGGCGCAAGCGCACGTTCCGCGCGCTGTGGATCCAGCGCCTCAACGCCGCGGTGCGGCCCTTTGGCCTCA
>Ga0335083_10000152_pt1 | contig 121725 bp, 84 predicted proteins | sample Lox_Sample_42_FD_206716 | JGI IMG/M metagenome (GOLD analysis project Ga0335083, IMG submission 206716) | Soil microbial communities from Loxahatchee National Wildlife Refuge, Florida, United States - Lox_Sample_4.2 | ecosystem: Environmental > Terrestrial > Soil > Wetlands | place: USA...
CCCTCTTCCATGTTGCAGTCGCTGACGCCGGTGTAGAGCATGATTTGGCGGAGTGTGGTGAGATAGGCGTAAGCCTCTTCGGGAGCGCGCATGTCCGGCTCGGAGACAATTTCGCTGAGGGGCGTGCCGCAACGATTGTAGTCGATGTAAGCTTTGGTGGCCGATTCGGCGAAACCTTCATGGAGATTTTTGGCGGCGTCCTCTTCGAGATGGAGGCGCGTGATGCCGACGCGCTTTTTCGCGCCGTCGTGGTCGATTTCGAGCCAACCGCCGGTGGCGAGCGGAAGCTCGTATTGCGAGATTTGGTAGCCCTTCGGCAGATCGGGATAGAAATAATTCTTGCGCGCGAAACGCGAATGTTCGTGAACGGTGCAGTTCAACGCGAGCGATGCACGCATGGCGAGCTCGATGACGCGCTTGTTTAGAACGGGAAGTGTGCCGGGCAGCCCGAGGCAGACCGGGCAGACATTGGTGTTCGGCGGATCGCCGAAATGGGTCGAGCAGCCACAGAAGATTTTGGATTTCGTCAGGAGCTGGACATGGACTTCCAGGCCGATGACGGTCTCGTATTTCGCGAGAACTTCGGGGGCGATAGCCGCCGTCTCTGGAGCTGATTTCGCCATAGTGGAGCAAGAATTATAACATCACGCCGGGACAGGGCGAGACGACGGCGATCCCCGGCGCGAGTGTTCAAGCCCTTTTGAAGGAGGGCTCGCGGAAAGCTGGAAACAGGCGCTCCGCAAGTGCGAACCCGCCGAACAGCAGTGTCGCGTAAATGGCATCGCCGGCGAGGGTGTTCCAGAAGAAGGGGATTCCCGCGGCGTAGCAGGCGAGCAAGCCGGTACCCGTGCGCGGGTAGTTTAGGCCGGCGGCCCAAACTGCGAAATTGGTGACGAGGAAAAACTGGAGAGTGCCGGCGAGGGTCGCAGCGCCGATGCGCGTTACGGTGCGGCGATTGCGAAGCCAGAGGCCGATGGCGACGCTAACCAGGAAGCTGGCGTAGACGACGGGCATGAGTCTGTGGAAGCCGATGAAAATGTCTCCGGCAAAGAGAGCGAGGAGCGGTGTGACGAAGGCGAGCCGACGATTGCGGATAGTCGCGCCGGCAAAAATAGCCAGGGCGCCGATGGGCGTGAAGTTCCAGGGATGAGGAGCGATGCGCAGGGCAGCCACGAGGGCAATCATCGTGAGCGCGAGCAGGGTACGATAGAGCGTAGTTTCTTTCAGAGAGAGTTGCGTATTCATTTTGTTTCCATCTCCATTTTAGGAAGTAAATCGCAAAAAACAAAGCCGTCGCGGTGGACGACCTCTCCCGTACAAACGGGAATAGGAGAGCGAAAAACGGGGCCATCGAAAACGAAGGTATGGAACTCGCCGTTTTCGCCGCAAGGATCGGCGTGTGGCGGAAGATCGCGCAAAAAAGATTCGTCCAGTTCGCGGCCGGCGAAACTGGGATCGAGGGTTTTGGGGTCGATGCAGACGGTGATGGCGCGAAAGCGGTTGGCATGGAATGAACGGATTAGCTCGCGCGTGCCTCTTTTCCAGATTGGAAAGAGAGCGGACATGCCGATGCGGGCGAGATTTTTCTCGCGATAGGCGCGGAGATCTTCGAGGAAAATGTCGCCAAAGGCGACATTGCGAACTCCTTTTTCATGGTGGACACGAAGAGCTTCTTCCATACGCGCTTCGTAAACTGGATTGACACATTGCGGCGGGATGCGGACTTCGTGGAGCGGCAATCCGATGGATTGGGCCTGCCGTCTGAGAAGTTCGCAGCGAACGCCGTGCATGCTGATGCGTTCATAACCTTCGGTCACGGTGGTTAGGAGCGCGGCGATGCGAACGTCGGTCTGCTGGAGCAGCGCGCACAGCGCCATGGCGCTGTCTTTGCCACCGCTCCAGCAGACTAGAATGGGTTCAGGCCTGCTCATCGCGTGCTAATTCTCCGAGTCAATCTCTGCCGCCGAATCGGTAGTTCACGCCCAGACGAAAGTCGCGGCCTAGAGCAGGGAAGCCGATTGCATCCTGATAGTGCTTATTGAGGAGATTGGTGACGCGGCCGTAGAAAGAAAAACCGCGGGTGAAATTATAGCTGGTAGCCACGTCGAAGCGGACGTAGCCTGGATTGTGGGTCAGGCCGAGGCCGTCGAAGTCGCTGTCGGTGCGCACGCCAGTGAAATATCCGGCAAGGTTGAAATTGATGCGGCGATAGCTGGCGTTTAGCCACAGGTTGCCGGAATTCACTGGGCGACGAAGAAGATGATTACCAGGTTGCTCGACGCTCGGAACGGAAGCAACGGTTTGTAGCACGCGGGAATCATCGTAAGAATAATTGCCCTTCATTGAGAGCCAACGGTTGAAGCGGGCTTCGCCCGACCAGTTCAAGCCGCGAGCACGCGCCCGGTCGGTATTGAAATACAACATCTCATTGCCGCTGAAACAGATGGGGTTTGCCGGGCCGACCTGCTGATTGATCAGGTCGCGAAACTGGCTGTTGAAATAGCTTGCGGAAACGCGAAAACGATCGTTGCTGAAGAATTGATCGATGCCGACGTTGAGCGTGTGGCTTTGCCCCGGGCGCAGCGAAGGGTCACCGGGATTGCACGGATCGGTGCTGAAAGATTCGAACATAGTGGGCTCCTCGATGCCCTGGCCGTAGGAAATTCTGGCGCGCGTGTCTCCCAAAGCGCCCCTGGAATAACGGAGCGCATAGACAGCGCCCGCGCGCGGAACGACGCGCGTGCCGAAATTCGTGTTGTCCTCGGCGCGGACTCCCGCGCTGAGCGTGAGCCGAGAAATCGGCGCCCAGCGAGCGTCGATGAAGCCCGCTTGATTGTTTCGGCGGGCGTGAACGCCGCCGAGGTTACTCGGATATCCGTTCTCCACTTCGTATTGATAGCCGGCCGTCGCGGCTCCTCCATGGAACGAGTAGGTGGATTGTTCGAGGAAGCCTGCGCGATTGAACTGGTCAGTAGCGAAGAAATCAAAATCCGGAAAGCCGACGGTATCGAGAACGCGCGACTCCAAGCCCGTGATGCGGTGAACCCAGTGCGGGCCCGTGGCGAAGGTCCAGCTGAGACTTGCGGAGAGCTGGCGCAAGTCGTCGTAGGCAGTAGGATCAGTGAAAGCGGGGCCAAAGAGAGTCTGGCCCGGCGTACCGGCCAAACTGGAATTGCTGCGGACGGTGAGGCGAAGCTGGTTCGAGGCAGAGAAGCGGTAACCGATGTTGCCGGCGAGGCCGCGGTTGAGAAACGCGTCGTTTACGCCCTGGCCGTTTGTCTCGAAATACGAGCCGGCTGCCGAGTAATCGAATTTATCCAGGAGGCCACTGAGTTGGGCGCTGCCGCGAGCGGAAGAGAAACTGCCACCTTCCGTGAAAAGGTTGATTTCGGGAATACGCGTGGAACCTGTATGACTGAAGAGTTGAATGACCCCAGACATGGCGTCGGTACCGTAAAGAGCGCTTTCAGCGCCATGAACGATTTCGATCTTGTCGACGTTGTCGAGAGTGAGGTTCGAGAAATTCAGATCCCCTCCGGGCTCATTGATGGGAACACCATCGATGAGGACTTTCGTAAAGGCGGAGTCGCCACCATCGAGAAAAACGGTGGCCAAGCCGCCTGCGGGCCCCGTTCGGGCAATGGCAATGCCGGTTTGGGTGGAGAGCAGATCCGGCAGAGAAACGGCCTGACGCTCCTGGATTTCCTGGGCGCCGATGATGTCCACGGGCGCGGGAGTGCGATCAAGCTCAACAGGCTGAGAGTTCGCGGTGACAACCACTTTTTCGGAGACGAGCTCGATCGAGAGGCGTACATCGAGCGAGCGATTTTCCCCGGCTGCGAGTTCCAGAACAAAATCGCGAGTGACGAAGGCCGGGGCTTGTAAATGAATATGGTAACGTCCAGGCGGCAGAGTCAGGCGATAAGTTCCTGCTTCCCCGGAAGACGCCGAAAGTAACGGCGCGTTGGCGTTAGCTTCGAGCTGAGCCGTGATTTCTGCGTTTGAGACACCATAGCCGGATGGATCAGTGAGTTTGCCGGAAAGATGCGCATCGGAAGAATTTAGATTGGCTTGTGCGGACAAGGAAAAGCTGATCGCGAACATTTCAAGAAAAATAAAAGCAGTCCGAAGAAACGTAGTTTTCATGTTTTCCTCCGCTCCCTCTCGCGCGGGAGTTGAAGGTTGGCCTGGCGCAGGGGAAAAATCGCCGAGGCTTGCAGACTTCGCCGGTCTCCTGGCTTGGCGGCAGTTCCGTCCCCGCTTGGCGCTGTTTCTGGGGCCGGTGCCGGGCCTTCCCGTGGCGCTGCCCGTTAGTTCTGAACGCGACCCTGTGAGGAAGATCGCGGACAGTGAGCGATGCGCCGCAGTGGCCGCGGCAGTACCTTATTCCGCCTTACAGTCGCGCGGCGGCGACGGCTTCTTTCACGTTCGGCCCCAGCGTTGGCCAGGGTGAACGCACCGTCTTCCCGTGCACGAAGTCCGCGGTGTATGTGGGGGGCGCGTTGGCCCGCTGTGGATTATTCAAGTGCCGCGGACAGAATCGCGGCGTTTGGGTTAACTCAGAAACTGCCACTTATTTTGCAGACAGCACAGTCACGCGAGGCCTGCCGGAAGAGCCGAGCTCCACGGTAAGAGGCGTTTGAAAAACCTGTTCGAGCAGCTCGCGCTGAAAAACGGTAGATGGCGGACCGACGCGAAGACATTTGCCCTTTTGAAAAATTGCGACCTGGTCGGCGTATTGGCCCGCGAGATTCAAATCATGAGTTACTACGACAATGGTATAGCGATTCGCGGCTGCCAACCGGCGGAGAGTTTCGAGCAGGTCGACCTGCGCTCCGATATCGAGATGCAGCGTCGGCTCATCGAGAAGAAGAAGCAAAGGCTGCTGAGCGAGGGCACGCGCCAGAATGACGCGCTGTTTTTCACCGCCCGAAATCTGATCCATCCACCGATCGCTGAGATCTTCGGCGCCGACCTGCTGAAGCGCATTGCGGGCGATTAGGATATCGTCCGCGGTCTCAAATCGCAGCGTGCGTCCGTAGGCGTGACGTCCCTGAAGTACGAATTCCCAGGCGCGCGATGGGAAAAGCAAGGGACTTTCCTGCTGGACCATGGCGATGCGTTGGCCGCGAGTGCGGTGCGGAAGCGTGTGCGTGACGAAACCGTTGAGCAGGACGCGGCCGGAAAGAGGTTCAAGCGCGCCCGCAATCAATTTTAGTAGCGTAGACTTGCCGCTAGCGTTTGGACCGAGAATGGCAACGATTTCGCCGGGACGAACTTGAAAGCTTGTCGCCTCCAGGGTGAAGAGAGGCGCCTGCGATGGGTTCGCGGAATAAGCATAGCTGACTTGCTCGACGCTCAAACGAATGTCGGAGTTTGGATCTCCGGCGTCTGCCAACGGCCGCGCTGCGGAGGAGGTGCGGGCGTAGCTGCTCACGCCAGCCTCCTGCGCATTAGATAGAGAAATAGCGGCGCGCCAGCGATGGCGGTCATGGCGCCGACGGGAAGCTCCGATGGAGAAATGACTGTGCGAGCAAGAGTATCGGCGACGACCAGGACAATTGCGCCGCCGAAGGCAGCGGTTGGCAAGAGCACGCGATGATCAGAGCCGAAAATCAGGCGCATGACGTGGGGCACAAGAAGCCCCACATAGCCGATGGCGCCGCTGACAGAAACGGCGAGACCCGTCAGCAGAGAGGCTGCGAGGTAGACGACCAAACGAACGCGGCGGACGTCCACTCCGAGGTGCATGGCTTCTTTTTCGCCTGCGAGGAGCAGATTTAGGTCGCCCGCAGTCGTATAGATTGCTCCCGCGGCGAGGAAGAAACCGAAGCGAAGAATCAGGCTAACCACGCGCTGAGGCGGGGTTGAGAGATCGCCCATCATCCAGAAAGCCATGCCGCGATAATTGCCGCCAGTGAGCGTGGACATAAAAAACATGATGATGGCGGATAAAAAGGAAGCTGAAATGATTCCGGCGAGCAGCAGCGTGCCGCTATCGATTTGTCCCTGGCGGAGGCCGAGAAAATAGACGGCGGTGACGGTAAGCGCGGCGCCGAGAAAAGCACCGATAGGGGTCAAGAGCGCGGCAACCGCGGGCGCAAGCGCAAGATGCGGCTCGATGATTAAGGCGACGATCGCCCCGACCGCCGCGCCGCTGGAAACTCCCAAGACGTATGGATCCGCCAGGGGGTTGCGAAGCAAGGCCTGAAAACTGGCTCCCGCAACGGAGAGGGAGGCGCCCACAAAAATACCGAGCAGTATGCGAGGCAAGCGGATATCGAAAATAATGAGCTGGTACTCGCTGGAGAGTTGGCTCGTTTGGCGGAAAAGGACGCGGAGGAGGTCTCGGCCCAATCCGTAGAGCGAGACGGGGACGGCGCCCATCTTAAGCGCGATGACCACAACCACGAAAAGAATCGCGGCGAGGACCGAGCAGTATGCGAGCAAGCGGCTGAGAGTCAAAGGGCGCAAGCGCAGTCCTCCAAAACAGCGGACCAGCCACCGATCGAAGCCATGAGGCGGAACGAAAGCTGCGGCTGAGTAGTGGTTGGAATTTTTTGGTTCTTTTCGTCCTCGGGACGCGTTGAAAAAGCCTTGGGGTGCAGTTGTTTGGCGAGATCCTCGATGGCAGAAACGATCCGTGGCGCCGGCCGGTTCACGGCGTCGCTGATCACGGCATAGCGGCGGTTGCGAACGGCGTCAAGGCCGCGCCATCCAGGGCGCTCTGCGAGCACGTCGAAGTCACTTTTCGCGGTTTCGGAATGAGACTCCGCGAAAACTAGATAGTCGGGCTGAAGACGAACGACTTCTTCGAGACTGATTTGGGGCCAATCCTGCGAAGAATCGACAATGGAAGCAGCGCCTGCCAACCGCAAAGCGTCGGCGATGAAAGTGTCTTTGCCCACGGAGATAAGAGGATCCGCCCAAACGACGAAAAGGACCCGGCGGGGGATTGAGGCGCTCAAGCGTTGCCGAAGATCCGCGAGATGAAGTTCGAGGCCGGCTGCAACAGAAGCGCCGGCTTCCGGCGCCCCTAGCATATCGGCGAGGCGTTCGGTCGAAGTCACGATTTCCTGAACGGTGTGGGGATCCGTGGCGTAAGACGGAATTCCCAGATTACCGAGAGCGTGAACTGTTTCGAGCCGGTTTAATTTGGTGACGAGGACGAGATCGGGGCGGAGCGCGACGATTTGCTCGATACTCGGATTGATCGCGCCGCCCACTTTCGGTTTTTTTTGTGCAGCGGGCGGGTAATCGCAATAATCCGTGTCGCCGACGAGCCGATCCTGCAAACCGAGAGCGTAGATCGTTTCCGTGAGACTCGGCGAAAGTGAGACAATCCTTCGTACAGGCTGCGGAACATGTACCGTGCGGCCGGCTTCATCCACGAAATCTTTGAATAGTGGCGCAGTAGCCGAGTTAGCATTTGGCGTTTGTGCGCGAACTGATGGAGAGCAAGACGCGGCATAGAGCAGCGCGGCGGCGAGAGCGCCCGCAGCCAGGTTCGTTCTTCGTGTGTTCATTCGCGTCTGCACAAATTTCCAGTAACAACCTTCTGTCACTTACAAAATAAAAAAGCCCCGCGAGACGCCGTAGGGCTTGATGGCCTCGCTTTTTCTCGCGAAAAGCGGTTGCCTCTGCGGCAAAGGAGGGTAGTCTGGCTTGCGGCAAATTCAGCCGCTAACAGTGGCGGGACCGCGGCCGATTCTCACGGCCTTCCCCTCATCCCTTGCCTGCAAATTGAAAAATCAGTGTATGCCGCAGGTTTACGAGTGTCAATGTACGGCATGACAGTCTTTTTCGATGGCGCTCAGCGATTCTTCCAGTTCGGCTTGCGCTTTTCGACGAGCGCTCGGAGACCCTCTTGGGAATCCTCGAGGCGATAAAGTTCGTTCAGGAAGATGTTCATGGAGTTCTTCATGCCGTCTCGCAACGAAAGGCCCATGCCACCCAGGATGGCTTTCTTGGCCATTGTCAGCACCGGACCCGAGTGCGCTGAGATGCGCTCCGTCAATTCATTCACGGCTTGCTCGAGCCTGGCTTCAGGGACGAGGCGGTTTATCAAGCCAAGTTCCAGCGCCCGTTCCGCGGTGATGGCTTCACCGGTGAGGACAATTTCAAGGGCGCGCTTTGGCCCGACGAGAAAGGGAAGAATTGTCGAAGCAAGCGGCGGGAAAACGCCGATGGAAATCTCAGGCTGTGCGAAACGGGCCTTCGGAGTGGCGACCACCAGGTCGCCAAAAGCTGCAAGCTCTGCTCCACCCCCGATCGCCGGGCCGTTGACCACGCAGATCACCGGCTTGGCTACCTCCAACATGCCGGAAAAGGCTGCGTGGAATGCATCCAGCATTTGAAAGACGCGCTGGGAGGTGTATTCGCCAATGTCGATGCCGCCACAGAATACCTTGCACGCGGAATCAAGGACGATGAGCTTGACCTCGGGACGTTCGCCGGCAAACGAGATTCCGTCGGCTAGTTCACGCAGAAACGCTTCATTCAGAAGATTGTGCTCGGGGCGGCTCAGCGTCATCCGTGCAACGCTGCCCTCAATGCGCAGCTTCACGTGTTCGAATTGTTCTGGCGCGCGCTTCCCTGGCCGCGAAAGATAATCTTGTGCTTCAGCCGGCTCAATCATGCCATGCCCTCCGTGTGGAATGCCGCCCCTATAGATCAAGAGGCGGCGCAGAACGGCCAAATTCGATGCTAGCACGCGGAGGCTCGGAGCTTTTGAAGAGTGACTGTGCGCGTGCGCAAAAGGTTTGCCCCTAGAGGCGACAATTAAGTGTTGCCGATTCGCTTCATGCCATTCACCGCACACAGTGTCATTTACTCGGAGTCGCATTTCGATTTGCGGTTAAGCTTGCTGCGAGTTTTTGTCTGGCGCGGGGTGCACTGCGTGATGGCTGGGAGAATGTCAGAGGTTCGCGACACCGAAACGGTAACGGCCGCCAAACTCAGCAGCCCACCGGATCGAGACGGGTTTCCGATGCCAGCCGCATGGAGTGGCGCTCATCCGATTGCGTTCGATCACGACTGGCAGGGTAAGCATGCCGATCCGCTGCGCGAGACGGAGGTGCGTATACTCTGGACTCCGGAGACACTCTATCTGAAATTTGTGGCGCACTACCGCAATATCACGGTTTTTCCCAGTGGCGAAGCTGATGGCCGCCGCGATGATCTCTGGAATCGCGACGTCGCGGAGGTTTTTCTGCAACCGGCCGGATCCGAGACGGGTTGTTACAAAGAGTTCGAGGTAAGTCCTAACGGCCTATGGATTGATTTGGATATCGCACGGGCACGAAGGGAAAATTTGCGAAGTGGATTGAAGCGCGGAGTGGCGATTGATGGGAAGAACAAGACTTGGCAGGCTGAGCTAGCTTTGCCGATGAAGAGCTTAACGGCTCAGTTCAACCCACAGAGCATTTGGCGCGTCAATTTTTATCGGGTTGAAGGGACCGAAGAGCCGCGCTTCTACTCTGCCTGGCGGCCGACAGGGACGCCCACGCCTAATTTCCATGTGCCTGAGAGTTTCGGCAAACTGCTATTCAAAAGCTAAACCGGCTGTATACGTTCTCAGGCTCAAGACTGGCGTCGCGCGCCCTTTTTTTCTATGCTTCCCGAGTGAGACCCACCACTTCTTTGCCGCGGTTGGTCATTTTCAAACGCTCAATCCGGAGACTGTCTGCAATTGCAACCATTTCCGTCTTATACGCGCGGGCATTGCCTGCTCAGACGGCTCCATCGCAGAAGCTGGATGCCAACGCACCCGTCGTGACAAAAGTCGACCCACCGTCGTGGTGGTTGAAATTGACGCCTGAGTTGATGTTGCTGATTTCCGGCCATCATCTCGAAGCCACGCGAATCGCCTGCAATTTGAAGAGCATCGTTGTGGAACGCACGCAGGCGACAGCCGGCGGCGACTATCTGTTCGTGTGGTTGGAGATTGGCCGGGATACACAGTCGGGCACGGCGGTCTGCCGAATTACGACGCCGACAGGAACAACATCATTTGAGCTGCCGCTCGCCACGCGCACGATGAAGTTAGGGAGATTTCAAGGTCTCGCTCCCGAGGACGTTATTTATCTCATCATGCCGGACCGCTTCGCGAACGGCGATCCGACAAATGATGACCCCCCCGAAGCTCGGGGTATGCATAATCGCGCGAATCTACGCGCTTACCATGGCGGCGATTTGCGCGGTATTCGCGAACTCCTGGACTACTTGAAAGACTTGGGAGTGACCACGCTATGGCTCACCCCAATTCTAAAAAATGGCGCGGCCCAGGATTATCACAGCTACGGAGCCGTGGATTTGTACGCTGTGGATCCGCACCTCGGAGCGGTTCAGGATTATCAAGACCTCGTCACAGATGCGCACAAGCGGGGGATGAAAGTTCTCTTCGATTTTGTACCTAATCATGTGGGGCCGCTGCATCCCTGGGTGGCTGATCCACCACTGCCAGATTGGTTCCACGGCACTGCGCAGCAGCATTTGAGTTCTTCCTCGGGCGTTAATGGTACGTTCTACGGGAAAACTGATAAGCAGCTGATTTCCAACGATCCGTTCGAGCTCCTCGTCGATCCACACGCGCCGCCGCAGCTCACGCGAAATCTCACAGAAGGATGGTTCTTCAACATACTGCCTGACTTAAATACGGAGAATCCCATGGTTGCCGAATACTTGCTGCAGAACAGCATTTGGTGGGCGGAAACTTCGGGATTGGACGGCTATCGTTTGGACACTTTCCCTTACGTTTCGAGGAAATTCTGGTCGGTCTGGCACGCGCAATTGCACCAGCTCTATCCTTACTTGACAACCATCGGCGAAGTTTTTCACCCAGATCCGAGCGTCACTTCATTTTTCGCCGGTGGCCAGGCGCGATTCGACGGCATCGATTCCGGCGTGAACACTCTGTTTGACTATCCGATGTTCTTTGCGCTGAGAGACGTCCTTCTGCACGGCGCACCAGCGGGCCGAATCGCGGACATTCTGCGAAGCGATTGGCTGTACCCGCATCCAGACATGCTGGTAACCTTTTTTGCAAACCACGATGTCCCGCGCTTCGCGAGCGCTGCGGGCTATTCACCGGCAAAGCTCAAACTTGCGTTTGGGCTCACGCTCACTTTGCGGGGCATTCCCGAGATTTACTACGGCGACGAATTCGGTATGCCTGGCGGTGGGGATCCGGACAATCGACGCGATTTTCCGGGAGGCTGGCCAGGCGATCCGAAGAATGCGTTTACCGCCGAGGGCCGCACACCAGAGCAGCAAGAACTTTTCGCCTACGTACAATCGCTGCTGCAATTGCGACGTGAACATCTCGCGCTGCAAAGTGGGAGTCTGTGGCACCTCTTTTCGGACCAGACGTCATACGTCTTTTTGCGCGAGACGGAAGAAGAGCGCGTTCTAGTGGCATTCAACAACTCGGCCGAATCCCGGGAACTCAGAGTTCCTCTCCGGAGTACGCCCGCCGGGGGCGCGGCTGGATTTACTCCCCTTCTTGGTGGAGCGAAGGCGGACGTTTTCCGCGGCGAAGCGCGCATCGCCATGCCCGCCCAAACACTGTCCATTTTTCTGCTGGATTGAAGAGTCAAAAGTTCAAGCGAACTTTCCAATTCTTTAGGGCGTCGGGCACCGTCAGTGTGATGCAGTGCGCTCGTGCATCGAACCGCCAATCGTGAATCAATGTATCGCCGATGCGGACTTCCTTCGGCGCGGCAGCCGCTCCGTAGATTTCCAATTGCATTCTGTTCCACCACGGCTTGTAGCCATTCTTAGCTACGCTGCTCGTAACGGTCATGTCTTGCGGAGTCACGTCGCAACTGAAATTAATCCGTAGATACTTTCCGTTTTGATAGGCAAATGTGAGTCCGTCATCTTCATAGAGGGAACCGTGGCAGTCGTCGCCCATATAAACGCGCAATTCGAGCGGACCTTCCGGCTTCTCGTTCGTGCTTTGCACCACGGACTGCATGGGTACAATCGCGCCCGCGCGGGCGTACAAGGGCATTTCCGCGAGTCCCGGATGCAACGAAATGTGGTCCTTGCTCGTGTGGACATCCGCTGTCCAGAAATCGTACCAGTCGCCGGGCGGCAAATGAACATCGAGTGCGTCCACTTTTTCCGTGACAACGGGAGCTACAAACAAGTCCTGGCCGAATAGAAATTCGTGGTCGTCGCCGTAGTACTGCGAGGCGGCTGGGTACTCAAGAAAAAGCGGCCGCATCAGAGGCAAACCAGTTCGCGAAGTTTCTTCCATGGATGTATAGATGTACGGCAAGAGTTTGTAGCGCAGTTCAATGTAGTGGCGGCGAATGGCTTCTTGTTCGGGCCCGCTGGCCCACGGTTCGTGAGGTTCGGTGCCCTTCGCCGCGTGATCGCGATAAATCGGATAGAAAACGCCAAGCTCGTACCAGCGTGTCAGCAAGTCGACCGGCGGCGAGCCCGCGAAGCCGCCGACATCCGCGCCAACGAGGTCGTAACCAGAGATGCCGAGGCTCATAATCTGCGGCACGCTCATGCCGATGTGATTCCAGGTAGCGCTATTGTCGCCGGTCCAAGTGGCCGCATACCGCTCTGTACCGGCATATGCGGCGCGCGTCAGTACAAATGGCCGTTCGTTGGGACGCAGCGTGAGAAGCCCATCGTACGTGGCGCGAGCGTTTTCCATGCCATAAACGTTGTGAATGGCGCGATGATCCAGCGTGGTTCCGTCATCGAGCCGGTGGACCACGTCAAGAGGCATCGTCTTTGGCGGAGTGAAAAAAACCGAAGGCTCATTCATGTCGTTCCAGAAGCCCGCAACGCCCATGTCCACGAAATTCTTGTATAGCCCGCCCCACCAATCGCGCACACGGTACAGCGTAAAATCCGGGAAAACGCTGTCGCCCGGCCAGACTTTGCCGACATACACCGAACCATCCGGATTTTTGACGAAGACGTCTTGTTTCATTCCTGAATCATAAGGATAGTAGCCATGGCCCGGATCTTTTTTGATGTGTAAGTCAGTGATCAGCACGGTGCGCATGCCCTGCGCAAGAAAATCAGAAATCATTTTTTCGAACGTGGGGAAATACTCGCGATTGATGGTGAAGGGCGCATAGCCCTGCTGGTAATCGATATCCAAATAAATCGCGTCGGCGGGAATCTTTTTCTCCCGCAATGTGTGGACGATCTCCCTCGCCTGAGCTTCGGGATAATAACTGTAACGGCTTTGCTGGTACCCGAGGGACCACAGCGGGGGAAGCGGCGTCCTGCCGACCAGCGCGGTAAACTCCTCGACGATTTTTTTTGGCTCCGGGCCGGCGATGAAGTAATAGTTGAGCTCTCCGCCCTCCGCTCCGAACGAAAAATAATTGCGGGCCTCTTTTCCAAAGTCAAAGTTGCTTCGAAAGGTGTTGTCGAAGAAAACGCCGTAAGCGGTGCCCTCGCGAAGGCCTATAAAGAAAGGAATTGTCTTATAGAGCGGATCATCTGATTCCTGCCATCCGAAGAAATCGGTATTCCACATCGTGTAGGCATGATCGCGGCGGTTCATCGGGCCGGGTTTGTCGCCCAGGCCATAGTAATTTTCGTCCAAAGGCATCCGCTTCCACACATGAATATAAGTACCGTTCCAAGCCATCGGCAGGGAAGGTTCATCCGCAAGAAGGACGTCGCCCGCTATGTTCGCGAAAGTGATTAGCAACGGCGTTTTTTTGACGATCACCATGACGCCGCCTGCCGTCATGCGCACTTCGGTCTTGCTCTCTTCAATTTTGATGGGCGGAGGCTCCGGAGACTCGATCACTGCCCAGGAAGAATCTTTGGGAAAAGAACCTTGCGGCGCCAGCTGGACCCGAATTATGCCGTCGCGAAACACCGTAATGCGAACCTTCGCGGAACCTGAGGTTAGTTCGACGCCATTCGGAAGCCTCTCCGCGCGTTGTACGTTTCCGATATGCTGCCAGCCCGTGGCTGACGCGTTGCCAGTGCTGAGAACGCAAAATAGGATGCAGATTCCGGTCCATCGTGCCAGGCGCGGCATGCTTTTCCTCTCTTCCAGTGGCTGGTGGGAGTACGATCTCTTCGATGCCTCGTCGCGCGCCGGGCGGCACGCAGCACGAGTTTTGTTAGGCCGCGAGCCACTCCTCAAAAAAGGACGAAGCCTTCGCGCCCTCAATACGCCGGCGCACCGCGTCCATAACGCGGCATTTCGCCGCACTGCTGCTTCCGTAGAACGCCAGCCAATACGGAAGATGCACTTCCACTGGATTCGCGTCGATTTCCACTTTCAGGGCGCGCATTTTGAAGAAACCTTGCTGGAAGAGTACCCGCAGGACTTTTAGCCTGAGGCGTTCCGCGGCCTCCTCCGGCTTCAATCGCGGCACCAGCCGGTTCTGCGTCTCGACAGTCAGCAGTTCATCTCCTCGCGGAATGTGTGGGAACTCGAAAAGGTCGAGCACGCCGTGAATCGCATCGAGAGCAAAAATCCGCGCATTGACTGCGCCAACCACTTGGTAGCGCACTTGATAGACCTTGAACGGTACGTAGACATCCGCTATTCGCTGAAGCGGGCCGTTTCGAATCCTCCAGTACGCCGCACTGAACCCTCCCGAACGGAAGACGCGAATGGCCTCTTCCTGGGTGACGTTCGGCTTCAATGCTTGGATGACTGACGTTTTCATCAATTTTCCGTGCAACCACCGGCTAACGAAAGTAAATCCACAATCCAATCACCGTCCCGAGCAACAGCAGACTGAAGACGACGTTGATAACGTGTTCGGTAGGAGTCTCATGCGCTGGTTTGCGCTGGCTCAGATTCACCGCGACCGTTTCAATCTTGTCGTCCACGGTAGCAAAGGTCAGTCCGGCAAGTTGCTTGCGGTCTGGCGGTTTGGTCATCAGGCTGACGACCACAAGAACGAGCGAGCAGACCACGAACATGAAAATGGCGTAGTGCAGAAAGTTCATATCCACGAGCCAGCGGATTGCAGGTGATTGGAAATGGCTGCCGCCGGCCTGGTCGGCGAGTTCGAGCACGAACCGTGTCGCACCCAATACAAAGCCCGCTAACAGCGAACTGATCGCCCCAGAGCCGTTCAGTCGGGGCCATAGAATGCCGAGCACAAAACAGGCAGCAATCGGGGGGCTGATGTAAGCCTGGACGCTCTGAAGATAAATATACAGCTGGCTGCTGATATAATGAATGAAAGGAACCCAGAGCAGCCCGAGCAGGACCATCACGCCCGTCGCGACGCGGCCAAAATTCACGAGTTGGCCCTCGGAAGCTTGTGGACGGATTTTTTTGTAGAAATCCAGAGTTACCAGCGTGGACGCCGAGTTGAATACTGAACTCATCGCGCCCATGACAGCCGCGAGCAGGGCCGCCATCACCAACCCAACGAGGCCTGTGGGCAGCAAGTTCAAGATTAGGGTTGGATACGCATAGTCGGGCTTCTTCACTTGGTCGGGGAACAGAGCGAATGCGATGATGCCTGGGAGGACGAGGATGAAAACCGGCAATATTTTCAGGAATCCAGCAAAAATTGTCCCAAGTTTGGCGTGGCCTTCGTCGCGCGCGGAAAGCACGCGCTGCACGATCACCTGATCCGTGCACCAGTACCAAATGCCGAGTATGGGCGCTCCAAAAAAAATACCTGTCCATGGAAATTGCGAATCGGAAGTCGGCTTGATCATATGGAAGTAGCTCGCCGGAACCATGGTTCGCAGGTGCGCGAAGCCTCCCACGCGATGAAGACCAATGATTGTCAGAACGACCGCGCCGGTGATCAGAATCAGAGTTTGCACGGTGTCCGTATAAATCACGGCGGCCAGACCGCCGGCCACGGTGTAAATTCCGACGGCGATTACCAGAACAACCGCTGTTTTCCAGAGCGACCATCCGGCAACGCGTTCCAGAACGACACTGGCGGCGTAAAGCTGGACGGAAATTTTTGTGAAGATGTACGCGATGATTGAAATGCCCGCCAGGTAGACCGCGCAATTGCGATTGAACCGCCGCTCAAGAAATTCCGGCATCGTGAACACGTTCGAACGTAAGTAGAAGGGTACAAAGACCCATCCCAGGACGAGCAAGATCAAGCAGGCCCACCATTCAAAGTGGCCTACCGCCAATCCCGACGAGGCGCCGCTCCCGGACAAGCCAATGAAATGCTCGGTCGATATGTTCGATACAAACAAGGACGCGCCGATGAAAAACCAACCAACATCGCGCCCCGCCAGGAAGTAGTCCTCCGAGGTTCTCTCGCGCCTCGAAAAATAGAGGCCGATTCCAAACACGATGGCGAAGTAGATCCCGATGATGACGAGATCCAAGGTGGCAATGCTCTTGTGTGCAACCACAGCTTCCGCTGCAAACAGCATCCGTTCCTCCTTGGCATCCGCCGAGCTGTGCCGGCAAGTCGGTCGATTCCGCGTGCGCCAGAGCGCCTTACATACCTGCCCCTGCTGGCTCCTGCGCGCTAACTACAATGAAAACGGCTGCATTTGTGTACCAGAATTATGAGTGCGAAGTCTATAGCAGGTCTTTGCATGGCTCAAGATGCGTTTTGCCGGACATCGCAGGCTCTTCCGCGCAGCGTGCACCCCACTCCGCTGGCATATTTTGTTCGGATTGCCCCATCATAAGGCATGGCCATCGTCGTCCTCCAAAACGCCGGGAAAGACTACCTCACCGATGGACAGCGCGTGCAAGCCCTTGACGATGTTTCGCTCGAGGTAAACCGCGGCGAATTTGTCGCTCTCGTCGGCCGAAGCGGCTGCGGCAAATCCACCCTGCTCAATCTCGCCGGCGCAATGGATTTTCCCACCTTCGGTCAGGTCCTCCTCGATGGCGTCCCGACATCCTCCCTGAATGACGCCGGCCTGACCCTGCTTCGCCGGGAAAAAGTCGGCTTCATTTTCCAATCATTCCAACTGCTCCATACGCTCACCGTTCTTGAAAACGTAGAACTTCCATTGCTCCTTGCCGGGAAATCCAATGCCCGTGGGGCCGCGCGCGAAAGACTCGCTTGGGTCGAACTCGACGGCCTCGGCGAACGCTATCCCCACCAGCTTTCCGGTGGTCAAATGCAGCGCGTCGGCATCGCCCGTGCTCTCATCCAATCGCCCGCAATCCTCCTCGCCGATGAGCCCACGGGGAATCTCGACACCATTACAGGCAACACAATCCTGAGTTTGTTGAGGCGGCTCACTCGCGAGCTGAATACGGCAACCATAATGGCCACGCATAGTTCTGAAGCGGCCGCGCTCGCCGATATCGTTATTCGCTTGCGCGATGGAAAAATCGAAGAGCTCGTTCGCCGCTGATATGGAACGCCTCGTCCTTTTCTATCGCTTGATGCTTCGTCCTCTTCTGCAGGAGCCGGTGCGAACCCTCCTTACGATTCTCGCCGTAACTCTCGGTGTCGCCGTAGTGCTGGCGATCGAGCTGGCCGGAACTGCGGCGACCGGTTCGTTTCGATCTTCGATGGAAACTTTAGCAGGCGACAACGATCTTGAAATCGTCGCAGCAGGCGGTGTACCGGAAGCAGTTGTGGGAACGCTCGCGACACTTCCTTACTCCCTCCGAGTTTCCCCGCGTATAGAAGACTCCGCTTTCATCGTAGACACGCAGCAAACCATTCCGCTCATCGGTCTCGACCTTATTGCAGAAAGCGCCTCGGACAAGAGCGACCCCGCGGTTGAGTCCAGATTGAGTGAAGCTTTTGTGCGTTCAGAAGATGTCATGAAGCATTTGCAAGACCCGGACAGCATTTGGATCGGCACAAGCATGCGAAAAAAGCCTGGCGATCGATTGCGCTTGCTGATCAACGACCAGGCCGGCGAATTCACCGTCCGCGGCGTTTATCCCGATTCGAACGGCGAAGAATCCGCCATCGTGATGGATCTTTCGGCGGCGCAACGCGCTCTGAAACGCTTCGGCCGCGTCGATCGCATCCTTCTGAAGGTTCCTGAGGCTCCCGGTCTGGATGAGTGGCAAAGTCGTTTGCGCGCCGTCCTTCCCGCGGGCGTGGAAGTTCGTCCCCAGGGCACGGGCACAAACGAAAACCGGAAAATGCTCGCCGCTTTTCGCTGGAATTTGCAATTACTCAGTTACATAGCTTTGATCGTGGGTGCCTTTCTCATTTACAACACGATTTCAGTATCGGTCGTCCGCCGCCGTCCAGAAACTGGAATTGTGCGTGCACTCGGCGCCAGCCGTCGTGCAGTCCTCGCGGCTTTCCTTGGCGAAGCGGCTTTCTTCGGGATAACTGGCGCAGCGTTAGGCCTGCCACTCGGCCGAGTGCTGGCCTCCGGAGCAGTAAAGTTGATGTCTGCCACAGTTGAGTCTCTCTATGTAAGCAGCCGTCCAGGAGCGATTGAACTCACGCCGGCCTCCGTTGCGCTCGCATTCGTCGTCGGCGTGGGCGTCGCACTTTTTTCCGCGTACTCGCCCGCCCGTGAAGCCTCGCTAGTCTCGCCTGTCGAAGCCATGGCGCGCGGCCGGCGCGAATACACCGCGCGCGTCCACAAATCGCGCGACCTGTGGATTGCGCTTTTCGTGGGCATCGCCGCTGCCGCTGCATCGCGCGCTCCGGCGGAGGAAGGCAAGCCGATTTTCGGCTATCTCGCCGCGATCCTGTTGGTTGTCGCCGCCGCGCTTGCGATTCCGGCTTTCACAGACGCGTTGATTTCCCGGACGTCTCGATGGCTCGGCAAACTTCTCGGCGTCGAAGCTATGCTGGCATCGCAAAGCATTTCCGCCTCGCTTCGACGTACTTCCGTACTAGTAGGCGCTCTCTCCACAGCCGTCGCGATGATGACCTCTGTTGGCATCATGGTCGGCAGCTTCCGAGAAACGGTCATTCTCTGGATGAACGACCGCCTTCCCGCCGATCTCTATCTCCGCCCTGCCGGTGATCCGGCTCCCGACCGTCACCCGACAATCTCTCTGGCACTGGCGGACAAAATCAGCGAGCTGCCGGGTGTCGCGGGCGTAGATCGCCTGCGCGCTTACGAAATCAGCTACGATGGAAAGCCTGCGACGCTCGCATCCGTGGATTTGAGCGCCTTTCGCTCGGAGAACCGCTCGAACTTTTTCTCGGGCCGTCCCACCGAACAGGTTCTCTCGCAAATTCGCAACGTCGATGCCGTAGTAGTCAGCGAGCCCTTCACCTACAAACATCACGTTCGGGCGGGCGACACCATCACGTTGTCCCTCGGAGACGCACGTCCCTCCTTCCGCATTGTGGATGTCTATTACGACTACGGTAGCGAGCGCGGCACCATCCTCATGGAGCGCCAGACCATGCTGCGCTATCTCCCCGACCCCGCGCCTTCGAATCTCGCAATCTACCTCGCCCCGGGCCGGTCGATCGAGACCGTTCGCAAAGAAATTGTCCAAGCGTCCGCCGGCTTTCGTGTCTTGCTCGCTTCGAACCGCGATTTACGAGCCGAAGCAATTCGCATTTTTGACCGTACGTTTGCCATAACCTACGCGCTCGAAGCCGTCGCAGTCATTGTCGCGGTCATTGGAATTGCCGGTGCGCTGCTCGCTCTGGTGATTGACCGTCGCGGCGAACTAGGATTATTGCGCTTTCTGGGCGCAGCCGCTGGCCAAGTGCGCAAACAGATTCTCGTCGAAGCCGCCCTGCTGGGCCTGCTTGCGAATATTTCGGGTCTCGTGCTCGGATTCCTGCTTTCGCTCGTCCTGATCTACGTGATCAATAAACAGTCATTTGGTTGGACGATTCGCTTCCACTGGCCGGTTGCGGTCTTGTCGGGCGCGCTCAGCGTGGTCTACGTGGCCACCGTGGTTTCCGGTCTGTATCCAGCGCAAGTCGCCGTGCGGCTCAATCCGCTCGAGGCTGTCCATGAGGAATAATCTCGCCCGACTTGCCGCGGTGCTCCTGATATTCAATCCGCTCGCCGCGCAATACCGCACCGCGGTGCCCGGCTACCATTTCGAATTTCCCCGAGATTATTTCAACCACCCTGATTTTCAAACCGAGTGGTGGTACTACACGGGAAATCTGAAATCCCCAAGCGGCCATCGGTACGGATTCGAACTCACCTTTTTCCGGCAGGCGGTCAGCCGCGATCCATCTGAGTCAGTGTCAAGAACTTGGGATCTGAAGGTTCTCTATCTCGCTCATTTCGCCCTTAGCGATCTGGACGGCCAGAAGTTCTACCATGCGGAGAAAATCAATCGCGCGGGCCCAGGTATCGCAGGCGTAAGCGAATCCAGCGCCCGCATTTGGAACGGCAACTGGCAGGTTAAATGGCAGGGATCGAACCAGAAACTGGATGCCATCGAACCGCGTTTTCAGGTGCATCTGAGTCTGCATCCTGAGAAGCCGCCCGTTATCCACGGCGAGAATGGTGTCAGCCAGAAGTCCCAAGGAATTGGCCACGCCTCTTACTATTTTTCGCTGACGCGTTTGGAAGCCACCGGCAGCCTCGACCTGAAGGATGAACAGGTTACAGTGTCCGGCTCTGCATGGATGGACCACGAATTCTTCACTCACCAACTCGAAGCCGATCAAACCGGTTGGGACTGGTTCAGTATTCAATTGAATGACAACACTGAATTGATGCTCTTCCGCATTCGCCGCAAAGATGCGTCGCTCGATCCATTCTCTGCGGGCACGTACGTCGATGCGCAGGGCAAATCCAAACATCTGCACGCGAACGATATTGTTCTTCAACCTCTCACGGAAACTTGGACAAGTCCCGTGACGCACGCCGTCTATCCCATCGCCTGGAAAATCACGATTCCGAAAATAGGCATTGAACTTGAAGCGCACACGCCCCTCGCCTCACAAGAGCTCGCTACAACAACTAGCTTCGTACCGTCCTACTGGGAAGGAGCCATCACATTAGCGGGCCGTCAGGGGCAGACTCCGCTCAACGGCGTCGGCTATCTGGAAATGACCGGCTACGACCGCGCCGTCAAACTTGCCCCTTGGCCTTGATGCTCGCATTGCTCTGGGTTCTTGTCTCATAACCGCCCCGAACTAAATGGGGTTATGATATTTTCCATGTCGAATAGAATGCTTCAGTCTGCTTTCCTCGGCACGATCGGAGTTCTCGTAAAGGTGCTCAACTACTTCACTCGATTCTCTATTCTGGTCTCTCTGCTGATGTTCTCGAAGTCCGGCGTCGCGCAGGATAGCGCTCCTTCCTCCGCCTCAAACCTCCCGTCGAGCCACTACAGCCTCAATGATCCCGTCATCGATCAAAAAATAGACGTGCTCCTGCGCAAGTTGACGCTCGACGAGAAGGTGGGCCAGCTCGTGCAATATTCGGTCGGTCAAGCCGCGGGCCCGGTCACCGGCCCCACCGAATATAAAGACATGATAATTAAAGGCGAAGTCGGTGCCTTGTTCAACGTAACCAATGCGCACGATTCGAACGCCTATCAGCGAATAGCGGTCGAACAATCGCGCCTGCACATTCCCATCATCTTTGGCCAGGACGTCATCCATGGCTTTCGCACTGAATTCCCGATTCCGTTAGGAATGGCTTCCACCTGGGACCCTCAGCTTGTCGAGCAGGCGGCGCGCGTAGCGGCCCAGGAAGCAACCGCCACCGGAATCCGCTGGGTTTTCTCTCCGATGGTAGATATCGCCCGCGACGCGCGCTGGGGAAGAATGGCCGAAGGCGCGGGCGAAGATCCGTTTCTCGGCTCGGCCATGGCACGAGCCTACGTCCTCGGCTATCAAGGCGCGCGGCTTTCGAACCCGGAAAGTGTCGCTGCCTGCGTCAAGCATTATGTGGGCTACGGGGCAGCCGAAGGCGGCAGGGACTACAACTCAGTGGAAATTTCCGAGCACACGCTCCGAGAATTTTATTTGCCGCCCTTTCACGCAGCAGTCGAAGCGGGCGCCGCGTCCATCATGACGGCCTTCGATTCTCTGAATGGAATCCCCGCTTCCGCAAATCCTTTCACGATCAAAGAAATCCTGCGCAAGGAATGGGGTTTCCAGGGGCTTGTGGATAGCGACTGGACCTCCATTGCCGAGTTAATCCCTCATGGCATCGCCAATGACGCAGCCACGGCTGCGCGCAAGGCTTTTCTTGCCGGCGTCGAAATGGACATGGTCAGCAGTTTTTATCACGAGAATCTCGCAAATCTTGTCCGTTCCCGCCAGGTCCCTGAAGCCGATGTCGATCAAGCGGTCCGCGACGTTCTGCGCGTCAAATTTGCGCTCGGCTTGTTCGAGCGTCCATACGCGAATGAGGCGAAAGAAGCCGCGGCCATGCTTCGGCCGCGCAGCGTCTCGCTTGCTCGCGAAGCTTCGGAGCGCTCGTTCGTGCTGTTGAACAATTCTCCGTCCACTAACGGATCGCCGCTGCTTCCTCTTTCCGGCGACCTCCGGCATGTCGCGCTCATCGGTCCTCTCGCCGATGATGCCGCAAACATGCTCGGTTCTTGGTCTGCAAAAGCTCGTCCAGAAGACGTAGTCACGTTGCGGGCTGCGCTGGTCGAAAAATTGGGAGAGGGCCGTGTACGCTACCTCAAAGGCTGCACAATCACCACCTGTTCGGACGATCAATTGAACGCAGCCGTCGACGCGGCAAAACAATCCGATCTCGTGATTCTAACGCTCGGCGAGGATGGTCCGGAGATGACCGGCGAAGCAGCCTCCGTCGCGCATCTCGGCTTGCCGGGGCGCCAGGAACAGCTTCTGGAATCGATTATCGCCACAGGAAAGCCCGTCGTCCTCATTTTGTTCAGCGGCCGCCCGCTTACTCTCCCCTGGGCGTTCGAGCACGTCCCGGCGGTTCTGGCCGCGTGGTTTCCCGGATTGCAAGCTGGCCCCGCTCTCGTCCGCATTCTTTTCGGAGAATCAAGCCCAACAGGCAAGCTCGTCGTCTCCTGGCCGCGCGCCGTTGGGCAAGAACCGCTCTATTACGACGCGCTCAATACCGGCCGTCCGGCTGGCAACGCCGATCTCACGAAGCCGCCCTGGGAGGGCTCGACCAAGTACGTTTCGCGCTATATCGACGAGCAGAATTCGCCGCAATTTCCTTTCGGCTATGGGCTCACCTATACGAGTTTCCGCTTTGGTCCGCCACAGATTAGTGCCATGTCGCTCAGCGCCGCCGCACTGAACAACGATCTCTCGGATGCGAAACGTACGTCAGACTCCGAATTCACTGCCACCGCGGACATCACCAACATCGGCAGACGTCCTGGAGAAGAAACCGTTCAGCTCTACATTCGCCTCGAAGGCACCAGCACGGCCCAGCCGGTTCGTGCGCTCAAAGGTTTCCAGCACGTGGGGCTGGGGGCGGGGGAAACAAAGCGCGTCACCTTTCACCTGGGTCCCGACGCCTTCGCCCTCTGGAACGATCACGACAAATTTGTGGTTGAGCCGTCGCGCGCAAAAATCTGGATCAGCCCGGATTCCGCGCATGGTTCCGAGGCAACTCTCGAAATCACCAAATAGATCCAATCCATGTGATGGCCGGGCACTGCTCTTATAATCGTCGCGAAATCATTCGGCTCTGCGGGCTTGGGTTCCTCTCAGCTGCCTTTGCTCCGTTTACAGGCTCGCGTACAAAATTCCAAAAGACCTTCGTTGTGCCCAGAGACGCCCCATTTGAAGGGACTGATGAAGAGCTACTGGACGAAATCCAGCGCGCTTCATTTGACTTCTTTTGGAACGAAGCTAGTCACCGGACTGGACAGGTCAAAGACCGTGCCGTAGCAAATGGACCTGACACGCACACCATGTCCAGCATCGCCGCGACAGGATTCGGTTTGACGAGCCTGTGCATTGGCGATCGGCGCGGTTTCGGAAAAAAGGCGGATATCCTCGGCCGCGTCCGCAACACGCTGCGATTTCTGGCAAAAGAGATTCGCCACGAGCACGGGTTCTTCTTCCATTTCGTTCACCTGGAAACTGGCCAGCGCTGGGAAAAGTGCGAGCTCTCCTCCATCGACACTTCCTTGCTTCTTTGCGGCGTCCTGACCGCCCGCCAATATTTTGCAGACCAGGAAATCAAGGACCTCGCCACCAAAATCTATGAACGTGTTGACTGGCCGTGGATGCTCAATGGCGGCTCAACCCTCTCAATGGGCTGGACTCCCGAATCGGGCTTCCTGGAAGCTCGATGGAGCCACTATTGCGAGCTGATGATGATCTATCTTCTCGGCATCGGCTCTCCCACCCATCCGCTCTCTCCCGACACTTGGAAAGCCTGGACGCGCCCAATCCTTAAATACCAGGGAATCGAATATATTTCCGGCAACGATCCTCTCTTCACCCACCAGTATTCGCAGGCGTGGTTTGATTTCCGGAAGAAACGCGACGCTTATGCGAATTATTTCGAGAACTCGATCAAAGCGACGAAGGCGCACAAACTTTTTTGCCTTTCCCTACGCGACCGTTTTCCGGATTACAGCGGGGATTTGTGGGGCATCAGCGCGTCCGACTATGCGAAGGGCTACACGGCGTGGGGTGGTCCTCCGCCTCAGGGCCCGATTGACGGCAGCATTGTGCCCTGCGCCACTGGCGGTTCACTGGCCTTTCTTTTCGACGATTGCATCCGCGTCCTTCGCAATGTCCGAGGCCGCTACAGCGCTAAAGCCTGGACGAAATACAGCTTCGTCGATGCTTTCAATCCGCTTACCGACTGGTACGACCAGGACGTGCTGGGGATCGACCTCGGCATTACCATGTTGATGGCCGAAAATAACCGTACCGGCTTTGTCTGGGACACCTTTATGAAAAATCCTGAAGCGCAAACCGCCATGCAAAAAGCCGGTTTCCGATCAACCTAGCACCTTCGCCAGGCGCGCAAAGAGAGCTGGTAGCGAATTCTGAGCTTAGTGCCATTCGCTGAGAGCTTCCTTGAACAAATCCAGAGGCGCGTTCCATTTTCGAAATGCGCCTCCAGACATGTTGGTGTCAGAAGCTGAAGCTTCGAAATGCGCCTCCAGACATGTTGGTGTCAGAAGCTGAAGCGGAGTCCCAGCGCGACCACGAGCGCGGCAAGAGCACCCGTAATCGTCCCGAAGTTTGAATTGGCAATGTTGTTCGAGATCTGGTTCGGATTTAGGTTCAGATTATTGAACAGGTTGTAGGCATCGACTCGCAGTTCAACCTTGGCGTCTTCGCCAAGTACCGGCATGCTGGGCAGACCGAACGCTTTGGCGAGTGTCAGGTCCACATCCTTGTATCCAGGCATGTTAAGCGAATTGCGATGGACGCCAGGGGACGGAGGCAGCGAAGTGCCGAAGAAGGCAGGGTACGGTGGTGTTGGGGAGAAATACGCCGCCCCGCCCATGGGGAAGTTCGAATTCGCGACGGTCTCGAATGCGCTGTTACTTGTGCTGTTCCCCGCCCCGCCCAAGTAAGCGGTGGGGAGCAGCGACCCGTAGCCACATTGCGGGCAATAGGTGTTTCCGCCGTTCACGCTCACCATGGGCGTCCATGGGAATCCAGAGTGGATCGTGAAGATGCCGCTAAGCGACCAGCCCCCCGCAATCTTTTCCATCCAACTGTTGCTGCCGTGAAAGAAGACAGGCTGCCACATGGCATAAATCTTGAATCCCTTGCCCACGTTATAGTCGCAGCGTCCGTAATCCAGGCTGGTGTCGTATGGATAAGGCTGCTCCGAGTACGGCGCCGAGCTAGTGTCCATGCACTTGGACCAGGTAAATTGCGTGTCAGCCATGAATTGGCTCGAGAACTGATGCTTCAATTCAGCGAGCAAAGCGTTGTAGTTCCCGCTGCCATTCACGCCCCAATAGTCTCCCCCGCCGATCTGGGGATTGAACGCATAGCCGAGGGTTGCTGGAACGGCCAGCGGGTTCTCGTGGAAGAACGTGTCGCGGGACAAGCTGCCCTGGTACCCCAACGATGCTACAAATTGGTGACCAAGATCGTATTGTGCATCCACCGAGTAATGATGGACTCGCATTGTAGGCAGGGTGTGCGGGAAGATTTGAACTCCGACGGACCCCATCGTGGGCAGACCATTTGCGCCAAAACTCGAAATAGTATTCGGGTTTGCGGGATAGCCGCTAAGATCATGCGCGCCCGACGACAGGGCATAGATAATGCCCGGATTTGGCGAGGTCGGACTCGGCATGGACAAACTTGGAAATACGACCGACCCTGGATTGTTGCTGATATTGGCTGAGATTGCGATTTCTTCCCCATTGTAGCTCAGGCCATAACCGCCGCGAATCACCAGTCGGTTATTGAATGCATGGCCGAATAATGCCGTGGGGCTCCAGGCAACGCCCACCTCAGGCCCAAAGTTGTCCTTTTGCGGGCTCCACGAATCGCCTTTCCGGACGACTAGGCCCGTTAGGTAGTCTGTCCCAGCCCCCGGCACGGCGCTGAGCATGTTGCCTTGCTTCGCGTACAACGGGCCGAAATACGACCAACGCAGCCCCATACTGAGTGTCAGGTTCTGGCGAAGTTTAAAATTATCTTGGACGAAGAAGCCGAGGATGTTTTCGCGCTGGTCTTGCCGAATCGTCGTCGGGAACCCGGTGATAGGGTTGAAGCCCCCACCTTCGTTATGCGGCGCGTCGTTAAGAAAGTCCCAAATGTTGAAGAAATTATAGCTCGGCACGCCGCAACCAGCGCAATCTTGCAGATAAAAGAGGCGTGTGCCCTCCCCTCCAAACTTAATGGTGTGCCGCCCGTAAATCTTGGTGGCCACGTCCTTAAATGTATATGTCCATTGGTTCAGAATGCTGCCGACGTTCGGCCCAAACGAATTCGTTGTAATGCTCCCGGTCTGATCGATACGATCCGTGGGAAATCCGACAGGAGACTGCGGGTTAGAATTGATTTCATTCCAGCGCCACCCGGCGGCATTGGCGCGGGCCTCGTTGAGCAGCGAGGAAGAGAAAGTATGATCCCAGATCGCCGAGAATGCGTCATTAATCTGCGAATGGTGGAAAATGTCGTATGCCCGATTGCCGTTGTAGTTGTCTCTTGACTGCGGTACCCAGTAGATGGCGAAGCCGAGGCGGTCCCTGTCCGTGACATTCGCATCCAGCCGGCCATTGTACTGGACTGCCGTAAATTTCGTCGGGTTCACCGTATTGTAGTTCGCGAGATCAGCCACTGTACCCAGCGGACTGCCAGCTGTTCCGCACCCTGTCCCTGCGCCTCCGCAACCGGGGTCCTGCGCGCTAGCCCAGCCGAGATCCTGCGTGCCCAGTCCCGTCGTCAATGGCGTACCTACGTTGATCCCCTCACCCGGAATCGTTCTGCAATTCACCCCTTCTGTCAGGCCAGCCGTCGCGCACGTGGCATTTGGATTTAGGGTGCCGACGACGCCGTTCCCGGGAAATGAGAGATACTGCGCGGCGATACTTCCGGCGGGTGCCAAAGCGTCAAAAGCCGGAGTGTCGTACCATCCGTTGCCTTGCAGGTTGGAGAAGGGCTCGCGAACCGTCTCGTAGTTGAAAAAGAAAAAGATCTTGTTCTTCCAGATCGGCCCCCCGACGCTGCCCCCAAACTGTTCGAACTTGTTGTTGTCTCGCGTCACGGAATTCCCCTCGCCGTTGGATCGCTGGTACGCGTTCAGGTTCGGCTGGTGTGTCGTGAGAAAGAGGCTGCCGTGGAAGTTGTTCGTGCCGCTCTTGGACGTGATCTGAATTTGAGCGCCGCTGAAACGGCCGTCTTCGGCGTCGTAGCTGTTCGAGATCACTTTCACGCTCTCCACGGAATCTTCAGACGGCGTGACGACTGTGGATCCGCCCCACACGGCGCTTGTAGTGCTGATTCCGTCTATCGAAATTCCATTGTTCTCAGTCTGTTGTCCACTGGCGATCACCTGGGCCCCATTTTCGGTCTTAAAAATGCCATCTGCGCCGCCGGATTGCCCTCCGCCGGTCTGAGTCCCAGGGAGATTATAGCCGTTGCCGCCGCCTCCACCCTGCGAGCCATCTGCAAACGAGCCGGGAGTCAATTGTGCCAGTTTGAGCACGTCTCGCCCGAAGGACGGCAGGTGCTGTATTTGGTTGGAGGTGACCGTTCCACTCAAGTTGGCTGTTTCTGTATCAATGAGCGGCATCGAATTGCCGCTCACCGTCACGCTTTCTGTGACCGCTCCTAGCTCGAGCTGAACATTCAAAGCGTTCGCTTATTCCGGGATGATCCCAACATGGTCGAGTGCTTTCGTCTTGAAGCCCGCCTTCTCTACCGTGAGGGAATATCTATTCGGGGGCAGGGCGTTGAAGTTATATATACCGTTGTCGTCCGTTGTGGCGGTTAGTGTCTGGTTTGTGTCCAGGTTCTTTAATGTGACGGTTGCTCCGGAGACGGCAGCTCCCTGGGGGTCTGTTATAACGCCCTGAATCGACGCCCGATACTGAGCGTGGGCCGAACTTACGAGAAAGATTGAGCAGAACAGCAACAGGAAGTGGCGGTAGGTCAACTTGGCAGACATGAAAGTAGCTCCTCCCGAACATCGGAATCGGCCACCCGCCATGCAGTTGCCACCTGATCAGCCAACTGCTTGATTCTAGGAGTATATTTATCCGGTTCTTGAGTGTCAACGATCTGTAACAAAAGCCTTCAGCCGATCGCCTCCTAATCTTTGGTCGGCTTCGTGGTGTCCTGCGGCCAGCCATACCAGCAGTTCCAAGAATTCCCTTCCCATCGCCTTTTATTTATCTTGGGTTTAGGTAAAGCACTGTATAGATAGCTGCCCCAGCTCTTTTACGGACCATGCAGTTGCAGTTAAGGAGAGAAACACCATGCGCAAAAGCTTCAGATTCTTCGCAACCCTCGGGTCCCTCTCCGTCGCGCTGATCCTCTGCGCCTGTCTGTACTCCCGCGCTGCTGCACCGTCCCCCGCTTCTTCCGGCTATCATCTCGTCAAAACCGTACCCGTTCCCGGTGACGAAGGGTGGGACTATCTCGCCGTTGACCCCACCGCCCGCCGCGTCTACATTTCCCACGGTTCCCACGTCGTCGTCATGAATGCGGACACTTACGCCATCGAAGGCGACATTCCTGACACTGCCGGCGTTCACGGCATCGCTCTCGCTCCAGGGCTTGACCGCGGCTTCGTCAGCGCTGGGCGCGCCAACAAAGCAGTTATCTTCGATCTCAAGTCGCTCAAGACCCTCGGCACCGTCGATACGGACACCAATCCCGACGCCATTGTCTACGACGACGTCACCGAGCGGGTCTTCACCATGAACGGCCGCGGCCACAACACCACCGCCATCAATGGTGCCGACGGTTCCGTCGCAGGCATGCTCGCCCTCGGCGGCAAACCTGAATTCGCCGTCTCCGACGGAAAGGGCAGCATTTTCGTCAACATCGAAGACAAATCCGAGCTCGTCGAATTCGACGCCCAAAAACTCACGGAAACGCATCGTTGGCCGCTCGCGCCCTGCAAATCCCCCTCCGGCCTCTCCATGGACCTCAAGACTCGCCGTCTCTTTTCCGTTTGCGATGAAAAGGTCATGGCCGTCGTGAATGCCGACACCGGCAAAATCGTCGCGACTCCGGAAATCTGCGAGGGTCCCGATGCCTCCGCCTTCGATCCCGCCACCGGCAACGCTTTCGCTTCCTGCGGTGACGGCCACCTCACGGTCATCCATGAGGACTCACCCGACAAATTCAGCGTCGTCGAAAATGTCCCCACCAAGCGCTCCGCCCGCACCATGGGCCTCGACTTGAAAACGCACAAGATCTTTCTCTCTTCCGCCGAATTCGATCCGCCAGCTCCTGGCGAGCGCCGCGGCAAAATGAAGCAGGGGAGCTTTGCCATTCTGGTAGTAGAGAAGTAGCCGCCAGCAAGCAGCATGCAAACCACGCTTGCGACTGCGAACTCTCCGCATCTGCCTCCGCGCAAAATGAAAACGTCCCGGTGAATTTCCGCACCGGGACGCCTTTGATTTTCTAGATTTTTTCAGTTCGTTAGGGCTATGGCACGACACCCACGTTGTGTACTCCCGCGCTCAGCGACATTCCCGCCCCGGCTGACTGCGGCAGCCACCACATCTTCCGCATCCAGCTATGCCGGCTCGTCATCATTTTTCGCCCGACGAAGTCCAGCACCAGCGGGCTCACTTGGGTCGCCACATAAATTGCGTTGGAATGCGCGAACGGCCTCAGCAACGGATTCGATTCCGTTCCGTAACCGCCAGAAATTGCCCGCCGCGTCGACCATGCATCGAACGCCGCTGCGCCAGAGGACGCAACCGTTAGCGCAAGCCAGATCTTCTTCTGCCGTTCCGTCCCATATTCCTCGCGCGTCGCGGGCCGCACTGGCCTAAGGGCCAGGGGCGGGTTCGCCGGCGCGATCGGAGCCGCCGCATTCAGGGGCGCCGGGCTCGAAGCTTCCGCAACTTCCACATCCGTTTTGATCTTGGGGTCGGGCGTCGAGGGCAGCGCATTAGCTGACGTAGTAACTTTGGTCGCTTCCACGGTTACGCCTGCGGGGCGCTCCGTAACTGCCTTTACAGCTACATCTGCCTGCGGAAGAGGACACAGCAAAAGGATCGTGGCCAGCAGCATTTTTCCACCTCAGTAGTTGAAAGCTCTGCACATCGGTCCCCACTCTCAACTCCCGACAATATACTGTCCTAAAGGGCAGGCCGCACTGGCCCATTGGTCTCATTCTTATTAGTACCCTCCTCTGAACCCTCCGTTTGCTATTTTCGGGACTCCCGTACTAGCCCTCAATGTGAACAAATTTTCACTTTTTCGGCACGTCCTTGCCGCCGTCCTCCTTTGCAGCGCGAAAGCGTAGCTCCCGCTTCCTCTTTTCTAGTTTTGCTGCCCGCGCAAACACTATCTCCCAACCCATCCCGCCAGTACGACTCTGCTATAATCCCCATTATTGACCCGGCTCTGCCGCGGTCGCACTTGAGGTTTTTTCGAACCGATGGCCGCCATCGAATCTACCGCAGCCAAGCGCGCTCTCAAACCGGGGCGCGGTCCGCAATCTCCCCGCTTCATCGTCATCGAAGGCCCGCTCCGCGTCGGCAAAACCACTCTAGCCAAAATCCTCGCCGAGCGTCTTCACGCACGCCGCATTTACGACTGCGAAGACAATCCCTTCCTCGCCGATTTTTACAAGGAAAAAGCGGGCGCCGCCTTCCGCGCCCAGATGTATTTCCTCTTCGAACGCCAGAAGCGCCTACGCGATGCTCTCGCCGTCGAAGCGCCCGCCCCCGTCCTCTCCGATTTCCTGCTCGAAAAAGACCGCATCTTCGCCAATCTCAATCTCGATGACGAAGAGTTGAAACTCTACGAGCGCTATTACGAATCCCTCACTGCCGGCATTCCCGCTCCCGATCTAGTCATCTATCTCCAGGCCAAGCCCGAAGTCCTTCGCGCCCGCATCGCCAAAAAAGCCTCCCGCGACGAATCCCAGATCTCCCCCGCCTATATCGAAGAAGTCGCCCACGCCTACGAACACTTCTTTTTCCGTTACGCCGCCTCCGACCTCCTCGTCATCAACACGTCCGACATCGATTTCGTCGAACGCTCCGAAGACCTCCAGCTCCTCCTCAAACGCCTCCAGGAACCCGTCAAAGGCACTCAGTATTTCCTCCCCCTCAGCGCGGAATAATCCCCCGCGCAACTCGCCGCGCGGGAGCTCGCTTCACTCTCGGTAAAGATCCCCGGCCAGATACTTGAACCCGCTGTCCACCACCACCGTCGCAACCGTATTCCCACTCCCCAGCTCCTTCGCCAATTGCAAAGCCGCGGTAACATTCAATCCCGAAGACGTCCCCGCGAAGATTCCTTCTTCTTTTGCCAGCCGCCTCGCCATCTCTCGCGCTTCCGCTTCCTCCACCGTTCGCGCTTCATCGAAATCTCCGTCCTTCAAGTGCGGTGGCCGGAAACCTGCCGCGACGCCCTCGACGTGGTGCGGCCCGCCTTTCCCCGTCGTCAGCGTTGGCGAGCTCGCCGGCTCCAGCGCCACGATCCTCGCCTTGCATCCCGCCTCTCTCAGCGCTCGCGATACGCCCACAATCATCCCAGCTGTTCCCACTCCGCCGCAAAACGCCGCCAGCCCCGTCCCCGCCTGCTCCGCCAGCTCCCTCCCGATACCCATGTACGCCCGGATCGCGTCCTGGTTATTGAATTGGTTTGTGTAGAACGTTCCCGGTTCCTTCGCCAGCTGTTCCGCGCGCTTCTTCATCCTTTGGTAAAGCTCCGGCACCAGCTTCCCGCCTTCGGCTGGAAAAATCTCCAGGTCTCCTCCAAAAAGCCGCATCGTCCGCAGCTTCTCGTCCGCGAACCCGTCTGAGGAAATCGGCGTGAAGTGATATCCCTTGATCGCGCACACCATCGCCAGCGACGATCCCGTGCTTCCTCCCGTCCATTCCACCACGCGCATCCCCGGCCGCAGCTCACCGCGCGCTTCCGCCCCTTCGATCATCGCCAGCGCCATCCGATCTTTGTACGATCCCGTCGGATTGTAGTACTCCAGCTTCACAATCACGTCCGCCATTCCTGGCGTCACCATCTTCTTCAGCCGCACGACGGGCGTATTCCCGATCGCCTCTAAAATCGACTCCCGCACTTGGTTTTTTCCCATCGCCGTCTCCTCCTCGTCCCTGAACCTCTTCGTATACCATCTTCGTCCACGCGCAAGATATCCAAAAACAGACACCAAACGCGCCAGCAACGGTCTGGAGCAGAAGTGCGCGGCAGTAAATGACGCAACCGCGCGCCTGGGAATACGAGACGGGGGCCAAAGCGTACCGGCTCTCGGCGCAGGGCCGGCTGAACTTGAAAGGTCGCGATTGGGAAATTACCCGGGCGCTGGCGGGACCGGGATTGTGGTTATAATGATGCGCCGTGAGGCCGGGGCAGATCGAGGGATGGACGGGCGAAAGTCGGGGAGAGTGTATGAAAGCAGAAGAGAAAGTTGGAAAGTGGACGGTGAGCTGGCGGATTTTTGGCGTCGCACTCCTGGCGGCAGCAACCACGGCATGTTTTGCTTTGGGCGCGAACGCGCAGACTGTGGATGAAGTGATCGCGAAGAATATTGAAGCGCGCGGAGGCATGGAAAAGTTGGAAGCCGTGCACAGCCTTCGGACGACGGCGAAGTTGACGCAGGGATCGTTTCGCGCGGATTTTTTGCAGGAGAACAAGCGCGGGGACAAGGTTCGGGAAGAATTCATCATTCAAGGGATGGCGCAGATTCAAGCCTACGACGGCAAGACGGGATGGCAGGTTTCTCCCTTCGGCGGGCGCAGAGACGCGGAAATGCTGTCGCAAGACGATTTGAAAAGTCTAATCGTTGACTCGGACATCGACGGGCCATTGATCAACTACAAGGAAAAGGGCAACAAGGCGGAGCTGGTGGGGCACGAGTCGATGGAAGGAACGGACTGCTACAAGATCAAGCTGAGCATGAAGAACGGAGACGTGCGCTACTACTACCTCGATGCGGATTCCTACCTGGATTTGAAGGTGGAGATTCAGACAACGATTCGCGGGGGGCTGCAGGAGTCGGAGCTGTATTACGGGGATTACGAGCAGGTGAACGGAATCTATTACCCGTTCACGATCGAGCAGGCGCAAAAGGGCAGCTCGTCGCGGACGGAGATTACGGTCGTGAAGATCGAGCAAAATGTGCCGCTGGAAGATTCAGTATTCTCCATGCCCGGCTCAAAACCAGAGGCGAAGGCGCCGCCGGCCGGATTGTAAGAACCGTTTAAGAGGGAGCAGAAGAGAGGTCCTGTCGCATATCCGTATTTAGGTCAACTATCGCGGGTAGTTCGTGAAGGCGTTCAATTTTTTTGCTGAGGGATCTGCCGATATGAGCAAATCGACTAGTTTCTGGCGCTTTATGCTGTTAGCGACGCTGGCCGCGACAGTTGTTGCGGGGGCCCCGGGAGCCCAGGACGCGAAGTTCGATTCGGATACGATTTCGGGGCTTGGAGCACGAAACATCGGGTCAGCGACTATGAGCGGGCGGGTGGCGGCGGTCACGGCAGTGAGGGAGGACGGGCGGCTGACGGTATATGTGGGAGCGGCGAGCGGCGGGGTGTGGAAGTCGACGAATGGCGGAACGACGTTCAAGCCGGTGTTCGACAAGGAGCCGGTGCAGTCGATCGGGGCGCTGGCCATAGATCCGGAATCGCCCAAAACGATTTGGGCAGGGACGGGCGAATCGTGGACGCGGAACAGCGTATCAGTGGGAAATGGGATTTATAAGTCGACGGACGGCGGGGAAACGTGGACTCACATGGGCCTGTCAAATTCGGAGCGGATCGCGAAGATTATCGTTGATCCGAAAGACGGCAACACGGTATATGCGTGCGTGCCGGGAAAATTGTGGAGTGACAGCGCGGACCGGGGCGTGTACAAAACCGCGGATGGCGGGAAGACGTGGAACCTGATTTTGAAGGGAGCGAATCTTTCGACGGGTTGCTCGATGATTTCGATGAATGCGCAGGAGCCGAAGGTCTTGTTCGCGGGGATGTGGGATTTTCGCCGAAAAGGATGGACGTTCCGTTCCGGAGGGGAGAGTCCGACGGCGGCGAGCGGGAGTGCGTTTTATCGAACGGAGGACGGCGGAGCGACGTGGACCGAACTGGATGAAAAGAGCGCGAAGGGGTTGCCAGCGAAGCCGTGGGGACGCATCGCGGTGACGATTGCTCCATCGAAACCGAATGTCGTGTATGCGCTGATCGAGTCGACGCGCAGCGCGCTGTTCCGGTCCGATGACGGCGGGAATACCTGGCAGGAACGGGACCGCAGCAGCTGGATGGTGTGGCGGCCATTTTATTTCGCAAACCTGATCGTGGATCCAAAGAATGAAAACAAAATCTACAAGCCGGACTTGACGTTAATTCTGAGCGAAGACGGTGGAAAGAGCTTTAGCGGGATCGGCAACGGCGCGCACGGGGATTTCCACGACGTGTGGGTGAACCCCGACAACACGCAGCACCTCATCGCAGGGGACGACGGGGGCGTCTGGTATTCCTACGACAGCGGGAACACCTGGTGGAAGGGCAACAACCTGCCGATTTCGCAGTTCTATCACGTGAGCACGGATAACGCGGATCCGTACCACGTTTTCGGGGGACTGCAGGATAACAGCGTGTGGATGGGAGATTCGCAGTACCCGGGCGGGATCACGAACGGGCGATGGGAAAATCTTGGCGGCGGAGACGGATTCTGGGCGTTTCCCGATCCAGCGGATGCGAATTACGTCTATGCGGAGTCGCAGGGCGGGTTTGTCGCACGGGTGAATCGAGTGACCCTGGAAGCGCGCTTCATCAAGCCGGAGCCGAATTATGGAGAAAAGAAGCTGCGCTTCAATTGGAATACCCCGCTGCACATGAGTCCAAACGAGAAGGGGACGATTTACATTGGGGCGCAGTACCTGTTCCGGTCGCGGGACCACGGGCAGTCGTGGGAGCGAATTTCGCCCGATCTGACGACGAATGATCCGGAAAAGCAGAGACAGGAAGAATCCGGCGGGGTAACGATAGACAACTCTTATGCGGAGACGCACACGACCATCTATTCGATCAGCGAATCGCCACGAGATGGACAAACTATCTGGGTTGGAACAGACGATGGCAATCTGCAGTTGACGCGCGACGGAGGAAAGACGTGGAGCAACGTGGTTGCCAACGTTCCCAACTTGCCGAAGGCTTCGTGGGTATCGTGGGTGGAAGCCAGCCGGTATGATGCGGCCACGGCCTATGCGGCATTTGATCGCCATACGTTCGGAGACCTGGAAACGTACGTGTATAAGAGCGTGGATTACGGGAAGACATGGACGCCGATTGTGAAAGGCGGGAGCGGCGTGCGCGGGTACGCGCATGTGATCAAGGAAGACACGGTAAATTCCAATTTGCTGTTTCTGGGAACCGAGTTTGGACTCTGGATTTCACCAGACGGCGGCAGACAGTGGGCTCGTTACACGGGGCACGACTTTCCGATGGTGCCGGTGCGTGACGTGGTAGTCCAGCCGCGAGAATCGGATCTTGTTATCGCCACACACGGCCGCGGGATCTGGATTATCGATGACGTCACGCCGTTGCGGAAGCTGACTTCCGAAGTCTTGAATCAGAGCGCCGCATTCCTGGAGGCGAATCCCGCGCAGCAGCGGCTGGAGGCAAGTGGGGGTTGGGTGGAAGGAAGCGCCGTATTCACAGGACCGAATCCGCCGGATGCTGCGGTAATTACCTATTACCAGAGCAAGCGGCACATTTTCGGAAAGATGAAACTGGAGATTTTTGACTCGCAGGGGAAGCTAGTAGATACGCTCCCGGCCAACAGCCGGCGGGGAATCAGCCGGGTGGAATGGCCGATGCGGCTGAAGGCGCCGCACGTTCCGCCAGCGGCCTCCGCTGCGTTCGAAGCGGCGCAAGGCCCGAGAGTTTTGCCAGGCACATATACCGTGAAAATGACGCGCGGGAAGGAGACTTACACGACGCCATTGAGAGTAGAACTCGATCCGCGGGCCAAATATACGCTGGAAGATCGCAAGCTGGAGTTCGACGCCGCGACGCGATTGTCAGCGCTACTGGGAGATATGAGCTTCGACGTGGACCGCATCAACGGAGTGCATGACGCGCTGCTCGAGCGAGCGGGCAAGGCGAAAAGCGACGCAGCGTTGAGCAAGAGACTGGAGGAAATGGCGGGCAAGGTGGAAGAGATGCGGAAAAAGATCGTGGCCACAACGGAAGGCGGGGCCATCACAGGAGAAGAACGAATCCGGGAGAAAACCACCGGGCTTTACGGAGAGATCCTGAACTATGAGGGGAGGCCGACAGATTATCAGACGGCGCGGATCGAATCACTGAAGAAGGAGCTGGAAGATGTGGCCGCGGAGTTTGACGGATTTACGATGAAGGAGCTGCCCGGGGTGAACAAATCGCTTTCAAAGAAAAAGCTGGAGCCTGTTGAGCCGCTAACGCGAAAAACGTGGGATGCCGGCGAGGGCGACTCCGCGGCAGGGGCCGCGGGCGGGAGCGTGCAGTTCCGTGGGAGGGAAATTCACTGAACGACGGAGATTTGAGAAGGTTTATCCCTCCCTCGGTGCCGGGACGAAGTAGAAGTGGTAATGGTTGCGGCAGGCCGGATTGAAGGGGGCATGGCAGTAGGGGCAGATGGAGTTGCATTGGAGATAGTCGGAGATGGTGAGCTGAGTGCGGCAGGCGCCGCAGAGGATAGCTGACTCTTGAAATTCGGAGGAGAGCCAAGGCTTGAGGGGATGATCGGCCAGGGCATCATGGCAATGTTTGCAAGCGTAGTAGAAGCCACAGCATTTCATTCTGATGGCGATGATATCGAGCGGGGAATGGTAGTGGAGGCAGCGGGTCTGTGGATCGAGTTGGAGGCCGAGGACTGCTGGAGGCGCGAGAGGCATGAGAATGATGGAAGGAGAACGATAGCACAGACATGATCGCTGGGGCCCGGAGGACACGATAGATTGTGCCCCTGCGGGAGCAAGGGACCGAGGGAGGAGGCGCTACCCTAGTTAAGCAGGGATGTGCTATAACCATCGGGCCGTGAAAGGTGCCGCAAAGCAGGAACTTGCCCCGGTTCAGCGGGAGCGGGCGGAGGCATCCGTGGGGGATGACTCGCCGGCGAAGGCGGGAAAGTCCGCCGAGACCGCGGGGATCGATGCTTCGTGCTATTGTCCGGTATGCTCGCAGCGGCTGGAATCGCGGCGTTGCAAATTGATGTGCCCGGTCTGCGGATATTACATGTCGTGCGCGGACTATTATTGATAAGCTTTGTGGTCCCGGCCCAGGTTGCCGCCGGAACTGCTATCCGATGAGGAGGAAAACACAGTGGCTTTGAAGATGACCAACCGGGAAGTAGATGGCGTATCGGTGGTGGCGCTGGACGGGCGCATCGTGCTGGGAGAAGAGAGCAACGCGCTGCGCGAAAAAGTGAAGAGCTTGATCGCCGAGGGGAAGAAGAAGGTTGTGTTGAACATGGCGAACATCACTTTCATTGACAGCGCTGGCCTGGGCACGCTGGTGGCCGCGCATCATAGCGCGAAGTCGCAAGGCGCGGCGCTGAAACTGGCGCACCTGGGAAGCAAGTTCCAGGAAGTCCTGCAGATCACGAAGCTGCTGACAGTGTTTGATGTGTACAACACCGAAGCGGAAGCAGTGGCTAGCTTCGCGAAATAGGTTGCGGCGTTTTAGCGTCACTCCGCAGGCCGCGGTCTGAAGAATGGTTTTTGATAAAGGGCACGCCTGCGCGTGCCCTTTTTGTTTTCTGCTCGAGGCGCGTGACGAACGGATTGAAGAAACGGTGTTGACTGTCGGACGAAGCAGTTGCGTGATTCGCTCAGGCGTCAACACGGTACATGGTGATCCCGCTGAGGAGCTTCGGATAAAAGTCGGTGGATTTTTGGGGCATGACCTCGCCGGCTGTGGCAATGCGCATGACCTGCTCGACATCGACGGGGTTGAGGAGGAAGGCGATTTGGGCGGCGCCGCGGTCGACGGCATCGAGAGCGGCCGAGGATTCGCGCTCGTAAGAGAGGTTGCGTTCGGCGGTGACCGCTTGCGGCGTGATGCCGAAGGCAGGTTCGAGAATTCCGTCGTGGAGAAGAACAACATCGAGTTGGCGCTGAAGAGGTGAAACGGAGTGTAGAAGTTGAGAAAGGTCGGCGCCGCGACGAAGCATTAAAACGTAGTAAGCACGCTTCGATGGTTCCGCGGCGGGGTACACGCCGATGGCTCTTTGCGCGCACGCGGCATGGAGGTTAGCAAGAAAATTTCTTTGCGCTTCGGGTTTTTGGGCGTCGTCGGTAAATGGAAAGGACTGCGCTTCAAACCAGGGCTCGAGATAGCGGCGAGCTTCGCTCCAGGAAAAATCGTGGAGATTGGCGGCCAGGCGGTGGGTGGGAAGAATAGTGGGGCCTTCGCCGCAGGTGTTAACGAAGGTCATCATGGCAAAATCGTAGGGGCCGATCGCGTAGGGTGCTGAAGGGTGCAGGCCGCCGGCGCGGAGCCGGCATTCATTGCGATAGTTGAGAGCCGTTTCGTAACGGTGATGGCCATCGGCAATGACAAGCTTTTGCTCGTGCATCGCGTCCTTGATAGCGCCGGTGCGCTCGGGGTCGGCGATGATCCAGAGGCGATGGACGACGCCATACTCGTCGCGGAGCTGAGTTGCAGGGGCGGCGGATTCGGCGTCTTTCAAAATGGTGTCGATGCGCTTTTGAGGATCGGAATAGAGCATGAAGAGCTGACCAGTGTGGGTGCGGGTGTGGCGGAGAAGCTCGAGGCGGTCGGCTTTGGGACCGGAGAGCGTGTGTTCATGGCGGAAGACCACGCCGGCGGAATATTCCTCGAGCTTGCCGGCGCCGATGAAGCCGCGACGCGTGCGTTGTTCGCCGGTTCCGGGAACAGTGTATTCCTGCGAGTAGGCGTAAAAGGAAGGGACGGGATCCTGCAGGACGATGCTTTCGCGGATCCAGCTTTCCAGCGCGGAAGCGGCGCGCGTGTAGACATTATTTTGCGGAGAATCGTCTGGAAAGGCGCGGCCTTTTTCGACGGAGATGAGGTTATGAGGCTCGGCGGCGTAGTACCCGTCCTGCATCGAGGAGGAGATTTTGTCGTAAGGCTGCGTGAGGACGCGTTCAAACGCGACATGCTGCGGGTTATAGCGAAACGCCTGGAAGGGTTGAACCTGGGCCATGTGGTCTCCGGTGGTGTTTTGTGCCGAGCGGCAAGCCTTCTAGTTTACGCGAAGTAGGGATGATTCTGGAAAACGATAGAATGGTGTCTCGAGCGTTCATGCAGCATTCATAATGGCTTAAAGAGAGGGAAGTATGCGGAAGCAGAGATGAACCAATTAAAATGGGAGATTCATGTCTGAACTGAAGCTGATCTCCGTGCGTGCGCTGATTTTCGATTTGGATGGCACGCTGATCGATTCGAAGCAGGACTTGATCCATTCCGTAAACGCGATGCTGCTGGAATTGGGACGGGTGGAGCTGCCTGAGGAAACGATCTCCGGCTATATCGGACACGGGGCTCCGCTGTTGGTGGCAAGGGCGCTTGGGAACGGATGTACGGAGGGGGAACGGCAACGGGCGTTGGAGTTTTTTCTGCGATATTACGAAGAGCACAAGATGGATACCACGCGGGCCTATCCCGGGGTGGCGGAGACATTGGAGAAATTAGCGAGTGTGCCGATGGCAGTCTTGACGAACAAGCCAGTGCGCATCAGCGAACGGATTCTGGGTGCGATGGGTTTGTCGACGTATTTTCGAGCGATCTACGGAGGAAACAGTTTCGAAACAAAGAAACCCGATCCGCTGGGAGCGAGGACAATTCTGAAGGAACTAGAGGTTAAGCCACAGGAAGCGCTGCTGGTAGGCGACTCCGAAGTGGACGTGCAGACAGCAAGGAACGCCGGCATGCTGGCGGCGGTGGTGAATTATGGGTTTGGAGTGCATAATCGCGCGGCACATCCGGCGGACATTTATTTCGAGCGATTTTGCGAACTGGCAGAGCTTTTCGACCAGGCAGGTTTTGAGTAGCGTCATTGGGACGACCAAAAATCAATAGACCAGCTTAAGGGAGAACTGGATCTGGCGGGAAGGGCCTGATGTTTTGCTGATGAGGCCGAAGCCGCTGCCACGGACGGTGTTGGAGGGCAGACCAAAATTGGTGATGTTGAAGACGTTGAAGAATTCGGCGCGAAATTCGAGGATGCCAAGTTCGGCGCTGCTACGGCGGCCGAAGGGCGTGTTCTTGATGAGCGCGACATCGTATTGATGAAAGCCGGGGCCGCGAAATGTGTCGCGACCGAGCGTGCCGAAGAAACCGGAATTCGGGCCTGTGCCTCCGGGCAAATCGATGGGAAGCAAGAAAAACGAACCGTTATTCGCACCCCGGCCAAAGTAATCTTCACGGACAGTCCGGCCAGTAGAGAATTCGGGCATGGAAACGAGATCGGGGCGATCCGTTCCGCCAGCGCCGACACCTGTTTGCTGAGTACCAGAATAGACGGTGAATGGCGGGCCGCTCGTCAGCGACGTGATGTTGAGAAATTGCCAGCCGCCAGTCAGTCGCTTTCCGAGCGGTTTGAGGAAGTTCGCGCGATCTAGCGGGAGCGATTGGATTACGCTTAGCGAGAAAACGTGAGTCACATCGAACGTGGAGGGCCCTTTATCCGCTACGGGATTGAAAGGATTCTGCGGGAGGGTCTGCATGATGACACCGGCATTGGAAGGAAGTCCTCCGAGGACGGCGCTGGTGTCGTCGAGCGATTTGGAAAATGTATAGCTGGCTTGAAAGCTGAGGCCGAAGTGCGAAGCGTTCTGGCTGACGCTCGTTTGAAGCGCGTGATAACTGGAATGCGAGCCCGTGGACATGATGGACTCCGGCCCAAATCCACCGATGGCCTGGCCGGAAGAATTGAACTGCGTGAATGGAGCGAAGGCCGCGTCGGCGCCGGAGTAGCCATTCGGGGAAAGGACGCTGCCCAGATGAATTCCGGCCGTGCCCACATAATCTACGCTGAGCTTCACGATCCCAAAATCGTGATCCACACCAAACGTCGAAGTGGCGATGTAGCCGTTACGAAAGGAGCGAGAGATGGCGGCGGCCGTTAATAGTTGGACTTCGTTTCCGGGAGTTAGCGCGTCGAGATCGGTCTGAAATCTTTGGAGATCGATCGGTGTGTTGGCAGCGACGTGAGCGCTGTCGCCGTTGGGAAAGAGAAGCTGTCCGCCAGTTGTGTAGGCTGGAGGGAGCGCGAGAGGGACGGCGGTGTTGTGAAACGGAACAGGAATGCCAGGGAGAGCGGTTACGAGAGGTTGAAAAACTAGAGGAATTCCTCCAGTGACAAAATTGTCCTGCCACAAATTGGGAAGAATTGTGGTTATGGCGCCGGCGGCGTGGATGGTGGTGCGCTGTGTCATGCCGTAATCGACCGAAAGCCGAGGGCCGAGTCCATTCCAGTCCATGGGATAAACGGGCTGCGGATTGTACAAAAAGACCTGCGTGGCGCCCGGCGTGAAATAGGAGGTTGGCTTTCCGTCAGGGCCAATGGGCTCGGCAATCGATGTGCGGTGCTTGGCCTCTTTGATCCGAGAATTCAATTCGTAACGCAGGCCGTAGCTTACACTCCATTTGCTGGAAAACTTCCAGGAGTCCTGAAAATAGAAATTGTAGGCTTCGCGCCGAACGGCGGCCTCGTCGAATCTGTTGCCGACGGGAGTTGTGGCAGCCGCGGCGGTGATGGAATAGGAGTAAGGCGTGGCGGTCAGTAGGCCGGTGAGCGCATCGGGGAGCGGATCGCCCGGCTGTATATTGTGCAAGCCACTGGCAGAAGTGATTTGCACAGGGGAATAGGCAGTACCTCCTCCAAACGTGTAGACGCCGCTGGGATTGGTGCCGAAAATCGTTGCGTCTTTGTTAAGGCGAATTTCTGCGCCCCACTTGAAGGTGTGTGGGCCGCGTAGGTAAGTCATGTCCTGCTTGATTTGATAAAGATTGCTGTAGGACCCGAAGATCGAGCCATCGGCGGTGTTAAATCCCTGGAAAAGGCCGTCGCCATAAACCAAAGCGGGGTCGGCGTGATTCGACGCGGGGAAAATCGGCGTGCTGCGGATATAGCCGAATGAGGTAGTAAAGCTGAAGCGTGGCGAAAAGCTCCTGGAATAACGAATGGCGGCATTGCGCTGGTGGTCAAAGAAATTCACAGCGAAGCCCTGGTCGATGGCGGTCTGATCGGGATTTGTGGTAGGACCGTTGACCTGATTCAAACTGAAGCGCGTAAAGAGCGTGGCCCTATCCGAGATGTGATGATCCACGCGAATGGAAAACTGGTCGGTGTCGGTGACTACCTTGGATGAAGTTGCATACGTGCGGGCGCCGAAGGGGCCTTGCGGCTCGTTGGGAAGTGGGTAGCGAGCGAGAAGAGGCGCAATCTCAGGGTTTACCGGAACGGTGAGAGTGTCGCCTGAAAAAGTCGTGGTATCGATGCCTTGCCGCTCCGCAGAAGTGGGTACTGCAAAAACTTGGGTGGTGCCGAGGACTTGACGGAAGCCCTGATACTCGGCAAAGAAGAACGTCTTAGCCCTGCCGTCGTAGATGCTGGGCAGGACTACTGGACCACCGCCGGTGGCGCCAAATTCATTGCGAGTGAATGGCGGCAGGCGCCGCGGATCGACGGCGCTGGCGTGATCGAAGAAGTTTTTTGAGTCAAAGGCAGCGTTGCGCACAAATTCGAAAGCGCTTCCGTGAAGCTGATCGGTGCCCGACTTGGTGATGACGTTCGTGAAGCCAGCCGCACCGTGGCCGATTTCCGCGGGCATCACCCCAGAGCTTGATTGAACTTCCTGAATGGCGTCGACGTTGAAGTTGGTGAAAGTAGCGCCGCCGAGTTCGGGATCGCTGGTGTCAGCTCCATCCATGGCGAAGACAGAAGCGGTGCCGCGCATTCCGTTGACGGTGAATTGCTGAGTGAAGTTGGCTGCGCCGTTGGTGTCCGTCATGGTACCGGCAGCCAAGAGCAATAGTTTGCTGAAGTCGCGTTCATTGAGAGGCAGGCTGGAAACCTGTCCGCTCGAAAGATGACCGCCACCGGTCGCCGTCGCGGAAGAGTCGATCGGTCGCGCAAGCAGCGCGAGGGACTGATCGGCCGCGGACAGTGCGAGATCATAGGTAAGTGCGTCGCCGACTCGAATCGTCAGAGGCACGGTGGCTTTCCAGGTCGCACCACGGAGCCGTACGGAGATCGAATAGCTTTGCGGCTGAACGCCGGCGAAAACGAAAGCCCCATCAGCCGCCGTCCGCGTCGAATAGTGGCGGCCGCCTGAAGTAGCCTGCAGCGATACCGTGGCTTGGGCGACGGGAAGGCCAGCCCCGTCACGCAAGATTCCTTTTAAGGAATTAGCGGCAAGAGCGCCAGAGGAATGAACCAGGAAAAGAATAAGAACAAAGCAAGTCGTTCGACCTGAAAACACGGGGGCACCAGACATAACCTGCGATTGTACAACCGAATTCTTGAGCGCCATTTGCCAAAATAGAACGATGGTCAGGACAGCAGGAAGGAATTCGTCAGCACTCGCTGTTCTGTGTTGGCTCGGTTAACGCTCAGGTCTCGATCCTCACTCTTGGGGGCTTGCCTTAAGTTACGACACAAGGCAGACTCGGCGCGTGCTGATTGGACTGTTTACGGAATTGGCAGGAAGCGGGGGAGTGCAGCGGGCGAGCCGGCACGTGGCGGCAGTGTTAAGCGAATTCGCGGCCAGCCGGCACATGGACTGCCGGCTGTTGAGCTTGAATGACACGCCAGAGCTGCACCGCATGTCCGTAGGAGGAAAGGAATTTGTGTTTACGGGCTGCGAGCGAAGTAAGAGCCGGTTTACGGCGAACGCGATACGCGCAGCGAGACGGAAGGCTAAGGTGGTTCTTGCCGGACATCCGAATCTTGGACCGATTACGCAGGCCATGAGACTCGTTGCGCCACGGCTTCGGACGATTGTTTGCACGCACGGGGTAGAAGTATGGGAACCGCTCCCGGTGCTGAGGCGGATGGCGCTGAGGCGGGCGGACGTCGTGCTTGCACCGAGCAAAGACACAGCGCATCACGTGGCGGAACAGGAGGTAAGGAAGGCAAGGATCCACGTCTTGGCATGGGCGCTCGATCCGCAATTTGAGGCAATTTCGGCAAATACGCCGCAAGGTAGATTACCGAACGGATATCCAGAAGGCCGGGTGATTCTGACTGTGGGCCGTTGGCTGGCGAATGAACGATACAAAGGGATGGATACCCTGATCACAGCGCTGCCGCGCCTTCTAACGCGATGGCCAGAATTGCAGTTACTGGCTGTGGGTGATGGCGATGACCGGGCTTGGCTAGAAGATCTTGCGGAAAAGAACGGCGTAAATCGCCACGTACACTTCCTCAGCGGGATAAGCAACGAGGAGCTGATCGCGTGCTATCAGGCTTGCGAAATGTTTGCTCTGCCGAGCCGTGGCGAAGGCTTCGGGCTGGTTTACCTGGAAGCGATGGCCTGCGGGAAACCAGTGATTGGCGGAGCGCACGGGGGCGCTCCGGAAGTCATAGAAGATGGCGTGACAGGCTACCTAGTCCCGCACGGCGACGCGCCACAACTTGCGACCTCCATTCAGACGCTGCTCTCCGACCCTGCCATGGCGCAAAAAATGGGCGGGCGCGGGCGGCAGCGCGTGGAGCGAGAATTCCGGTTCAGCGTATTTGCCAGGTCTTTGAAGAAGATCCTCCGCGAACAATGCGAGTCCTGAGCGTCACGGAATCCTACGCGCCGTTCTTGGAGTTTGGCGGCCCGCCAGTGAAGGTGCAGGCGCTCGCCCAAGGACTCGCCGGGCATGGGAATCGAGTAACGGTGCTTACGGCAGACTGGGGTTTCAAAGCGCGTATGAACGAAAAGCAAACGGCGAGCGCGGAGCGGAGTCCATTTGGATGGGAGTGGAGGGACCATGGCGTGACGGCGATTTACTTGCCGACCTGGCTGCGGTATCGCTCCGTGACCTGGAACCCTAGATTGAGGCGATTCTGCCGGAAGCTGCTGCGGGATTTCGATGTGGTGCACATTTATGGCCTCTACGATTTTCTCGGGCCGAAGGTTGCCAGCTCTTGCGCGAGGCTTAAGATTCCATATGTTGTGGAACCGATCGGGATGTTTGTGCCGATCGTGCGGAGCTTCCGCCTCAAAAGGGTGTATCACGCTTGGTTTGGCCGGCGGCTGTTCGAAGAGGCGGGCGCGATCGTGGTCACATCGGAGCAAGAGAGGGCTGAATTGGTGAACGGAGGCGTGGCGCGCGAAAAAATCGTGTTACGCCGGAACGGTGTGGAAGCGCCAGCTTCGTGGCCGGAGCGGGGCGTTTTTCGCAAGGTGCTGGGGATTGCCGAAGACGCGAAAGTCATCCTGTTTCTCGGCAGACTGTCTGAGAAGAAGAGTCCGGGTTTGCTGTTGCGAGCGTTTGCTTCCCTTGCAAGGGAAGCTCCAGGAAGGAACTTGCACCTCGTGTTTGCGGGGCCAGACGAGAACGGAATGCAGGCTCGGCTTAGACAGATGGCTGGGGAGCTGCTGGTAGGTTCGCAGGTGAAGTTCACAGGAGCTATTTTTGGCGAAACGAAGTGGGCCGCATATCGCGATGCCGATGTGTTCGTTCTGCCATCGCAAAACGAGAACTTCGGGAATACCGCGGCAGAATCAGCGGCGGCGGGCACACCGATCATTGTGACGGAGCAGTGTGGCATCGCTCCCCTGTTGGCAGGGGTTGCGGGCATAGTCGTGGCGCACGACGAAGCGGCGCTCGCGGAAGCGATCAAGTCCCTCGTTGGCAACGCAGAGTTGCACGCAAGGTTGTCCGCGGGGTGCAGCAGCGTGACTTCGCAGCTTGGTTGGGATGAGCCGGTCGGTGAGATGGAATCGCTCTATAACAAGCTTGCAATTGCGCGACCCACCAGCGCAGAATCTGGAATATCGTGGCGATGAAATTTTCTGGGGAAAGACATACGATCTTTCACGCGACATGGCGGGGCGTAAATCTGCTTCTGGCTGCGGCTGTCGCGTGTTCACTTTACGCTGGAGCTCGCAAGTATTCCGTCAGGCAATACTTGAAGGGATTTTCCGACGCCGTTGTGCCTGAGTCGGCGACGCCGGAGAAAAAGACCGAGGCCATATTGTCTTGGATGAAGAATGGCCCATCGCGATACAGTATCGGAAATCCTTCTGAGCCATCGGCGCGAGACCCGGAAACTACGCTAAATTACAAGCAGCTCCTCAGCGTTTGCGGGACCGCGACCAACGCCTTTTTAAACCTTGCCCGCAGTGGAGGCTTAAGCGTGCGGCGGCTGCTGTTGCTGACCCCGGAACGCAACACCAAGCATGTAGTGGCCGAAGTACTGGTTGATGGGCGGTGGATTGTCGTCGATCCAACGTATCGCGCGGTGTTTCGTGACGCAGCCGGGCAGCTATTGACGCGGAATCAACTGGAAAATCCGGCGGTGTTTGCGGAATCCATCCGCGAAATTCCAGGCTATCCGAGCGAGTACAATTTCGACCGATTCGCGCACGTGCGACTGTCACGACTGCCGCTAAATAGTTTTGGACTTCGACGGGCACTGGACACCGTCAAGCCGGGCTGGGACGAATCTGTGGACTGGAGCTTGTTGCTGGAGCGGGAATCGTTTCTGATCCTGATTGTTTCCGTCTGCTTGACACTTTTTTTCTTGCTGCTTCGCGAAATGCTCGCGTGGTATGCCGATCACAGATTGCGAATTCCCCGCTTTCATTTGCGCGAGCATGCCTTGCGAGCAACTACGGCCTTCTTTTCGACCCCGGAGATCAAACAATAGCGTGTGCGGCATTTGTGGTGTCGCGTTTGCATCGCGCAACAACGATGCGGAGCTGCGCGTGCGAGCGATGGCGACAGCATTGCGGCATCGTGGTCCGGATGCGGAGGGTTTCCTCATCGGCGATCCGCGCGCCCCTGGGCTGGCGCTTGGAATGCGTCGGCTCAGTATTATCGATCTGGCCGGCGGCCAACAACCTATCTGGAATGAAACGCGGGATGTCGCCGTTATCTTCAACGGCGAACTCTATAACTATCGAGAACTCCGCGAGCGACTGACTCTGCTCGGGCATCGCCTGGCAACGCAATCTGATACGGAAATTCTAGTACATGCCTGGGAAGAGTGGGGCGAGGAGTGCCTGACGGAACTCCGCGGCATGTTTGCATTTGCATTGCTCGATCTGCGCGGACGATTTGCGACGGCGCCGCTGCTTTTTTTGGCGCGCGATCCGCTCGGTATTAAACCGCTCTACTATGCACAGACGCCGGAAGGATTCACTTTCGCTTCAGAGGTGCGTGCTCTTCTGGCAAGCGGTGTCGTACCCAAACAAATTTCTCAAGACGCGCTGACGTCTTACATGCTATTTGGCAGCACATCAGAACCAGTGACCCTGATCGAGGGGGTTTTCTCTCTTCCGCCAGGCCATCGCATGCTGTTGTACCTCCCGGAGCGTCGGCGAGTGCCGCGTGCGCGTCCATGGTGGGACGTGCAAGCAAGTCCCGCGGCGCGTGACCCACGCAAACCAAAAGATATGGATTCGGCGGCCCGGACTTTGCGTCCGCTACTTGAAGCTGCCGTGCGCGCGCATTTGATTGCGGATGTACCGATCGGTTTATTTCTATCCGGAGGCCTGGATTCGGGGGCAATTGCGGCGCTGGCGGGGCGCGCGCAGCCCGGAATTCGCAGCTTCACTCTGTCCTTTCCAGGAACTTCTTACGATGAGGCTCCGCTGGCGCGCAAAGTCGCCGAACGATGCGGTACGGAGCATATGGAGATACCTCTTGATGGCGCCGCGATGCTCGCGCGCATTGATGAGACCTTGGCAGGCCTCGACCAGCCAACGATGGATGGCATTAACACTTCGCTGGTCTCATGGGCGGCGCGTCAGGTTGGACTCAAGGTTGCACTTTCCGGGCTGGGGGGGGATGAGCTGTTTGCCGGTTATGCAAGCTTCTCGAACACGGCGCTTCTACGGCGGCTCATTCGGCTAGCATGGTTCGCGCCTGGGCCGTTGCGCCGAGCGACCTCGGCGCTGATCGCAAGCGCTCTACAAACGCGCATGTCTGCCGACGCAGCACGCAAAGCTGTTGCTGCATGGAGAGAGCCTGATGCGCTTCCCGATGCTTACTTCTATGCGCGGGCGCTCTTTCCTTTAGGCCAGCTTGAACAGCTGATGGAACCGCGTTTCCGTCCGAGCACCGTAGGCTCAGACGGAGTCACACTCGAGCCGACGTGGCTTGGGTGGTTGGACCGCACGGCAAGCGAGGCCCGGAAACTGGAGCCCGTGGCTGCAACCGCATGGATGGAGATGCGCTGCTATATGGCGAGCACATTGCTGCGGGATACCGATTCGGTGAGCATGGCGCGGTCGCTCGAAGTGCGCGTGCCGCTGCTGGATACGCAGCTGGTGGAATTCGTCAGTTCCCTGCCTGATGTGGCGCGCCATCGAACGGGAGCGCAGAAGGCATTGCTGGTGGAAGCATTGAGAGGTGTGCTGCCCGAAGAGATTCTTGGCCAACAAAAACGGACGTTTACCTTACCCTGGGAAGAATGGCTTCGCGGTCCGTTGCACCCGGTACTGGAAGCCAGTTTTGGCGAGATCGCGCCATCGCTCGCCCCGCTGCTACGCGCAGAAGGCGTACGCGGTGTTTGGTCGTCATTTCTGGAAGGCAAGACTTCGTGGTCGCGCCCCTGGGCGCTATACGTCCTCAACGAGTGGTGCAAACACCACCTGGCGGCTTAATCTGCGCTCCTGATGTAGACTGAATAATTCAGCGATGAACATTCTTGGGATAAACGCCTATCACGGCAACGCATCGGCGGCCATTGTTTGCGAGGGTCGGCTTGTGGCTGCGGTGGAAGAAGAGCGCTTTAACCGTGTGAAGTATGCGGCAGGTTTTCCAACACAAGCGGTCCGTTACTGTCTGCGTGAAGCGGGACTCGACCTCAAGGATATCCACCATGTTGCCGTACCGCGAAATCCCTATGCCCGGCTGGGAACGAAGCTCTTCTATGCGCTGCGGATGCCGTCGTTTGCACGCGAACGCGTGAAAGTCCTCGCGAAATTCACTGGAATCCCGGAAGCGTTGGCACAGGCCTTTGACATAGATCCTGGAAAAGTTGGTGCGAACTTTCACCGCGTGGAGCACCACCAAGCGCACCTGGCCAGCGCCTTTTTCGTGTCGCCGTTTGAACGCGCCGCGCTGCTTTCCGCGGACGGCCTGGGCGATTTTGCGAGCACGATGTGGGGCAGCGGCGATGGCAACCGGATGCATATTGAGGGGGCGATTGCATTTCCTCATTCCTTGGGTCTTTTTTACAGTGCCGTCACGCAGTACTTGGGTTTTCTAAAGTTCGGCGATGAATACAAGGTGATGGGACTGGCGGCGTACGGCGAGGCAGAACAGCTTGAGGCTTTCCGGGAAATCGTACGCACAAATGGACGCGGCTTCAGGCTTGGCCTGAATTACTTCATCCATCATCGCACCGGACCCGAGATGAGCTGGGCGGATGCGGATAAGACCCCTATCCTCGGCAAAATGTTTTCAGAAGCTATGGAAAGAAAGCTGGGCCCAAAACGTAGTCCCGCAGAACCGCTCGAACAAAGGCACCGCAATCTGGCAGCGGGGTTACAAGCAAGACTTGAAGAAGTCTATCTTGGCATGCTGAAACAGCTTGGCGAGCGTACCGGGCTGAAAGCAGTGTGTCTGGCGGGCGGAGTGGCGTTTAATTGTGTCGCCAACGGGAAGATATTCGACACGACGGGGTTCGAGCAGATTTATGTGCATCCCGCGGCAGGTGATGCTGGACTCGCTGTCGGTGCAGCTTACTATGTTTGGCATCAAATACTGCGAAAGCCGCGGTCGTTCGTGATGGATCATGCTTACTGGGGGCCGGGGTATACGCGCGATGAGATCAGGCGAGCGATAGATGCGAACGGCTTGGGAATGAATGGTTGCCGGATCGAAGAGCTGGCCGAGGAGAAATTAGCGCAAAAGACGGCTGCAATAGTGGCCGACGGAAAGATTATTGGCTGGTTTCAGGGGCGTGCGGAATGGGGCCCACGCGCATTGGGCAATCGCAGTATCGTTGCAGACCCAAGGCGGCCCGGGATGAAAGAAATACTGAACAGGCGCATCAAGCACCGCGAAATCTTCCGCCCGTTCGCGCCTTCCATCCTTGTGGAAAAGACGGGCGAGTGGTTTGAGAAATCGCATTCTTCACCCTTCATGACTCTGGCATATTCCGTGCTTCCGGAAAAACGCGAGAAAATTCCAGCTCCCACGCACGTTGACGGAACGGGCCGTCTGCAAACCGTCACGCGCGAAGCAAACCCGCGCTATTGGAGCCTGATCAAAGCGTTTGAGCAGTTCACGGGAGTGCCGGTCGTGCTGAACACCTCGTTCAACGACAATGAGCCTATCGTTTGCCGGCCCGAGGAGGCGCTCGACTGTTTCCAACGCACACAAATGGATGCGCTGGTCCTCGGCGACTTCCTGATCACCCGAAAGTGAATCGCATGGCGCGAGTCAGGTTCGAATGAGAATCCTTCTGCTGAATTTGTACTTTCCGCCGGACACTTCAGCGACGGCTAAGATGGCAGCGACAGTAGCAGAAGCACTGTCTACACAGCATGAGGTAACTGTCCTCTGCGGCCGGCCGTCCTACGAGCCATCCGAACGGCGCTCCTGGCGGGTGTCGCAAACAGAACAGGCGGCACGCATTAGAATTGTCAGAGTAGGTTCAACGGACTATCCGCGCTTCGCAATGAAGCGACGCGTGCTGAACTATTTGAGTTATGTTGCGCTGGCGATTCCTCGAGCGGTTTTCGTGCGATGCGACGTGGTGCTGGCGATGACCGACCCTCCTTTCGAAGGAATTATCGGCGCGATCGTGGCGCTTCTGAAAGGCAAGCCCTACGTGTACAACATTCGCGACATGTATCCGGACATGGCGGTCGGCGGAGCGATTGTCAAGCCCGGGCTGCTGGCGCGCATTTGGGAAAGGTTGCACCGCTGGGCTTTGCGGCGCGCCACTCGAGTGATCGTACTTGGCGAGGACATGCGCGGCCGCATCATCGCCAAAGGAGTGAATCCAGCAGGCATCGAGATTGTTCGCGATGGCACGGATATTTTGCCGGCTGAAGCGCCGCAGTTGCCGCTGGATGAGGAGATCATTCGCAAGATTCGTGGTGAATTCAAATTTGTGTTGGTGCACGCGGGAAATCTCGGCTTCTATGGTGCTTGGGAGACTCTGATTAGGGCGGTGCGCAGTTTGGAGGTGGATGGTGTGGGGCTTGTCTTCGTCGGTGACGGGGCGCAACGCGCGCACATCGAGGAGCTCGCCAGGAACGCGACGAACGTGCGCTTTCTGCCATTTTTCCCAGCGAGCAAGATTCCCTCCGTCCTGGCAGCGGCTGATGCGCATGTCATTACGGTGAAGCGCGGGCTCGAAGGAGTCGTCGTACCCAGCAAGATGTATGGAATCCTTGCGGCTGGCAAGCCGATCGTGGCCATCGTGCCGGAGGAGACAGATGCTGCCTCGCTGGGCTCGAACCTCAAGTTCGCTGTCTCGGCCGACCCAGATAGCCCAGAGAAAACCGCCGCTGCAATTCGATTACTTGTTATGGATAATGAGAAATTGAAAAACATGGCAGACGCGGCCCGAGCCGTCGCACCAGACTATGATAGAGTCAAAGAATTGCAGAAATTTGTGAAAATCATCGAGGGAGCCGTGAACGCGTGACGTCTTCGGAGACTTTTTGGACCGGAAAACTTGTGCTGGTAACGGGAGGCGCTTCCTTTATCGGGTCGACGCTTACGGATCATCTTCTGGCGCGCGGCGCAAAAATCCGCATCGTGGATGACCTGACGAGCGGCCATCGAGACAATATCCGCGAGCACCTCGCAGGCGGAAAGATTGATTTCATCCATGCGGACTTACGAGAGCCAGGCGTCACGAGGTCGGCCATGCACGGCGTGGACACGGTTTTCCATCTGGCTGCGGATCATGGCGGCCGCGGCTATGTCGATCTTCACCAGGCGGGGCCAGCCTCCAATTTTTTCCTCGACGGCCTCGTTTTCGCCGAAGCTCTGCGCGCGAACGTGAAAAAAGTGGTGTTCGCATCCTCCGGCTGCGTATACCCGAACTTTCTGCAATCCGACGTGAAGAAAGAACTGTACCTCACGGAAGAGCTTACAAATGGCCCGAACGATGCGGACAACACCTATGGTTGGGCCAAGTTGATGGGTGAATTCACTCTGCGGGCGTACGCAAAGGAACACGGAATGGGTGCCGCATCTTGCCGTTATTTCACTGTGTACGGGCCGCGGGGCGTCGAAAATCACGCCGTCATCGCCATGATTGCGCGCGCCTTTCTGCGACAGAACCCCTTCGAAGTGTGGGGCGACGGAACGCAAATCCGCAATTGGACTTACATCGAGGACATCGTTGAAGGAACGATTTTGGCGGGCGAGAAAATCCATGACGGTACGGCCATAAATCTTGGGACAATGGAGCGCATCCACGTTATCGATGCCGCGAAGATGGTCTGCGAATTCACCGGCCATAAGGCGGAGATCAAGCTGCGGCCAGACATGCCGACGGGGCCGCTGAATCGGGTGGCGGACAACTCCCTCGCAAAGAGACTGCTGGGATGGGAGCCCAAAGTGCTCTTTCGAGATGGGCTAAAGCGCACAATCGACTGGTATTACGCTACAAGGAATCGCGAAGAAGTGAACCGCACCTTCGGTCGAATGCTCACGGAGAGATAGCAGTTCGGGGCTGCAGACAACGTTGAGTTTCCGGCACAGTCTAAAACAGTGCCACAATTCCCACGTGCCTGTCCTGCCCGTCTAATCACTTGCAAAATTTTGCAGATTGAAGAGCAACAATTTTAGAAGTATCGTGTTTAGGCTGCGTGGGGCAGCCATTTATTTCTTGGGAGCCGGGCCCCCAACCCGGCAGAAGACGATTGAGGCATTGGCCGCACCGTCCCGGCCAGCATCTGTAAGAAATCAAAGAGGGAACATGCCCGCAGGCTTGCTGGCGTTTCTGATAGCTCTATTTGCATCCTTGATGCTCACGGTTCCGGTGCGCGCGCTGGCATTGCGCGTGGGAATGGTGGATCTTCCGGGGCCGCGTAAAGTCCATCTTCGCCCAATTCCGCTGCTGGGTGGCTTGGCGATGTACGGGGCTGTTATGCTCGCCGTTTTATTTACGTTTAGTGGCGGAGCGCGCGAGCAGATTGTAGGAATATTAACCGGCGCGACGGTCGTCGCGGTCGTAGGAATTCTGGATGACCGGGGTCTGCTGCATCATCAAATCAAGCTATTCGTGGGCATGCCGCTGGCCGCGTCCGTTTTGCTGGCTACTGGAATTCACGCGCAGGTTTTTGAGGTTTTCTTTGGAGGGCGAGTCGCTTATTTTCTGGATGCGCTGGTGACCATTTTCTTCGTTGTTGGCATAACCGCTTCCTTTAGCATCCTGGATCATATGGACGGGCTTTGTGCCGGCATCGCCGCAACCGCCTCTATCTTTTTTGCCCTGCTCGCTTATTTGAATGGCCAAACACTAGTGGCTACTCTCGCGGCAGCCGTCCTGGGAGCAGCGACAGGCTTTCTGCGCTGGAACTTTAAACCGGCAAAAATTTTCATGGGCGACGGCGGAGCCATGTTTCTTGGATTCTTGATGGCTACGCTGGGCCTAAAGCTACGGCTTGATCACGCTAATCACATTTCTGCTTGGCTGGCCCCGATTCTGATCTTGGGAGTGACGATTTTCGATACCACGCTTGTCACGATTTCCCGCTCGCGACGGGGCTTGCTGCCCTTTGCCACTCCTGGCAAAGACCATGCCGCTCATCGGCTTTCGAATCTGGGACTGGGGCATCGCGGAGCTGTCGTGACCTTATATGGTACGGGATTATTAAGCGGCGGGGCTGCCGTGCTGGTGAGCTACCTGCGTCCGCTTGCCGCCGTCGTGGTGGCTCTCTTTGCTTTCGCCATCGTACTCGGTGGAGTCTTCCTTCTCGAACGCGCGCCATTTGAGCGGCAAGCGCAAAAGTCGGCCACCGTCTTCTAAATCGCCCGGGAAATGGGAGGGATTTGCCTTCCCGGCTGTGGAGGAGCGCGGCAAGTTTGCCCGCGCCGGAGGATTCGTTATACTTACCCGGTTGCCGTCTCACCGATTCTGAAAGCAGTGCCCTTCGGGTCGAGCGGAAACCAGTCAATACTCTTGGGATGTTTGAGCGCGAATACCGGCCGTGTAGAGGTTCCGGGTGTATGCGCGACTTGGGAAAGCGATATCTTGGCAGGCACTGAACACAAGCCCCGGCTGGATGGGGAGCAGGGCGAAGTCATCGTCGTGGGAGGCTCCGCCGCCGGTTTATTTGCGGCGGCTACCGTGGCTGCGGGCGGTCGGCGTGTGCGCGTTCTGGAATCGAGGCCGGATTTCGAGCCGGCGGCCAGATCACTGATCGTCACGGATCAATTCCGCAGCCAGTTGGGCGCCGCCGCATCTGAAAGCATCGTTAACGAAATCCGTCGCTTTGAATTATTCACCGACGGTCGCTCGGCGCAGATCGCTCTGGCTCACCCTGACCTCATCATTGAGCGTTCGCGTTTAATCCCTGCCCTGGCGCGAAGAGCGCAGCAGGCGGGGGCCCATCTTTCCTTCGACACCCGCTTTCTCGGATTGGCGCCTAATGCGCGGGGTTTGCGGCTGGAAGTCGATGCATCCGGACAACGGGTGGAATTGCATGCGGATAGCGTCGTCGGAGCCGACGGCGCTTCCAGCCGCGTGGCGCGGAGCGCCGGTTGGCCGCCGATTGAGACCGTCCCGCTTGTGCAGGCGATTGTCCGCTTACCAAAAGACCATCCCCCGGACACGACCCGCGTTTGGTTTGTCCCAGACGATACTCCGTATTTCTATTGGCTGATCCCGGAATCCAGTGAGCGCGGCGCTTTGGGAATCATTGGTGAAGACGGGCGCGACACCAAAACATGTATTACGCGCTTCCTCGAAAAGAAACAGCTGGCGCCACTGGAGTGGCAGGGCGCTCGGATACCTGTTTATCGAAAGTGGATCCCTGTGCGGCGGCGCATCGGGAATGGAGAAGTTTATCTGGTGGGCGATGCGGCGGCGCAGGTCAAAGTGTCAACCGTCGGCGGAATCGTGACGGGTCTGAGCGGTGCGCTAGGAGTTGGCCAATCCATCCTGCGAAATGGCGGGAGCAAAGAGCTGAAAACTCTGCGGCGCGAACTCGGCACGCACTGGCTGATCCGCCGGGCGCTCCATCATTTTCAGCAAGAAGACTACTCACGACTCGTTGATCTTCTCGATGTTTCGACGCGTCAATCTCTTGGTGAAATTAGTCGAGATGAATCCACTCGGCTGCTGTGGAACGTGGTGCGCCGGCAGCCACGCCTCGTGCTGCTTGGTTTGCGGGGGCTGTTGATGGGCAAGGGTCTGAAAAGCTAGGCAAGTCCGTCCAAAAATGCCATGGAGCGGTCAGCGGGCAGGGGAATATCTCAACCGAGATTTGCGGGCTGCGCAACACCTAGCAATGATGTGCTTTCATCCGATTTGCCCTTCGGTCAGAATGGGTTGTTTGCAGAGAATTCAGGACGGCGCTGAATGATTACCCTAAGCGCTCCAAGGAGATTTTCACTTGCGTCTCTCGGTTATCGGATGTGGGTACGTAGGGCTTGTAACAGGTGCATGCCTGGCCGCTGCCGGACATGAAGTTACCTGCACGGACATCGACGCGGAGCGGATCAAGCGCCTGCAAGCCGGTGAAGTGCCCATTTACGAGCACCACCTGGAAGAAATTCTGACCTCGGCGCGAAAGGCTGGCCGCATTTCCTATACACAGGACGCTGCGGAGGCGATCCGCGCAGGTGATGCCATTTTTATTTGCGTTGGTACTCCGCCAAAAGAAAGCGGCGAGGCGGATCTTTCCGCAATCGACCAGGTGGCGCGACAGATTGCCGAGCAAGCGGGCTCCCCGAAGCTTGTGATCGAAAAGAGCACCGTGCCGGCGCGAACCGGCCTCGAATTGCAGCGTGCGCTCGCTGCGTACAGTGGCGGCGGCAAGTCCAAATTTCGCGTCGCTTCAAACCCCGAATTTCTTCGTGAAGGCACTGCCGTTGCGGATTTCTTTCACCCCGACCGCATTGTGGTCGGAGTGGAAGACGAATCCGCTGCCGCAGATTTGCGCGAAATTTACCGTCCGATCCTGGAGCGCCGTTTTCATTGCCCGGTGCACAAGGGCACTTGTCCACCGGAGCATGACGCCGCATTCCTCGTCACCACCATTAACAGCGCCGAGCTTATCAAGCACGCCTCGAACTCCTTCCTCGCCCTGAAAATCAGCTATGCGAACGTAATCGCCGATCTCTGCGAAAGAATCGGCGCTGACGTCAAAGAAGTCACTCACGCGATGGGATTGGACCCGCGCATTGGCGGGCAGTTTCTCAGTGCGGGACTGGGTTTTGGCGGCTTCTGCTTTCCGAAAGACGTCCAGGCATTTATTCATCTAGCGGCTTCCGTGGGAGTTGATTTCGATTTGTTAAAAGCCACCGAGCGCGTGAACAAGCAGCGCATCGATCGCTTTCTCGAAAAAGTCCACAAAGCGCTCTGGGTGGTCAAGGGCAAGCACGTTGCCGTGCTGGGGTTAGCTTTTAAAGCTAATACGGACGACATCCGTTTTGCGCCGGCTCTCGAAGTCGTCAAGCGGCTTCTGGAAGAAGGAGCGGTGGTGCATGCCACAGATCCGGAGGCCATCTCGAGAACTAAGGCACTATTCCCGAAGGTGACCTACCACGAGGATCCTTACGACGCCTTGCGCGGTGCGGATGCCGCCCTGGTGTGCACAGAATGGGATGTTTTCCGCAATCTGGACTGGAAGCGCGCTAAACCCCTGATGGCGCGAGCGCTCATCGTCGATGGCAGAAACCTGTATTCGCCCAAGCACATGCGAGAGCTCGGCTTCGAGTACTTCTCGTTCGGCAGGGCCTAATAGCGCTGGCGTATTGTTGAGACTTCCGCCGATCGAGCTAGTCTTTGCGAGTCCTGTTTCGTTACGGCTCCTAGGCTAGGCACTCTTTTTCGCCGCAAATTCTCGCTTAAAATAATCGAGAGTCAATTTCAGGCCCTCGTTTAGTGCAACTTTGGGCTCCCATTTCAGAATACGCCTGGCTTTGGCGATATCCGGACAACGCTGTTTCGGGTCGTCCTGTGGAAGCGGTTCAAAAACGATGGTGGGAGCGTTTTCGAAATGCGTGCGAACACGCTCCGCAAATTCGAGAATCGTGATCTCCTGCGGATTGCCTATATTCGTGGGCAGATGCTCGTCGGACAACATCAAGCGGTAAATCCCCTCGATCAAATCGGAAACGTAGCAAAAGCTCCGCGTCTGTTTGCCATCGCCATAAACAGTGATCGGCTTCCCAGTCAGCGCCTGATGCACGAAATTCGGAAGGGCGCGGCCGTCGTTCAGTCGCATCCGTGGGCCATAGGTATTGAAGATTCTGACGATATGCGTATCCACGCCATGATAGCGGTGGTAAGCCATGGTCATGGCTTCCGCAAAGCGTTTCGCTTCGTCGTAGACACCCCGTGGCCCGATGGGATTCACATGGCCCCAATAATCCTCTGGCTGCGGCGAAATCTCCGGGTCCCCGTAGCATTCGCTCGTGGAAGCTAGGAAGAACTTTGCTTTTTTGGCGAGGGCCAGCCCGAGCGCATTGTGCGTGCCCAGCGAGCCAACCTTCAGCGTCTGAATGGGAAGCTTCAGATAATCCACCGGACTCGCCGGCGAAGCAAAATGCAAGACGTAGTCGACCGGTCCGGGTACATCAATAAACTTCGAGACGTCGCACCGCGCGATTCGAAAATTAGGATGCTTGAGTAGGTGCCCGACGTTTGAATCAACTCCAGTGACGAGATTGTCGAGAACCAGAACCTCCCATCCTTCCGCAATTAGGCGATCGCAAAGATGCGACCCAAGAAAACCAGCCCCGCCGGTGACAACCGCTTTCATGCACCCTCCTGAAATTTGCCAACTGTTAGTGTAGCTGGCGCCTCTTGAATTGACCACATTACCAGCCGACGATAGGATTCGATTCACCCGATGGAGAGCCATTCCCGAATGACACCCGGAGACAATGCAGAAAAAGTCCAACCCAGGCATCGGCGCATCGGTTGGATTGTGCTTCTCGTTGTGGCCGCGGCGATACTCGGTTCTGCAGTCCTACTTCTTGGGATCGGTCGCTGGCTCGTGCAGCAGGATCCTCTCGAAAAGGCTCAGGCCATCGTGGTCCTCAGCGGCCGTATGCCCCTGCGTGCGATGGAAGCTGCGAGACTCTATCGGGAGGGTTACGCGCCAAAGATCTGGCTGACTTATTCCGTAGAACCTGGAGCCTCCCTGAATTCCTTGGGGGTCAATTATGTCGCGGAAAATATTTACAATGTCCGAGTGCTTACCCACGAAGGAGTACCGGAAAATGCGATCCAATTGCTTCAGCCCTCCATCGTAAATACGGCCGACGAAATAGTGGACATCTCCGCCGAAATGACTGCTCAGAATGATCGCACCGTGATCATCGTGACGAGCAAAGTCCACACCCGGCGCGTTCGAATTCTCTGGAACAAGTTAGGCACAAGCCGCGGGCGCGCGATCATAAGGGCTGCCTCGGATGACCCCTTCGAACCAGGACGCTGGTGGCGCACTTCGGGCGACGCACTAGATGTGGTTCGAGAATGTCTCGGGATACTGAATGCCTGGGCCGGAATGCCGCTTCGCCCATCGCACTAGCAATTCGGCTTGATATCAGAAAAAGTAAAATCTCTTCCGGCGCGGTATGTCGCCTCCCTCACCCTGTTCAGGTACGTAAGGCAAGGTGCGCCCCTCGAAAGCTGCCATCGGGTTGTCGGCGAGCAGGGCATGAGCCTTTTCTTCTCCGCACTTTTCGCGGATAAGTTCATACGTGGACTTGAGCTTTAACGGGCGCCGTCCAGTATTGTGAGCATCGCTCGCCACGAAGTGTACCAATCCATCGGCCATCCATCGCCAAACATCCTTTTGTGCCCCGGTGCCAAAGACTCCTGACAATGATCCGGCCGTCACCTGCACACTGCAACCCAGCCGGACCCATTTCGCCAATCGCTCCGTATGCTGGCGTAGAATTCTGTTGCGCTCCGGGTGAGTTATGATCGGCCTTATCCCCATGAGTTGAATCTCGTGCAATGTTTGATCCATGCTTGGCGGAATTGAGTACTCACTGAATTCGACCAGCAGATAGTCTTTCTGGTTGATGCAAAAGCGCGGCGGATCCTCCCGTAGATCGGCCAGATTCTCGGGGTTTAAATGAAAATCGCAACCAGTCGCCAGGAGAAGCCTGGCGCCGATTTTCGCCTGCAATTCGTCCCGCAGATCTCGCACGCGCCGGTAGTCGAAAGGATATTCGTTGCTCGAATGCGGTGTCGCCACGACATGGGTTATGCCGTCGGCGATCGCGGACTCCGCCATTGCCATCGAAATTTCCATGTTCTCTGGGCCGTCGTCTATACCTGGCAGGATGTGGCAGTGCAGGTCAACCATGGTCCCTCTAATGTCCTTAGTGCCGAAACGCGCCAAACGCCTGCCACATTCCCAGCGCAAACATAAGTCCCGCAAAAACCTGCCGCATCCGGCGAGGGTGTAGCCGCTTCGCCAGCCATCCCCCCAGCATTCCGCCGGCAAAAACACCTGGAACCAAAACAAGTCCCGTAAGCCAGGAGACGTAGCCCACTTTGGCGTAAGTGAGAAATGCCAGGAGGCCAGTTGGCGGTACGAGACTTACGAGGCTTGTCCCTTGTGCCCGATGCTGTCCGTAGCCAAATGCGAGCACGAGCAACGGGACTAAAAGCACACCGCCACCGATTCCGAAGAGTCCCGACGCTATGCCGCAAACACAAGCAGCAATAAACATCCCGGCAAGACGTAACGCTCGCTCAGACAAGTTCGCCGTCCTCATTCGCGGCAACCGCCGTTCCTTCATTCGGCGACGGCTTTCTAAATACCAGGACCGCCGCTAGCATGAGGAAACCGCCGAACAATCCTTTGAGCAGGTGGCTACTGAGGGGGACGGCGATTAGTCCTCCCAGATAACCTCCTATGAGAATTCCGAGTGCGCACAAAATGCCCGCGCGAAGGTCAACATTGCCCTCCCTCCAGTATTCACGAAGCGCGCCAAGTCCTACGGGAGGCAAAAGGATAAAGAGAGAAGTGCCCTGCGCCAAATGCTGGTCCATGTGCAACAGATAGACCAGCGCGGGCACCAGAATGATTCCGCCGCTCGTCCCCAGAAGGCCGCCGAACGCACCCACGCCGAATCCTAGCAGGACGATAAAGAGAATCATTGCCGAGGCACGTCCATGGTCAGGCGCTCTCTACTTGTCGCTAGGTGCATCGCTGGTATCTTCTCCCGTCTTGCTTGGTCCCGCAACCAGTCTCGAACATGCGGTAACACGCCAAGACGCGGTGTTTTTTAGTTCGCGGATAACCTGCTATATTGGATTGTCCTTATCCAATCGGCCAAATGGCCTGCATGATCCCCAATAATTACGAGGAGAGCGAAGTAACTCATGCCTATAGACCGGAAACCGGAATTTTTCAAAGGCGCTCAACTGAAAGTCGCCATCATCGGCTGCGGCTATGTTGGTCTGCCGCTGGCACTCCGCTTTGCGGAAGCAGGCCATAAAGTAACAGGCTTTGACACCGACCCGAACAAAGTGTCGCTGCTCAACGCGGGCAAGTCCTACATCGAGCATATCCCGCAGACCAAGATCCAGCAATTCGTCAACTCCCGGCACTTCAGCGCGACCACCGATTTCGCAAGGCTCAAGGAAGCGGACGCCATCATCATCTGCGTACCGACTCCTCTCGACGAGCGGCGCGAACCTGATTTGTCCTATGTTGAACAAACGGCGATTTCCATCCAGCCTCACCTCCAAAGAGGCCAGTTGGTGGTTCTCGAATCCACCACGTATCCAGGCACCACCGAAGAACTGGTCCTGCCCATTCTCGAGAAAAGCGGCTTGCACTGCCCTATCGCCGCTGGATCCGAAAATGAAAATATCGCGTGCGATTTCCTTCTTGCGTTTTCCCCCGAACGCGAAGATCCCGGCAATAAACAGTTTGGCTTGGCCCAGATTCCCAAAGTCGTTGGCGGCGTGAATCCGCCGAGCGGTCGCGCCGCGCAGGCGCTCTACGCCCAAGTTGTCGCGCGTGTCGTGCCGGTCAGCTCCACACGCGCCGCGGAAATGGCAAAGCTCCTTGAAAACATTTTCCGCTGCGTCAACATTGCTCTCGTCAATGAACTCAAGATGCTCAGTTTGCGCATGGGAGTAGACATCTGGGAGGTCATTGATGCCGCTGCGACCAAACCGTTTGGCTTCATGCCCTTCTATCCCGGCCCCGGCCTGGGAGGTCACTGCATTCCCGTCGATCCGTACTATCTTTCCTGGAAAGCCCGCGAGTTCGATTTCTCCACCCGTTTTATCGAACTGGCCGGCGAAGTTAATACCGCCATGCCGTATCACGTCGTGGATGCCGTCGCCGCTGCTCTCAACGAACACAAGAAGAGCCTCAAAGGAGCGAAGCTGCTGATCCTGGGTGTAGCCTACAAGAAAGACGTCGATGATCTGCGCGAATCGCCGACGCTGAAAATTATGCAGCTCCTCCAGCAGCGTGGCGTTAATCTGGATTACAACGACCCGTATTTTCCGCAGCTCCACAAAATGCGCCACTACAACTACGAAAATATGAAGTCCGTTCCTCTCACTGCCCAGACGCTGGGGAGCTACGACGGAGTCATCATTGCGACAGATCACTCCAGCTACGATTACGTGGCAATCGTCGACGCCGCCAAGTTGGTTGTGGACACGCGCAACGCCACGCGCCGCGTCATTCGTCATCGCGAAAAAATCGTTCTGTGCTAGACGCCGATGGTTTCCTTCGCGGATGAAATCCGGCGTCAGCTTGAGGAAAGCGCTCGCGTCAAACAGAGCTTTTCCGACGAGCTGGTCGGACGCATCGGTCAATTTGCTGAAAAATGTGCGGCAGCTCTTCAGGCGGGCGGAAAAAACATCTTTTTCGGCAATGGCGGCAGCGCGGCCGACGCTCTGCACCTCGCGGCGGAGCTAGTAGTGAGGCTACGTTCCGATCGCCGTGGCCTCGCCGCGCTCGCACTCACAGCCAATCCCTCCATCCTCACCGCCGCGGGCAATGACTACGGTTTCGAGCACATTTTTTCCAGACAAATCGAAGCGCTCGTTGCTCCTGGAGACATTCTGACCGCGCTTTCAACCAGTGGTGCGAGTCCTAATCTCGTGCGCGGTGTCGAGGCCGGCCGCGAGCATGGTGCGTATCTCGTCGCTTTCACTGGCGAAACCGGCGGCGCGCTCGCTGGCAAGGTCGATCTCCTGCTCAATGTCCCCTCCCGCGATCCTCAACGTATTCAGGAAGCGCACATCACCATCGGCCACATCGCTTGCGGATTGATTGAGCAGATCGCCACGCGCTCAGCTTGAACAACTTTTGCGCGGCGTCCTGATGCGTGCGGGCTACGGCGTAAGAACCGTCTCGGTTGTGCGAGGCGGATGATTTTCTACTTCGCGCTCTGCAATTCCACTCTTGCGGTTGCAAACGGCATGATTGCCTCCAGCAGCACCGGGGTGCGGGCCACATTGTTTGCCAGGAACATCGTGAATTGCGCATCTTTCATCTCTTCGCCGTTTTCAAATACGTGAATTTCGATCTTTGACGATTTGTAGCTTCCTGCGGGAACGGTGACAGCTTCCCCTGCGCTGACTAGCCTCGCCCGGACGTCGTACAGCTTGCGCCCGTCGTACACCGGGCATCGCATCTCTGCCGTCTTCGTCCAATCCACGTTTCGCAAATATTGCAGCATCCCAAGCGGATCGCGCGTTCCGGGGAGCACGCGCGTTTCCGTGACGCCCCGCGGGGCCGCCTCTTTTCCCGTGGCCGTCATGCGCTGCACGGAATCCACCTTCTGTCCCCGTTCGTTCAAATGCATTTCATACTGGAGACTCGTCATCGTCGCGGCATCGCTATACGAGTCAAACTGGTCGTCCAACTCGAAGACCATCCGAAGCGGATTCTCCGTGTGCGCAAATGCCTGTAGGTGCCACCCGCTTTTCCCAAAATAATCCCGGTGCGCGCCCACCAACAATTTCAATTGGGCCACATTCGTCAGGTTCGCGACGTTCGCTGTGTATTCCAGGATTTCCCCGCCCCTTAGTGGAAGCCCTGCATCTTCTATCTTCTCGCCTTTCTTGATTGCCGCTGGCGCCGGTGCAGGGCTCGTCGTCGTGACCGAGGGAAGGCTTGTTGTGGGCTCGCTCACTGGTTCGGAGGCGTGTGTGGCAACCGACTCGCGCGCCGATCCACCGAAGCGTTCTCGCAAATAGAAGTAACCTCCCGCGGCACATCCCACCATCACCAACGCCGCAATTCCTAGTACTCTCCGGTAGCTCATGCTCTTTGTGTGACCTGTCGGTGAAACAGTCGCTTGCCTTTTAGTCTTCCATCGTACAATACAAATTCGTGCTCGGTAGCTCGGCAGTGTCTGCCGCGACTATCCGCAAACTCTGAGGTTACCAAAACGCGAGCCCCGCGTCTTTTCTGGTGCCGCGTCAATGGCCGGGACGGCACTCCGCCATTTGCGGGCCATGATCGAGGAGGAATTTCCGAATGCGCTACCTCGTTACAGGCGGCGCCGGTTTTATCGGCTCGAATACGGTGGATGAGCTCGTGCGGCGCGGCCACAGCGTGGTTGTGCTCGACGACCTTTCTTCCGGCAAGGAGGATAATCTCGCGGAGATCCGCAACAAAATCACTTTCATGAAGGGCAGCATCACCGATATTGAAGTAGTCCGCAAAGCTATGCACGAAGCGGAATATGTCCTGCACCTCGCGGCACGCACTTCCGTTCCACGCTCCGTCAAGGATCCCATCGAAACCAACAAAATCAACATTGATGGAACTCTGAACGTCCTCGTCGCGGCACGCGATGCCAAAGTCAAAAGAATTGTCTTCGCCGCATCTTCTTCTGCTTACGGCGAAACTCCAACCCTGCCCAAAGTCGAGACAATGCAGCCCGCGCCGATCTCGCCCTACGGCGTCACTAAATTTGTCGGTGAACTCTACGCGCAGACTTTCGGGCGCTGCTACGGCCTCGAAAACGTCTGTCTCCGCTATTTTAATATTTTCGGGCCTCGCCAGGATCCCGGCTCGCCGTATTCCGGTGTTTTGGCCAAGTTCTGCTTGGCCTTCTTGGAGGAGACTCAACCCGCGATTTTTGGCGACGGAGAGCAATCTCGCGACTTCACCTACGTCGAGAATGCCGTGCAAGCCAATCTTCTCGCTTGCGAAGCCCCCGACGTTTCCGGCAAGACGTTCAACGTCGGAACGGGCGCCCGTTTTACGCTGAATCAAACTCTTCAGTTGCTTGGGAATATCTCCGGCAAAAAGCTCGCTGCAAAATACGACCCGCCTCGCGACGGCGACATTCGCGATTCGCAAGCCGATATCACGCAAGCACGCGAGTTCCTTAAGTACGATCCCCAGGTTACTTTTGAAGAGGGGCTTAGCCGCACGTTCGACTGGTACCGCTCGACCCAAGCCAAGCTGGAAGCAAAGGCGAAAGAAGGAACGGTCTCAAATAGCTAGCGAAATCCGCTAGAAAGAACGCCTTCAGCGCCCGGCGTATTTTTGGAAAGGAGCATCCCCGTTACGGATTCACGGTCTTACCGTAGCTCAGCGACGCGCCCATCTTCGGCTTATCGAAATTCCAGAAATAAAGCGGCTCAAGCTTCTTCTTTTCCGGCAACACTTGATCCAGCGTATCGCCTTCGAACAATTCCCCGTTCTTCATCACCCAGTGAATCGTATTCGTGTTATGAATGTCCTCGAGCGGGTTCTTATCCAAAATCACTAAATCCGCCAGCTTTCCCGGCTCGATCGACCCGAGATCCTCCGGCCGGCCGATGATCCTTGATCCGTTCACCGTGGCGCATTTCAGCACTTCCATCGGCGTCATTCCGCCGCTTGCAAGCATCCACATCTCCCAGTGATATCCCAGCCCCTGCAGTTGTCCGTGGCTCCCTACGCCGACGAGCCCGCCGGCTTTCTCAAGCTTGGCCATCTGCGCCGCAAGTTTTGGAAACTCGTACTCGTCCTTGCGGAACCAATCCGGCCGTCTGTTGGTCTTCTCATCGATGAGATTGTGTGGCGTGAAGTGGTTCAACTTCGTATTGTCGTGCACGTCGGTGTTCTCAAACCAGTATTCCTGCCCAAACGGCCCGCCGTAGTTGACGATCAGCGTCGGCGTCTCCGAAATCCCCGACTGTGCAAACATTTGCAAAACGTCCTTGTATAGCGGCGTGATGGGCAGCGTGTGCTCGTTGCCGTGGAAACCGTCGATGACGTGCGTCAGGTTCAGCTTCAGATCCAGCGCGCCCTCGGTTGTCGGCATCATTCCCAGCTCTTTAGAAGCCATGACCATGAATTGCCGCTGCTTCCGATTGCCCACGACGTAGCTCTTGATATTGTGCGTGCCATAGTATTTTCGGTATTTCGTCAGCACGCCTTCCACTTCTTCCACTGACTGGAAATTGTTATCCGAAAAAACGCCTGGCCCGGTCGAAAACGCTCGCAATCCGATGATGTCGCCGCTGTCCACTAGGTCTTCATAAGCGAACATGTCGTTGGTACTGGTCTGCACGTCGAGGCCGGACGTCACACCGTAGGCCAGATTCGCAAGAAACGCCCAGTTCTGCGTGTCTAGAATGCCGCGCCGGATTTCGGTCCAGTGCGCGTGCGTGTCGATAAATCCAGGCACAATCGTTTTCCCGGCCACATCGAACACTCTCGCGCCCGCAGGCACTGCGCCTCTCGCCCCGACCCTCTTGATCCGGTTGTCTTCGACAACGATGTCCGCGTTTTTCAGGACCTCATCGCCTTTCATCGTCACGACCGTCGCTCCCCGCAGCACGATCGTGCCCTTGGGAGTCTTCCTCGGGACCTCCAGGTCGACGGCGATCTCCTGAACGTTCTTGTCTTCTTCTTTCAGTTTTTTCTCTTCTTTCTTCTCATTCTTCTTTTCTTCCTTGTCCGCATTCGCCGCAGTTTCCTTCTTGTCCGCGTCTTTCTTCTCCTCTTTCGGAGGCTCGAACGAAATCGCGCTCAGCGGCTCGCGGAAGAGACTTGCTCCAACCGCCCAGGTAATTGTCTTTCCGTCATCCGCCCAATTGAAATAATCCGCCCCGATGTCCGTTAGCCGCTTCACGGGCACAGATGGTGTCATCACATTGACGGTAGGTGCATCGCCGCCGACTTCCGGCATAGCCAACAGATACAGTTGGTTCATCACGTGCGCCAGGACCCATTGTCCATCCGGGCTGGCCCGTACATCGTCCGCGGCAACAGGCTCTTCCGCAAAATACAGCCCCTGACCCTTGACCTGGATGTGCGTCCGCCGATCCGTTCCGTCAAACCGCAGCGAAACTAGCCCCTGAGGCGTGTAGACGTAGATTCTGTCCTTCTCGTGCGTGAAATGTGGTGAACCCGCGCCTCGCGCCGGCAGGATCAAATGTGCATCGCCGCCTCCAGCGGGAATCCAGATGAGATCGGCGTTCGACGTTTGCCCGGAATCGAATTCGCTCATGTCACGGTCATACGCATTCCCCCGCAGCGCCACGATTCGCGCTCCATCTGGCGACCACACTGGATTGCTGTAAAGCGCGGCCGATGTGGAGAGTTGCTGCGGTGTTCCACCCTTGGCGGATACTTTCCACAGCTGTCCGCCCGCGCTCGACCACGTCACATACGCGATGTACATTCCGTCCGGCGACCAGGCCGGCTGGAATTCGCGCGCATTCCCGCTCGTCAAACGCTGCGGTTTACCGCCTGGGATCTCTATCGTGTAAAGATGCGTCATCGCGGAAAATGCCAGCCGCTTCTCGTCCGGCGATTCCACGGGATCCTGAATCAGCCGCACCTTGACTGGTCCTTCTTTCACCCTCTGCGGAAAATCCAGCTTCGGCCCCAGTTCTTGCGACACTCGTGCGGTAAACGGAATCACTGTGTCGTTCCCGGTAGCCAAATCCAGCCGCTTGATTTTTCCGTCCTGGTTGTACACGATCTCTTTCCCGTCCGGGAGAAATGCGTAACCCGGGAAAACGTCTCGCGTGAAGAGCGATTCCTGGTCGTCACGCGTTACCGGATACTTTACCCAGTGGTCCTCGCCGGTCTCGAGATTCCGCACGCGCAATCCTGTCTCCGTCTCATAGCGGGTCGCATAAAGAATCTCCTTCCCGTCAGGCGAAAGCACGGGCCGGAACGCGCTCCCCGGCTGGTCGATGATGTCGTCTTCGTCGCCAGTCTTGCGGTCCCGCCTCGCTATGTGCCACATGGGGAATTGTGCGTTGTACTTCAGCGACCCCAGCTTCGTTGCATAATACAGATACTTTCCGTCCGGGGATGCCACTACCCCCATGAAGTTCGGCCGGTCCTGCCGTTTCGTGGTTGGCGTAGGCTTGGACTTGGTGACTTGTACGCCGGTTCCACCATCGATGTGGTACATCCAGATTTCGCTCGACCCAATTCCAAATCCAGCTTTCGAAACAAGGATGTACATCCCGTCTGGCGCCCAGCTCGGCGAAGTGAAATCATTATTGGGATCTTTTGAGACTTGCTTCACACCGGTCCCGTCCGGATGCATGATCCACACGTTTCCGCTGCCTTCACGGTCGGAAATGAAAGCAATCCATTTTCCATCCGGCGAAAATTTCGGCTGGCTGTCGAACGCCATCCCTCCGTCGATCAGCTTTGCGGTTCCACCCTCGATCGGCAGCGTATAAATGTCACCAAGCAATTCGAAGACAATCGTCTTGCCATCGGGCGAGACATCCAGGGACAGCCACGTCCCCTCATCCGTGGTGAACTCGATCTTTCGCGCGGGCTTTAGCTGCAACCCCTTCTTTTCGTCTTTTTTCTCATCTTTCTTTTCGTCTTTCTTATCCTGCGCTGCGGCATCTCTTGAATGCGGGAACGCGGGATCGCTCAATCCCACAAAAATTACCGCCATCGCCACAGACCATGCCGCCAGACCGCGCAGTCCAAGCTGCTTCGCTTTCATACTCTCTCCTTCGTGCGTCATCTTCAGATCGCTTGCTTTGTTCCAGCCTACTGTTCGCCCTCTTCCTCGAATCCACCCCGCCCGGTCCGCGGCGGCTGCACTGGAATGATGTGTGGTATTCCCGCCTCATTCATCTTCTTATTCAACGCGGGCAGGTCCTCCTCCGCGATTTTCTTTACTTGTGCCGAGGCATCGCTGACGAGCGGCGTCAGCTCAGCCAACTTATCTTTTTGCTGTCCGCCCGGCGCCGCCCAAAAGCCATCCAAGTCTCTGAGCAAGCTTTGCGCTTGATTCGGCAACGGCGCGGGCTTCCAGATAAATGGCGGCCCGGCATTTCCAAGTCCTTCCCGCTCGCGCACGTATTTCTCCGCGACTGCGTCCACTTTTTTCTGTAATTCATCCGCGGCTTTCACGATCTCCTCGGGAATCTTCGGCATATCCGGTTTTCCGGCGTTTTTCTTCCACTCATCCCTCGCCGCCTTCAATCCTGTCTTGATTCCCTCGATCGTCTTGCGGTCCCTGTCTGCGGTCTTGGCCAGCGCATAAAGCTGATCGATGGCTTCCCGGCGCGCCGCACGGTCTAAGGCAGACATCTGCATTCTCGGATCGTCCTCCACCACTACTTTTTGAGTCGCTTCCTCTTTTCCCGCCTTAATCTTGATCGTGTACTCGCCAGGCTCGACCAGCGGTCCTCGCGGCCCAAAATCAAATCCCGCTGCCGCTGCCTCGATCTGTTCGGGCGTAGGCGCCGCTGGTGGATCCCACCGCAAATCCCAATTCGTGCGGTTCACTCCGGCCTTGCCAGGCCCGTCGAATTCCCGCACCAGCTTGCCGCCTGCGTCGTAAACGCTGATTTTCGTCTTGCCCTCTTTCTTTTCGATTTCTTCGGGCTTCGCCTTCTGGTCATCAGCTGCCGCTTCCTTTTTTCCTCTATCCTTGTCCTTCTCGTCCTTGGTTGTTTTTGGCGGCTCGGGTGGCACGGCCTCCTTCAGGTAATAATTCAATAGCGCGCCATACGGCGGATTTTTTGCGGTGAACATCTTCTGCCCGGCGCTCCACCTGCGCTGGCGCAATTCCCACAACGTCGCCGTCCGTGGCGTGAAAAACGTTATTGGGGAATTTGCCACATTCGCGTCGAACTTCTCGATCGGCGTAATGTCGTCCAAAATCCAGATAGACCGCCCGTGTGTCGCCAGCACCAGGTCGTTTTGCTCTGCCTGAATCTCAAGGTCGTCCACCGGCACCGTAGGCAAATTATTTTTTAGCGCCGTCCAATTCGCGCCGCGGTCCCACGATACCCACAATCCAAACTCCGTCCCCGCAAATAGCAGATTAGGATCCCTGGGGTGCTCTCGCACTACGTGGACAGTCCCCGCAGAATCCGGAATTCCTTTCCGGATCGCTTTCCAGCTCTCTCCAAAATCCGTCGTCTCAAAGATGTAAACGTTGTAGTCGTCGCTGCGATGTCCATCAAACGTCGCGTACGCCGTTCCTTCGGCGTATTTCGACGCCAGCACCCGGCTCACGTACGTTCCTTTCGGCACTCCGGACACCCGCGACGCCACATTTTTCCAATCCTTTCCTCCATCGCGCGTCACTTGCAGATTCCCGTCGTCTGTTCCCACCCACAGCACATTCGCGCTGACCGGCGATTCGCTTATAGTCGTAATCGTCGGGTAATCCTCCACGCCGTCGTGTCGCGAAAGTGTGTTCTTGTCCGGCACTTTTCCGAAGATTTCCAGCTTGTTCCGGTCTACGCCGGTCGTCAGGTCGCCGCCAAGCCTCGTCCACGAATCCCCGCGATCCGTCGACTTGAACAAATAATTCCCGCCGTAATAAATCGTTTTGTGGTCATGCGCGGAAACCGCCATCGGCGAATTCCACTGGAAGCGGTAATGCGGCTCGCCAACCTTCGCTTCCGGCATGACTTCCCGTTGCTGTCCGGTGTGTGCATCGCGCCGCGAAATATGCCCGTCCTGCGACTCCGTATACACCACCCACGGCTCGACGTTATCAATCTCCGCGTAAAAACCGTCGCCTCCCGGCATCAGAGTCCAATCTTGATTCGTGATCCCGTCTTTCGTCAGCGACATGCTCGGCCCGCACCAGCTTCCGTTGTCCTGCAATCCCCCGCAAATCTGGTACGGTTTTTCGTTGTCCAGCCCGATTTCGTAGTACTGCCCGATAGCGATCGTGTTGATAAAGTCCCACGTTCTCCCATCGTCGTAGCTCCAGTGGATCCCGCCGTCACATCCCGTAATAACGTGGTTTGAATCCGCCGGATCGATCCACATTGCGTGAAAATCCCCGTGGATGCTTTTCACCCGTTGCGTTGAGAACGTCTTCCCGCCATCCTCCGAATAAAACATTTGCGCGCCAAGCTCCCAGACGCGCAAATCGTTATTGGGATCGATGCGAATCTGGCTGTAGTACGAAGGCCGCGGATTCGTGTCGCCCATCTTCTTCCACGTCTCGCCCTTGTCTTCGCTGCGATAGGTTCCGCCGTGTTCATGCTGCACGATCGCGTACACAATATTCGGATCCTTGCGGTAAATATCCAGCCCGATGCGCCCCGTATCGCCGCCGTTTTCGTAAGGCAGCCCTTTCGTCAATTTCTTCCACGTCGCTCCGCCGTCAACCGTCTTGTAAATCGCGCTGCCAGGCCCTCCTCCATCAAAGCCAAACGGCGTCCGCCGCCGCTCATAGGCCGCCGCGTACAGCGTATCCGGGCTATCGGGATCCATCGCGATATCGCTCACGCCCGTGTCGTCATTGATTTTCAGCACCTGGTTCCACGTCTTCCCGCCATCCGTCGTTTTATAAACGCCGCGCTCCGGATTCGGCCCCCACAGATGCCCCAGCGCCGCCGCGTAAACCACATCGGGATTCTTCGGATGAATCACAATCCGTCCGATGTGATGCGTCGCCTCCAGTCCCATCTTCTGCCACGTCTTCCCCGCGTCCAGCGACTTGTAGATTCCATCTCCCCACGAGGAGCTTTGCCGGTTGTTTGCCTCGCCCGTTCCGACCCACACCACCCCCGGATCGGACGGCGCAATCGCGATGTCGCCAATTGTTGATACGCCTTCCCTGTCGAACACCGGCTCCCACGTAGTGCCGTTATTCGTCGTCTTCCACACTCCGCCAGACGCCGTCCCGGCATAAACGATGTTCGGATTGCTCTCCACAACCGCAAAGTCGTCGATGCGCCCGCCCATCACTGCGGGTCCAATCTCCCGAAACTCCAGGTTCTTCAGCTTATCTGTGGGATGTGTCTGTCCCGTCGCTCCGGGAGGCATGGCGAAAACAAAAGCCAAACAAAGTATCACCGCGGCCAGCATCTTTCGCGAAGTAGGCAGTGCAGACAATGCAAAAGTCATTTTGTTCTCCATAGTGTACGGGGCCGGGCATCATACCTCCTACATGCCGCGCCGCGCATCAATTGTTTCTGGAAGGGCCGACCGACCCGTGTTCCGAAAGACGTTCCACGCTCTCTTCGCGTTTCGAAAAGCTTTCCGCATCCTTGCAGAAGCCAAATTCATTTTTCCGTGTTGGCTCTTTCTCGCCCCGGCTACACATCCCCGCGACCGCATGCTAGGCTATCCAACTGTTTTCATCGTCGAAATGCTCCGCGTGAACGGTCGCTCCCATGCCCGGATTATGTCCGCGCTCCGGTTCTTTCACTACCTTGCGATATTGCTTTTTTTGGTGGGCGGACCAGCCCTGCGCGTCGCTTTCGCGCAGAAGGTTCATCTGCACCCCGGCAAAGCCGGCGATGTAGAGATCTGGTCCCGCGGACCGCAGCAAAAGCGCGGCGATCTTTTCATCGCCGACGTTGACGTGGACATTCATTACGGCGACGAACGTCTCCAGGCCGACCACGTCGAATACAACGAGCAAACCTCCGAATCCGTGGCTCGCGGCCATGTCCGCTTTGATTACCACAATGAGCATCTCGAAGCCGATGAGGCTCGCTACAACGTAAGCACCGGCGAGGGCCACTTCACGAATGTTCGCGGCACCGTCAAAATGGCTCGCCGCGCTAACCCGCTGATTCTCGTTTCGCAGAATCCTCTTTATTTCCAGGCCCCCGAGGTCGAACGTTTCGCCAACGACATCTACCTCGTCCGCCACGGCTGGATCACCATCTGTGATCCCCGCCATCCCGCCTGGCAGTTTTATGCACCTCAGGCGCGCATTCGCCTCGATAAGAGCGTCGCTTTCGTCAACGCCAACTTTCGCCTCTTCCGCGTTCCTCTCATCTGGCTCCCCTACGCCACTGCCCCCGCCGGAGAAAAAATTCGCCAGTCTGGAATCCTTCTCCCCGTGATCAGCCAGACCAACACCAAGGGTTTTGTCTTCGGCGATGCCGTTTACTTGGCTCCCAAGCCTTGGTTCGACGCGACACTCGGCACCGAACTCCTCTCCAGGCGCGGCTCTGCCGAACGCGCCGAATTCCGCGCCACCCCCTTCGAGAACACATCTATCCACTACACTTATTTTGGCGTGATTGATCGCGGCCTGCTTGTTCCTGGAACCAACGGCGCGACCATCCGCGAAAAACAGGGCGGCCACCAGCAGCAGCTCGAAGTGCAGTCTCTCCTGCCCCGCGGCTGGCGGTTTGTCGCCGACGTCAACGAACTCACCTCGCTCACCTTCCGTCTCGCTTTCGCAGATTCTTTCGGAGACGCCATCACTTCCGAAGTCCGCAGCGCCACCTTCCTCACCAACAATTTTCGGGGCTTCAGCTTTAATCTCGCATCGCTCTCCGACAAAACCTTCCTCAGCATTCCGGTTACTTCCCCCGCCACCGGCGTCACCACTCCCGCTCTCAGTGTCACCCTCCGCAACGCCCCGGAAGCTCGCTTCAGCTCGGTCGAGCAATCCCCCTGGCATAATCTTCCCATCTACTTTTCCTTCGATTCGTTTGCCGGCGCCGTCCACCGCCAGGACGACAGTCCTCTCGACACTCCTGGCTTCGTTCCCAGCACCGGATTTGCCCCCAAGGTCACGATTCCCCTTCACCTCGGTCCCTGGCTCGGCGTCACCACCTCTGCCGCCTTCCGAACCGCCTATTACGGCGATTCCTACAATTCTGCGGGCCAACCAAGTTCTCTATCCATCACGCGCAATACCGGCGAGTTCTCCGTCGAACTTCGTCCCCCAACTTTCGAGCGCTTCTTCGACCGCCCCTCGCTTGATAGCGGTAAGCCGGGCAAGCGCTACAAGCACACCATCGAGCCCACCATCACCTACCGCTACGTCACGGGCGTGAATAACTTTGCCGACCTGATTCGCTTCGGTTCTGATGCCACTCTCACCGACACCAACGAACTCGAATACGGCCTCACCCAGCGCCTCTTCACAAAAACCGGCGACGATCAGCCCCAGGAACTCCTCACCTGGAGCATTTTCCAAAAACATTATTTCGACCCCACCTTCGGCGGCGCTATCGTCGACGGCCAGCGCAATGTTTTCCAGGCTCTCGACTCCATCTCGCCGTTCGCCTTTGCGTTCGGCCCTCGCAATTGGTCCCCTATCGTCAGTGATTTCACGGTCACACCCGGAGGCCTTTACGATCTGGAGCAAATTCTCCAATACGATCCTCAAATTCAGCGTCTCGTTACCGTCGGCACTCTTCTCAAGCTCAAGCCTTACAAGGAGTTTTTTGCTACTGTCGCCCACTTTCGCCTGAACGACAATCCCGTCGCAGCAGATCTCCCTCTTTCTCCTCCTCCCGGCTTCGTGCCCTTCAATCAGCCGCTCTCCAACCAGGTCCGCGCCCTCCTCGGCTACGGCAATCTGACCCGCAGGGGCTTCAATTTCGCTACCGGCATCAGCTACGATTTCACCAACAAAACCCTCCAAAACCAGCTCGTCCAGTTCAGCTATAACGGAAGCTGCTGCGGCCTCGCCCTCGAATATCGCCGCATCAACCTTGGCCCGGTCCGCACCGAAAATCGTTTCACCGCCACCTTCATCATTGCCAACATCGGCTCCTTCGGGAACCTCCGCCGCCAGGACAAAATTTTCTAGCTTTTTTTCACTCTTCGCCGAGTAGCGAGTCGATTTAAGAGGATTCCACTTCTAGCTCGAAATCGCTTCCCCGTTGCCCGTTACTCGGCACGGAGGAACCCAGGACGTTACGTCGAGGGCGGATCTGACGGGCGGCTTCCGAGCACCCCTCCATCGCGGAACAGTCCCAACTCCAGGATGGCGGGGGTGCCCTCCTCCTCAAATTGCAGTCCTTCTTCGTCGAATCTTGCTAAGGCCGTCGCACGCCACTTCGTCGCGATCGCCACAATACCAAGCAGCGCTATAGTCAGGGCGATCATTCCACGGTTCTGGAGCGCTTCCTGCTCCCAAACGACGCTCTGCCCCACGAGCAAGATCAGAATAGCAGCGGCACAAACGACCAAATGCACTTGCGATTTGCCTGGTAGGTACGAGCAAGTAAAAGGAATCTTGCGAAAGCTATATAGCGCGAGGTCGACGAGAATCATTCCTAGCAAGCCAAGAACCGCGAGGTGACCTGCGGCTTGGCGCCACGGCCAGAGCCAGAGACACATGGCTGCCGAACCCAGCCAGACCGGCACCACGGAAAGTAAGATCAGAGCGCGCCGTACTGCGGTCAAGGTTTGGCTTGCATCAATCAACCCGACTGAGCGGAACACCCAGTTCGCTCGGAGTTCCAACGGCAACGCGAATGCCACGCGCAATCCAATTACCATTAGCGCCAGCATCATGACGCTTGCCGCGAGCATGGGCCCATTCGCCTGATGCGAAATTTCGATGAGCGGACCGCCGGGAGCCTGCGATGACGCGAGAAGGGACAGCAGGGGAACCGTGAGTGCCGCACCGATCCCCAAATAGAAAGCGAGAATCAAGCGATGCTGTCGGCTGCGCGCGAGTGTGCGGACGGTGAATTGGCCAATCGCCGTCTCCACAGGATTACCGAACTGCGGCAGCCACCGGAACCTGTGTGAGGCAGGCGTGATATCCGGCTCCTCGACAATTTGGCGGACGGTTCGTGCATACGAGAGAGCGTAGGCTGTGACAGCCGCAACCACGGCGACTCCGAGACTTATCCAAGCTCGCCGCGCGAGCGGGACCGGAGCTGAGTTCATCGGTCCAGCTAACTGGTCAAGGAGAGCCTGAAACCAAGAGACGGGCCTCTCCAGAAGGTACATCGATGCAAACACGCCAAACGCAACAATTTGGGAAAGCACAGAGACCCGTAGGAACAGCCGGCGAGGAAGGAACTGAGCGGTCAAACCTTGGACAGCCAGAACCCCACAGTAGATAAACGCGCCGGAAGCAAACATCGTGAACCAGTACGCTAGAAACCACTGCACAGCTCCGAAAAGTCCGCGGCCGGTCCGCGGCAGTAATGCAAACGTTAATGGCCACGTGACGCCGGTCACGCAGTGAAGCAAGACCACGACAAGACCTAGCGCTGTTGCTGTCGCTGCTCCCTTTACCAGAAACATCGTACGCACACGCACTGGTAAAGGCGTCAGAACCATGACATCGCGGCGGTTCGGAAAGATCGAATCCCAGCTGAGAACCGCGAACAGGCCCACCGCCAGCATCGTCATGGCGATCAGTTGGTGCTCTGTGCGCAGTCTAAGATCCAAGAACGCACTCGGGGCTATATTCCTATCTATGAACAGGGGGGCCAGACCCAAAAACACGCTTGCGGAGACGAGCAGAGTTGCGAATTGGCCGAGCAGCTTGTTTGAGTCACCTTGCGCGGAAGCGGACAGAATTTCCAGGTCGACGACGCGGAAAAGAAACTGCCGGTACAGAGCACGAAACTGCGATTCCGTGTTGGTGCTGTCGCTCATGCCTGGATCAAATCTGCGATCTGACGCGAAATGGCCCGGGTGTCCACTTCCACCGCGAGCTGCGAGAAAATGCCCTCGAGCGTTGGCAGGGCCATGAGCGTACGCAGGCGTTCGATCGAATCGTCGGCGACGATTTTGCCGCGGTTCAGAATGACCACGTGCGAACAGACTCGCTCCACAGTCTCCAGTTCATGAGAACTGAAGAGCACGACTTTTCCGCGCGACGCGAGCTCCTGAATCAAGCTGCGCAGTATGAGTCCTGTACTAACGTCAAGGCCGGAAAAAGGCTCGTCGAGCAAAAGCAAATCCGGATTATGCAACAGTGCAGCGGAGAGCAGTATTTTCTGGCGCATGCCTTTGGAATACGCCGCGATTGCCGAGTGCCTATTCCCAAGCAGGGAAAAAAGGTGCAGGAGGCCGTCAATGCGGTCGGCCGTCGCTTTCGTGGGCAAGCCGCGCAACTGGCCGACCATCGTCAGATACTCAAGGCCGCTCAGATGCGAATAAAGGTGCGGTTCCTCGGGCACGTACCCAATGCGCTGCTTGTAGGCGATCAAGTCATGGTCAATCGGCTCACCCTGAAAATAAATCTTGCCCGAAGTAGTTTCCATCAGGCCGGTGATCATTTTCATGGTGGTAGATTTACCGGAGCCGTTCGGTCCAAGATAGCCGGTGATCTCGCCGGGACGCGCCGAAAAACTGACATCGTCCACGGCGGGACTCCGTTTGAATCGCTTGCAAACGCGGCGCAATTCGAGCATGCACGCTCCCTGCGGTAGCCTATGTAGCAATCTATCTAGGCGCTTGTCAAGTAGTATGCTACATAGGTACAATTGCGCTCATGCCATCCCAGGCGAAGCTCTCGCACACTGCTGCGGTTATCTTGCAGGCCATCGATGCGGGACGCGTGTATGGCTTCAGTGTGATGGAAGAGACGGGCCTGCCAAGCGGGACGGTGTACCCAACACTTCGGCGGCTGGAACGCGGGGGGCTGATCCGTTCGCAGTGGGAGTCGCAGACGGTTGCCGACGCTGACCAGCGACCGGCTCGGAAATACTACAGAATCACTCACTCCGGTAAACTTACACTCGCGGCTTCGCAGAAGCGCTATCCACTTCTGGTTCGATTGTTTCCAGTCCACGCCGAGGGAAAGGCGTGATTCCTCGCGCGCTGCATATCGCCATCCTTCGCAACGCGGCGCTTCTTGTACCCGATGCGGAGCGAGCGGAGTGGTTGGCCGAATGGAAAGCAGAACTTTGGTACGTTGAACGAGGCGCGACGACCTTTTGCATTGGCTCTTTTCGTGACGCGCTCTGGCTAAGATGCAGCAACCTAAGCGCACGCCGCACGTTTAGTGTCGAGTCGCCTCTGCGTTGCATGCTCCTCCTGGCAACCCTTGCGCTTTTAAGCTCTCTGTTCGCCTTCGGGCTGCCTTCTCGTAAACTCTTCGCATTTGCATGCTCGCCTCCGGCGATAGAGCATTTCGCTTTCGGATGCTTTTGGCTATACCTCGAATCTTTGCTGGTTTTGCTGACCCTCAACCCGCTGGCGCTTGGCGCGTATGCAGAAAATCGTTCTGCGCCGCCTTTGGCAGTCAGATTGCGACGCTGGCTCTTTCTAGCCTTCAAAATCTTTTTGCTCGCGCCGATTCCTGTGTTCGTGTGCATCGCCCTTTTGCCGATATTCCCGCCCGCACCGTGGATCGTAGTTTTTGGCTGGATCTTAGGATTCCGCTGGGTCGTAGCGGATCAGCGACTGCGCTGCCCGGTCTGCCTTCATTTGCTTTCCAATTCCACTCCTGTCGGAAGCGCGGCGCAGCTCGTCCATGGCTCGTACGGTGCCGAACTCATTTGCGCCCGGGGTCATGGCTCGCTTTACGCTCCGAACATTCCTACCAGTTGGTGCAGTTCGCAGCGCTGGCAATATCTCGAGCCCAGTTCGGCCAGTCCGCGTCCACAGACCTGCAGGTCGTAACAGCTCCCGAATTGTCGGCTATTCGGAAACCGGCCGGTCAGGCATTTGTAAAAAATTGGTCCATTACTTCTCTCCACGTCTTCTGTGCTCCCAGTGGCCTCTGTGTTAGATTCTTTTCCTAATTCGTACTCCACCATGCCCCCGACCACCGACACCGACCTCGCGTTCGCATCCATCGAAGAAGTCTCTCGCCTCTTCCGCAAGCGCAAACTCTCTCCTGTCGAGCTCGTCCGTCTTCTCCTCTCGCGCATCATCCAGCTCGACCCCAAACTCAATTCCTATCTCACCGTCACATCCGAACTCGCCCTCGCCCAGGCCAAAAAAGCCGAATCCGAACTTTTCGCTCATCGCGCCAGCAACCGCTATCGTGATCGCGGCCCTCTCCACGGCATCCCCATCTCCTTGAAAGACAACATCCACACCGAGAACATCCCCACCACCGCCGGCTCGCGCATCCTTGCCAAATTCATCCCCCAGCACGATGCCACTGTGGTCAAGCAACTCAAGGAAGCTGGCGCCGTCCTACTCGGCAAGACCAACATGCACGAATTCGCCTACGGCGTTACAAGCAACAACCCGCACTTCGGCCCCGTCCACAATCCTTGGGATCTCGCGCGCATTCCCGGAGGCTCCAGCGGTGGCTCTGCCGCAGCCGTAGCCGCCGGCCTTTGCTATGGCAGCATCGGCAGCGATACCGGCGGCTCCGTCCGCCTCCCAGCCGGACTTTGCGGCATCGTTGGCCTCAAACCCTCACTCGGCCGGGTCAGCGTAGATGGCGTCATCCCGCTTTCTCCCAAGCTCGATTGCGTCGGCCCGCTCGCCCGCACCGTCCATGACGCCGCTCTCCTCCTCGATCCGATCCTCCCCCGCGTCAAAGGCGAGCGGAGCTTCCACTCCTCTCGCAAACTCTCCACAAAACCCGTCAAATTCACGTTGGGCGTTCCCAAGGAATTTTTCTTCGACGTAATTTCCGAGGAAGTTCGGTCCCTCTTCAGTGAAGCGCTTCGTTCCCTAAAAAAATTAGGCGGCAAGCTCAGGGAAGTCTCTGTGCCGCTCCTCGAAGAAACCGAAAACGCGGGAAATCAAATCGCTTGGGCCGAAGCCACTCGCTACCACCAGCAGGCCGGTTGGTTTCCCTCTCGCGCCTCCGAATACGGTCCTGACGTCCGAAGCCGCCTCGAAATGGGCACGAAGGTCCCCGCAACGGTTTATCTAGCAGCTCTTGAACTTCGCGAGAAATTCATTCAGCAGTTGCATTTAGCGATGGCAGACGCCGGCATTGACGCCCTCGTCGTACCCTCCACTCCCATCGCCGCCCCGCTCATCAATCAGGAATCCATCCTGATTGGCGATAAGGACCATTCCACCCGCGCCTTGCTCCTTCGCCCAAACCGTCCTGCCAATCTCGCAGGCGTCCCCGCCATCACCGTCCCCTGCGGCTTCACGGCCTCCGGTTTGCCCGTTGGTCTCCAATTCATCGGCGCCGTCGCCGATGAACATCTCCTCCTCCAAATCGCTCACACTTTCGCGCGGACTCATCCTCAACTCCGCCGTCCACCTCTCTCCAATTAATGCGCCGTGTCCGCCCAACGCGGCCAAGCACACGCGAGCTCCTCATTGCTCCAGCAGCGCTGCCGTGGGATCGAGACTCGCTGCCCGCCTCGCTGGCAGCCACGCCGACATAGCGGCGATCAAAAAGAACAGCACCGCCATCATGATGAACGTCAACGGGTCGGTGACCTTGATTCCGACCACCATCGAAGCCATCTCCCGCGTCACCGCAAACGCCGCAAACAGCCCGGCGGCCACGCCGATCGCCGTCAGCCGCAGCCCCTGTCCCACAACAAGTTGAAAAATGTTGCCCGGCTGCGCGCCCAGCGCCATCCGAATTCCAATTTCCGATGTCCTCTGTCGCACCACGGTCGCAAGCACTCCATACAGCCCCACGCCCGCCAGCAGTGCCGCGATCACCGCGAACGCTCCTATCAACAGCAGCGAAAATCGCGTGCCGCTCTGCGCCTTCTCGATCACCGCATCCATTGGCTGCAGGTCCGTAAGCAGAAGGTGTGAGTCGAATGTCTTGATCGCCGCGCGCACATCATTCGCGTATTTCGATGGATCGCCGTCTGTTCGCAGCGCCCAGCGATCTGTCGCGCCCGATCCGATGTACGCATCCGGGAAGAAAACCTGCTCTCTCCCAGGATCGCTCAATGACACGCCCCTCTGGTGCGCCACCACCCCAATGATCTCCACCCACATCGGTTCCGGCGTCTGAATGCGTATCAGAATCCGCTTTCCTACCGCCGATTGCCCGGGAAACGCCTTATCCGCCAGCATCTTATCCACGACCACATACGTGCGCCCTGGCTGGTTATCATCCTCCGTAAACGTCCGTCCTTCGAGCAGCGCCGTCTGCATCGTTTTGAAGTATCCCGGCAATACAATCAGCGGATCGGTCGCCTTATATTTGCTCGCATCCGCCAGCGCATCCTCCAATCCCCAGCGAATTGGACTGTACCCACCCGTCAGGGGAAATGGACTCGCCGCCGTCACGCTTTCTACGCCGGGAATTGCCCCCAAGCGTTCTTGAAGCTGCCGCGTGGCAACCGCCCGTTCTTCCGGCTTTCGCAAAAATCGATCGGACTCCACTTGAAAAGTCAGCAGCCCATGAGCATTGAACCCCGGATCGATCCGCTGCAATTCCAGAAAGCTGCGCACCATCAGTCCCGAGCCGATCAGCAGCACATAAGCCAACGCCACTTCCACGCCCACCACGATCTTCCGCGATAGCCCGCCGCTCGCCAGTCCTTCGCTACGGCTTGTGCCACGCAGCACGATCATCACGTCCGGCCGCGCCGCGCGCCACGCCGGCGCCAGCCCAAAAATCGCCGCTGCAACCAGGCTTGCGATCACCGTAAAAATCAGCACCGTTGAATCAATTCGAATCGTATCCAGCCGCGGCAGATTCGCCGGAGCCAGCGCCAGCAACTCGTGAATTCCCAGCCATGCGATGCCTAGGCCGCCCGCCGCCCCAATCGTCGCGAGCAGCAACGCTTCCGAAAGGATCTGCCGCGCCAGGTCCCACCAGCCCGCTCCGATCGCGGAGCGAATCGCAAGTTCTCGCTCGCGCAACGAAGCTCGCACCAGCAAAAGGTTTGCAACATTCGCGCACGCAATCAGCAAAAGAAAGATCACCGCTCCCATCAGCGCTAGAATTGCCGGCCGCACCTCTGATACGAGATGCTTCCTCATCGGCACCACACGAATCGCGTATCCTGCGGTGTTTTCGATCGTGAAATTCTTCCGCGCCTCCGCAGTCACTCGATCGACAGCCGCCTGCGCCCTCTCGAGTGTCACCCCCGCTTTCAATCTTCCAACCGCGCGCATCGAAACCCCGTTTCGGTTCGCTGCGTCGTAGCCCAGCCGGTTCGCCAACCAGAGATCCGGCGTGGCTTCCAGATCCGCCGACGGCGGAAAATAAATCTGAAAATGCGGCGCCAGCACTCCCACGATTCTCGGACTAAAGGGTTTTCCTTTATTTAGGTATTGCCCGATCACATCCGGATTCGACCCGAACTGCCGCTGGAAATATTCGTAACTGATGATCGCAATGATCGGCAGCGGAGGCGTCGTTGGCGTTTGCGCTCCGGCCGCGGGCGGAGGCGGCTGTGGTTGTCCGTCATCGTCGGTGAAATCGCGCCCCAGCACGATCCTCGCTCCTACCAGCTTGAAATAGTTCGTCGTCGCCACGCCCGCATGCACCTGCTCCGGCGTGCCGTCCGCGCCGGTTAACGTAAGCGGAAACGTGAAGACGCCCGCAAGCCCTTGAAATTCGTCCTTCGTCCCTTCCCGCAAATCAATGAAGTCGGCGTTCGAAAGCGGAAAATCCTTCACTCCACGATTCCGCAAGTCGCTCGGAAGGATCACCAGTTGATCCGGATCTTTATAAGGCAAGGGCCGCAGCAGCACCGCGTTTGCAACGCTGAAAATCGCCGTGCTCGCGCCAACTCCCAGCGCAATCGTCAACGCCGCCGTCAACGTAAAAATAGGACTCTTCCTCAGCGTCCGTCCCGCCAGTGCCAAATCTCGAAACGCCATCGCTCCTCCTCACCCACCCGCGCCTGCCGCCATCCGAATACTACTCCTCGCCCTTCCCCCGCGCGCGCCTTTCTTGCATCCCACACCCGCCGGTTAGACGGATCGCAGCTCGCAAGCGTCACCCGGGGCTGCTCCACCACCCCATACACTCGGCTCGCCCCAATTCCACGTTCGTCAATGTCAAAGCCCGGCTGTATCCCGGCTTTCAAGAAAAACTTGCCGGCAACCCTCCCACTGCCACTCGAAGTCTGTCCCCGCTGATTTTTGGAACAGATGCCGACGAAGGTTTTGCGTCAAGATTGCGTTAGAAAGCTCCTCGAAAACGTGTCACGAATCCGGGATTTCTAGAGTATGCTGCACGCGCCATGAGTTGAGCTGTTGCAGGCAAATCTCTTTCCGGAGGAATCTCAAATGGCCGCAGCGTTCCCGCATAAATCATGCCAGTCAGCCTGCCGCAGTAAACGTTTACGCGGTTCGTTCCTAAACAGCGGAGTTCTTTCGCTTCTTACCAGGATTCTTCAGCGTTCACCCCGCTCCGCGCGACAAAGAAACCTCTTTGTCAGCTTCGCTCTGGTTCTCGCTCTAGCTCTGGTATCTGCGGCTCTGGCTACTCGTGCGCTGGCAGCAGACAAGGTTGAACTGTCCATCGACGTCTCCAAAACCGGCGCGAAAATCGACCGCAACATTTTCGGCCAGTTCGCTGAGCATCTCGGCCACGGTATTTACGACGGCATCTGGGTCGGCCCGGACTCCACAATCCCGAACACCCGCGGCATTCGCAACGACGTGGTTGCTGCTCTCAAGGAATTGCACGTCCCGAACATTCGCTGGCCCGGCGGCTGCTTCGCGGATGAATACCACTGGCGTAATGGCATCGGCTCTCCCCGAACCGTCACGCTCAATCCAAATTGGGGCGGCGTCATCGAGCCGAACACGTTTGGCACGCACGAATTCATGGACTTCCTCGACCAGATCGGCGCGCAAGCCTACCTCTCAGTCAACGTCGGTTCCGGCACCCCGCGGGAAGCCGCCGAATGGCTGGAGTACATGACGGCCGCTCAACCTACGACTTTGGAGAAAGAACGCGCCGCCAGCGGTCATCCTGCTCCCTATGAGGTCGGTTTTCTTGGTCTCGGCAACGAAAGCTGGGACTGCGGCGGCAACATGACGCCCGAATATTATTTGGACCGTATGAAACGCTTCAGCCACTTCGTGCGCAACTTCAATCCAGCACAGCAGGACAAAAACCAGATGCTGAAGATTGCGGTGGGCCCCGGAGGTGGTGAGCCCCGCTGGACGGAGTGGACGGAAGCCATTATGAAGGCCTATCAGCACCACACCTGGAGCTGGGATATCAACGCCCTATCGATGCACAACTATACGGTCGTGAAGTGGCCGCCGGCGTACTCCTCCGTGGGCTTCGGCGAAAACGAGTATGCGCAAATTCTAAAGTCCACGCTGGAGATGAATGATCTGATTGCCAAGCACTCCGCCATCATGGACAAGTACGATCCGGAAAAGAAAGTTGCCCTGGCTGTCGATGAATGGGGCGCATGGTACGCACCGTTGCCGGGAAGCAATCCCGGTTTTCTGGTGCAGCAGAACAGCCTGCGTGATGCCGTCCTGGCCGCGCTCAACCTGAACATCTTCGCCCGCCACGCGGATCGGGTGCGCATGGCCAACATCGCGCAGATGATTAATGTGCTGCAGGCCATGATCCTGACCGACAAAGAGAAGATGGTCCTGACTCCGACCTATTACGTTTACAAGATGTACGTGCCGTTCCAGGACGCCACATCTGTGCCGGTTTCTTTCAACGCTGGCGCCTACACGCACGGCGACATCACCTTGCCCCGCGTGGATGCTATCGCGGCAAAAGGCAAAGATGGAAAGCTGTGGCTGGAAGTCACTAATCTCGATCCTCACGATCCAGTTGAAATCGAGGCCGGCCTCGATGGCATCGCCGCCAAATCGGCATCGGGTGAAACCTTGACCGCGCCCAGGGTGGACAGCGTCAACACCTTCGAAGCGCCGAATACAGTCATGCCCAAGCCCATCGCCGTCAAGGTCCAGAGCGGCAAGCTGTTGCTGAAGCTGGAGCCGAAGTCGGTCACCGTAATCTCGGTTGAGTAGTGAAACGCGGTTAAGGCGAGGTTCTGTCCGGTTTTCGGACGCTCGCTGGTTCAAGGGTAAATATGCAAGACGGTGCTTAAGAAACGGATGTTTGCTAAAAATGGAATCGTTTTCGAGTAATTGCAGAAGGAGGATTTTCAGGGTGCGTTCAAATTTCAGGAATTCGGCTTGTTTAGTGCCAGTTCTAGCAGCCGCTGCAATTTTTCTCTCATCCTTGGCTTCAGCTCAAAACACGCCTGTCAACGCGGCCATCGATGTCTCCAAGACTGGTGCTCCGATCTCGAAATATATCTATGGCCAGTTTCTCGAGCACATCGGGGGAATCGTTAACAACAATATATGGGCTGAGATGCTCGATGACCGGAAGTTCTACTTTCCGATCAATTCGCACCCGCCCGCCGTACCAGCTGGACCGGGTTGGAGACGTGTCGCCTTACGCCACTGGACGCCAATCGGTGGCGACGATTTGGTGTCCATGGATACCGATCACCCCTATGTTGGCGATCACACACCAAGGGTGAAGCTCAGCGATAGCGAAGCGCACGGAATTCAGCAGGCTGGGTTGGCCGTGCGTAAAGGTAGGACGTACACGGGCCGAATAATTCTGGCAGGTACTCCAGGCATAACTGTGAAGGTTGAATTGGTGTGGGGAAATGCGGCGAGTGATCGGCAGACTACGATCATCAATAGCATCGGATCGGACTACCGCAAATTCCCCATGAAGTTCTCGGCACAAGGCAACAGCGATGACGCGAGGCTCGAGATCGTCGGTGTCGGAGCAGGCGCCTTCCACATTGGAGCCGTTTCGCTAATGCCGGCCAATAATATTCAAGGCTTTCGCGCGGAAGTTATAGCCGCTCTGAAGCAATTGCACTCCGGCGTGTATCGTTGGCCCGGCGGCAATTTCGTCTCCGGGTACGAATGGCGCAATGCCATAGGCGATCCAGACAAGCGCCCCCCAATCATGGATCCTGTTTGGCATGCGGTTCAGCCTAATGATGTTGGCACGGATGAATTCATGACGCTGTGCCGCCTGCTCGATGTCGAGCCATACGTCACCGTGAACGGTGGTTTCGGCGACGAATGGTCTGCAGCGCAGTTGGTTGAATATGCCAATGGCGCAGCCACCACGCCGATGGGAAGGTTGCGTGCCGCAAATGGCCACCCGGAGCCGTATCACATCAAGTTCTGGGGCATCGGCAACGAACCCTGGGGCGAGTGGCAGCTTGGCTTTATGCCCGTCGCGCAGTGGGAACTGAAACACAATATGTTCGCAAAGGCCATGCGAAAGGTTGATCCATCGATCAAGCTTATTGCTGCGGGAGCTATGCCCGACGCCATGACGGGTTCCAAGCAGGCAAAGCGCCTCAATGGTCAGATCGTCCCCGACTACCTCTCTCCTGGAGACTGGAGCGGCAATCTGCTTGCCCATTGCTTGGACAACATGGACCTGCTCAGTGAGCACTTCTATTCGACAAGCGGCAAGCGAACGGATCTTGGTACAGGTGAGAAGGTCGACACTGGGCCGCAGGGCCTTATCGAATGGGAGCGCGCCCCCGCCACTCAGGTCCGCGTAAAGTACGAACATTATCAGGAATATCTGAAACTGATTCCTGCCCTTAAAACAAAGCCAGTCCCCATCAGTCTTGACGAATGGGCCTACATCGGCGCCCCGCCCAACTCCTACAAGGTGGTGCCGGCGTATGCCTGGGCGTTCCACGAGATGTTTCGCCATTCGGATCTATATCAGTTAGGTGCGTTCACATTCGCAACCGCAATGATCAGCGAAGATCGCACCGACGCGGTTTTGAGTCCCACCGGTCTTCTCTTCCAGATGTATCGCGAACATTTCGGCACGATCCCGGTGTACGTGTCCGGAGATTCGCCACAGCCCAATCCGATATACCCCGCCGGCGGGGATCAACCCAAATTCAATCCGGGCAGCGATACCTATCCTCTGGATGTGAGTGCGGCACTCACCGAGGATCGCAAGACGCTCACGTTTGCCGTGTTGAATCCATCGGATTCCGAGCAACAGTTGAATCTTTCGATCACGGGAGCGAGGCTCCTGAGCCGTGGCCTTCTTTGGCGAATGGCACCAGCGAGCGTTGACGCAACTATAGCAGTAGGACAAAAGCCGGAAGTGGAAGTACGCCAGCAGCAACTTACATCCGTGCCCGGCGCAGTTTCTGTTCCGCCGTTTAGTATCAGTATTTATTCTTTTCCAGAACAGTAGTGGCTTGATTTTGGATCGCGGGACTCAATCGGAAGAGCACTGAGTTGCAACGGCGCATGCGTCCCGCATTGAAAGAGCATCGCCTCGGAAACGAAATTCAATATGCCGATGCCTCAACTCTTCTCGCAAGAGATTCTTGGGGCGGGAATAGGAGATGGAAATGATCAGGACAAATTTGCTCTGGGTTGTGACGCTTGCGGTGATGGTTGCTCCAGCCCCTCGGCTTGCAGCGCAAGTTCAGACCGATGTGCCCCCGGCAGTTCTCGGCGCGAAAGCTGTGACCGTGGAACATATAAAGGTCCACGGAGCAGCCTTGGAAGGCAATTTGGAGGGAGATGCCGTCGACCGCGATGTCTTCGTGTTTCTGCCATCCAGTTATGCCAAGGAGAAGACGCGGCGGTACCCGGTGGTGTACGCCTTGCATGGTTATTCCATCGGTGCAGAGCAGTGGACCCACGAAATCCATGTACCGCCGACCATCGAAGGCGCCTTTGCGCTAGGCGCGAAGGAGATGATCATCGTCCTGCCGGATTCGAAGACGGTACACAACGGCTCGATGTATTCGAGTTCAGTCACTACAGGAGATTTCGAGCAGTTTATCTCGCACGATTTGGTCGCGTACATCGACGCTCATTACCGGACGATTCCGAATCGGCTGAGCCGCGGCCTGGTTGGCCATTCCATGGGAGGCTACGGCGCTACCCGCATCGGCATGAAGCATTCTGACGTGTTCGGAAGCCTGTACATCATGAGCACGTGTTGCTTGTCCCCTCGATCCGCCGTGTCACTAAAACCCGAAGATGAAAAAGCACTCGAAGCCGTGAAGACTCCCGAAGATTCGGCCAAGTTGGGTTTTTTTCTACGCGCTCAGCTAGCGACTGCCGCAGCTTGGTCACCCGACCCGAAGAACCCGCCGCTCTATTTGGACCTTCCGGTCAAAGACGGTGCGGCCCAGCCCGACATTCTCGCGAAATGGGCCGCAAACGCGCCCCTCGCATTTGTGGATCAATACATCGGCGGCCTGCGCCGCTACCGCGCCATTGCGATGGATGTGGGCGATCAGGACCGTTTGCGCGAGGATACCGCCAAGCTGCACGACGTCCTCGATAAGTACGGCATCGCCCACACTTTCGAAGTCTATTCGGGCACTCACACCAGCAAGGTGGCTGATCGGTTTCAGAATCACGTAATCCCGTTTTTCAGCAAGACTCTGTGCTTTAAAGCCGCCTGCCGGTAGCTCTGGATTTTCATTGACTGCGCCGCCAACGCCTGTTAGTCTAGTTTTCAGGTAAACATGTACCTCGAAGAGCGGCAGACACTCTGCCGCTCTTTTCCTTTTGGCAGGCTCTTCCAAGGGTCGCAATGGCCACTCGGAGGCCGCGCCGCGATCCCTGGAGTATTCAAATTCTTGCAATCTCATGCGTCTTGAGGCCGCAATGTAGGGTCATTCTTCTAATGATGATCTTTCTGCTTAGCGGGTGTACCAGGATCCCGGCTTGCGCTTTCCGGGCTTGGCTATTGCTTTCAAGTCGCTCTTTATCTTGCACTCCAGGTCCACATCTAAGTGCTTTAGACGCAACACTTGCGTAAGTGTTGATTCTAAGCGAGTTACAGGAATGCTAAACCCTTTAGATGCAACACTTACAAAAAATGTAGGGGGGGAGTGGTGATTATGGTTAACCAAGATATCCGGCGGGGGTATTTGCCCTGAGGAGCATCGCGACGAAAGACCTCTGCGAATGGCGCAGACTTCAGTCAGTGCTCCTCGGTGCCAGCAGACGCCGCCTCATCAACCAGCCTCCAAAGACATAGCCCAACGTCCCCGTTACCATCCCGCCGAGCACGTCAGCCACATAGTGATACCGCCCCCAAACCGTTGAGGCACACATGCACACCACCAGCGGAAGCATCGCCCAGAACAGCCACCGCCTGTGCCGCCAGGCGCCCCACGTCGCCGCAACCGCCCCGGCCACGTGCTCGGAAGGAAACGCCGCGCCGCGTACCCGGCCGTAGTGTTCAATGAAATTGATGACGGCTGTCGCGGCGCCGCCTTGCAGCGGGCCGTGCCAGGCTCCGGCCATGGAAAACCACGGACTCTCGATTGGAAAGAAAATCGCAATTACGTATCCGATCGCGTAGCCCACCGCCGAGTACGTCATCACCGACCAGTAAGCGCTCCAGTCGCGCCGGTAGTACAAAATGCCGCCGACGACCAGCAGATACGTGAAATAAGTCAGGTAAACAAACTGCATGAAGTCGTTCCGCGCAGGAGTCGCGAACTGCTCCAGCCACACCGTAGGGTGCACGCCCGTCAGCCAGTGATCGAATGCAATAAGTTTCGAGTCCTGCCACCCTGGCTGCACCAGGTACACCAGTCGCCCCAACTCTTCAAAACAAAAAAGGAAAAACAGGTGCGGATACCAGTGCCGCCAGAAATGCCACCATCGCGTTGAAAAGGTTTCGCCGCTTCGCCGCGCTTCTCCTGCTGCTCGCGCCCCGATGCCGCATAGCGCGAGAATGATGGCGCAAACGAACGATTGCGCCCCGATCAGCCGCAAAGGATGTGCGAGATTTTTGGCGAACAAGACGATCAGCGCGCCAGAAACCCCCATGTAACCCAGCGCCACAAACTCAAACATGCCGCACCCCGCCCACGCCGTCGCCAATTCCCGCCGGAGCGGCGCGGCCACGTTCTTTTCTTCTAATTCGAGAATCGCAGCGCACTCCCCGCCCTGTAGCGCCTCGGACTCGCGCCACGCGATCGAAAACTCTTGTTTCACTTGTCTGTCTCTATTCATGCTGTTCATGTACCTGCTGGCTCATGTCAAATGCTGCTGTAGCGTCACGTCGTTCGTGCGCCGGATCTTTCATGACAGGTGGTCCGTGCTCACGCCAGACACAAGGTCTCCTCGATTCACCTCTTCCGCCACACCGATTCGCGCCACAATCTTTCTCTCAGGTTTTCTCCGCACACTCTGCGTACTCTGTGTTCTCTGCGTAGAATCCTTTTTTTCCTCCCAACACAGAATCGGCCAATCATTCCGCCGCGCAATGCGCGCCAAATCGTGCGATGGATTTACAGCCGCGGGTTTTCCCACCGCTTCCAACATCCACCGGTCGCTCGCGCTATCCCCATATGCGAAGCATCTTTCGAGATCCAAATCCATTTCCGCAGCAATTCGCTTGATGGCTCGCGCTTTCGCTTCACCAAACATCGCTTCCCCCACGATTCGCCCTGTCCATCGATCACCGGCCTCTTCCAGCCGCGTCGCGCATACGCCAATCCGTGTCGCCCATCCTCGCCCAAGTAGCCCTGATTCCAGCCCGCGCGCCGCCTTCTCTGCTAAGGCCTCGAGCGTTCCGCTCACAATCACGATGCTGTGTCCACCCTGCACATGCCATGCCACGCGCTCCATCGCCTCCGCAAGAAACGGTGCCGTGTTCGCCGGCGATTGCTCGGACACGCAAACGCCTCGCAGGTACATCTTGTTCGCATGCAGGATCTGGTTGATTCCCCGCGGAGCCAATCGCGCGGACTCCGCCATCCACCACCAGCCATTCCGAATACCAATCACTCGTCGATAACGCAGCAACGAATAAAATCTCTTCTCCATCGATGGCGGCCCAAGAAGCGTTCCGTCCAAGTCAAAGAACGCCGCGACGCCTCCGCTCTTCTCGTCTACTTCCTTTACTTCCTTTGCCTCATCTACCTCCCGCTTCTCCCTCACATTGCACCCTGCGCAACTCTTTTGACCCTGCGCACTTGCCCGACTCCCGCGACGAATCGCCATCCTTCCGCCAGTACCGGCACTCCGCGCAGCAGGCAGAATCCTGCGGTCATCCAAGTCAGTGCTTGCGCGCCGGTGCGAACCAGCCCTTGCAAGTCCGGCGTCATCCCGCTCACCAGCGCCACGGGCCCGCGCGTAAGCGCCAGCTCCAGCCCGAGGTAGCAGAAACACATGCACTTCATCGCCGCATACACACCTCGGCTCCACCGCGATGCCACCAACGCTCGCCCCCACCAAGTCTTCACCATGGCGTTTGTGCCCCACCCGGAGTGGCCAGAGCGCAGCGCCAACCCGCGCAGAAAATCCGTAGCCGCTCCTCGCGCAAAGAAGAACACCGGAAGCCAGAGCGAGACCATTCCGACCACGGCGAAATAGGTGAAGTACACGTTTTCGATCATGCGGTCGCCGAGAATGTCGAGCTGCGCACCGACTGGCGTCGCCAGATTTTTCCGCCGCGCGATGTGTCCATCCAGTGCATCGAGGGCGATGGTCGCCACTGTCAATCCAACCGCCGCGAGATTCGCCCACGGCCCCCGGCCGAATAAACTCACCGCGGCAAATCCCACCCCCACGCGCAACGCAGTTACTTTGTTGGGTGTCCATTGCATAGCCACCTGCCGGGCGAGTTCAAAGCGCCCTCTCGCCAAACGGCAATCGCCCTGCCAACCGCGCGGCCCACAAAGCCTTCGCTCCCAGCCACTTACAAGGACGCCAAAAGTTTGAAACTGCTGATCGCGTCGGCGAAACACTGCAGATGTCGCTCAATCGCTCCCTCGTGGGCAACCCGGCGCGATGAGGTGAGCTCGTTCTGGAGGAACGCACGAACGGATGAAACGTGCGCGAGGCGCGTGGTTGCGCTAACGGGTGGCGCTCTTTTTCCGTCTTTGTGGGAGAATAAAAGAGTTCAAGCGATTAACATGTTTTGCCGCACGAAGTGACTCGGCTGCCTTCTGAGCCAAGGCCTGGTCCGGAAGCATCCATTACGATTGAAATTTGAGGGCAGCTTGGTTCTGAAAAGATGATCGACGTTTCTTTGTCAGCAGCTTTCATCGCCGGACTGGTTTCTTTTCTCTCGCCCTGCGTTCTTCCTCTCGTTCCCGGCTACATCTCGATGCTTTCCGGCATCGGCATGGAGCAATTGCGCGGCGGCCAGGTTTCCCGGGCCAATCTCTTCAGTTCATCGATTTCGTTTGTGATCGGATTCTCGGCGGTCTTCATTTCGTTCGGAGCAGCGGCCAGCGCGGTCGGCTCGTTCCTTCTGCAGCACCGCACTTTCCTCACACCCATCGCGGGCGCCTTGATTCTGCTCTTTGGGCTGCACCTGACCGGATTGCTGGTCAAACTCAGTGTGAGAAATGGGCTGCTACTCGGCGGGATACTGGCGGCGCTGGGAATTTACGCGGTGGCACGCGGAGAGCATCTCGTCGCAGGCTTCGGCGCTGTTCATTTCTTTTCGCTTTCCGTGATCGGGTTCTTCGGCCCCACGCTCGCGAAATGGCTCAACCGGGATGTCCACTTACGGAGTGCCTCGACCAAACCCGGCATCTTCAGCGGCTTTTTTCTGGGGTTCGCGTTTGCATTCGGGTGGACGCCTTGCATTGGCCCAATCTTGCAGAGCGTTCTGGTGCTCGCGGCGGCGAGTAATACGGTGGCGCGAGGAGTGCTTCTGCTGGCCGTTTACTCCGCCGGTCTCGCGGTGCCGTTTTTGCTCACGGCTCTCGGAATCGGCCAATTTCTCAGCTTCTATCAACGCTTCCGAAAGTATCTGTACGCCGTCGAAGTACTTAGTGGAATTCTGCTGCTGTTCATAGGCGGGCTCGTTTTTGTGAACAAGCTGACCTGGCTCGCGGGCAAGCTGGGCTTCCTGAACAGCGCGGTTTTGTGGCTTGAGAAATCCTTGACGGGCGGGAAATAGGTGGTTCGCTGGCCCCCCAGCGCGATTTTTAAAATCTGAGGTTTGAGTATAATTAAGATTGAGGAATGAGATGAAGAAAACTCTTTTAATTATCGGGACGGTCGTGGCATTGATCATCGGGACCTATTTTGCGGACAGGGCGACGCGCCTCTCGACAAAATCCACAAGCAACATTGTCAAGGCGGATAATCCGGGCACCGGTGAAGCTGCTCCTGAATTCACACTCAAGGATCTCGACGGAAAGAACGTCTCGTTGAGCGACTACAAGGGAAAAGTCGTGCTGGTCAATTTCTGGGCGACGTGGTGCGAGCCTTGCCAAGTCGAAATTCCCTGGCTCATCGAGCTGCAACAGAAATACGAGCCCAAGGGATTCGTAGTCCTGGGCATTTCGATGGACGACGAGGGGAAGAGTGTCGTCGCTCCGTGGGTGGGAAAAGAGCGGTTCGACGTCAACGGCAAGCAGGAACCGATGAGCTACCCGATTCTCATAGGCAACGACGCTGTGGCCGACAAGTTCGGCGGTCTCTTTGGATATCCCACAAGTATCCTTATCTCGCGCGACGGCAAACAGGTAAAGCGCATCACTGGCATAATCAGCCCGGACGAAATCACAAAGGAAATTGAGTCGTTGCTCTGATACGCTGGACACATGCTGGATGAAAAAGATTTTCACCGAAAAGCGGATGCTGCTTTCGAAGAATTGAAGAAGCGGCTGCTTGTCCTTGCGGACGAGCATGATTTCGATGTCGAAGGCGAGAGCGGCAAGCTGGAAGTGATTTTTGAGGAGCCTGAAGAGGCGAAATTCGTGATCTCGCCGAATACGCCGATTCGGGAGATCTGGATTTCGGCTCTTTCCACTTCGTTCAAGCTCGCGTGGTCGGAAGCGAAAAACGCGTTCGTGCTCGAAAAAACGGGAGAAGATCTCTTCCAGGTCATGAACCGCGTGGTTTCCCAGCAACTCGGGACATCGGTTTCACTATGAAGTTCCTGGCTGCCATTTTCCTTGGTGCGTTGCTGCTGATAGCCATTGTGGCTCTTCCTTCCGCGCCGCAACAGATTCCATCGCCAAAGGATGTTGTGGCGCCGACGACCTATGTGTCCTTCGATCCGGTCGGACGGGGAAGCCATTTCCAAATCGCCGTGGTCATGAAAATCCGAAACGGCTTCCACATCAATGCGCGCGAAAAATCGGAAGAGTATCTGATCGCCACCGATCTTCGGGCAAATGCACCGTCAGGCTTTCAATTGGGCGAGGTTTCTTATCCAAAAGGCGCGCTTCACAATTTTGCTTTTTCCAAAACGCCGCTGAACGTCTACGAAGGCACCATCACGCTGCGTCTCCCTGTGATTGCGGAGAATAGCGCTCCTTTAGGCGGGCAGCACATTCCGCTGAAGCTTCGCTACCAGGCCTGCAGCACGGAAATCTGCCTGCCCCCGGTCACTCGGGCCCTGGATGCAACCTTCAACGTCGCCGCTTCTTCGTCCCTGTCCAAGCCCGTGCACTCCGAGATTTTTCCGCCGAGATAGCCGCGACCGCAGAATCCGGATGGGATCAAACCCCCGCCAGAAGCGAATGCTAGAGGGAAAGCGCATGCAAAGGCCTCATAACTCCAGTGAAAATGAGGAACATTTTGCCCTTTCTCACGTCTTCTAGGGCATGAACCTATACGCTTACGTTCGCTCCACGATCCGCCAGATGAAGCGCAATCCCGGATTCTTCGCCGTGGCGCTGGCGGCCCTGGCACTCGGAATCGGCGCCAACACGGCCATCTTCAGTGCGGTAGAGGGCGTGTTGCTAAAGACGCTTCCCTACGCCGACCCGAGCCGCCTCGTAATGGTCTGGGAGGATGCCTCCTACATCGGGTTCGCGCACAATACCCCAGCTGCTGCGAACTACGTGGACTGGCGGGCGCAGAACCAGGTCTTTACGGACATGGTGGCCATGCGCTACTCGAATGCCGCCTTTACCGGGGATCAGGCGCCGGAGGAAGCCCTCGGCCGCCGGGTCACTCCCAATTTCTTCGATGTTCTCGGCGTGCAGCCAACGGTTGGGAGGCCATTCACAGCGCAAGAGGATGCGGCGCACAGCAAGGTTGTAGTTCTGAGCGATGCGTTCTGGAAGCGGCGATTTGGCGGAGACCAGTCCACCATAGGTCGCTCGGTTTTGATGGATGGCGAAGCGACGACCGTTGTAGGCGTCATGCCTCGTGGATTCTTTTTTCCGGACCGCCAAACCGACTACTGGATTCCGGCCTCTTTCACGCCCGAGGAACTCGCGCGTCGACAGAATCACAACTTGGAAGTCTTCGCACGGATGAAACCCGGCGTCACACTCAAACGAGCCCAGCAGGACATGGACGTCATCGCCAGGCGTTTGCAACAGCAATATCCCGAGTCCAATACGAAAGTCGGGGCGGTGGTCGTTCCGATTCGCCAGGAATTCGCGGGAGATACGGCGACCGGATTGTGGGTGTTGCAAATTGCTGCCGTGCTGGTGCTGCTGATCGCGTGCTCAAATCTGGCGAATCTGCTTCTGGCGCGCGGCGCGGGACGCCGGCGGGAAATTGCCGTTCGGATCGCACTCGGAGCAACGCGAGGACAGATTGCAGCCCAACTCGTTACGGAGAGTTTGCTGCTCTCCATCGGAGGCGGCGTCGCGGGGTTGTTCGTGGGCCGGGTGTGTTGGAGCCTATTCCAAAATCTAGTGCCCGAACAAATCTCGGGAAATGGCTTTGCGCTGAGCGCTCCTGTGCTCTTCTTCACGGCAGTTGTTTCGATTTTGGCTGGATTGTTTTTCGGGCTGGTGCCTGCCCTTCGAGCGACGGACGTCTCGCTGCAGGAATCGCTGAAGGAAGGCGCGAGGGCGGGCGAATCCCGCGGGGGAGTGCGGTTGCGAGACACTTTGGTCGCGGCGCAATTCGCGATGGCTTTCGCGCTGCTTGTGGGTGCGGGGTTGATGATCGATACGCTTTGGAATTTGCGCAACGTCGATCTGGGGTTCCGCCCGGATCATCTGCTGACCATGGCCGTGCCGCTGCCCGGCAAGCAATACAACACGAACGAAAAACTGCGCGCTTTCTATCGCGATGTTTTGGATCGAGTGAGGAGCCTCCCCGGCGTGAAGAGTGTGGGATTCGGATCGGACGCCCCGTTCACTTCGATCGGAGATACGGAAGGCTATGTGATCGAAGGCGCGCCGCCTCTCTTGCCTGGCCAGGACAACGATGCGCTTTATCGCGAAGTGACGGCGGGGTATTTGGAAACGCTCGGCGGAACGATCGAGGCGGGCCGCTTGCTGGAGGATCGCGACCTCGAGTCCAGCCAGCCCGTGGTGGTGATCAACGAGTTTCTTGCGAAACGGCATTGGCCGGGGCAGGATCCTCTCGGAAAACGCTTGAAGCTTTCGGGCTCGAAAGAACCGTGGCGAACGGTCGTGGGGGTGGTGAAAGACATTCGCGAGCGCGGGCTCCTGCTGAATATGAAGCCAGCCGTGTATGTGCCGGTAAACCAGGTGAATCGGCCGGGAGCGGATTACCTGATTGTGAGAACCGCGCAGGATCCCGCGAGTATGGTGAACGCGCTGCAGGGAGCGGTTTGGGCCGTAGACTCAGATCGCCCGGTGGCGCTTATCCGCACGATGGATGAGCTTCTGGAAGAAGACATCGCCGACCGGAGGCGGCCGATGACTTTGCTCGGCATCTTTGCGGGACTCGCGCTGGTGTTGGCGTGTATTGGCGTCTCTGGCGTACTGGCGTATTCCGTGGCGCAACGAACGCGCGAAATCGGCGTGCGCATGGCGCTGGGCGCAAAACCGCTGGATGTTACCGGTATGATTCTACGGCGGGGAATGAAGTTGAGCGGGATCGGATTAGTCGCGGGCTCTGGCCTGGCCGGCGGACTGGGAGTTTTGCTGCGGACTTTGCTCTTCGGCGTCGCGCCGATGGCGCCGATCGTTTATGCCGGAACGGCGGCGGCGCTGATTGTGGTGGCGTTGGCAGCATGCGTGATTCCCGCGCAGCGGGCGGCACGAGTGGACCCCGTCGTGGCCTTGCGCGACGAATAGGCCCGGCACAATCCCACAAATTCCGTTTTGCCGTGGCTGCGTGCAGACCTATAATCAGCTTAGCCATGAAAAATATTGTCCTCCCTGTCGTCATCGAAGGTGATACCGATGGGTATTTCGCTTCCTGTCCAGCGCTTCAAGGCTGCTATAGTCAGGGCGAGACCTACGAAGAAGCGATCGAGAATATTAAGGACGCTGTTCGGCTGCATATTGAGAATCGCATTGCTGAGGGAGAGGAGATTCCTCAGGTTTCCGTGAGTCTCTCGACAGTTGAAATCACTGTCTAATGACAAAGCTCCCCCGCCTAAGCGCGCGCGAGATCTGTGCCGTGTTGGAAAAGCTCGGATTCTCGGTCGCACGCCAGAGTGGCAGCCACATGATTTACAAGAATGCGGAGGGCAAGCGAGCGACTGTGCCGTTTCACGCCACGAAGATTCTTCATCCCAAGGTCCTGAAAAGCATTTTGCGGGACACTGGCCTCACCGCGGAAGACCTGTCCAAGTTGTTGTAATTTCTGACCGTAAAATTTAAAGGCTCGTCGGAAGCAATTTTCGTACTTCTAGGCAGAAGCGTTCCGCAGGCGATTTACAACGCGCTCCTGGCCCAACACCACCATGGTATCGAAGAGCGGAGGAGCGACAGCCTGGCCGACGATGGCCACGCGGCAAGCGTTAATCAGGAGACCGGCTTTTACGCCCGCTGCTTCGGCAACCGCGCGGGAGGCGTGGTCGCAGGGGTCGTGGCTCCATTCAGAAAGCGCGGCTAGAGCGTCCGCCAGTTTCGCGAGCAGCTCCGGAACCTTGGGATCCTTCCAGAATTTGTCCTTGGCCGTCTGATCAATGGGAAAATCGTCGCTGAAGAAGGCGCGCGACCATGAAGAAAAGTCCGGTAGCAGCCGGATGCGCGGCCTGAGCAAATCTACCGTGCGCGAGAACCACGCATGATCGCGGCCATCTGGGCCGGGAGCCGAGCTGGCGGCCCATTCTTGTTTCCACAAATTAGTGCGTTTCAGTTCGGCCTCGACCGCCGGGAGCAGGTCCTCGATCGGGAGCTTCTGCAGATACTGCGTGTTGAACCATTCGAGTTTGGGGCGGTCAAAAACGCCATTTGTGCGGCTGACGCCCTCAAGTGAGAATCTATCAATCAATTCCGTTGTGCGCAGGTATTCGTCATCATTGCCTGGCGACCAACCGAGCAGCGCCAGAAAATTGCGAAAAGCTTCGGGGAGAAATCCATCCGCGCGGTACATGTTGACGTCCGTGGCACCGTGGCGCTTGGAGAGACGCTTTTTATCGGGGCCGAGGATCAATGGGACGTGGGCGAAGAGCGGCGGCTCGGCGCCGAGCGCGCGGTAGAGGAGGACCTGCTTCGGAGTATTGGAAAGATGGTCCGCGCCGCGAATCACGTGCGTGATGCGCATGTCGATGTCGTCGACCACCACGCCGAGCTGGTACATGGACTGGCCGAATTCCTCGTCGCCCTTGCCGGAGCGCAGGAGCACGAAGTCTTCGATTTCATCGTTGGAGAATTCCGACTCGCCGTAGACGACGTCTGTAAATTTGGTTGTGCCGCCCAGGGGAACCTTGAAGCGGACGGCGGGCTTTAAGCCTGGCGTGGAGGGTTTGCCGTCGCGGCAAGTGCAGCGCGTCACGCGTCGCGCGCCTCCGCCTTTCGGCTCTTCATCCTGGCCTGGCTCCGCGTAATCTCCGCCAGCGTACTTTTCCGCCGGGCAATAGCATAAGAACGCGCTGCCATTCGCGAGACATTTTTTTGCGGCCTCGCGATAAAGCTCCGTGCGTTGGGATTGGTAAAAGGGCCCTTCGTCCCATTCCACGCCCAGCCATTTTAGGCCGTCGAGAATGCCGGTGACGAGTTCGGGCTTGTTGCGCTCCGCGTCGGTGTCCTCAATCCGGAGGATCATTGCGCCGCCGTTCCTCCGGGCAAAAAGCCAATTGAAAAGCGCCGTGCGGGCGCCGCCCACGTGGAGGTATCCCGTTGGAGATGGCGCAAACCGGACTCGGACGGCATGTTGCGTTTTGTCGGTCATTTCAGCCATGTTTCAGGGTTTTCCGCGCGCTAATTTCAATTCTCCAGTTTAGCGAAACGCGGATATTGCGTCCAATCAGCGATTGCTTCGAGGCCAGACAGTGTGCCGAATTGTGACATTAGCTCATACCTTGCCGTCATATCGCACGCGGTTCATAATGAGGCCGCTGGGACCCCCACCATCCGAGGACCACATTATGCCCGCAAAGAAATTGACCGATTCCGAAGTGCAGGCCCTGCTGTCTAAACTGCCGGGCTGGAAAATCGTCAACGGCAAGCTGCATCAGGAGTTCGCTTGCCAGGATTTTGTCGCGGCCTTCGGCAATATGACCCGCGTCGCCCTGGTCGCGGAAGCGATGAACCATCACCCGGAATGGTTTAACGTCTGGAACAAAGTCGTGATCGACCTCACCACGCACAGCGTCAAGGGCATCAGCGATTACGATTTTGTCCTAGCCGAAAAAATCGAAGAGATTTTCAATCCGGTCCCCCGAATTCTCTCCGAAAAGTTGAAATAAAGCACAGGCATGAGCTTGTACCTCTCCCGCTCCGCCTGGCAGTGGCACATGCGCATCTCACCTGCCGAGGTCTATTGACTCTTCCCGCGGCTGCGGGAAAATAACTGTACCCCTTCCTTTAAGTTTGCTGTTTAGACGTTGCGGTCCTGAAGACTGCCCTCTCCAGTCTCGCCAATAGATGCCTTGCCATGAAGACTCGAGTGGCAGAGGTGTCAGAGGCCTCCGTGCCTTTGTCTCTTGGCTGATCGCCCGAGGACCGGGATATGCGGAAAGGAGGTTCCGCGCATGGGCAGAAAAAAGCTTCGTGTGATGCTGGCCGAGCGCGCTCCAGGAGAAACCGCCGGGACCTTGCGCGCTCTCTACCCCGATTCGGAAAGCGAATTGGAGCTCAGCGTTGTTTCGACGATGCAAACTCTTCTCGCCACAATCGAGCTTGTCGAACCTGAAGTCATTTTCCTGGATCTTTTTCTGGGTCGGCCTGATGTCCTCAATGCAGTGCGGCGAGTCCATCGCGCGGCTCCAGGCATTCCACTTATTGTTTTTGCCGACGTCGCCGATAAGAGTTATGCCGCGCGGAGCATCTCCGAGGGCGCGAAAGATTATCTCCTGAGGGGGTTTATGGACGCGCATACCATCGAACGAGTCCTTCGAGCCGCGTTCGAGCGCAACACACTGGATGGTCTGGCCGACCTTCTCCGCGACCCGCTCACCGGTCTATACAACCGCGACGGTCTTGCAACCTTGGGGACGCGAGCTATGGAGACGGCCATGCGCGCAGGAGGCACGCTCGTTCTGGTTTGCGCGATCATTGAGAACTATGCCTCGCTCCGGGGAAAATTAGGTTCCCGTGGAAGTGAACAAGCTATCCGGGCAGCCGCTGAGTTGATCGCAAGTTGCTTCAGACGCAGTGATCTCGTTGCCCGGTTGGGAGAAGCGCAGTTCGCGGCCCTTGCCGTCGATGCGGCAGAGCCAAGCGCAGTAGTGCTGCGGCAGCGGGTCGAATCCCACGTCACTATTTTCAACCGGGGCCGACACTTGCCGGGGCCCATGGAGTTGCGCCTGAGCGTGGGATATTGGGGCGCCAACGACCTCAGATCCTTCGCGGAGTTTCTCGATGCCGTGGAAACTGAACTGCGCATTCCCGAAGTGCTTCCGAGCCGGGGATTTGAGCCTCAAGAGAAGGCGCTGCAGCGCCGATAGACTTTCATGAATTGCGCACTGGTGCTTGAAAAAAGAATGCTCCGAGCCCGGCGAGACGCCCGTCAGTTCTCTCTGATTCTTTGTTGCCTTCGCTGGCAGGACACGAGGGTCGCATGAAATCCATCCTGCTTGACGAGCGGCCACAGAGGGAACGCACGGCCCCGCTCCGCGTCCTCATCCTGGAGAATGAGCCGCAAGACGTTGACCTCGCAGTGATGGAACTGCGAGCCTCGGGCTTAGACATGGAAGTCACTTTGGCGCAAAACAGAGACCAATTTCTGTCTGCGCTCCATGAGGAAAAATTTGACGCCATTCTTGCAGACTACCGGCTGCCGAATTGGACCGGCCTCGATGCGTTGAAAGAACTGCGCGCCAGTGGAAAGGACATTCCGTTCCTCTTAGTAACAGGCACGCTCGGCGAGGAAGCAGCGGTTGAGTGCATCAAGCAGGGCGTGAACGACTATATCCTGAAGGATCATTTGATCCGCCTTCCGGCTGCGTTAAGACGTGCCCTGGACGAGAAAAGCCTGCGCGACGAAAATGCGCGCGCACACCAGGCGCTTGCTGAAAGCGAAGCGCGAGCGCGTGAGCAGTTCGCAGAACTGGAGCAGATCTATCGCACTGCTCCCATTGGACTGGCCATTTATGGCCCTGACCTGCGATATCTTCGGGTGAACGAACAGCTCGCACGAATAAACGGCGTCCCGGCGGATCAGCATCCGGGCTTGATGACCCGCGACGTTAATCCAGAAGTCGCCAAGGCAGTCGAGTCCTACCTGAGACGCGTCTTTTCCCGAGGCGAATCGATCCTGAATGTTGAAATACAGGGTGGACGGCAGACTTGTCCCGGAGCGGAGCGCACCTGGCTGGTTAGTTTTCATCCGCTCCGGGGGACGAGCGGCATGATCTTCGCGATCAGCGCGGTGGTCCTGGAAATAACGGAACGTAAGCGCGCCGAAGAAGCTCTCGCTCTCTCGGAAACGCGCAACCGTCAGCTCGTCGAGAACTCCCCATACGGCATCTGCCGTATTTCGCCGGAGGGAACTTTTCTGGATCCCAATCCTTCTCTTCTTCGCATCCTCGGCTGCGCCTCTCCGGAGGAGGTGGCGCCACCCGCGCTTGTGCGCGACGTCTTCCGCTACCCCGCGCATTACGCGGAGTGTATTGCCGCGTGCCGGCAGGATGCTCATGTCCACAGCGCGGAAACGGAGTGGCGGCGCCGCGATGGCGGTGTGATCGTGGTCCGTCTTCATTTGCGCGGGCTCTCCGTCGCAGAGTTGACTGCTTCGTTTGAAATGATCGCCGAAGACGTCACCGAGGTTCGGGCCATTGAGCGCCAGTTGCATCAGTCGCAAAAATTTGAAGCCGTCGGCCAGTTGGCCGGCGGAATTGCCCACGACTTCAACAATGTAGTTGGTGCAATTCTCGGCTGGTCCGAGCTGGGCCTGGACCAAAGCCGAAGCTATCCCCAGATTTCGGAACGGTTCGCGCGGATCCGGGAACAGGCTGAACGCGCTGCAGCGCTGACTCGCGAACTTCTCGCCTTTGCCAGACGGCAAGTGCTACAGCCTCGGACTATCGACCTAAACGCCGTAACCGGTGACCTTGCCAGCTTCCTCGACAAAGTCATCCGCAAAGACATCGAACTCAAAGTCATCAACACTCCGCTGGACCCGATTAAGGCCGATCCCACCCAGATCGAACAGGTACTCATGAATCTCTGTTTGAATGCGCGGGACGCGATGCCCCAAGGCGGCAGGCTGCTCATCGAAACGGAGATGGTGGATATCGACGGTTCCTACTGCAAGTTTTATCCGTATGTCACCCCGGGGCGCTACGCTGTTCTATCCGTTTCCGATACCGGAGTAGGCATGGACGCAGAAATGCGCGAGCACGTATTTGAACCATTCTTCTCAACGAAAGAACATGGAAAAAACAGCGGCATGGGCCTCGCCACGGCCTACGGGATCGTCAAACAACATGGCGGATTCATCCATGTTTACAGCGAATTGGGACACGGCACTCTCTTCCGTGCGTATCTTCCCGCTGCGGCAACCTCTCCAAACGACGGGTCTCATGGCCATGCCCGGTCGCCATCGGCCGCGGAACTGCACGGCACGGAAACTCTTCTCCTTGCGGAAGACCATGACTCGATCCGGGAAATGGCCAGACAGTCGCTCGTCAACTTAGGTTACCGCGTGCTCTCCGCCGCTGATGGAGAAGAAGCATTGCATCTCTGCGAGAATGAAATCCCTGCCCTGGCCATTCTGGACCTCGTCATGCCGAAGATGGGCGGGCTGGAAACGGCTGCGAAGCTTGCCGAGCGATACGAAAGACTGCCGGTCTTATTCACCAGTGGTTACTCTCAGGAATCGAAAGGTCTGGAAGCCACCGGCCGCTACCTGCAAAAACCGTACAGCCCGACAAACTTGAGCCGCACGGTCCGCGAAATCTTGGACCAGATGAAAACTCCATCTCCCGTTGATTGATCTGTGCATTTCAAACCCTCCGGTTCCGGGCGCCGCTTTTGCCGTTGACACCCGCGCATCGTGGTGCTACAAAGCCTCAAAGACAAGCCCTTTGGTGGTAAGTCTCTTACCGCAATTCAATTAGCGAGTGAGGCCGCAGACCTGCCTGGCAGGGCAGGGCTGCGCGGCCGCCGGAGGATTTGTCCTGTAACACCCCACTCCACCCCGGGAGGTGAGAACCCCGCGGTTTTCACCTCCTTTTTATGCTTTTGAGCGGCCCTTATCTGTCATATCTGATTGGCGCCATTCAATCGCTTGCGCCCCACTCCCACTCCTCTTTGCTTCCCTCCTTGCTCGCAAGCCCCTCTCAGTTAAGATAGTTCTCGCCTTGTCTGATTTCGCAAAACCCAACTCGCCGCCTCTCTTGTCTCTTCAGGACGTTACTGTGGTGCGCGGAGACTCTGTTGAGCGCCCGGCGCTCGATCGCGTCTCGCTCCGCATCGAGAGCGGCGAACATGTTTGTATCCTGGGACCGAACGGTTGCGGCAAATCCACGCTTATTAAAACCATTACACGCGAGTGCTATCCTCTGGCGCGTGAAGATTCCTCCATTTCGATTCTCGGCCGCGATCGCTGGAATGTCTTCGAGCTGCGCTCGCTGCTCGGAATCGTCTCGCCGGACCTGCTGGCGTCCTGCACCACGGACGCTACCGGCCGCGATGTAGTGCTTTCTGGTTTTTTCAGCAGCACGCGCATCTTTCCGCATCATCATCCCGACCCGGAGCATCTCTCGCGGGCGGAAGCCACTCTGACGAGGCTGGGGATTGCACATCTGGCAAATCGCCCCGTTTCGCGCATGTCTTCGGGCGAAGCCAAGCGAACGCTTATTGCGCGTGCTCTGGTCCATGATCCGCAAACCCTGCTCTTCGACGAGCCCAGCAACGCGCTGGACATCGCCGCGCAATTCCAGTTGCGCGACACCATGCGGCAGCTTGCACAGAGCGGGCTCGGCATTTTGTTGGTGACGCATCACGTTTCGGAAATCATCCCCGAAATTGAACGCGTGGTCCTCCTTCGCGAGGGGCGCATCCTGGCAGATGGCCCCAAAAGGGAAATCCTCTCCGCCAACCACTTGTCGGAGCTGTTTGGCGTTCCCGTCCGACTCGTGCAGCAGGACGGCTATTTTCATTTGTATTAAGCGCTTGCTGGCTGCCCAGTCGCCATTTCGCGGTTCTTCGGCGTGAACAAGTTCGCCGGTCCCTGTATTCCAATCGCCGCAAGCAATAGCACGATCGGATCGATAGGATGGCGGTAGCGCAAAGAGGTATGCGTGACGTAATAGAGCAATGGAAATATTACGGGGAATGCGGCGAGTGGAATGGCAAGAGGATTTTTCTTCACAAAGACAACGACGATGCCTAGGAGCGCAAGAACTGGCGCGGCATCGTTGCACAGCAGAATCATGCGGAGCCACCAGGAATCCGCTTGGCGAAACGCAGCTAACGGGGTCGCTGTCCCCGTCCAGAAATCCACAAAACGCTCTGAGATAAGCCACATCTCGATGCGTGGATGAGACTTGATGAAATCCACTGCCTTTCTGTTTTCCTCGTCCATGAAGGCAGTCTCTCCCATTCGCAGGTATCGTAGAATCTCGCGGTCGTGCGTGATCGCGCCTGGCCGAGTTCTGTTCTGGTCGTCATAGTTTTCGTTGTTGCCGATGTAGAGTTCGAACGAGAAATTCGAGCGCATCGGAATGAATTTGTGGAACTCGATGTAATTGCGGACAGTCCACGGCACGCAGCAGAGAACAGCGACACTGGCTGCAAGCACAGATCGCACGAGCCATCCCAATTTCTGTTCGTTGGTTCGATTGCGATACGCGGCCCACGCCAGCAACACCGGGAACGGCAGCCCGATCGCCGGATTAGTGAGCACAGCGAAGCCCCACAAGAATCCGTAGAAACACCAGTCTCGAACTCGGTGGGATTCTGCCACGCGCAACGTGGCCCAAAGAAGAGCCGCGGCCAGCAGAGCGGACAGGGACGTATCCCAGATCCATTCAAAGGGAATTAAAACAGCGTTGGGGAAGAGAGCCCAAAGCCACCCGGCAGCGCTCGCAACGCCGAGACCTGCGATGCGTTTTCCTGCATAGAAAATTGGGAGGCTTGCGCCGGCAGAAAAAAAAATATTCAGAAAAAGCGCTGCGAAAAAAGCATGGAGCGTGTACACGCCAAAGAGCCTGAAGATTCCTGCAAGAAGATAGGGATAAACCGGCGCGAGCCACGCTGTAGGACCCGTGTCCCTTTGAAATGGAGACGAAAATCCCTTTCCCGTGGCGATGGAGTAAGCGATGTGGCCCGTTTCTGTTTGAAAAGGAATGAGGCTCAAAACGCGCGGCGAGTACTGCCGTGCTTGATACCAGGCGAATGCGAAACGCGTTCCCAGGGCAACAAACACAATCAGCAAAAGCGATGATGCAGCTCTTCGCAAAAGTTTCTTCATCTTTTCATACTGCTCCCGGACGTCTGGCAAGTTCTCGCTGGTCAAACGCCGGCTTCTGATATTACGCCAGTGGAGAGCGGAGATTCACTTTGCTCCGTCTAAATCCGCGGAGACGGCTGATCGTGCTAGGATGTCACGACTTTACTCTGAATATGCTGGCCCAAAATATTCGTCTTGCCGTCCGGTCCTTCGCCAGGAATCCTGGCTTCACCATGGTCGCCGTTCTGTCGCTGGCCATCGGTATTGGAGCGAACACATCCATATTCAGTGTCGCCAATGCGTTGCTGCTCCGGCCTTTGCCCTATCAAGATGCTGACCGGCTGGTGATTCTATGGAATCGTTCTCCAGGTTTGGACATTCTGCAGGACTGGTTCTCCACTGCGCAGTATCTCGATATCAAAAACGGCCACCACGGTCTTGAAGACGTCGCGATCGCATCGGGCGGAAATGACACCTTGACCGGCGCGGGCGGACCGGAACGTGTCGGCACGATACGAGCCTCTTCGAATCTTTTTCCCATGCTTGGGGTGCAGGCAGCCTCGGGCCGGCTCTTTCTGCCGGATGAGGACGTACCGGGCCAGCCAGCTACGGCTGTGCTGAGTTATGGAATGTGGGCCAGGCGCTATGGAAGCGATCCCCGTGAGGTCGGCAAATCGATCGTCATAAACGGCCAAACCTACGAAGTGGTGGGAATCCTGCCGAAGAGTTTTTCATTGCCGAAGGAAGTTCTGCCGACGCTCTATGGAGCAGACCTGCCGGATGTGTATCTGCCATTTCCCTTGGGGCCGAAAGCGGCGGGAATTCGCACCCACGAAGACTACAACATCATAGGAAAGCTCAAGCCGGGAGTCTCCGTAGCGCAGGCGCAGGCGGAAATGGACACGATCACGGCAAGACTGCGGCGTGATTATCCGGAATCGTATCCGCCCAATGGAGGGCTAACCTTCGGTATTGTCCCGCTGCTCGAGCAGGTCGTCGGCGACGTACGGCGATCTTTATTGGTGCTGCTGGGCGCCGTTGGATTCGTGCTGCTCATAGCGTGCGTAAATGTGGCCAATCTGCTTCTTTCGCGCGCCGTGGCTCGGCAGCAGGAAATTGCAGTTCGCGCGGCTCTGGGAGCAAGCCGTGGGCAGATCGTTCGCCAATTGCTCACGGAGAGCCTCTTGCTGAGCCTGGGCGGAGGCGTTCTAGGAATAATTTTGTGCGTTTGGGGTGTCAACTGGATCCACCTTCTGGGAACCAGGAGCATTCCGCGGCTGGCGGATGTTGGCATCGACGGCCGCGTTTTGCTCTTCACGTTTTTGCTTTCCATTTTTTCCGGGATTCTTTTTGGACTCGCTCCGGCCCTGCGCGTTTCACGAATCGACTTGAACACCACGCTAAAGGATTCGAGCCACGCCTCGGCCAGGACGAGCGCGGTATGGGGCCGCGGGAATAATCTGCGCCGTTTACTGGTAGTTTCCGAACTCGCGCTCTCCGTTGTGCTGCTGATTGGCGCTGGATTGTTGATTCGAAGCTTTGCCCGTCTCCAAAATGTGTCTCCCGGTTTCAACCCGGAAAATGTGCTGACTTTTGACCTGGCTCTGAATGGTGGCGGGTACGCCGACGGCCAAACCAGATTGAAAACCTATCGCGAGCTCTGGCGCGAGCTCGATCAGATTCCAGGCGTCTCGGCTTCCGGCGGCATTACTTCGCTTCCGCTCAGCCAGTCTTTTGCTTGGACGCCAATCACTGTCGAGGGTCGAACGCCACGGCCGGGCGAGAAGTTTCTCAACGCCGACGCGCGCATTTCCGGCGGACGCTATTTTCAAGCGATACAAATTCCGTTGCGAAGCGGGCGTTTTTTTAATGAAGAAGACGTCGCGGGAAAAACGCCGGTCGCGATCATCGACGAATTCATGGCGGCACAGCTCTGGCCTGGGCAGGACGCTGTCGGTAAGCGCATTCACATGGTGGAATCTAATGTGCCTTGGCTGACTATCATCGGCGTCGTCGGGCGCGTGAAGCATGAATCCCTGGACTCCGAACCGCGCATCGCCTTCTACCTGCCCCAAACACAGTATCCGACGCGAGCCATGACCCTCGTCCTCCGCACAGAAGGTGATCCTGCCTCGCTGACGCCTGCAGTAAAAAACGTCCTGCACGGTATAGATCCGGATCTGCCGATGTACTCCGTGCGAACGATGGCCGATCGTGTTGCGGAATCGTTGGCTCGCCGAAAATTCTCGATGCTCCTTCTCGGAATCTTCGCCGTAGTCGCATTGGTCCTAGCAACGATCGGAATCTACGGTGTGATGGCCTATCTGGTGAACCAGGGAACGCGCGAAATTGGAATCCGGATCGCTTTAGGTGCCACCCAGTGGGAAATTGTGAAGCTTGTCGTATCTCAGGGGATGAGGCTCGCCATTTCCGGTGTGGCTGTCGGTTTGGCTGCGGCCTTCATTCTTACCAGGCTCATGCGCAGCCTGCTCTTTGGCATCAATGCCACCGATCCCTTGACATTCGGCGCGATCACGCTTCTTTTGGTCCTTGTCGCACTGCTCGCAACCTATATTCCTGCGCGACGCGCAGCCCGCGTTGATCCGATTTTGTGCCTCCGAGCCGAATAGTTTGGACGGCCGCATATCCCGTTACTTTTGCATGGCGCCGAAAACTTGGACAAACTCGCCAAAGATTTAGCGGCTATTTGTGAATGGAAGGCACTGTAATCGGGCGGGCATCCGGGTGCTTCAACGACCAGTCCTCGGGAGGAAACGCCACGCGCCAGAATGTCGGGCACGGCTGGGAAAATTCCAGTCCGATCTCGGCTTTTCCGGCGCGCACTGGACCGAGGAACGCAACTTGGCACTCTTGTTCTTCCTGTGTGCGTTTGTGCTGCATTTGCACCTTGCTCCCGCTCGTTACGCGTGCATTAATCGGGATCAGCGCCCCATGTGCATTGATGGCAAGCGTTTCCGTTTCTTCTTCGAAAGAATTGCCTTGCGCGTCGGTCCCGCGGACGCGGACTGGAACTTGCATCAAGACACGCTGGCTTCGCCGGCGCGCCCCGGAACTGCCGGAACTACTTGGGGCTTGTGACATATTTCCTCTCGATGTCAACTATACCCAGCAAGTCCAAAGAGTCGAGACTCAACACGGGATTAGGTACTGAATTGTGGTGCTGCCAAATGTTTTTTAGAGAGCCCATGTACATTTTGCAGTGAAGTCCGCGGTTAGCCTCGTTGGTCGATAGGTATGTAGTGGCGCGTATCGTGGCCAAGATAAATCTGCCTCGGCCGCGCGATTTTCTGCTCGGGGTCGAGTAGCATCTCTTCCCACTGCGCCACCCAACCGGATGTGCGCGGGATCGCAAAAAGCACCGGGAACATGGAGATCGGAAAGCCCATGGACTGGTAAATCAGGCCCGTGTAAAAATCCACATTCGGATAAAGCTTCCGTTTGATAAAGTAATCATCTTCGAGAGCGATGCGTTCACACTCCAGCGCAATTTCCAACAAGGGATTCTTGCCCATCAAATCAAAAACTTGGTACGCGACGTTCTTGATGATGCGAGCCCGCGGATCGTAATGCTTGTAAACGCGGTGCCCGAAGCCCATCAGCTTCACTTCGCCGGCCTTCACTCGTTTGATAAACTCCGGCACTTTCTGTACCGACCCAATCTCCAGCAGCATGTGCAGCACTTCTTCGTTCGCTCCACCGTGCAGCGGCCCATAGAGGGCTGCAATCGCTGCCGCCGTAGCGGAATAGGGATCCACGTGCGAACTGCCGACTCCTCGAATGGTGTTTGCCGAGCAATTCTGTTCGTGATCGGCATGCAAAATGAAAAGGACGTCGAGCGCATGCTCCAGCGTGGGGTTTGGCCTGTATTTGGCCTCTGTCGTTCGGAAAAGCATATTCAGAAAGTTGCCCGGATAGCTCAGTTCGTTGTCGGGGTAAACATAGGGCATCCCCAAGGTATGCCGGTATGAGAACGCCGCAATCGTAGGCATCTTGCCTACCAGCCTGTACGTCTGCTTCCGCCGTGAGTCCGCGTTAAAAATGTCCTTTGCGTCATGATAAAACGTCGAGAGCGCCGCAATCGTCGAAATCATCATGCCCATCGGGTGGGCGTCATAGTGAAAGCCGTCGAGGAATTTTTTTATGCTTTCGTGGATGAACGTGTGGTGTGTGACGTTGTACGTCCACTCTTTCAACTGTGCCGCCGTCGGCAACTCTCCGTGAAGCAGCAAATAAGCCGTTTCGAGATAAGTACTCTTCTCCGCAAGGTCCTCGATCGGGTAGCCGCGGTAGCGCAGAATTCCCGCGTCGCCATCAATAAAGCTTATTTTACTTATGCAGGACGCTGTGTTGTTGAACGCCGGGTCGTAGCTCAGCATCCCGAATTCATTGGGGTCCACCTTGATCTGCCGCAGATCCATAGCGCGAATGGCCCCGTTTTGGATCGGGATTTCATAGCTCTTGCCGGTGCGGTTGTCCGTAATCGTGAGTGACTCGCGCGATGCGGAAACTCCATCGGGCTTTTTCGTCTGCGTTGCGGTCGGCGCGGAATCCATAAGGCGATCCTTGGAAGCGGAAAGACAAACGGCTCTTACTACTCCACTTTACACCAAAGACTCCTTGCCGTGAACGAGACTTGTTCGGCGTAAGTGCATGCAGATGTTTGCGTTGGGGGCTAGCCGGAAGGCCACCGCGAGCCACGCACAGGGCACGGGCAATGTACCTCTTGACAATAATCGTTATAACGAGTATTATGTCTCTGTCAACACCGGAGGATAAATCATGATCAATATCCGCAAAAGCCACGAACGCGGCCATTTTAATCACGGCTGGCTCGACACCTATTTCACATTTTCTTTTGCCGACTATTTCGACCCCAAGCACGTCAATTTCCACACCCTGCGCGTCCTGAACGACGACCGCGTCGCTCCGGGCGAGGGCTTTCCCACTCACCCTCATCGCGACATGGAAATCGTCACCTACGTGCTTGAAGGCGCGCTGGAACACCGCGACAGCATGGGAAGCGGTTCCGTAATTCGCCCAGGCGACGTCCAATACATGAGCGCGGGCTCCGGCGTCACGCACAGCGAATTCAATGCGTCCAAGACCGACCCTGTCCACCTGCTGCAAATCTGGATGTTTCCGGAAAAACAGGGCCTGAAGCCGGCCTACGGCCAGAAGACCTTCAGCGAGGACGAAAAGCGCGGCAAGCTGCGTCTTGTCGTCTCGCCGGATGGACGCGATGGTTCCGTGCAGATCCGCCAGGACAACGAGCTCTATGCCACGCTTCTCGCAAAAGGCGAAGCCGTAAAGCACGAGCTCAAGCCCGCCCGTCACGCCTACGTCCAGGTCGCTCGCGGCAGCATAAAACTGAACGGCAAACAACTCGAAGAAGGTGACGGCGCGGCCATCTCCGCCGAAAAATCCGTCGAGCTAACGGGCGTAGACGACGCCGAAGTCCTTCTCTTCGATTTGGCTTAATGGTCGGCGTGGTTTAAGGCGTTGAATCAGGCGTGCGCAGAAACTGCTCGCAACAAGAAGCAGTTTCGGCGCGCTCCCTGTTGTAGCCCGCTTTATTCATAGCGCAAAGCCACCATCGGATCGACGCGCATCGCGCGGCGTGCGGGTAGATACCCCGCAAAAAACGCCACAGCAGAAAGCACGCCGACGGACGCAAGCAAAGTCACCGTGTCTCGCGGAGCAAGTCCAAACAGCATTTTTTGCAGCAGTCCCACGGTTGCCAAAGAAATACAAACTCCCGCTGCAATTCCGCCAAGGAGCACGACGACAACATCCTTCATGACCAGCCCGAGAATGGCATTTTGCGGCGCGCCCAGCGCCCGGCGAATCCCAAACTCAATCTGGCGTTGGGCCACTAGATAGCTTAGCGCACCATAGAGCCCGATCATCGCCAGCAGCAGCGCGAGCGCGCCGAAAAACGTGGAAAGCGTCGCAAGCAGGCGCTCCTGCACCAGCGAATCATCTACCTGCTGCGCCAGTGTGCCGAACTCGAGTGGAATCGCCTTGCTAACGCCAGCCACCGCCTCTTGCACGGCGGGTATGAGAGATGACGGGCGCGTCGCCGTACGCAGTTCGAACGATTGTTCTGCGGCATGTTCTGGGACTTGCCCGATTGGAAAGTATGCTGTTGCTGAATTGTCTTCACGCAAAGACTCGTATTTCGAGTCTTTGACGAGACCCACGATCTGGATGGGCGCGGCCGTCTTTCCCGGCTCTGCATGAACGCGGAAGACTTTCCCTACGGGATTAGCATTCGAATAGAATCTCCGGGCCAATGTTTCGTTGACTATGGCCACAGGCGCCGATGTCTTCGCGTCCCTTTCCTCAAAATTTCGTCCGGCCAGCAGAGGCGTTTTCATCGTCCCAAAATATCCTGGCGAAATGTAGTTCAAATACGCAACTGCGTCCTCGCCCTTGGGCGCGTTGGGAGTATCCACTTCCAGGAGGTTGTTCCAGATTCGATTGCTGACCGGTGTGATCACCGAACGGCCGGCGGACACGATCCCTGGCAGACTTCGCAATCTGTTCTCGATTTCGTCGAACATCGCAGCCTGCGCCTCTGGCGCAACCCCCGCGGTGTGCAAATCCGCGGAGACGAGAAGTACGTTGTTTCGGTCGAAACCCATATCGATTGTGACGAGCTTCACAAAGCTGCGAAGAAAGAGGCCGCTGGCCATCAGCAGCACCAGCGACAGCGCAACTTGCGAAGCCACAATCCATTTTCCAGGCCGGAATTTCGCGCGTCCCTCTGTCTCGACCGCCTGGCTGCCTTTCATCGCCGAGGTTAGCGACACGCGCGTGGAACGTAATGCAGGCAGAACGCCAAACAGGAGTCCGGTAAATACGGCCACACCCGCGGTGAAGATCAGGATTCGCCAGTCGAATGATAGATCGAGGAAAACGCTGTCGTTTTTCGTGGAAATGTAACGCACCAGCACTGTGCTGCCCCATCGCGCGAAAAGGATGCCGAGCATGGCTCCAGCGCTCGAAAGTAATACGCTTTCCGTCAGCAATTGCCGGATCAACCGTGACCGCGAAGCGCCCAACGCTTTCCGAACCGCAATTTCCTTGTGCCGCGCGGCTGCGCGAGCCAGCATCAGGCTTGCGATATTCGCGCACGCAATCAGAAGCACCAGCCCCACGACGCCCATCAGGATGTTGAGTGGCTGCCCAAACTCCCGGCGTACATAGGAGACCCCCGTTCCTGCGGAGGTTGTTACGAATGTCCGCTTGAGAAAATCTTGTTGATGCTTCGCGTCCCAGTTCTGCGGAGCAGCCGCGGAAAACACTTGGGGGGAGAGCACACCGAGCCGCGCGTTCAATTGCGCGGGGGTAAGATTGAGCTTAGGGCGCCCCAACACCCTTAGCCACCACCAGGATCTCTGGTCCAGCCGCGACTTGGCCCCATCGAACTGGGCGGCCGCGCAAATCGGTAGTGCCACATCAAACTTGTTTCCCACATCCACGCCAAAGAATCCCGGCGCGCTTACTCCGATAATCTCGAAGCTGTGATTATTGAGCGAGAGGGTGCTGCCGATGGCGCTCGGCGCCCCGCCAAAATGATTTTGCCAGAATCCGTAGCTCAAGACCGCCGCTCCTGCGCACCCTCGCTTGTCATCTGCGCCCGAAAACAATCGCCCGGCTGCTGGCCGCACGCCTAAAGTCGAAAAGTAATCACCGCTCGCAAAGAATCCATCCGCCCTTTGGACCGCTCCACCTTGGGCAAGATCGAAACGCTCTTCACCCCATGCGAAGACGCCCGAGAAGACATCTTGATGATTTCGCATTTCTTCCCAAATGGGATTCGTAAAGGTTGGGTTGCTCTCCCCGGATGTATCTCGAGGGCTCCGCATTCTCACCTGCACCAATTCCTCAGGCCTTTCCACCGGAAGCATGCGCAGCATCACCGTGTCAATAAGGCTGAAGATTGCCGTATTGGCACCAATACCCAGAGCCAGCGAGAGGATCGCAACGCAGGTAATGACTGGCGTGCGTCCTAGGATGCGCAATCCGTAGCGAACATCTTGCAAAAACGTTTCGAGCAGATTTACTCCCCGCGCTTCGCGCAATTCTTCCTTGAGCTGTTCGTGCCCGCCAAATTCCAGTCGTGCCCTCCGCGTGGCCTCTTCTCGAGTCATTCCGGATTTAAGGTATTTCTCGACCTGTTGATCGAAGTGAAAGCGCAATTCCGTATCTGCTTCCGATTCCACAGCTTTTCTGCGGACAAGCGAACGAAGCCGGAAAAATAGGTCATCAAACACGGAAGCCCCCTTATGCCGTCTCTAGGATCTGCGCGACGGCCGCCGCCAGCTTTTTCCAGGAATCTTTTTCGAGTTCGAGCTGTTTGCGCCCGGTTTTGGTGAGTTCGTAGTATTTCGCGCGCCGGTTATTCTCCGACGTGCCCCATTTCGCCTTGATCCATCCGCGCCGCTCCAATCGGTGCAACGCTGGATAAAGCGAACCCTGCTGAATCAGCAGCACATCGCTTGAAATCTGCTGTATCCGCTCCGAAATCGCCCATCCGTGCTGCGGCTCCAGCGCCAGCGTCCGTAGTATCAGCAGGTCCAGCGTCCCTTGCGGAAGTTCAATTCTCTTGTTGGCTATCAGTAGCGTCCCCTGTCACTTCGACAAGAGACACTACTCCCTTTCCTGTCGAAGCTCAAGGGGGACGATTTGTTGCGTGGAATGTGGCTCTGCAGCGAGACCGCCCGCCGTCTAGCACTGGCACTCCTGCCTGTGCGCTGGCGTCTTTCTCATTGTCCTGATTTAGATTGTACTTCGGCCTCCGCAGTGGCGCCTGCTCCCAGCCGGCCACCCTCTGTGATTTTCTGGCTTCCTCAGCCCCGGGTGCGTTGGAACTCGCGCATGAAGCTGGTGAGCGCTTCCACGGCCTCCAGCGTCACCGCGTTATAAAGCGAAACGCGCATTCCGCCAACAGAACGGTGTCCCGGCGTGCCCGCAAGCCCTGCGGCCGCAGCCTCTTTGCCAAATTGCTTTTCAACCGTCTCGTCCCCGCCGCCCACTCGGAAAACGACGTTCATCTTCGACCGCGAAGCGCTTTCCACTGGGCACCGATAGAAGCCATTGCTCGCCTCGAGCGTATCGTAAAGCAGCTTAGCCTTGGCGTTGTTGCGCTTTTCGATTCCCGCAATCCCGCCCTCGGCGTCGATCCACTCCATCATCAGCCCTACGATGTATACCGCGAACGTCGGCGGCGTGTTGTAGAGCGACTTTTCCTTGATGAACGTCCGGTATTGCAGCGTCGTCGGCAAGTTCTTGTCCGCGCGCTCTGCGAAATCCTTCCTGATGATCACCACGGTCACGCCGCTCGGCCCCAAGTTTTTCTGCGCCCCCGCGAAAATCATCCCGAATTTCTTCACGTCAATCGGACGCGAAGCGATATCCGACGACATGTCCGCCACCAGCGGGGCGCTGCCCGTCTCCGGCATTCCTGTCCACTGTGTCCCCTCAATCGTATTGTTCGTGCAAATATGGACATACGACGCGTCCAGCGAAAATTTGATCTCGTCCTTCCGTGGCAGCCTCGCAAACCTCTCCGCCTCCGTCGACGCTGCAACATTGTGCAACACGCCTTTCTTCAATTCCCCCAGAGCTTTCGCCGTCCATGTGCCCGTGTGAATCAAGTCCACCGGCTTCCCGGGCAAGCACAAATTCATCGGCGCCATCGTGAACTGCATGCTTCCGCCGCCCTGCAAGAAAAGCACCGCGTATTCCTCGGGAATCTGCAGGTGCTTCCGCAGCCCCGCTTCCGCCCCCGCAATAATGCTCTCGAATTCCGGCGAGCGGTGGCTCATCTCCATCACGCTCATCCCGCTCCCGCGCCAATCCAGCAACTCTTCCCGAATCCGCTCCAGCACGGGCAGTGGCAGAGCCCCCGGCCCCGCATTGAAATTGTGGACGCGCTTCACTCCGCGTTCCGTCGCTGTCGTCATACTCACGTTGGATGTTTCCTCTCTAGAAAGTTTCGCGGCAAGCGTGTGAGTCACACGCCGCTGTCTATTCGACACTTCAGAATAACAGACTCAAGCGGGCGCTCCGAAACGCCAGTTTGTCCCGATTCATTCCACTACGCGACCTCAGCAATCGCAAATTCCACGCGCCGCCGCATAGGGTCGATCCGCTCCGCCCGGACGTGCACGCGGTCACCGAGATGCCAGGCCACCTCTTTGAGCTTCGCTCCGCGCCCTCGCTGGGCACCAGCCCCGCCACGCCGCCCTTCGCCTCCCGAGATCGCCACAATCGCGTGATCCCTCTCGCGAAAGACGCACCGCGCCCCCGCAAAATCTTCGAGCGCGTTGATCGGCAGCAACCCTTCGACAAAAACTTCGAACAACTCGACAAAGCACCCGAATTTCTGCACCGAAATGATCAGCCCTTCGTACTCCTCGCCCAGGTGCTGTTCCATAAATTGGGCCGTTTTCCAATCCATCAACTCGCGCTCCGCCCCGTTCGCCCTCCGTTCCGCTTCGGAAGTTTCCGACGCAATTTCCTCGAGCTGCGACTCCGAATAAAGCGTCGCCTCCACGCCGCGCCCCGCATGGCTTCCCGTGGGCGCCGTAGCATGTGGATGTTCCAACGCCCACTTCAATTCGCGGTGCACGGTCAAATCCGGATATCTTCGAATCGGCGAAGTGAAATGCGTGTACTCGTCGAATCCCAGCGCAAAATGTCCCAGTGATTCCGCCGCATAGCGCGCCTGCTTCAACGACCGCAGCATCAAGTACGAAACAATCCGTTCCTCCGGCTTCCCCGCCAATTTCCGCAGCAACTTCTGATAATGCTGCGGCGTAATTCTTAATTCCGTCGCGCCCGGCAGCGCCACGCGCATCCCGCGCTCTCTCCCGTGCCCATAGGAATTCGGCCTCCCCGCCTTCGCCGGCGCCGGTACCCGTCCATGCCGCACCGCAATCTCCCGCTGGTGCAAATCCGCCACCCCCAGCGAATACCCAAACGCCCGCGCCACTTCTTCAAATTCCAGCACCTTCCGCGCATCCGGTTTTTCATGTACTCGGTGCAGCGCCGCAATTCCCCTCCGCAGCAGATAACTCGCCACCGCTCGATTCGCCGCCAGCATGAACTCTTCGATCAGCCGGTGCGCGATGTTCCTCTCGCTCCGCACGATATTCGTCATCCGCTGCTGCTCGTCAAACTCGATCACCGGCTCCGGCAAATCAAAATCGATCGATCCCGCCTCATTCCGCCGCGCGTTCAACAGCAGCGCCAGCTCCTTCATATCGCGAAAATGGCCAGCCAGCCCCGCGTAGCGCACATTCGCATCCGCGTCGCCCTCAATCACCTTATTCACATCCGTGTACGTCATCCGCTCCGCCGACCGAATCACTCCCGGCGTCATGTGCGCGCTCAGCAACTTCCCCGCCGCGTCGAACTCCATCAGCGCGCTCATCACCAGCCGTTCCTCGCGCGGTTTCAGCGAGCACATGCCATTCGAAAGCGCTTCCGGCAGCATCGGCACTGCGCGGTCCGGAAAATATACCGACGTCCCTCGCAGCCGCGCCTCCTGATCGAGCGCCGTCCCCGTTCGCACGTAGTGCGCCACGTCCGCGATGTGCACCTGCAAATGCCATCCGCCATTTGCGCGCCGCTCCACATACACTGCATCGTCAAAATCCCGCGCCGTCTCGCCATCAATCGTCACGATCGGCAAATGCCGAAAATCATCCCTCCCCGCCCGCTCAACTTCGCTCACCGCCTCCGCCCGCTCTTCCGCCTCTCGCACTACCGCCGCCGAAAACTCATGCGGCAAATGATGTTTGCGAATCATGATCTCCGTGTCGACGCCAAGTTCGCCCGGCCGCCCCAAAATTTCGATCACACGCCCCGTCGGCGCCGCTCCTCCCCGCGGATAACGCAGCAGCTCCACGTTCACCACCGCTCCATCCAGCTCCGCAATGCGCCCCAACCTCCGCCCACGCTCGCCCACTCCCAATTTTTCCCGCAACGCCTCCGTTAACTCCTCCCCCGGCGGGATCTCCACCTCATGCTGCAGCCTCGCATCGTACGGCAGCACCACATTCCCCCTTGGCCCATACCGGAACAGCCCCACCACCGACGGATGCGCCCTTCCAATCACGCGCACAATCCGCCCCTCTGCCCTCTGCCCGCCGTGCGCCCCGCTCACCCGCTGCAGCCGCGCCACCACGCGATCCCCGTGCATCGCGTCCTCAACCGCATCCCGCGGAATAAACACATCCCCATCCAGCTGCGGCATCGGCACATCTGGCACCACAAACCCGTACCCGTCGTGATGCAGCACCAGCCTCCCGCGCACCTCGTCCCGTGCCATCGCCGGGGCAACGGTAGGCCCTTGCACGTTCCTCGCAGCCACTGCTTTCTCCTCCGCGCTCTGCTTATTTTTCCGCCCTGCCAGCAGGTATCGTCCCCCCGGCAGCTCCTCAATCGCTCCTCGCTTCTTCATCGCAACCAGCATCTTGAACAGCGGCCGCCTCTCCCGCTTTCCCAAATGCAAACCCCCGGCAATCTCATTCGCAGACGCTGCCCCGCTCGTAACTTGCAGAAAACGCAATATGTTATCTGGACTTAAGTTGGATGGTCGCGCCATAACAGACGAGCTCTCCGAAAGACATAATCTGTCTCGCGAGATTCTATTCACTTTTTTTCATTTTCACCGGAACTTTTTTCGTCCGCCAGGGATTATATAGGTAGGCCAACACACGACCGGCTAGCCGCCCTCCGTCAGGCTGGCCGGACATCCCCGAAAGGGGACACAAGGAGGCGGGACGACCTGGCCCGCCTCCTCTTTTTTCTTTGTTTTTCTTCCTCTCCGCTACTGCCGGTGCCGCACACTATCCACGAATCATCCTCGCCTTGCAGCTTCTTCCTCGCTCATCTTCCATTCTTTCCGTGGAATTCTCGGCATCTCAAACAAATCCGTCGTCCGTGCATACCATCCCGTTCCGTTCCGTGCATTCGGCCAATCAGCCCCAGTTTCGGTGTATCGATGTAATGTTTTCCGGCATCGATCACCATCTCATCCCGCACGTGCATCGCCAGCACTCGCCCCAGCACCAGCCCATTGTCCGGCCCCAGCTCAACAATCTGCATCAACTCGCATTCCATGGACACCGGACTCACCGCGATCCGCGGCGGCTTCACATGCACGGACGCCACCGTCTGCAGCCGTGCCTCCACCAGCTCATTCACTCCCTCTTCAAATTCAATCGCCGTAATGTTCATCGCCGCCGCCGCTTCTTCGGACACCAGATTCACCACAAACTCCCGCGTCTCGGCAATATTCCGCCGCGTGTCCTTCGGCCTTCCCGGCTCGTGGCTGCCCGCGCCGAACCCGATTACCGCCGGGTCTCCCGAAAACGCATTGAAAAATGAAAACGGCGCGGCATTCAACTGCCCTTGCGCGTTTTGACTGACCACCCAGGCAATCGGCCGCGGCGTGACCGTTGACACCAGCAGCTTGTACCGTTCCCGCGGCGCAATCTTCGCAAAATCAAAAAGCATCCAATCCTCCCGGTCAGATAGCGGTCGTATCCCAATCTCCTACCCATCATTCTTTAGATGGCTACTTTTCGCCATCCGCTACACACTCACATCTCTATCGCCTTCCGCTCCGACGTATCCGGATTCATCTTCATCTCACAAGGCGCGTCAAAAATCATTGTCGGACACTTCGCAGCCTCGAACGCGGGCCACTCCGGCAGTCCGCTATGGTTCGGATTTCCAGTGCGCGCAAAATGAATCCACGCTTCGCTGACCTGCGCCGCCAGTGCCCTGGCCTCCGGTCCATCTCCCGTCATGTTCTCGCAGCGCTCGGTATTGTCGAAACAAAACGCCAGCTCCGAGCAATGAAACGCACGCGGCCTTCGATCTAGCACTGGCGTCTTCCACGTGAACCAGTACAAATACGCCGGAGCCGCGCTTTGCGCCGCTTTGAGCTCGCACTGCGTCACCGCTCCCTGCCGCACCGGCGCCGCTTCAATTCTCGAAAGAATATCGAATGGTTTCTCCTTCGGATGCCCTTGCCGGAACACTTCCAGTATGTGCTCCGCCTTGTCGCCATACTGCTTCTCGACCCGCTCTTTGACCTCCTCCTCGGTCATCTTTTCGTACTCCGGATGATTGATTCCGCTCAAAAACTCGTTGAGCACCGTGCCCGCCATCAAGGGAACCCCTGCCGAGATCGGCGGCGCGTCGGGATCGAACGGATGCCGCGGCAGCACCGTCCCATCCACTACCGGCGCCCAAACCAATTGATCCGCCATTTTCCGGACGTCTGGCAATCCGGCTCGCATGTGTTTTCTCTGCACCGCGCCGCCCGCCTCGATTAATTTCTGCACCGGCACTTCGTGCAGTTGGCTCGCTTGCGACGCGCTCAAGCCCAGCTCGTCGAGAATCTCCTCCGCGATCTTCTCGGTTCGTTCCATTGTCGCGCCCCTAAGCATCGAGCCGCTTTCCACGATCCCGCGGTGGAAAAGACCCTTCGCCGGCGGCATCGCCATCAGCGCGCTCACTTTCCCTCCGCCTCCCGATTGCCCAAAAATCGTGACGTTGCCCTCATCGCCTCCAAAATTCCCGATGTTGTCGCGCACCCATTCCAGCGCCGCCACAAGATCCAGCATTCCCACATTGGCGGAGTTCGCATAAGCTTCGCCGTAAGCGGCGAGATTCAAATGTCCCAGCACACCCAGCCTGTGATTCAGGCTCACAACGACCACATCGCCGCGCCGGCTCAATCTCTCGCCGTCATAGGACTTTAACTCCTGCCCCGATCCTGCCTGGAATCCGCCTCCGTGCAGCCACACCATCACCGGCCGCTTTTTGTTATCGTTTCCCGGCGTCCAGAGATTCACGCGCAGGCAATCCTCCGCCGGAATTCCATCGTCCCAGGAAAAAAGCCAGGCCTCTTCGTCATGCGCCCAGCCGCCACGTGGACCTTGCGGACAAACGTATCCGTATTGCATTGAACTGCGCACGCCCGTCCAGGGAGTCGGCTTCACCGGCGGCAGAAACCGCGCTTTTCCCTCGGTACTCCCTGCATAGGGAATGCCCTTGAATGTTTGAATTCCATTTCGCGTATATCCGCGCACCTTTCCCGCCGTCGTTTCGACGATTGCGTTTTCGTCATTCGCAATCAGCCGCGCCCCCGCGTCAACACGTTCCGCGCCGCCCTTCTTCGCTCCGGTCTGTTGCCTCTCGCTGTTCTCGGTTCCGCTTTTTCTCGCGTCGGCCTCAACCGCCGTCAACATGATCCCAGTAGCCGCGCCGCCGATCAGTGTCGCCGTATTCTTCAACCACGTCCGCCGGTCTCCGCTCCGCAACTCATCCACTGCTGCATCCGCTTTCAAATCTTCCAATTTTCTCTTCATTTGTTTCTCCGGTTCCGTCTTCAAGCCGCCCAATTTTCAAATCCCAAAAACGCCCGAACATAACACATTTTCCACTCTCTCCCGCGCGTCCCCTCCACTCGCAACTCACCCAACCGCCGTCCCGGCTTCTTTCTTCTCTCCCGAGTTTTTCTGTTTGAATTTTATTCCAATGTGCTATGATTAGTCAGGTAGTACCGCGCCTCGCACCCGCGAGGCGTTTCTGTTTTTGGGCCCATCTTTGTAGCGCCGGCATCTGCCGGCGTTTGCTTTTAGTAGCACAGGCACTCCTGCTTGTGCTCTTTCTTTTTGCTTTTCGCTTCTTGCTCTTCGCTTCTCGCTTCTAGCTCGTTGCTTTTCGATGTCGTTTTCCGCAATCCCAAATCTAACTCTTAGGAGAAAACTATGTCCTCTCTCAGTTCAGCTGGCCGCTCTGCGGCCACAAATGAAAACACCCGCTCCGCGGCCACGCGTAAGCACAATCGTCCGTCTCTCTGCAGCTTCACTTTCGCCGATGGCCGCCGTTGCCGCACTCCGCGCATCCTAAGCCATCCGCATTTCTGTTTCTATCACTCCCAAAAAGAATCCCGCGCCGCCACCGCCGATAAACTCGCCCAGGATGTTGCCTACTTCTTCTCCGCCCACTACGTCTCCGCCAACGACCTCACCACCGCCCTGGCTCGCCTCATTCCCGCCGCCGTCCGCGGCGACATAAAGCCTCGCGCCGCCCGCACCATCGCCTACATGCTCCAAACTCTTCTCCAAGCCATCCACCTCTCCCAGGACGAGTACATCAACGCCTTCGGCACCGACGGCTGGCGCAAAACCA